>Ga0179593_1460524_pt1 | contig 16104 bp, 11 predicted proteins | sample CZODoug2_1_08_16_FD_185931 | JGI IMG/M metagenome (GOLD analysis project Ga0179593, IMG submission 185931) | Vadose zone soil fungal communities from Angelo Coast Range Reserve, California, USA - CZODoug2_1_08_16fungal (PacBio error correction) | ecosystem: Environmental > Terrestrial > Soil >...
GGGAGTGACCACGGGAGGAAAAGGTGTCAGAGGCCTGGAGTTTCGGTTTTGGAACTATTCCCTTTCCTATGAGAAACAGTGTAGAGGGAACACACTGCTTGCAGATCAATAGAAGGGTTCAGACCGGGAGGGAGGGCACGCAATGCTCACTATAAGGAGCGATTCTATAATTAGATTGACGGATTAAGGACGTATGTCGCGTAACCGGAGCCCTGACGACCTGAAATAGGAGAAGGACGGGGATTATGGGGTTGCTGGTCGAGGAGGGTGGCTAAGAGAGGAAGGGGGTCAGGGCGCGTTTTAGAAACTTCGAGGGAATGGGGTCACATCATCTTCTGAGGAAGTGGGAGATAAAATCGTCACCAGAGAAAGGAGGTTTGGTTGTAACTTACTCGCTCATCAAGTCGGGAGTGAGAAAAGCAAGCGGGAAGGGAAAATCAAAAAAAACTGCTCGAACGCTCGAAAAAGGGCCCGCGAAACGGTGGGTATGGGGCGTTGTCCGCAAGACGATACCGCAGGCTGCCAGCCTAGCTAGGAGAGACGTGGGAGAAGATAAGTTAATGCTAGCGGCTTCGCAGGGAGAACCTTCCGAGGGAAGATAAAAGTTGAAGTTTTCTAACCCACTTACCGGGGTCAGAAGGGCCGGCAAAGTCGGGCGTTGAGAGGTCTCGCCGCTATCAAGCCGAGGGGAAAAGAAGGAGTATCAGGGACGACCAAAATAACATGATTGCTATCTCGGAAGAACGTAATGAAAGGGGAAGATGATGAAAGGAGAGGGAAGCGGAAGAGACCTTTCAGACCTTTCCTTGAAATGACGAAGAGCGAAGGTGAGGGTAACGTGCAGCACCGGAAGGTTACGTATCGGGAGACGAAGAAAGTAGGGTTCCCATCATTGCGAAAAGACCTGGAATGGAGCCCACTAGCAAAACAAAAGCCGGGCGAAAAAATCGGAGAATGGAAGGTGAAGAGAAGCAGAAGAAACAGGTTCAGACTCGGTCAAGCGGATGGTACGCCTTTTCAGAGGCAGCAATAAGCAGCAGATGGAAGAATACCAAATTCGGGGGGATGAAAAGACCGGAGCAAGTGTAGCAAAGAAAAAATTGTTGACCTGGTCAGTGCCTCCGACCAGAGCAGACTAACTGGACCACATCCTTCTACGATACATCGAAGGAGAAAAAAGGGGAAAGACCGTTCGAAGGAGAGGAAGCGGATAAACCATCAACCGGTCGTGATGAAGAAGAAGACAGATTTATGCATGCGGCTTGCGGCCTAATAACCTGGCCGGGCGGGTAGGGGGAGAAAAATCTGCCCTGAAAAACAAGATGTGGGAGAGCGAGACGGTGACTTTAGGGTGGGTGGGGAAAGGACAAGGAAGCTCTCTCAACAAAACCCCTTTCTCATTCAAATCGACAGATTGAACGAGGGGCACAAAACCAGCGGCACCGGGAACCAGCAAAGCTGTTTCCGAAAAGAAAGGGATTCCAAGGACTCGGGAGAAGTTCACGCCGAAGCAGCAAGAAGAAAGAAGGAATTTCTCCGGGATGGGACGATGAAGATCTGAGAAAGCGCACAAGTCAGCAGTCCGGGAAAATTGCTAATTTCTCCTACGCAAGAACGGCAAAGGAAAACACCCGCAGACGCAGCTATCGCAGGAAGTGGCCCCGGAAGGTGACCGCACGCGAACGTCCTCTCATTAAGAAGCCGAATAGGTGGGATTAACCTATGGGGAAAAAAAGAGCGCAGAACAAGGAAAGGCGGCGATCGAGGAAAAGGGAGAATTTGAAGGCAACCGTCCTGCAGGGGAATCCCGGTTGAGGGTCAAAACTAAATGTCGCAGTGCAGAGACCAATCCGAAAGTACAAAATGCTTAAGAAGGAGAGGAAGAGAGACCTATATCTTCGACGACACCAAGGGAGGGAAGCATGAACGACGGCTGTACGCCACGCAGCTGCAAAAGGGGTTCGTACTCATCCGCGAGAGAAGACTTTTCGGTGTAATACAAATGCTGTAAGTCGAGTTAGTCAAGCTGGCGCGCGGCGTAAAGGTTTACGCAAGATACACGGCCCGGGGGGAGATCACAAAAGGGGTATTTCAGAAAAAACAGACTGGGTAATAGTGTGGGTCAATGCCGCGTTGCAGGCACATGAGGGAAGGGGAAGCGCCGACGATACGAAATTGAAGAGAGAGCAGGAAAGGGAGGAGCAGGATGGCCCAGCAGATAGGGTCGGCGCCTGAATGCAACCTTATGCCGCTGATGATAAAAGGACGAAAGGAAAACCGGTGAGGCATCTATAAAAAATCTGATTCGAAGAATCAAAAAGGCTGTATCCAAAGCATGGTAGCTGGGAAAATCTTATGAAAGCGCAAGATAGGAGGGACAATCTCCAACTCCTCAAACTCCAAGTAAACTCTCTCCTGGGACCCTGCGCTAGGAAAATTACCATCATTATCTTCCCTCTCCCTAGTAGAAGGAAAGGAGAGAACTGAAAAAAGAGAGGGAAAGGAAGGGGAAAATAACGACCAGAAGAGAGAAGCACGCGCCTACTGAAACCGGGGGGTGTAAAAGAACCCCCGACATCGGTGAAACTGCGATGATCAAGACATCAGGGAGCGGAAAACGACCCCTTCATCAGGAAACCAGAAAAGACAAGGAGTAAGAGAGCAGGAAGAAAAAAAGAAAAGGAGACCCCTTTGAAAAAGAGCTCATCAACAACACAAACGATTCTATAGAGAGAAGTTCCATCAAAGGGAGGGCAAGTTTTGAACGCGAGTGAAAGAGGGATAGCGATTGCGTTTTTACTATGACCCAGGCCGCAAGCAGAGGCTGCAGCGGACCAGAACTGCCAAAGAAAGGCAAGAAAAAGCGTGCGGCGAGGAAAAGCAGAACAGCTTCAGGGTGCGAACTTCATTCTTACTGAATCCTAGAGAGGCCTGTGATTGAACATAAAGGGCGCCCGTACGCAACTCTCATTAGCGCGACCGGAGTGAAGGGATGGATTCAAAAGAGGAAAAAAAATACCTGGCGCGTGCGGCCTACCCTGGAAACGCGCTTTTGTACCTCTCAGTTGAGAAGGGAAGCAGCTCGGAGAGGAGGAGATCGTCCCACTCCGACTTTTAAGAGCTAGAGAAAGAAGTGGAGGATGGAGGCAGAAAAGAGGCAGGTCGCAGAAGAAAATCGCTGAAGAGACGACTGCAAATGCCGCGCAAAAAGGAACCGGAGGGGGGAGGTTTGTAGCATCTAAGACGCCTTCTACAGGGCGGAGGAAGGGACTCTCTAGAATTGTAAGCGCATGAGAAGGAAATCGCGGCATTGCGCAACTTGACGATTACGAACCTCTCGTCAATAGACTGAAAAAAAGAGTGTTGGGGGGGGGAAAAAGTGTTGGAAAAAAAGAACGGCGACTCAATTCAGGGCACAGTAGAGAGGAGCACGCAAAAGGGGCCTCTCATAAAGCGGATCGGCGTCAGAAAAGAAAAAGAAAAAAAAAGGAAACAGGACACGCATAAGAGAGTCGACGAAGGAAGAGAGAAGTTTCTCGTCTTACCAACGAGTTCAGCAAACCGGTCGGAAGAAATGGCCGTTGGGGGTAAAAATTCAGAAGGGAAGAAATGAGGAAGTGAGAAGAAGAAACTGAGGGGAAACTGAAAGACCGGGATAAAGACACATCAGACAAGCGCTCGGAGCTGACAAAATCGGATCGGAACTGTCCCCAGAGAGAGCAGAGCGGACAGAGCTTCCTCTATCTGGCAGAGCAGTAAAGGATCGCACAGAAGCGCGCGAGCGCAACTGCTCAGGGAAGGAGAGATCCACCAGAAAGGGGTTCTTCTTAGCACCGGGCTAAAGAATAGAGGAGAACGGATATGTCCATCTGTTTCCGAAAAGATAGGAGGGACCAGGGGCGATAAGGAAGAGAGCCAGTCGCAGACTACGGAGGAGGAACCAGGGTGTCTACCTCTGCCAGTCGGATCTAAAAAGAAGAAAAAAAAGAAAAGGAGACATGCAATAGGGTATACACTGGCAAACGGGAGAATAAACCTGGCCGTAGGGGGACGGGCAAGCAAGAGCATCGAACAGGCCAGTCCGTGGAAGAAAGGAAAGGGAAGGGAAGTTTTGAAAAACTCTTTAACTAAGAGGAAACAAACGAGGAGAGGAAAGAAAAAGATCCCGCGTGTAAAGACAGCGCAACGAAGGAATCGACCAAGGGAAGGGTTTGGTACGAAGGCATGATGCGAAAACTAACCGGGAAAGGGGCAATCCGAAAAAAGAAGAAAACTACATAGGGCAAACCAGGGCGGGGCTGTTTTAAATCGGCAAGGGGGGAGAGCCGACTAAGTTCAAGACCGTACAAAACGCAGTGGAGGGGAGCGGTGCCAATCGCCGACAGTACGACAATCGCAAAAAAATAAGGGAAAGAAAAAGGAGCATAGAGAGGGATATCACCCTCCCTTCCGTTGGGAGAGAAAAGCAGGCCTAGAGAAAGTAGGGAGAGAGAAGTCGGTGCAAGACCTTGCTTACACGAGCAAGACGATAACTACGTGGGAGAAAGGATGGCCGCCAAGAGAGATAAGAGTTTGTAACGAACTGCTGTGAGGAGAAATCCTAGGACAGGGAAAAGAAGTCGGCGAGAAAATCAGAAAGAAAGGGGTAAAGCACTCATTTCTGCACTCAACTCATATAGGGAAGGACAAAAAAGACCGGTGGCTGAAAGTAGACGGGTGGCAAGACGAAAGACAGACGCCGGCGAAGGAGAGAGGGCCCAGAGAGGAAACGAGTGTGGGCCCCGAAGAAGACATTGCGGACCGAGGGCTCTAGGCGGCCGCGCACGAGATTTGGACGCCTCATGCCACCGAAGGTGAAGAAAACGAACTAGGGCGTCAGAGTACGCGCGTCCGGGCGGCCATACCAGGGCAAGAAAGTGAAGTAATGGAGGAGAAGCTCCGCTTACTTCGAACGAGGGAGGAAGAAGAAGGAGAAGGCGGCGGATTGATCGAACTGAAGCCCCTCCTGATTCGGGTGACGACGGCCTTTGGCACCAAAAGCCTTAAACGCGAAGGGGGAGAGCGGCAAGACAAAAGGGATGCCGGGAGAATCGCGATCCCTCTTCAAGAAGGCCGACGATAGGAGATCACGCCTAAGAGACAAGGAGATGCGGGACAAATCCATCGAGGGAGGAGGAACGCGCGAACAGCTTGAATCCCTTTAAGCACGAGCGAAAGCAGTGACCGGCCAGGGGAACGAGGGGGGAAGAAACGTCCCGCACCTTCAGGATGCATAGGGATAGGGGCCACGATGGAAGAGAAAAAAAGAAACCGATCAAGAGTCAAGGGGGGAATCTTACACAGAGTGAAGTGCGAAAGAAGCTGTGCGAAATACGGCAATGGTGAAAGTGGCTGGAGCTACAGGGGTCCTGGCAATCTGCTCCTCGCTTACGCAACTGCCAAACAGGAAGAGGGGTCAACAAAAAGAAGGGCGATCAAAGGAGAGAACAGTAACGGCTAGATTAAGAAAAATATCTAGCAGCAAACAAACACAACTCCGCATATATTGTTCCCGAAGGAGAAGGAGGGGGTGCTTTGGAAGCCTTCGTTTCTAGGGGGGATTAAGGGCAAGAGGGGGCGCAAAGTGGCAGAGGGAAAGGGGGAGGAAAATACAGGGTCAGATTTGCGGAAAAAACGCGCACGTCTTCGGTGAGCAATTACATTCTGGAAAAAGTAGAAAGAAAATTAGAGGAATGCGGAAGAGAATTGTTTAGGATCGAGACCTGAGAGACTCTCAGCTCAAGAACAAAAAAGAGATTCAGAGTGGAAAAGAGAGGTCTTAGCGTCGGAGAAGAAATGAGGCATATTCCGGATTTCCACGCAGGTTGGACGAAGCTCAAAGGAGATGAAGACTTCCATATCAGGAGACATCAAAACTCTGTGGGGAAAGCTGGGATCGCGAACGGGCAGATAGGAGGGGTGGAAGCAAGGGTTCAGTTAGCATCGAGACCCTGAAAAGGATAAGGGGGAAACTGCAAAGACACGAGAGGTCTTCGTGTTGAGGGAAGAAAGCCGATAAAAAGGGGCAGCCGCGGAAGGGCAGTAGCGCGTCAGCGCTGACCGTCGATCCTAATAGATTGCGAAAAGGGAGAAAAAGTTCAGGTATGGTCGATGAAAAAAAGAAAGGGCCCAGACTGAAAAAGACCAAGGAACGACGGCCTGCAGGAAAAAAAAAGAGGGATCGCGTCGCGCGAAAGAGGCAATATCGCCTCTAGGACAAGATTACGGGGATTGCAAACGGGTGCTGAAGACGACTCCATTGGCTGAAGGGAGAAATGAGCGGCAGAGAGAGGGGGCATCAACGCGTTGGGTGGCGTCGACTAGGAACGGCACCTTTATTGGTGTGGGATGGCGCATGCTGGGTCGGGAGGTAGACTTCAAGCGCTCTGCGAGAGAGTGCAGGAAAACTACAGAATGAGATTACAACAACTCTAGGGAGAAAAAAAAGAAGAAGCACTGGACAGCCATCTGCTACATCATTATAAGAGTAATCAGGGACAGAAGCGGTGGCCATGTAGCGACACCTTCCCTAAGAAGCGAGAAAGAGGAGAAAGGCAAGGTGCAGAAGAAAGGAACAAACTTTAAACTGAGAGCCGAAAGGCTATAGAGTCTAAAAAGGGCATGCTCAGATGGTGGACGGGGAGACCGCTTCCCCTTCGTCGGAAACGAAAAGTTACACAACGGCTAAGCGGAAGAGAAAACCAGGTGGGCTCACTGATCATTGAGAACACAATACCAACCGGGGGAGGAAGGACTATTATAGAGTAGGGGAGGAAGCGAGGATGAGGAAAAAGCAAGAGGTGGGGACAGGGGAAAGGCAAACAAGTTCCTTGGAAAAAAAGTGTAGGGACCACGGAGCGGTGTAACCTTTAATAGAGAGAAAAAGGGGGGGAGAAGAAGGAAGAGAGTAAAAGGAGGATCAAAACCGAAAGCAGGGCTCCCCCAGGCCGGTGTTTTACTGATTCCATCTGCTTCCGAAAAAGAAGCGGCAAATGAAAAAGTCAGAAGAAAGAAAAACCTAATACGGGGGCAAGTGGTAGAAAGGAGGTGCGGGGTTCTTAGCTAAGAATACCCAAGGACAAAGAAATCCTGTTCCGAAGTCAGATTTCCAGCTAGGAGGGAGGGGGGGGGGATAGAGCGGGTACGCTTCGGTCTGCGGTCCACCAGAGGAACAGAAAAAGAGAAGCATCGAAAAGGGGAAGAAAAGCGGTTGGCTGCAAAAAAGCCCCTGTCACCTTTATCCAACTCACGACGCAGAAGCAGCAATGCACCGCCTGCTCCGGGAACAACAGGGAAGTACAGAGGACTGAAAGAGCTTGCGATGGCGCTCCGAAGACTGGTCTCTCAACGCAAGGGCGAGACCGATTGTGGGAAGGTGCTAGGTCTGCCGATTACAGGAGTAAAGTCGGAAAAGGGAAAGCGATAAAGATCCGAAAAGCTCGGGCACGCAGAAGAAAGCAACTGCCCGCCGGAGAGAGTCTAAAACGGAAGACCCAGGAAACTGGGCACTCGAAGTAGAAAATAAAGAGTATGACAGCCGGCGCAATCGGCGACTAGTGGAAAGATAAGGTGAAAGATCGCAGGGGATACCTCTAAAGAGGAGCGAACGTCTAGTACTATTTTTTACTAAGGCATGCAACGACAGGAAGTGAAGGAAGCATGGAAACGAGGTGGATGAACCCTACGTCCTTGTCCATCGCGTGTGAAAACGCAATGCCGGTTCACATTAAGGTAAGCTAAGAACTAGAGGGAAAATGAAGGAGACTGTAAGAGAACGGAGGGGATAACACTACACCCACTCCTATTGTGCGCAGAAAGGAATGGCCGTCGTCTCAGGAGAGTTTAGGGAGAAACAGACGTGATGCCGCGATCAACTCAAAAGCTATATCTATTGGCAAGACAACGAGGAATGGACGACCGCTAAGCGCAGAAAAGCTTCTTGCAAGAGCCACATTCCAAAGAACAAACCAAGACTAGAAAAAAAACGCAAAAGGAAAAAAGAACACAGGAGAAGGAACTCACATTCACAAAATAGATGAATGAGCGTCAGGCGCGGTCCTTGAGATAGTTACTCCTAATCACCTTAAAATTAACAAAGAGAAGGAGAGCAACGCAAAGAAGTGAGGGATGTTGACTTTGCTAGAGGACCGAAGAACGAAGAAGAGGAGGGAGATGAAAGAGAGGACGAGCCGGCGAGGCACTTCAAACAAAGGCAAGCCAAGTAAATCGATAAAAAGGATTCACCACTTCTTCCCCCTTGGAATAGAGAGCAAAAAGTGAGAGGAATAGATTTTGAGAAAAAGGCAAAGGGGGAAAAAAGAAAGCTGGGACCGAGGCGCTGGGGACAATTCAAAACCGCGTTTGCCAGGAAAACTAGGGGCTTGGTCAATCTTTCCAAGATGCATAGGGATCATCCTTTTCTCCCGCGGTCGGTGCAGGAAAGAATGCGCATTCGAGTGCGAAACTTAAAAGAAAGAGCGTGGGAGTTAAGAAAAGAATCATAGAACTTACTCTCATGAGAACGAGGTGGCGGAAGGGGGGGAGGAGTCATATATTGTCGAGAGTGGAAAGGAGGAATGATTTTAAGTTTCCAAGCGGTCGCTGGATACTATTTCAATATCAGGTACATCAGTCCATATCTTAGCCAGCAATAAGAGGGGGGGGAGCGCAATCTCATTGGATCGGGGAGAAGAGGGGTAATTGTCAAAGCCAGTGTCACCTCGTCTGGACGAAAGAATGTTGCCAAATGCAAACTCTGCAACCCGGGGATGTTCGAGAAACTCCGCACCTGCCCTCTGCAAAAAGCGGCCAGGCCGGAGAAGATATAGACTCCGACTTATGCGAAAGGAGGATTGCAAGGAAAAGACTTGCGATGACGTAAAGGAAACGCGTCTAGGTTCCATCAAGAGATGGTCCAAGGGGAGGAATACAAAGGAGACCGGCGGCCTCTTTCGTAAACCTTTCCGAGCCGGAGCGAACTCGATAATCCACAAGATCTATCCTACAGAAGACGGCAAAGCGAGAAAAGAAGGGACGAGGATGACCCAATTCCTGCAGGGGAAGATTTGGGCGGGGAGGGAAAAAGCGGCGTGAAGGAAAAGAGTATGTGTCAGTTCGGCCAAATTGCTTGCAGACGGAGGAGCAGCAATAAATTTCGGCGGGGGGAGCGGAGGGAGCGGTCCTTCTTTCTACAAAAAAGGAATGGAGAAGAGAAAAAAAAAGGGAAAAAAAGAGCAACTTCGAGGAAAGAGCGACAGCGTGCGAAAGGAGCTCTTTCTGAGAAGTGAGAGCGAAAGACGGAGGTAGAGGCACGCTTCCTGCAGCCTGCGAAAAGGAGGAGCCAACCGGGACAGTGATGAAAAAGCCAAGCAAGAGCGAAAAGGGAAGCAACCGTTGATACTTCAGCTGTTACGAAGCCGAAGCGCAATACCAACCCATCACGAGACGGGCAAATCGGACCGGAAAACCAAGGGTGGAGGGGGAAAGAAGGTACCGTTCTTGATCTGAAAGAATAACAAAAAGGGCAGGGACAAGGGGGAGGGATTCCTGCGTAATCAACGGCAGACGGGGGGGGGGGAAAAAACAGCCTTCTTACGAAACCCACCAGGCAACTTGGGTCCTATTCTCCGTTTCTCTGGATGAAAAAGCCGGGAATCAATCACGCAAACAAAGGGAGGAAAAGCAAGTCCCTTCTTGGTCAGAAAATCCCGGACCCACACAGCCGGGGGGGGGTAACGAAGTCAAAAAAGACGCGGAAGTTGATTCACGCTCAAGGCAATCTTAATCCTTACTTATTTCTTAGCCCAGGCTGGTTTATTCGACGGAAGATCGAAGCACGGGCGCGGCCAAAACGGGGGTTCCGAAAGAAAAGGGGAAGAGAGTGGGCGGTCAAGGAAAATGGAGCTCGCGCGGCCACAAGATGGGAAAAGAACAACAGGAGGTCATCATACGATTGCAGAAGCCGTGCTTAAAGCCCCGCTGTCCCTGGGGAAGAAGCGGCAGAGAGAGTGGGCGACGAGAGAAGTTAAAGGTCTTAAAAGAGAGAGGCGATGAAGCGCTGTCCGAGATCTCGTAGGGCGAAAGAAATAGGGAGAGCAAGAGAAGGGGCGCGGGCAGCCATCCTGAGGGCAATATTTCTTCGAAAAAAGAAAAAACGATAAAAGTCCACGATGGGCTTCCGCTGCTGCTCCAAGGAGGAGAACTCAGAGAGATTCGGTCGAGCCACAATAACCTGCGGGAACTCAAGATGGTAAAAGGAAAAGCGGGAAAAGAACCTAATACGTCGTACTCAGGATCAAGAATCGAAGGGGGGACAGCCGATAACGGACGATTTAGGCGAAAGAGCAATCGCGGCGCGCGACGTCTATAAGATTGTGCACAAGACTTATGTGGATGCGCAAAGGGGAAAAAAGGGGATTTCAGAGCTACCGAGAAGTAAGAAGAAAGAGTTGGCCGAGTCAGCATAATTAGCGGAAATCGCTCGAAGCAGATGACGGCAATGGGGAAGAGCCGTACAGGAAGAGAAGATTAAGAAAAGCCGAACCGTTGGGCGGGAATTGGGGGCAACCTGAGCCAGATAGAGAGGTTAGAGAAACTGCGCACCCCAAGATGGTGGAAAAAAAGGAGACGATACCTCTTCAAGCCCAGCTCATTTTCCATCGAAAAAGAAAAAGAAGAAGCACTAGCGTATATCTCCAGAGCCGGGGAAAAGAAAAGATGACCAAGAAGGAATTACGACGGGAAAATAAATAATAGAAGGAAAGAAATCCATCCTCAAGCCTGAAGCTAGTCCGCAGTAAGGAGATCTTAAGGAGGATAAAGAGGGGAAATAGGGAAACCGTCCTCATCGTTCTCACAAAGAAAAGGGAACGAAGAGGGAACCATGCATCAAAAGGAAAGAAAGAGGTATTACCCATGATCTGCACGGGGCACTGCAAAAAATGCTCAACGCTTCAAAAAGGAAGAGTCAACACCATCCGCATCATAAGGCAAAAAGCGCGAAAAACTTGGAAGCAAGGGCAGATCGACAACACAACACGGGAGGATTAAATAGAGTCAAAAAAAAAAGGGGAAGTTGTCCGCGCGGAGTACTATAAACGGATGCCGCTGGTGGTTGAAGATGAAAAAGTGGCTATACTGCGCAAATCTAAAGGAGCAGGAAGTGCAGACATAAAAGGAGACGCACCTTCTTTTCAGACTTCATAAGGGAGGAGTAAGGCTGGGGAATTAAAGAAGAGGAAAAAATGAAGCCCAGGGCTGAACGCGTCTCACAAGGGATAGGAGTCCTAGAGAGAGGGAAAGGAGGCGGTATCTCCTTGTTTCATACCGTTTTCAGTAAAAGATTGTGGGCGTTGCCATCATCACCTGGATGAGTCCATATCCAGGTCGGAGCAGAACAGGGGGGGGGGAGGTAGAGGGAAAGCGCTGTTCGTATGACACGGAGGGGGAATTGACGCAGATCGGAATACACTAACTTAATGGTCAAACGTCACAAAACATACAGGAGGGTGTCGGCGTTCGAGCCCTACACCACCCAGTAAGAAGAAAGGGAGAGCCCGGCGAGAAGGAGAATCAGCGAAAATGGCAAACGCAAACTTGCGATGACTCCGTACTGCAAAAGAAAACCAGAGTTGGCCCACTTGGCTAAGCACAGAGGAAGGCAGCCGACATGTCTTATACACTCTTCTAGACCCGAGCCGCGAAAGGGGTCGAACACCGGAGGGAGTATCGCTGCACAACTGAACCAGGGATTCCTAACGAAAACTCCGGCAGGGCGAGACGTTCGAGACAATCAGGGTACTGTGCAAAACCTGAGGAATAAAGGGGGAGTTTAGATAATGGAACATTACGGAAGGAGATCTGGTCTCCGATCGGGAACCAGTATGGAACACACCTTAAAATTGGTGAGACCAGAAGCAACAGCGCGCAAGGGCCGCGACAAAATTCCCTGGACGAGAGCAGGAAAGAAGCGAAAAGCGCGTCAAATTCCCGCGCAGTTCAGCCGCTTTAAGGCAGAGGACACCGTAATGCGCGTCAGCTAACAGAGCAAGGACTGCGCCAATGAGAAGAGAACAGGAGGACTTAAGAACCAAAAAAGGCGATATGAAAGAAAGTGATGTACCTGATGGGGGAGGAGACGTAATCCAGTGAGAAGAAGAGAAACGCGAAATAACACGGCAAGAGAGACTCTATATACAGTCAGTTGTCAGAAAGCGCTTACCGTGTCAGGGAGAGCTGAGCTCGTCCGGGGATAGAGGGTGAGGCGGATAGAGGAAGTATGGCCGATTTATTTTAAGGGCAGCATGGCGGAGGAACACCAAGGCAGGGATAAGTGCGCAAGGGAAGTGGTAAACAAGCGGGAATCTCTCTCAATCCAACAACTTCCATCCCTAGAGGCGTGGGTGACCAAAAATCAAAGCAACAGGATAGGAAATGTTTATAAAGAGAAGGACATGCAGCCGCGGCCAGGGTGATGGCACGAGAAATCTGTCAAACTTTTCTTTCTCAACCGAAGGTTCTTGGTTTATTCGAGAAAGCTCTACTACAAAAGCTCAGAATGGAAAGTAAAGCGAGGATGGATAGGTTCGACTTTAATACTCTTCGGAGGACGGAAGAAAAAAAAAAAAGGAAAAGCACCCTAGCTCCGCTATCCTGGGAGCAAGGGGTCTGAAGACCGGATCAGACCTCCTGAAGGGAATCGAGAGGGGGAAAGAGTGCGAAAGGCGGAGTCCTACATGAAAGGCTTCTGAAGAGCGAAAGGAGGAAGAAGATCTTCCTCAGAGTAGCGATTGGGAGGCGAAGCGGTCTCCATGAAAGTGGGGTGGTAAGGGGGTCGCAGGAGCTGGCTCAAAAGGGAAGAAGCGTCATTAGCACATCAACGTCAAAGTCTATAGGACCACAACCTGTTCTGAACGGAAATCTAATGATGGAGCGAAAATTCAAATTTCGGGTACTGGAGAGCGGCTCAATGGGAGAAGGGGTGCACGCGGAAGAAGATTGATGCTATAAAGCGGGGGAAGCAAAGACTCTAGAAAGAGTTTTACAAATTTCCTCCCGTCGAAGGGTAAGGGGTTCGAACTGGGCAAAATAGTTGGTAGACTCGCGGAGCGACACTCTGACAATACGGGTCAAAGGAAAAGATCAGCGGAAGCAAGAGAAAGAGAAGATACGAGGGCCTCGATTCCGGAGGGGAAGGAGTTGATCGCACTCAAGACAAACACAAGGCCGGTGCAAAGAGACGTCGTCTCGGACAGATATCGAGCTGCGCGACAGGAATTGCCGCGAGAAAACAATCGATGCTCGAGAACCAGAAGCCAAGCGCTTCAACTGAATATCCGTAAGCGAAAAGGAATGCTGGCAATCACGTACAAAATACCAGCCCTTCGATAAGCAAAGATGCCAGAAAGAGAGAAAAGGAAAGGAGCCACATATGGGCCTAACTATAAAGAAAAGAAAGCGACAAAAAAAGAAGCGAAGCGCACGAGAAGCTAATAGGGGAGCTGAATTAAGAAAGATCTTAATCAACCGCCGTAGTGCGCACCGTCCTCTGACCGAAAACCGAAACGAGGTATCAGAATGGAAAGAAATCAAACCTGACCTCACTTCAAAAGGAAATCGAGAGAAACACCACAGAAAAAACAACGAAGAAAGAAATCGCAATGGCCGGAAAAAGAGAGAGAGAAACAACACCAACGGAGGAGGAAGGGAAATGAATATCTGGGGTCCGAAAGAAGGGTCGAAGAGCTTTGATAGCAGAGGGACGGAGGGGGGCCCTGGTCTTTGCACAGCTCGGGCAGCTTAGAAAGAAAGAAGAAGTCATAACGGAGACTGCGATAACCACACTTCCGGCGAAAAACGTTCATTCGGCGCTTGGGGGATGAGAAGTTCTTCCTCCTGGAAGTTTGCGAACCTGGGATCGCACCTTAACCAAAGGGAACAGAAAAAAGGAGTAAGCGCCGTAAATGATGTAGTTAGGCCAGACTGCATGGGAAGGTGCAGGACTATCCTTTAAGGCGACAATTCTGAGTTTCACAGAGGCAGAAGAGGGGGCGACAGCTCAGGTCTCGGGGTGAGTTCCCAGATTCGTCGGGAACACAACTTGGGGGAGGGGGGGGGGAGCGAAGAAGGGAAATTGGTGCGGAGAGCTTCAATCACGGGCCGGTGTCTTATAGGACAATCAGGAAAAAGAAAAGGGTGCCAGAGACAAAAACTAGTTTTTCGCGGTGTCGGGAAAAAAGACACCGAAAGAAGGGAGGCAGACATTCAGACGAGTCGAGAGAGGCTGGCTCCGATCCGGGAAGAGGACGCAAAGGAAAATTGACTGAGGTCTAGGCCGGTAAAAAAGAAAGGGGGAAAAGGGGAATAAAAATGAAAGCCATCGCCATCGTTTCTCGGTCACCTCGCTCACCTAGCGCCGCGGGATGGAAAAGAGGGAAGGGAATCCGGGGGCAACTCTACGTCGGACACGAAGAGGGAGACAAGTAAGGAGGTCTAAGGCGGGTCGCTGCGTAAAAGAGGCGATTTCGTTCAGCACATAGGGGGACTGTTTATCCTACTATCACAGAAGGGGATTGGGATATGCAGAAATGAGGGGGAGCGACGAAATTAGCTCGAGAAGAGGGAGGAAAAACGAAACCAGAGAGGAAAAATGCCCGCTCGGGGCGGATCGGGAAAGGGAAGAATCGAGAGCAGGCTTCCATCCGGAAGAGATCGAAGAGAAATGTAAGCCATTACTACTTAACGGAGGAAAAAGAAAAGGAGAGGAACCTGGGGGGTGCGTTCCGTGGGACAGGGCATGGGAGAAAAACTCAATTCTATAGAGTAGGGGATGAGATGTTGAGAAAATTTAAACAGTCTCAGAGAGCGCTCGGCACGACTCACAAAAGGAAGTAAGGGCGGAACAAGAGTTGTCGGCCGCTAGGAATTCTACAATTCAGAGAAGAAAAGAGGGAGTGGAAATTGAAATGTATTGAAGCTCTTTCCGTCTGTCTGTCAGACAACTGAGGAGGGGAAGGGCACAGCTTGCCGGAGGAGACACAAGACGGCCTGTTGTCTAGACTGGGGGGCGAGATGGGAAACAAAGAAATTCCCAAGACACAATATTAGGGAGAGAGATTCCCGTCCCAAGGAAAAGCCGAAAAAATGGCCGGCTCTCGCCACCTGATTGGGTGTATAATCTGAATAAAAAGGTGAATGTCAGAGTAGAGAAGGTAAGCATGCACGTGCAACGGAGTATACCGTATCACCGATGCTGGTTATTCTTCGAAGAAAGAGGGAAAGGAGCGGTACACTGGGGAAGCAAAATAGCCGTCGAGGCAGTCTATATCGCCGACTGATTCTTTTCGCACCGTTACGTAAAAACAAAAAAAGAAAAACCGAAAGCTATACGGGCCGGTGGGGGAGGCAATCCAACCTTTCCATTGACAGCACTGAGCGCCAGCCCTGGCAGCGGTGATCGTCAGGACATACGCGAGAAAAGGAGGTACAAAAAAAAAAAAGGGGAATTAAAGGCCACTAATTTCATGCCAGATATCCGATTTTGGCAGCTCCTATCCACCCCCAACCACAAAACCAACAAAAAAAAAAAAAAACAACCAGCCACCAACAACCATCTAGGGGTGCTGGGAACATAGTGAGGGTCGCAATGGTAGGGCGTGGAAAAGAAACCGACGGCCTCCTGTCCTAAATGAAAAACTGACGGGGAAAGAGCAAACGGGGATTCACCACGAAGAAAAGGAAACCAATAAGTCCCTGCGCGTGCAGGAACGAATACGGCAGGGGTGTGCTAACTTTACTTGATCGCTTGGAAGAGGATCTAGACGCAAGAGGGCTTTGCCCGAGAAGAGGGTACGCCCTCATTGTCAGAGGGCGAGAATAAGGGGGGTCGAAAGGGTGTCAACTCTGGGGCCGGCCCTCGGCTCGAGTAAGGACTCATCGCAATTGGCGCGAAGTTCACTCTTTCATCATAATTAAAAGGGAAGCTCGTAAAGAGCTGACTAATGGACTCTCAGGAATCTTCCGGTCGTAGAGGTGGGAAAAGAGACAACGGGGAAAAAACCTCGGCGG
>Ga0179593_1547640_pt1 | contig 16104 bp, 15 predicted proteins | sample CZODoug2_1_08_16_FD_185931 | JGI IMG/M metagenome (GOLD analysis project Ga0179593, IMG submission 185931) | Vadose zone soil fungal communities from Angelo Coast Range Reserve, California, USA - CZODoug2_1_08_16fungal (PacBio error correction) | ecosystem: Environmental > Terrestrial > Soil >...
AAAATAAATAATCTGTCCCGTTCAAGTGATGCACGCCCAGTGTAAGGATATATCCACTGGGATGACGAAAGAAGGGGGGGGGCATAGCTCACACGCGAGATACCTTGTTCCCGGGGGTCGAATAGGCTCGATGCGGAACGCACCAGTTGGTGGACCCGTCGGTAATCAAAAGCACGCGAGAAAAAAGACTGAAAACGCTCCCGGGGAACGACGGGGGTGCGCTTTCCTGCTCACCTAAGGCGGCATTTCATTTTTCTCTTAAAAAATTCCGTCTCACCTTTTGGGAAAAAGAAGGGGATATCCGGACACTTAAAGGACGACTAATGATGAAAGGGAAGCAGTAAAAAGGAGTGGGGAATGACAAAGGAATCTCTTCCGGCCCCAGTGGTGCGCGCATCCAAGGGTGGGGAGAGGGTACGAATTCAGAACGCTGATCAAGTTGTCCACAAAAATAAAGGCTACAGGATGGAGTTGTGGGGGGGGAAAGAAAGTTCGCACATGGAGTGCATCACAAGGATCCCCGTGGAACGCTGGTTTATACAGGGTCCAGCATTCGAGCGCAAAGGTGGGGGCGGAAGGCGATAAGGTCAAAACCTCTTTGATAAGCGTGTAGAGAGCTCGTCAAACTCACCAGGGACATTGCCGAAGAGCTACATGCCGTGGATAAAGGGGTAGATGGGGGCAAAAGCCTGACTTAAGGGCGGCTTTGGCAGGAATGAGGAGAAATATTTAATCAAGACGCTCACTGTCAAGACAGCCATAAAGTCGATGTGGAAAGGAAGACCCGAAAGCCACACGCGATCTTCATGTCGAAAAAAAAAAATCCAGAGTTCTCATTCTCAGCTGGGGAGAATCTACCTCGTCACGACAGAGGGGGAGGGGGGGGGGGGGGGGGGGGGGGGGCGGGGGGGGGGGGGGCGACAGAAAAGACAAGAGTGAAGTGGGGGTGGCGGGAATGCAGGCTGGGGAGGAGGAGGAAGGAGAGGTGAGCTGATACTCACGGGGCCCATCGACTGGGATAAGAGTTGAAGAGGAAAATGAGCACAATTCACCCTCACGGGAACGATTCAGAAGACAGAACCGGCGGAACTCTCGTCCGAGAGGGGATCTTGGCCGCAGCGTTTGAGAAAGGACGATAAGGGGGCTCAAAAGGGAGGAAGGTACCAGGAGATAGGACGATGGTGGAGGGCAGCTAAGGGAAATGGGGGGAGGCCCTCATTCCAAAGCCTGCGCGCTCGCCGCCGTCCAGACCCATCCCGAGAGACCAAGGGGAACAATGGAGGGCATCACGTCTATCTTCTAAAGAGATAATAGACGATGCGCTGGCCGGTCTAGACTTCGATGGGGGTCATCGCTCGAGCGCGGAGTTGGAAGTTGCGTGACGTGCATAGAGACTATGGGTCTTATCTCACTAGGAAAAATCAGGAACGGCACAGATGGATATTAGACCCAGACAAACGCTTGCCGCCAACTATCCAGAAGATCGGACTGCGAGGAAAGGAGGGTGGATAAAGGATATGTAACGACAGCTGGGGGGGTGCGCATGTCGTAGAGGAAGTCAAATAAGTGGAAAAAGAAGACGGAATTGCCGTATCAGCCAGGGGGGTCATACTGACTATGTAGGAGGACATATGCTAAGATAAGGAGATCTAACGGGGAATGGGGAGCGGAAGATCGCGAGTACCGGGGGGGGGAAGAGAACTCCGTAAATCGACCTGGGATGATGTCTCGCCGGAAAAAATGGACGTTTCCAAAAAAGGAAGGAAGGGTCAAAACTGAGAGGCAAAACATGCAACCGAAGGGGGCTGCGTCAAGAAGGGAACCTGCATTGAGCGGCAGGGGAGACTCCGAACAGGGCCAAGGTACTGGGAGTTGGACAGGCGAGCAAGGGGTATGTTTAGTGAGGGAAGGAGGATTTTTTGCGCTTCGGGATGGAACCTGTAATAAACCATCGCAAGGGGATAGCAAGGTGATATGTAAGAGGGCAGGACGCGGAGGACCTGGTCGCAGAAAGAAAGGTGGAGCCTTTCGGGAAGGGGAGGGAAACTTCGAAGATGAAATCAGAGAGCGGAGGAGACTTAACAGGATGAGGTGGGCGCGCGATAGGATGGCGTACTCTTTATATTCCCAGGAAGTAGAGAATTACTTCACCAAGAGTCATCAGGAACGGCGCGGGGGGGAGACATTAGCTTATGCAGAGAGCCCACTTTGGGGAGGAGGAGTCTAATTAAACTGCTGCAGAGAGATCATTTCGTTGATAGGAAGCGAAGTCAAAGATTGTCAACGTAAGAGGCAAAGTCCTATGAACTAAAGTGTGAACAACATGGTGCGGAGAAAAGCCGCGCAACAACGTAATATTGGAGAAAGATGGCCGGACGGCACGAGGGGGATCAAAACCAAGTGAGATGCCATTACTTCAGGACTAACAAAAGGAGGGCTCACCACGCATGAATATCGGACTATTATAAAATGGGGCATCTCTCTCACAAAAATGCAAAGAAAGAACCTCCAAGTTCCGAGATGAGAAGGGTTCAGGAGGGAGAAAAAAAGGGCAGGAATGGCATATCGGATGGCATAACGCGCGAGATAACAAGGTGTTAGAAGGAAAGATTTTCGCCACAAACTGTTCTCTCATGCTGACCCGAGCACACCAGGAGGGACGGCCCGCTTCACGCAGAAACGTTTACTTCGCCAAATACCGAAAGGGGGGACAAAACTGGTCTTTGAAGGAAGATGGCGCAGACAGTTTTCTCGCCGCCGTCCTTCTCACCTGGGAGACGGGCCTACCAGGATATCAAGGAAGAGACCCATATGAAGTCAATGAAACGCGTCATGGACGAGGAGGGTAATCACGCGAGAGAGGGAAACCGTATTTTTGGTATAGCGCGCATCCAAAAGAGGGGATCAAACCACGTAGAATCGCTGGATAGGCCGACTCCAAAGGCTACAGTAGGTCCCAGCGAAAAAAAAAGGGGGATGTCAAGGGAAAGACCGCATGTGACATAGTCACAGGGTGTTTTAGAGAAACGAGCGCCAAGGGGACAGGCGATACTAACATGACAACTCCTCATCCAGAAGGAGCAGCGACTGGGGGCGTCACCTGAAACCTACATAACAAAACAACCTTTCCTGATAGGGGGATTTTCTAGAGGGGCTAAAATTCCGGAGGAAGGGGGTACGGGCGTGAAGCACAGTTGCATGTTGGGGCACATCAAGGGGTTGGGGGGGAGAGGGAGACCAGAGATCAGATCGTTGGCGCTTCACGTGGGGGCTCTTCCTGGAAGAAATAACTTCGGGAAATGCATGAGAGAAAGAACCTGGTCACGCGATCGGAAAGAACTCATCATTTGGGGGGGGTTAAATGGCTTTCTATAAGAACGAAATCAAGAAAGGTCTCAGAAGGGTATGATAGTCGGCGAACAAATACGCAGGAAGGGGGGGGCCCCGCGCCTGGGGGACTTCTTGAAGAAATTAGTCAAAAAAGGGGGGAAAAAGGACTTCGGGGACATCGGAAAAAAGAAAACCCTACCGCGAACGAGGGGGCACGGCCGTGGGGGGGGGCCGACCCCGAGGAATAAGGGGGAAAGAATTGGGGGGGGGACCAAGGTATCCATGGAAGTCAAGGGGTGGGCCTTACGGCGTAAGGGAAACAGAGTCGACGAAATGCAAAAATGCGCGGAGCTAGAGGCAGGAAAGAGCCAGAAGACGAAACGCAGTGGGAAGTTCGTCCAGCGCATGACTAAGATCTCTCAAAAAAAGTGGGGAGAAAGAGAAGAATGCGCTGCACTCGTCAGAGAGAGGGGGGTCCTGCGGCCTTCATCGCTCTAGCGCGAGGGAAGGGCAATGACTAAAAACACTATGGTCGAAAAGAAGGCAAATCGGACTGATAGGGGTTCGACCAAGTCAATCCGTATGGGGGATTGAGACCCAAGAGGGTCTGACGCTTAAAAACGCCTGATCAAGTGGTGGAAAGAGCGTTAAGAAATCCGGGGGAAGTGGTGAAGGTGGCGTGCAAAAATGGACGTGTGGAAGGAAGAAGGGATCCAGAGGAAGTGAGCATTGGGCCGTGACGAGGTAGGATGTTAAAGGAGGGGGGACAGTCGAAAACGCAAAGACCACAATGAAAAAATGGAGAATTCAGTAAGGAGGGAGACTACGGAAAAAGGAGGATCGTCGAAAAAAGAAAGTGAGCGTTGCCAAAATTTAGGGACGACGACGTAGAAGCTCAGTGGGGGAAAGAACACATTCAAAGGATTTCCACTGAGAGGAAAAACAATAAAACAAGTGATTTTAAATGGGGGTGAGACGAATTCAAAATGGGAGGGGAACGAGCGGCGAGGAGTGACCGAAAACCAAAAAGAAGAAAGAGGGAAGGGGCAATAGAATAACAATTTGGGGGAAAGCGAATGCGGGAACCTGAACCAGCCCCGAATAGAGTTGAATCGAAGGAAGCCACATCCTCGGACAGGACGAAGGATTGTACCGACGGGATCCTTTAGGGGGGTGGCAAGCGGATTCAGGACGTCTTCGGGGAAAGACAGTCTAGATTGAACAGTATGAGTGGAAGAGCGATACCGGGGAGTGACAAACGTAGGAAAAAAAAACAGGGGGTAGAACCTGGAAAATCTATTTCGGCTCGGATGGGTGGGGCCCACATGATAGGGAGAGGGGAAGACACAAAAGATTGGCTGAAGAGAAAAGCCGAGCGGGCCCGCCGAAAGAAGACGCGTAAAAGGGGATCGTGGTAAGGGAAGAAGAAGTCAAGTCTTCCTCAAGGGGAAATGAAGGAAATCCAAAACTGTGAGTCAGCGAGGATGGCGCTGGGGAAGGAGGGGGACTGCACGGGAAGGGGTTATCTCGCGCGTGAAAAGTGAACAAGGTGATGGAGATACATCAACCCACTGGAACATGAATAGGGAGGAAGGGTATTACTCCACCTGGATCAGATCACCACAACAACGGATTAGGATGGGGGGAGAGAGAATCCCAGGTGGGAAGAAAAAAAATTAATAAACCACCAGAGGATTGGAGAAAAATCCATCGTCATGATGGAAAAGTCAAATTTTCATTACCCTTGAAGAGTAGAAAGGGGTCCAAGCAGCTTAAAACGTTGAGGGGAAGACCCGCCCAGGGGTGGGCACACCCGGCGGTAGTGACGCCCTCTTCACTCGGAGGTGACGCCGCAAAGGAAACAGGGGGGAAGAAGCACTGCGGAAAGATTCTAGGCCAAAGAAAAGAAGATGGCGGAGGAAGCTTCATGAAGAAAAACTTTGGGGGTTATCTGTGAGGGAAGAACCAGGAAATATAGGGACAACACTGGGCACAACATCCAGGTAAAGTCTCCTACGTTGGGAGGACTCTTCCTGCCAGTGGGTATCGGGGAGGGAGAAAAACGAAGAATGGAGGAGGCAAGCAAACTCCCTTCGCATTGCAAAAAACTCCCGCTCATAAGATACCAGGATGTTCTGTCAAAAGGAGGGGGGAAAACGAGGATAACCGAGCTGCATATTCACCGGGCCTTTGAGGGCATTCTAAGCGCACAGGACGCAGGCGATAACTAGGGGGGGCAAAAGAAACAATGGAGGAGGGTCGCGGTGAAAACTAGCCTCCTTCCAGGAGACGAATAGTCGATGTACCTGCCGAGGGGAAGGGTTCCAACAATAGGGGGGGGGGCGAACAGGGGAAAAAGTGTGCGGCGCCCATCAAGGAAGGGGTCGTTGCTCCACGGGTAAAAAAATGGGTCCCCAAGCCTCACTGTCTGGGGGGGAGGGAACATCCAAGGGGCTGAGGACTCAGAACCTGACGTCCCAAAAAAAAAAGACGAACGAATTTGTTGTTAGAATGGCATGCGAACTCCAGAAGTTAGAGGAAAAAATGGACGGAGGAATGAGCGTCAGAGAAATGGGGGAAGTCATGGGGAAAGCGCCTGGCTCAAAGGGGAGCTTCTCCACACGGACAGGGGAGAAACGCCCCTTTCAACACACTTTGAAGCGTTCAGGGCTAAAAATACACACCGAGAGCCGATCAGGCGGGAGAGGGGACCTTACTAAGAGAGAAGAAAGCAAATACGGATTGATTTGCCCACGGCCATGTTACCGATCAGTCGAGGGGGGTAGAGTAAAAAAAATATACGGAACAACTTACAAAAAGAAGATCTGCGAGGCCGCCCCCATCGCCGAGCCTAGACAAGTTGGAATCCTCTCATTGTCGTTCTTCGGAAGAACACAACGTAGTAAACTAATAAGGAGCAACAACGAGGTCTCTCGTAGAGGGGCCTCGAGGATAAAAAAAGTTAAGTCGTTACTTGCACCAGAGGAGAGGAGTATCTGCCCGATTGAGAAGGAAAACAAACATCGGAATGAGGGGTCAAATATGGTTGGATTAAAACCACTGCTTACAAAAGAGGGAAACGATCCCGCCTGATCGGAGAGAAGTTCCTCGTTGGACGAGAAAGAAGGAAAAGTGAAGGTTCAAGGTCAGGTGGAGAAGCGCTCTTCAAAAGTGTTCATATAGAAGGGAGATAATCCTTTGAGACTTACGATGGTGGAATCAAAGAAATGGGCTGATGAGAGAACTTCTCCAAAGGGTTTCGCGTAAGATCGCCGGAGCGTTACCGGGAGTCAGGGGAAAAAATCGAAGTAGGTCAAGAAAGCACAGCGTTGCCACATCTAGGTCCTTCTGGCAGCACGACGGAGACGAAAGGATGGGGAAGAAAACGAAAGCTCCAAACCTAGGTGGAACCCTTCATGGCCATCGAAACCAGGGGGAGATGTAGTCGGGCGGGGATTGACCCTGAAAACAGATCGAAAGGGGGGAAGGGTGGAACTATTATTCGCCTCAGAAGATTCTGAAAGAGGCACCCGGCCCGGGTATAAAGGTGAATATGTCGGCCGGATAGTCCTCGACAGAAAAAAAGGGTACAAAAAAGTATCCTTGGTAGGGGGGGGAGGGTGGGCAAATGCTAATTCTGATCAGGGAGAAGAAAGTTACCCGCCGAGTGAGGCCTGAGTAGGAAACTTGTGCCGGAATTTAACGTCTTGATATTCCCCAGGCGGGAAGAAGGGGGGACTAGCGAGGGGAATTCGAGCGGGGTGGGGGGAAGTCAAGGAAACACCCAAAAGGTGAGCAGGAAAGGCGGAAGAAAACTTCGGGGAAAAGACAATCTTCGTGAGAGATAAGTCAGGGGGAAAAGTCAAGAGGGTGATTCTCAAATTGAGATTACGCGGGCGGGACTACCCGGACAGGGTGTGAAGGGGCGTGTCCACAGAAAGTAAGATTGGGCGCTGGAAACGGAAAAGGGGTTATGAGGAAGCTTTCTGAAGTAAGGCCTGATGGTATCCAGAAAAGAGGAATGACCCACTGGGCGTGCCCACCGGGAAATGATATCGACAGAGGACAAAGGGAACTCAGAAAGGGAGGAGTAAGGTGGGGGGACTCAAAGCTGTCCGATATAAGGATTGTTTCGGATGCAGAGGAATCAGCGGATGGCATATCTTGACAGCACGCGCTAGATGAAAGGAGGACCACCATCTGAGTGAAAAAAGTACTGGTCGAGGGAGATGCTGACCAAATTCACACCAAGAAAAAAAAACCCAACGGGAGAAAGTTCATCGCCGCGTAAAGGGGACTTAGGACCTTAAAAAGAGGATGGACGAACGACGGGAGCTTGGCAAGGGGAGCGCCCGTCATTTTAGGGGACGCCCTTCAATGGGTCCACCTTGGCTAAAACCCCTTGGAGCCGACATAGATGAGGGCTCTCAAGGGAAGATGCTTCTCCTACGTTGGAATATCAAGGAGGAATCTCCGCCCCGGGGGGAGTATCGCGCGAAAATAGATATGGGAGAGAATGCGTACGAGCGCGAAGAGGGCGAAGTTGGAAACAAGACAAGAAAAGTCTACTCAGTATGGTTATGGTAGCCTTTTCTGGAGGAAGAGGTCAACCGAAAAGGAAAGGCCCGGTTAGAAATCGTTTCGCTGTGGGAGAGACTCACGGGAAAGGAGAAACTTGTACTTCACCCTCCGAAACAAATTTCTATCTTGAAGGCGCGGTCAAGTCTCCGGTCGAGCGTCAAGCCGTAGTCAGGAGAATGCCGTTGGGAAAAAAGGGCTGTTGACGCAGGTGGGGACCTGCCTGACGTTGTGGCGCCCATAAAGGGAGACTTCGGGGGTAAAGGGGAAAAGCTGTGGGAAAGAAGGGCTTGCGCGGCAGGAAAAGTAAAATCCGATGTTATCGGTGGGACCATGAAGAACTCACGTCTCCTAAAGGCATAAAGGGGGGGCAACGGCGACATCCAAAGTCTCTGTGGGGAGAGAAATCTTCATAGACAAATTGGAATACGCACTTCCGTATTGAAAAAAAGAAACTTCTGAAATTAGGAGACCCATGCACCAAAAGAAAGGAGGGGGCATCTTCACAGCAGGAGTCAATACACACCGCGGAACTCGGGGAGGAAGGAGATCGGGTTGTAGAAGATCATACCAAGGATGATTTGAAAAAATACCGACTCGCAGGAGGGAGGTCCGTCGTCTCATCGTAGACCATATGCTACGGACAATTCAAGCCCTGAGAAAGACCCACAAAGCGGCCAGTTTCAAAACAGCGCAATTCGCTAGATAGAGAAAGAGGATGAAGGAAAGAGGATGCTCTGGCGAAACTGTCACAGATCTCTCGCTCGGGTCCGGACGATAGCGAAATGACTTCACAGAATCGGAGAGCCAAGAGTGAGACGCCGGAAGGAAAAGGACTGATCGGAAAGGGCCTAGGGCAAATCCAAAATCGTATGGGGGGGACCCCTATCGTAAAGGTTAAGAAAAGGAGGCCAACGAATCAAAGAACAGGAGAAATTCCGAAGATACGTGATGTTTAAAGACGTCAAAAGTGTTAAAGGGGAGGGAGGGCATTCCGTGTGGGACGCTCCTTCACGAGTTATCCCCCGAGACAAGACGGAAGTGCGAGAAGTAAGATTAAGAGAAAGTGATTAGATAATCTGGATTTCGCAGTCGAAAAAAGGGAATGGAGAGAAGGAGCGTTGCTTGGCGCGTTACCAAGATTTCTCTCCTGAGAAAACGAGGGGGATGGGAAGGGAGCGTTGGAACTAGTTAACGGAAGACGAACTACGTGAACCTGAGGACCCATGATGGAGAAATCAGCGGGGAAGGCTTGCAAAAGTGGAACAGGGGGGGAGGGAGAGGAGTAGCTCGCTCCCGTCCAGGTGGGTAGCTGACGAGCGGCGAGGGAAACCAATATAGGGAGAGGGGGGTCATCGTGGGAATTTGGGGAAGAAGGAACCTGTATAAACCAGCGGGAAACCGATCTGTATAGGTGATAGGAAACAAAAATCGCGGGAGAAAGACAGAAAAACGGGGAGCTGGGACAGATGATCTGTATTTGGGGAAAGAAGATCTCTTCTGGATCAGCGAAGTACTGGAAACCTCTTTAAGACAGATCATAATTGAAAAGGGGGTACCAAAAAGGAACACGTTCTGAAAAGGGGAAAGAAGGACTGGGAACCTGGACGGAGCAAGGGGGGCAAAAGATCCTTGTAGGAAAAAGGGGGGACAGTTGACTGTCTGAAGGAGAGGCTTGCGCCCATGGAAAGGCCCGCGAAGTGAAAGAGCGGAAAAGTGGGAGGGTAATTTCGTAGGGGAAAGAGGCCTTCTCGCTGGACGAGGGAATACCGCCGGGGGGGAGAGGTCAGGGAAAAAGATTATCGGGCGACAAGATGCCGGGGTTATCAGGGCGTTGAGACAGGACATTCTGCCTGAAGGGAAGGGGTGTACAAAGAGTGCGGGGAAACGGGAATATCGGACAGATTATTCTCCCGATAAAAAAAATTATGAGAAAGAGAGAGGGCCCAGGGGTCTCCATACGAAAAGTGAATGAGAGTTGGGTTCGGGGAGGACGACTGAGATAAAGAATTCAGGAAGGGCAATAAGAGAGCGCGAGATAACAAAGGGGGAGGGGTTCCGTCCGGCCATCTTGGAAAGAACCCATAGGGTATGCGCGATGCTGACCAAGAAGGGTAGTTCGAGAAGAGATTTGACTGAGAAAGGGGAAGTACCACGCAGATACCATGTAGGCAACGACGGGGACTGAGGGCAGAGACACAGAGATGGCTCGCAGCAGGTCTCTTCGCCGTAGGAAGACCTTGGGGGGAATACCAATGGGTGTCCACACTTTCAGGAGAAGGGCCAAGAGGTCCAGGTTCAAGTCCTTCTTCTTGGAATATCCGGAGAGGAGGGGAAAAGTGTTGTCGCGAATAAAAATATGGATCAGGGGAAGAAGAAAAACCTTACATTCTTCTCGTCAATACATCGAAGAGGTGCCACCCTCCAAAGAAATGGGGCATTACCGTTTTCTTCAAGAGGCACCGGGAACGAGAGATGCACCTTTATACAGATAGGGGGGGGCGCTGTGTTTGGAGGGTGAAAGACATTCAGGAAGCGAATAGGACATAACATTTCTGAGCTTTCCATAAAAGTCCTCGCCGCTCGTCAAAGACCTGCCTGGGAACGAAATCAGAAGTGACCAATCGGACTGACTCAAGTGGAAACGGGTGCGACAAAGAAGGGAGGGGGTTCACGTCGTCGTGCTCAGGGTAGATGGTGCAACGCTCCTGTCTGGCGACTGTTATCGAGAGAAGGAATAAGCACAAGGGTACGCGCCATCAAAGGAAACTCATCAGGGGGAACCGCATGGCGTTCGACTGCGAAATCGGATAATTCATCATCTTCTGAGGAATCGCAAGGGGTCTGACAGACTGGGATAAGAGCGAGCTACACCGGACATGCGCCAGCAAGGAAAGGTAAGTCCGTTACTCTTCAACTCGCATACACACCGCGGAAAAGACCGATCGGCGGGGGAAGTTGGGGAAAGAAAGGATAAAAATGGATTGGCACCAGGGACCGATCTTCGCGGGGGGGGCCTTCCGCGTCTCAATCGTGCAGAGGGCGACTGGTTCACGTCACGCAGGGCCTGCGCCGAACCCGATAGACGAAAGGCGATTGCGTCAGACTCAGAGAAAAAACACAACGAAACAATCTCAGGGGAGAAAATGGGGGCGTCTCTCTGTCTCGGGGGGTCCTGCGGCCTCTCGCGCAGAAGGGGACGAGCTTGAGTGCGGGGTATGGGAGGGGGTGGAAACGAGTCCCAAAAACCGGATGTGGTAAAGCAAGGTGGGTGGGGATGATACCCCTTACGTATGGACGCTGCCGGCAACATCGCCAGAGGCGAGGTTCAAATAGGGGAATATTAACGAACGTCTTTTGAAGGGAGAGAAAAAGTTTTGTAAGAGAGGTCAGATTATCCATTCGATGGAAGAATGCAGGATCTGACGGGGGGATGAAATAGAAAGAGGGATTTCTCACAGGCACAAGTATGAGACGAAATCCTCTTTCTGTAGGGACCAGGGGCTTCGGGACGACTTTAATGGGGGGGGAAGTGAAATAGAGTTTGCCAGACCCTTAACGGGGAAAGACGACTTAACCTCTCCCTGAAGACCAACATGCAACTTCGAGGAGGGGAGCTGAGGGAGTCCAACAGTCGATTTGTGGAAAGGGAGCAGACAGGGAAAGGGACTCCTGCCAGGTACTAAGACCGAGCGCGGGTATTAAGGGCGTAAAATTGGGGAAGGGACTAGCGGTAGGGGCTGCGGCAAAGGGAAGGAACCTTTGAAGAAAAAAAGCACGATCGTGTATAAGGGCACCGCCGGTCAGGTGATATAGATCGACAGAACAAAACGCGAGGAACATCCTGGCTTTTTCATTAGAGGAGTCAGAGAGGGCCTGATCATCGGAATCGTACGGAAGAGACGGCCATATTGAAAAAATAACAGGATTAAAATGTATTGACTCGTAACGAAGAAGGGAAAGGGACTGGACGAGCCGGCACAAAACTGTCGGCTCGAAACATTAGAGGGAGATCACAAAAAAATTGGGAGTAAGAAGAAACTGCTGAGCGAAGCGCTAATGTGGAAGTGCGCGTCCCCCATTTGAAAAGTGGTAATGGAGAGGAAGTCAAGTCTGGACCGGGGGACTATACCGCATGGTGGGGAGGCATCATCAGGGAGAAAGAGGGCGCGTCTCCAAGAAGAAACGGCACGGGAACAACGGACAAGAATCTTGGCCGGGGGAAAAGAGAGCCATGGCCTGTGGCTGAGCCAGTGGGGAGGGGCTGAAAAGTCATTATATCTTACATAATAACCCACCGGGCATCTCTAGAGCAACAATAGAAGAGAGATTCATTGGGGAGAAAGGAGAGATGACCGGCGGTAGCACTCAGTTCCACGTGGAGAGAAAGCAGGAATGTCATATCTTCAGGGACACGCGCGAGATAACGGGGGTTCCGTACTACGGGAGGCAGAGAGCCATCTTACGTGGTAGTGGGCTGGACCCGAGTTTGTGTTCACACCCGGAAAACAACAGCCTCACGCAGAATAAAGAGTTAGACGACCTTACCACAGGGAGAGGGTCGGCGGCCTCATCACCTAAGATGCTCGAAGATGCAATTAATTCGACAAACTGTGGGGGTGATCTTGCCTAAGATATCCTGTGGCCGAGACGCGCCGACATCGAAAGAAAAATCAGTTGAAAAAGAACGTGGGGGAAAAGAGTAATCTATTCCGGGAAAGTATCGGAAAGAAAATCCTACTTTTCAATATGGGTAAGAGGTCTTCCCGTACGTGGGTTCGCTGATCATGACCACTCCATAGAAGGCTACCAGGAATTTCTGGAAAATTTTTCTGTAAGGGGAGGGGAACCTGCCTCGGCTGTGACATAGTTCAATTATACACGTCGGCGCTGGGTGGGTTCCAGACGAAGGGGATCGATACTATTCACCCAATCATAAAAGGGGAAATGATTCTCGTCGGTCAAGGTCACTACCTGCGGGAGGCTCGGATGATCTCGCACTGTGGAGCAACCATTACCTAGAACGTAGTCGATTGAACCGCTCATCTGACTGTGCGCAGATGATCCTTACCGGTGCAGGGGGTGGTCCACATCGGGCGGAAACAAATCCGTCGGCAAGAGTAAGGAGGCCAAAGATAAAAGGGGGAGCTAAGTAAATCCATAAAGGGGCGAGGGAGACATTTCCTAAGAAAAGAGCTCAAAGCACCGATCTGAAAAAGAGTTGTGGGAGGACTGACGGGAAGGGATCAGAGTTCACTTCAGACATCTGAGGGGGAAGAGAAAAATGTCTTGAATACGAGATTGCCCGCGCCTGAGAGGGGGGGAAGAAAAAATCTGAGCGGACAGATCCAACGAGGTCCTGTAATTCGGGAGGCGTTATAACCTCTTAAAGAGGGGTCCATACACCCGCGGACTCCGGGGAAAGCAGGGGTTGGCCAGGGAGTTTGTAGACCTTCTAGTCGGCAAAGATAAAAAGGGTTTGCACAAAGGGCGGACATTGTGGAAACCCGATGGGTGGGGGGGGCCTTTTTTTTTGTTTTTGTCCCGGACGCGTAGAAGTCACTGGGCACGTCACTTCAAATCCTTCGAGACGGAGTCGCTAGAGTGACTCCGAAAGGAAAAGGATACATTCTTAACGCAGGCCATTTCGGTAGATTCGTAGGAAAACAACAAAAAAGAGGTAGACAATGCGCATGGAGGTACGTCTCCTAGAGAGATCGGGCCTCTCGCGCGATCGAGAAGGAGGAAGTGCGTGAGTGAAAGAGAAAAGGCAGATTTATGGAGAAAAGATGGGAACAAAGCGGACTGATATGTGCAAAAAGAAAAAAAGAAAATTGGTTTTTAAGAAAACCCCTTTCGTAAACACGCTTGGGAACCGAGAAAAGGATCAACTCTATGGAAATATTACTAGAGTGAAGTGTAACTACTCCGAATGAAATGGTGAAGGTTCGTTCAAGAAGGGGGAAATCAAATGGGCAATGCGAGAGGAAAGGGGTGGTCTTACTAAGGAGCATCATAGGTAAGAGAACTGAGGTTTCGCAGTAAAAGACTAACCAGTCGCGAGGTGGGCAGTTTGGGACCATGTTTAGGTTCGAGGGCTCTATACCTCGTTATGGATGTCAGAGCGAAGGAAAAAAGACTTTAATACCTTACGGCATCCACCCCAAAAAAATACAACGGAGAAAACACGACGTGAACCGCCAGAATAACATGCACGGGGCCACTAGCGTCCAAAAACAAAAAGTGGCAGTGAGCAGGGACCGGAAGGTGAGCTGGACTAACGAGGTGGACGCGCGACCGAGGCGCGGAGAGGGGATGAGAGGAAGTACATCGTTTAAGCAAGTGTGTGAGGAGAGGGACGGAACCTGTAAACCAAAGCCCGATCGTGTATCAAGGGGAATCACCCGAGGATATGGGGGCGAGTCCCGAACGAAAAAGGAAAAAAAGAACATCCGGGGAGAAGGAGGGGAAGTTGCCAACTTCGAAGCTGCGGAGACGAGCGCATCGTAGCTTGAAGAAGGCCATATTGAACGCGAGAAGGGACGTAAAAAAGATATTCCAAGGCGAGACTGCGGAACCTGGACGAGGGCGGCATCATCTATTCGGCGCGGACCACAGGATATCCGGGCAGAATAAAAAAGGGGAAATTGAATTCGTAGAGAAACTACGACTTCGGTGAGAAGGCCAAAGGGGAGATACTCGTTGATGGGCCACATGGTGAGTGCGGGGGTCGTAGAGTCAATGGGAAGGGAAAAAGCAAGGGTGTAAAAACTGTTGCGGGTCCTCAGAGCCGCGTTCTACAAATGACTGCCGGGAACACGGTGTCTAGAAGCCAATGGGAGAATAAATGGAGGGATGTCATAGTGGGAGCTGAACCCACTGGGCGTGCCTGCATGAAATATCGACGATTATTGAGGCAGCTCTCTCAACACCAAAAGATATTCCAAGGGGGGGGGAGAATTAAATCGCAAAACACTAAAACATGCGGAGGCACGCAAGGGGGATATCCAACTGGAGAATAAATAAGAGGCATATCTTCCTTGGCAAGCCAAGGATAAAACCTTTTTGAGTGAAGTGCGTCCGGCCATCTTGTCAAAGAGAACGAGTGATGGGTCACCCCGTCGTAAGTTGGAACATACGAAGACCGTGGGGAATTCAAGTACCACGCTCACCATGTGTAAGCGAACGACGTAAGAGGCGGGCCTTCGCACAGGGGGATCTCATGCCGCTCATTTGGGTGGATCTGCCTAACAGGGCCACTTCAAGAACAGAAATAAATGCCGCGCTCGTCCAGGTGAAATCCTTCTTCTCCTCCTGAACGCTACTAGTACGGGGGGCTCGCAAAAAAAGAGAAAGCATGAGAATCAGGTAAAGAGTCTTGAAAAAAGAACGGCTGAGAAAAGAAAGAGAGTGTTGCCACCTCCCAACTTCATGAAGTGGGGAAAGGTAAATCGATGATGGGAAAACGCCTGGGTGACATATTCACATGGGAGCCTGGGGGTATAGTTGAAAATAAGGCGAAACAGCAGAGGGTATGCGTATCAAAGACTAGAATCTTGACAAGCCGTATCCACTACCCCACAACCAGGAATTAAAGCTTCGTCGCTCAAAAACCGTAAGAATGGCTACCTGCAGCTCGAGAAGACTGGGGAAAGGAACTGGGAACAACTGACGGTTTGCATGTGGCCCATCAGGCGCGGGGATGAGTCCATGAACACAAAAAGGGGAGGGCGCAGAGAGCATCCATAAATCGGGGGGCGTTCTCAAGCTCACACCTGGTAACGGGAGGAAAACGCTTCTCCTCTAACGATTTGTGTTAGAATGAGAAAAATCCGCGGGGAAAAGAGAAAATGGAAAGAGTGGCTTATACGCATTACCCCAGAAAGGTATAACTTCAAACTTAAAAAAGCAAGCAAATTCAACCCACTTTCACGGGAGCCGTTACCGCGGAGAGCGCTCTCGGAGTAAACAAAAAACCAGAGCCGATCAAGGCAGAATCGTGGGAAACGGAAAGCTTTGTATCCACGATAAGGGTCCTCAAAAATCGGATTGGTGGAGAAAAGGTTACCGGGCCTATGTTGGGGGGAGAAAAGTCTCAATCAAAAAAAGATAACACTACCACAGAAGGGTGCACTACGAGCGAAGAAAGACTCAGAACCCAGAGAACTTGTTGAAAGAAAAGGGTTCCAGACATTG
>Ga0179593_1568075_pt1 | contig 16104 bp, 15 predicted proteins | sample CZODoug2_1_08_16_FD_185931 | JGI IMG/M metagenome (GOLD analysis project Ga0179593, IMG submission 185931) | Vadose zone soil fungal communities from Angelo Coast Range Reserve, California, USA - CZODoug2_1_08_16fungal (PacBio error correction) | ecosystem: Environmental > Terrestrial > Soil >...
GGCATCATTCTTTTCGCCATCTGAGGGCTTCCTTGGTTCGACCGTACCTTTACTTTCCGATTTAGGGATTTTTTCAGAAGGCTCCAGAAGGTTCCGTCCTATTTTCGTCCCTGTTTAGGGGAGAGTTATGTCAAAAAAGGAATCCTTCTGTGTATCTAGGCCAGGGAAAAGGTAGAAGGAGACCACTGGTCTAGATTCGTTGACCATCTCCTTTGATTCGAGGGGGAGGCCACCCTGAGGAGGGACCCTGGAGCGACTGGGGTGTCTAGGCCCTTACATCCCCGGCTACGTCCTGAGGAATTTCCTGGAAGACGGGGGAAGATAAAATATCTCCTGCAGAAACGCAGGGAGAAAGGGAGTCACTTGGAGATAAAAGCAATCTTCTCTTTATTATTGAAGGAATGTCTACTACTCCCGTGGAACGGGGGGGATGGGTAATCCTAGACAGGGGAAGATTACCTCCTTCTGGGGAGGACTTTTCTCCGGCACAAATTGCCAGCACAAGAGATGAAAATGCCCGGCACCGTGTGCAGGGAATCGTGAGCCCTCACGAAGTTCAGAAGGCAATCTTGCCGCCGTCGGTGATCCTGACAAGAGAGGAGAAAAGGGGAAAAGAAGCCATTACCAAAAAGGAAAGCTGCGGCAGTAAATTCCGCTTCAACCCTTTGGAAGAAACGGCTTCGCGTTCGAAAAGGGAGGCGTCCTGGGCAGTGCGGGAGAAAAAGAAGGTGAGGGTAAAAAAAAGATGATCCGCTCCTCTCTGAACAGCTTCCGGTCTGGAGGACTCCGGCGTGATCAGGGAATGGAAGGGAAAACAGCTTGAATACCAACCTCTTCAGATGCGGCGCTGATGAAAAAGCACCTACCTCCAGGGGAAAAGGGAGCCCCCTTGCGCTGCGGTTAAAGTCAAAGGGAGAAGCCCTGTACACACCGGGGGCGGGCAGGACTGATGAGGGGCTTGAGCTCTTTTCCTCAACACCGAGGAAGCCGGATTTTTCTTCGGAGAAAAAGGTTGCCCGAGAGGGGTCAGAAACTGGCCCGGAACTGCCCTCAGAAAAGCGGGGGAGGCTGTGGTCTTTCGCAAGGGGGGGGCCCCCCTGTACGTGGTTCGCAAAAAAAGGGTCGCCGGAGGGAGAGGAAGGAGAGGCCCTGGCGTCTGAGGCGATCAACGACTGAATGGGGGAAGGCATAGCATGGGATTGGCTCAGTCATGCCGCAGCTGGCCTCTGTGCATTAAACTCTTGTAAAGGGGGGGGGGGAATGGGGCCTGGCGTACCACGCCTGGGAAAAGTATTAGTCCCCCCCGGGCCGGCGGGAAGGGGGGAAGGACCTTGTGGTGTCCCTCTGCTGGAAGAGATCTGGAGAAAGATCCCGGTATTCTGAGCCCTCCATCCCGTCGTTCTTGGGGGGGTCGCCGTGTTGGGGCGAAGCCCTTTACACCGGTGCAGAAGCGGCCTCTCAGGAAGAGGAACCCAGGCCTTCTGCCTTCTGGCTTTTTTCACCTCTGTTTCTGAGGTAAAAGGGGGAGGGGAGGGGGGGTTTTGAAGTCTATCTTTGGGGGAAGCATGATTGTCCGAAGAATACTTCTCCCACCCGAATCAGAAGAAAAGAGGAAAGAGAAAAAAGAGCTTTAACGCAGGAGACACAAAGGTAGCCTTCCGTCTCGAAAACCGCTATATGCACTACATTTGAAAGAAGTCACCTTCATGAATAAGCATTGAGCGAGTGTCGGCTGTCGCCGCGGGTCAGCCACCCGTAGCCGAGAAAAGTCATTATGCATCTTTTCGGAAGGAAGGGCCTATACCCGCCGGCTCCTAAAAATCCCGGCCCGTACCCCTGGCGATGGTCTGGAAGAGACAGGGATAAGCTCGAAGCGCTATCTGAATAAAAAAAGAGGTTCTTTCCTCTTGACTGGGTGGATATCCCCTTTGGGAGTGAAAAACGAAATTGCCAGCTTGTCCGTGTAAAGTTCTTTTTCCTTCTTCCAGAAAAGAAAAAAAGTCTTTCCCTCTGCCAGAGGGGGGAGGGGAGAGCCCCCAAACATCTCCACCAGAATAACGGTGCGTGTTCCGAAAAGCCTGCTTCGGCTGAGGGAAGGGAGAGGAGGGGAAAGAGAGAATTCTGCGAAAGTAGGCCGGCAAAATCGACCAGGAGGGAAGGGTTCTCCTCTCTTCTTCGCCGAGTGATCCGTGTCCTGCTGGGGGAAAGGAAAAGACTGCTTATTGGCAAGGAGAGGGGAAGGGAGGGAGCCGGGATCGTTTGGATTAAGGACTTTGCTCTCGAAAAAAAAACTTATTAGATGAAAAGAAAGGGGTGCCGTAAACGGCTACTGACGCAATAGGGGCCCTTCTCAGAGAGACGCATCATACTTTTCTTCTAAAAGAGGGGAGCCTTCCATTCTCATGCACGGAGAAAGGGACATCCTCCGGGCCCAAAAAAGAGGAAGGTTGAACTTTTCACGAGAAGACGGGCTTGTACTCCTTTCCCTCATTCCTCCTATGTCATTCTCCTCCGGGCTACAGAGGGAAGTAATCTTAGATTTCGACCATAAAAAAAAAAGGAAGGGGGGGGGGAGAGAATCTCACAAGTAGACAGCGGGAGAAGGCCGGTTTGTTGATTTTGGGTTAGTTCCTCCTGCAAAAAAATCTTTACTCCTTCGGGAGAAATACCCTTTTATCTCAAAGGGTTGGTAGAAGGGGGAAGGGGAGAGGGAAGATGTTCGGTCTTATAAAGGGATTTTACTTTTTTAATACCCTCGAAAGGGCGTCATCACCGCCTAGTATCTTCTTTTAGAAAAAAAAAAAAGAGGCCCTTTGGAAGAAACGAGGATCATTCATCGGTGGCGAATTCCTTTGAGCTGTTCCTACGCGAGGAAGCGACTCATCTTATAAGAGGGGATTGTGGGGGGTGGAAGAAAGGGTGTTCATCTTCTCTCTTTTTATAATACCTCGAACTTCTAGAGGGTCTGCCTCGAAGAGGAAGGAAGAAAGGGTTTTCGCGGAGGTCGGCTATTTATTCGCGGAGGCCCCTATTCCTAGGGCGGCTGCAAACCCGGAACATGAAAGAGAGGAAAAGGAGACTCCGTATTGCATCAAAAACTCTTTAACCAATGCGAGGAAGAGAAGACGGCCTTCTCCAGTCCAGAAGAGAGTGCTCGACTGGAAAGTCTGCCACTTGTTATCAGCTGAGAAAACAAAGGGTTCCTGTTCACCAAAAGGAGAACGAAAGTATTGGGGGATGCTATTATCCTCAACTTCCATATCCTTCGGAGGAAGAAGAAAGGGAAAAAAAAAACCATTGTCCAGAACGAGTTCCGAATGTCCTTTTGGGGATCACTATTTGAAGGGCCTGGTTAAGGCCCATGAAAAAGGCCACCAACATTTACAAGCAGGAAAATTCCCTCATTTCCCGGAGAGGTAAGGAGGGAATATGAGGAGGGAGTTTCTCTGTTAGTGCCCTCAATGGCCGGGGGGCTATTCCTTGTCCCCCCAAGAGAAAAGAAGATCTCCGAAAAAGAGGGAGGATAGTGAAGGGGACAACCGGGGAGGGGTCTTAAAGGAAAGGAACCGCGAAAGAAACGTCCAGTGGGGGTCGGAGGGGGGACTTCCCTCCCCCCTCCTTTGTAGGGGAGGGGGGGACATTTGGCCTTGACTGTATTCGGGTCCCTTATTTTAGGAATTACTAAGAAGGAAGCAGGAGGGATTTCTCTCCCTTCATCTGTTGGGAAGGAACATCTCGCACCACACTTAGAATTAACTAAGGCCTATCATGAAAAATTCCAGACGGGTTACATGGAGGTTAAAGACAATACTCTCATGCGGTCTCCCTCTGACACCACTAGAGGGGAAAAGGTCATATTCATGGCGTATTAAGAAGGGTATTAACTTTTACTAGGGGGGGGAATCACTCCTTCTAAGAAAAAAGGGAAGACCCCAAGACACGGAGGGGAGGGGGGAAAAGTCTTTAATAAAGAAGGACGAGTGCATTCAGGGGATTTACTCCACAAGTCCGTGTAGGAGAAAAAAAATCTACTCCCTTTCATTGTTTACTATCTTCCTCTCTTTAAAGTTCTTTCACACCGGCCAGGGGGAAAGGGGAGGACTATCATAGCAAAGACGGTTCCATCCTTGTGTAGCAATTTCTCTCATTTATCGTGGACATCCTATCTCATCACCGGACACCTTCCCATCCAGGGAGGGGTCCTCCTTATTCAGTTCGGGCAAAAGGGTGTACTTCTGGTTCCACGGATCGGCGTAAAAAAAAACGTAGATCTGGAAAGAGACTTATTCTTCTTTTATTCCTCCAGAAAAAAAGAAAAAAAAAAAAAAGCTTCTGCCATTTAGAAGAAGTGCATTCAGGGACTTCCCTTCTATAGGGGAATCAGGTAGGCGGCCAGGCCATGAAAAAGGCCGGCTAGATGCGAAGTAGTCCGGACGATCAGCAGTTCTCCTCATGACCTTCGGGGTGCGCAAGGCCACCCGTCCCGTCCAAGAAAGAAAAGGGTTTGTTTCGCAGAATAAAAAAAGAAGCCCAAAAAGAAAGGGACTACCAGCTTTTAGAAGAGCTCTCTCATCATGAAAGAACATTGAACCGAACCAAGAGGAAAAAGAGAAGGTAACTGAAACACTCAAACCTCTGGGGAAGAGGGTTGACCTTCTCTTCCAGGGATCTGCCCATCAGCGCAGAAAGGATCCTCAACACAAAAAAAGGAGGGGGGAGGGGGGGGGACATCTCCTCAGGGAGATGGAAAGGGGGGGGGCTCCAGCCTGGAGTCGTCCTGTACTATCCGTCAAGAGGTCTTGCTGTTTGTCAGGAACCGGGAAAGACGATTTCGTACCGTGTTCGTTTCCTCGAAAAGGATTAGGGATATTGAGATGGGAAGGAGGAACCCTTCTTTTCAGGTCTCCGGGGGGAGAAAAAAACCACGTTCTAGAGTAAATAAACTCGCCTGGGGGCTGGTACGGGATCTGCGGAGGAGCCCTCATTCGGAAAAAAGAGGACCTGCTTCTCGGAGTTATCATCTATCGGGGACTTCAGTAACGGCAGGGGGCACACGCCTTATCATATCGGAAACTTCCCTTCTTCTAAAGGAGATTCTTCTTTATTGCAGGGCAGCTAAAAACAGAAGATGGTTAAAAGTTCCTCTCCGTACGGAAGTCCTATTCTTAGGGATGTCTTTAACCTAAGGCCAACGACTCAAGGAGGGAGATGAGAAAGGTGAAAAGAAAAGGGAGGGGTTCTTCGATCTTTCTCACTATTTCCCGAAGGATACCCCTTCTTTCCCGAAGGAGAATCTTCATCTCGCCCTGTTCTAAAAGGGGGGGACCTCCCAGAAATACTCCGCGTACACCCGCGGGAACGATAAGGCCCGCTTCAACTCCTTTTAACTACCGGAAGGGGTGGAGAAGTCGTTTCCTTACGGAGTCCAGGGGAGGGGGAGGGTGAGACGGGTTATGGAATGATCCGCGCCGAGGCCGTGAAGGGCTGCCCGGGAATGTTGGGGAAAGCTTGCGGTCTTCTTCCTTTCCTCCCTCGTAATTCAATTCACTTCACGGGCCAGGGATGCTGAAATCGTCCAACACAGAACCTGACCGCCAAAAAAATGTCATCGGCGGAAAAGGTACAATAACGCTGCTTCCATTCCTGAAAGAGGGGGGCTCGCTTTTCCTCAACAAAATGGTAGCCACCATTAGGGGGGGGGGTCTTCGTAATAACCGCCAAAGGGGGGTCGTTTCTTTTGCCAAGGAGAGGCAGTAACTGCCAAGGGGGGGGGGGAAAAAAGGGGTTCTTTACGGAAAGGGTGTGAGAAATAAAAGTATGGGTCACCATAGTTCCTTTTGAAGAAGAGGTGAAGTCCTCATCTCCGAGGAAAGAAAATACTTCGGCAAAAAGCCTGAGCGTGGGGAAAATTGAGCATTATTATGGAGAAGCAGTGGCAGAACCTCACATCTGTCCTCTGTTTCATTGGGTGTTTCCTGGGGGGGATGGCGGGTAACCGTCCTGTTTCCCATAGGGAGCCGCCAGTCCCCCCCCAATAAAAAAGTGAAAGGGCGTCTTGCTGGCCAAGATGCGGGTCCGCCGGATCTTGCAAGAAGGGGGCGAGGATTCAGACCGCCTCAAGAAAGGAGGGAGGTGTGGACAAGGCGAACCTGGTTAGAAGGAGCGCCCTGTACAGAGCCTGCCCGCGAAAAGGGGGGAATGCGCCTTCGTGCTCGAGCGAGACCCTTTTGGCAAAAGGGGGTGCTTCTGTCCTACTTACCTGGCAGGAAGAGCCTAGATTCGTCCGGCATGATTGCCGAAAAATCTGCCTTTATACGGGGGGGAAACCCTCCCGCGACTAACTCGCCTAACTTTCGCGGAAAAAGCTTTAACTCCTATATAGACCAGAGCCGTCTCTGCCGAGCGCCAAAAAGAGAAGGGGCCACGACAGAGTGGAACACACCTCACCTTCATTATCACTCTTATCGGAAGGCTGTCGGCCAGCGAAAAGGTCATTACATCGTGTCCGGCCAAAAAAAAGAGGCTTGCCGAGAACCCGCAGGGGCTCAGGAGGGGGATGCTCCCAGCCTCGTCTTCACCCCTTCCCGACTGGCTCGCAGAAAAATCGAACACGGTGCGGTCCCGCGGGGGGGCAAAGCTGTAGATCCCCTGTCTGGAAAGACGTCCGCGGGCAAAGCTGACTTTTTACGGCCGGGCCCTCACCAACGAGGTCCCGGAGCCAAAGGGGGACGCTTTTCGGAGAAACTCCACCCCGCCGAGAGTATGTCTACATCTAAGAGTGGGGTGGGTCCGCGGGGCCCCCCACTCCGGCTTAGGGAGGTGAGTTCCTTCCAAAGCTTCATTCGGAGAACATGCTTCGACTTTCAGTCCGAAAAAGAGGAAAGGATTGTCTGAACCTCTTAGCGCGTTCTGAAGCCCTTTATCCGAAGGGGTTCGACGACCAGTCCAAGAAAAAAAAGAGAGGGAATTGGTTCCGGATTAGAAAGAAGTCTTATTCCTTACAGCTTTTCATCAGGGGGTGCATCGCAAAAAGGGGGAGGGGGGGGGGGGAAACGATATATATTCCAAGTCAAGGCGAAAAAGGCCACACCTCTATTTCCGGAGAAAGGGGGGAATTATCATTCCTTAAGGAGAAGAGACCTCGCAGGGGGAGTCGAACCAGAAGAAAAGGATCACGGGGGGTCACTTCCTTAAAAGCTCTTATACGTGAAAGAGAGTCCCTTCACGTCGCCGGAAGGGGTAGGCGTTGAAAACATTTGTTAGGCATGTCCTCTCACTTCCAAAGGCGTTCATCGAAAAAGGGGACATCTTCTAATTTCGAAATCATCTACACGGGGTTAGCGAACGCATGCGGCATTGACATTTCTGGGTTTTTGGTTCTTTCTCTCCAGGTACAAAGTCAGCTTACTAAGGAGTTGCCTACCCTTTTATTTGAGAGTTTATCGAAAAAGGAAAAATTTTCGAGGAACCTCCGGAGGGCTGATCCATTTCTTTAAGGTAGTCCTTTTTGGTCTTTCGCATGAAGGGGGGGGGGGAGTCCTGCGTATCGCCACGGCTCTTCTCCTCTGGGGGAACGAGGCTCATGACATCAAGGGTCTTCTCGGGGGAAAAAATGTCCTACGTCGCGCAAGGGGACACGTTTTCATGACGGTGAGGGGAAAAAAACCGGGGGGGTTCATCTCGCGGGAGATACATGGGAACCGTCGGGGAAGAAGGCTGAGCTCTTCTTTCTTGGTAAGAAAGAAGTCTCACGTCTTCCATTTAAGGGGAGGTTTTCGAAGTACAAAGGGGGTCTTCGGCAGAGAAAGTCATGGAAGGAATGATGGGGGGGGAAGACCACCTTCTCCTCCTTCGGAAGAAACAAGTCTCTCGAGAAGGGTCTCAGGCCATCGTGAAGGAAAAGGAATCTAGCGAAAAGTCCACTGTGGAAAAGGGAACGATTATCACAAAGAAAAGAGGGGCCTGGTTCCCAAGAACGAGAAAGGTATTGATTGCGGCTAGGAAATGGGAATAAAGGGGGGGCCCATATCCGTCTTAAAAGAGAAAATTTCCATCACTAAAGGAGGGGGACCTTTTTTGCTTGGTTTTGCAAAGGAAGGGTAATCCGAAAGTCCCCCGAAAAAAAAGTGACACATTCGAGGAGGGGGGGAGCCCTCTTTTCTTTGGGAAAGGGGAGAACTCATGCTAGCATTGGTGAACCAGCTAGGAGGATTCGCCGCAGACTCCATGCCCTCTAGGGGGGGGACCGCGGCGTACCCGAAACCCGTTCCAGGGAAGGAGGAAAAAAAAAAACTGCCCCCCAGTTCGAGCGCGTTGGAGGCAGTTACTGGGTCCTTTTGCAGATTCTGTCAACAGCCCGGTAGGGGAACGGCTAAGTTTCTATCAGGGGGAGTTACATCTTCGCCCATCCGAAACCTATCAGGGAACCCATGAAGCCGTTATGTACAAAGATGACAGACCGCAGCGCCCCGGGGGAAAGGGTGTTCCTTTTCTATTCAGAAAGAAGGGGGGAAGGAGGTTATTAAGCTGGGGATAGGAAGAAAAGTAACGATAACCGCCATCTTTCCCCCACAGAAAAGGGCGCGTAACGGCGGTCAGCGAGGGAGTCCGTTGCTTGGGTACTCTAAGGCTTCGGTCCCAGAAAAAGCCCATTACTCAGAAGTCAAGACGACGCCCGGTCAAGGGGGGAGAAACAGTGTTGAGTGGAAGGGTACTTCCAGGAAAGCCTGTTTTACTTGCTTTCTTTAGAAGAACATGTCTAAAATGCCTATCATCATCACTGTCGGGACAGCAGGGGGGGGGAGGGGGATCTCCTTATCGATCCGATCTCAAGCACCCGGCCACAGTTCAGCGCGGGGAGGATGGCTTGCAATGGACAGACTCTGGAGGGCTGCCATAACAGGAGCTTCCCCACTTCCTAGCGGGGGGATTATCTTCATGAAGTCCCTCCCCAGAGAAGCAGTTCTGGGTCAAGTGAGGAGACGTTCCTTCTTGCCTGCAAGAAATCTTCTCTCGTCCATGCATGGGTCGTGCGCCTGCTCCCGGGGGGGGAAAAAGGGGAGAGATGTTTTTGATGCGAGAGTAAAGGCGTCATGCGGGGCGTTTTTCGGGGAGAAAAAACGCCGAAACACCGTCTCGGCCACGAAACGGACCGTGGTGTCGGGGAAACCGACTACGACCAGCCAGGGGGAGAGGCCATCTCGATAAAAAGAGTGCGAGGACACTAACCCGAAACCCTCGGCTGGCCATGCCCTTGAACTCCCTCTGGGTCCACAAGAAGAAGGGGGGACCCAGGACGACGACGGCTGGGATCTGATATCGGGGGGGCGCCTGATCTAATTCCCAAAAAAAACAGGGTATTAGAGTAAAAATCTAGAAAAGAAAAAAACCTCGGCTCTTCTTGGCGAGAGGAAAAAGGTGACTCTCCTTTCAACTGGAGGGGACAAGATTGAGGCTGTTGTGTAGGAATGTCCCGGGTCTTACCGTTTCGTGTGAAAAGAAAACAAAAAGAAAATGACTGAGATTGCGCTGAAACGAACCCGGCGGCGTCGGTCGTGGGGAACACGTTCGAGTAGTTGTGGAGAAGGGTTCTTCTTCCGTAGGAAGCACCCCCGAAGCAGCCCAAGAGACATCTACCTTCGAAAAAGGAAACCGTGTCATCTAGCAGGCCGAAGGGAAGGGTCCTTTCCGTCCGATCAGATCGGGGAGGTTGCAGTCCCCGCTGAAAGTCTTAGAACTGGGGGGGAAAATAGCCAAGCTTCTCTGAGGAGGACTCTCACCTACGAGAATTCCGCTCTGTACGTGGAGGGAATCCCGATGACCGACTATGACCAGGGGCCCGCAACTACTCCGGAAACGCTCTTAAGGGGGAAAGGGAGACTCTTTAAGCTCACGAGGTAGGAAGGAGAAAGGGAAAGGGATCCACCGTCTACACCCGCTGCCGCGGTAGGGGCTTATTAGTCAGGCAGCCCATGTTCTCTTGCTTTGACAGGGGGGACCGATTAAGCCCGCTTCCAACAGGCGTCGCGTTCGCAGGGGGGGAAGTCGGAGTCGGTGCGGTGCGGTGAAAGACGGTTCGTACATCCCGACGCTCCTCTCTGGAACGCGCCGGGAGGTCTGGGGTGAAAAATGGCGGTCCTTCGCCGGCTTTCCTGTCGATTCATCACCTTCTGAAGGCGCTGCTGAAAGGCCCACCCAAAAAAATCGGGGGAAAAAAAACGGTGCGCTGCGGTCAGGAGAAAAATGGAACCTCACGGCGGCAGGAAAAGGTACGCTGGGGCTCGCTGGGGAAAAACGCGGCCGGATAGGTTCTTCGTCATAAGATTGCCCGCCTCGGGGGGGGAAAAAAAGGGGGGAAAGACTTCCCTCGCAACGCGGGGGGAGGACATGGGGCGGAAGAGGGGGTTTGCATAATCCCGCGTGGGACGGGGTTCGCGTTCCGGGAAAGACATCGCCGCCCGCGCCATGGCGTCGAAAAGGAAGAAAAGGGAAGCTGGGGACAATGACCGAGCAGGATTGCAACAGGCAGGGAAAAGGCACAGCGAACCGCACATCGGGAGAAGCGCTTGTCCACTGTGGGGAGACACCGGCCTAAAAAGGGGGGGGGGGAAACACATCCCCCCCGGGCCGGCGAGGGTCGTCGGGTGGCCCTTGTGGGAAAGGATCTTCCCTCTAAAAAGGGACATCAATCCCTGCTGTTCTTGTGGAACATGGAAAAAAACGGGGGGGGTCTTTTCTCATCGCACCTGTACACCAGGGGCAGCTGGTAGAAAAAGGACACTCGGCCTTCCCGGCGTAGAAAGGGAAACGCGTTTTCTGCTTTCCCGAAGGGGGGACAAAAGCTATCTTCCTGTCTCGGCATGAAGGGGAGAAAGGAGAAAGACTGTATTGGCAAACCCGCGCAGACCGAAGAACCCCTGCGCTTACCGTGCGGACAGAGGACAAGCATGCCGCGCTCGCCTCGCGGACCCTCTAGATGCACGAAAAAAAAAATCACCGTCATGATCACGCTGAGCGTGGGGGAGGCTGAAGGCCCTCGGCCAGCTCAACCGGAGAAAGAGGAGCAGCGTGTCGCCACAGGTCGACGCGGGGGTGGGCCTATACCCGCCTGCTCAGCGAGAAAAGCACCTCCCGTCCATGACCCTGCAGAAAAAAAACGACCTGTGCTCAGACGACAGACGAGAGCTAAACAGGTGCGGTCCTCCGTGGAAGGGGAACACGTGTTCGGCACCGTACTGCCCCGGTCCCAGAAGGGGGAAAAGGGGCTGTTGCATGAGGCCACCCAGAAAAGGGCAACGCGGTCCCGAGCGCTACGGCCCGAAGGAGATCTTCTTTCTCCAGATTTTTCCGCTGGGCCTCCTTCGGGGAGGAAAAGGGACTCTGCATAGGGAAGGGTAAACTCCGGGGCGACGTTCAGGCCGGCCAAAGGAAGGTTGGCACTTCCCGCGGAAGGGAAGGAAAGGGGACGCAGGGATAGCCCGTGAGGGGTCCCTGCTGTTCGAAAGTCCCTGCCGCTGATCCTTGAGAAAGATGGTCGTGAAGCCGGTGAAAGAATATCTCTCAACAACACACCACTTAGGAGGGGGGACGTCCCCGGCGAAGGGGCCGGCGAAGGACCTGCCGAATAACACTCTCAAGAAAGGTTTCTTTTAGATACTGAGAGAGAAGGCTCATCCTCTCAGAAAAAATAGAGGGCCCTCGGGTGCCTGCCTTAAAAGGAACGGGGCCGCAGAGGAGTGTACCCGTTAAGAGATCATCCTCCTCCTACTAGATGCAACCCGCACCGTCATAGGGGGGAGAAAAAAAAAGACTCTCCTTTTGATGTATCGACTGCAAAAGGGGGGCGCTGGGAGACTTCCTTTATTTTTTTGGATCCTTCACCATCAAGGAGGGATGGACTCTTCCTGTCACTTCCGGTGCAGACCTTTAAGGGAAGCGTGTATCCAGTCCCTCGGTTATAAAAAGGGAAAAAAAAGAGGGTTTACTTTTTTAAGACCCGAAGCAAAGTTTATTTCCTGGAGAAGGGGAGGGTCATCACGCCTATTAGAAAGCTCGCCCGGTGCCGAAAAAGAGGTGTCTTCTAACTCTTGCTACAGCCGCCAATCAAAAAGGTGATCATTACTTGTGAGGGGATAGGAGTGCTATCCTTTTGGCTCTCGGGCGCAGAACGAGGAGAATCTCCTAGTCCAGCAGGGAAGGGGTCGAGCAGTTCGTCGATTTATTCGCGAGGAACGAGGCCGAGGGCGGCGAAGGGGGATAGCGGCAAACCACCAAGAAAAAATCTTACGCAGAAAACGCCGGTGAAACAGGGCGAGCAGAGAGGATCCGTCCTCAGGAAGAAGGAAACTGCAGCGTCGCGGTTCGATGAGCAGCAAAAAAAGTTTCCTTTTCCAAGGAAGGATGGAGGCGGTCTAGGATCCAGGGGGGAGGCATATCCTGGACACCACCAGGGCCAAGAAAGGGAAGTCCCCTTGGGGGCGTGGGGCTCAACGGTGGAAAGGAAAAAAAAGGGAGCCAGGAAAAGAAAGATCTTCTTAATTCCCAGAGGAAGTGTCACGAAGGGAGTCATGCTAGGCATTGTCCCACGCAACGTCTGAAAAGCCTACTCGCCTCGGAAGGATTATTACCGCTTACAAAACTTCCATGTTGACAGCGAGTCGACAAGAATTCCGTCCCGCCCCACAGGAGCGTTGGAGGGCAGTTACTGGGGGCAGAAGGAAGGATTCGGTCAAACATCCCTTGTCAGTGATGGAAAAGTCTAAGAAAAGGCCGAATTTGGCTAATAGAAAAAGGGGTGTTTTCCGCTGGAAAAAAAGAGGGAACTCTACCCTCAGCCTGAAGCACGATGTACATGTCTTCGCCGATAGGAAAGAACCTTGGTCGGAATGGTGGCCGGTTCATCATCGCCTGGAAGGGGGGGATGAAATCTGGTGACAGGAGGAGGAAAGAACGCCGATTGCCCGCACATACGCGTCATCCGTCTCTTTCGGAAAGGAGGCGCGGATCATGAAAGAAAACCTCTCGTCACCAGAAAGGACCGAAGGCCAAGGAAGGAACAGGGCCGGTCAGAAGAGGGTTAAGCTGCCAAAAAAAGGGGGGAAGGCGCTGTACGTGTGGTCGGGACGGGTCAACAAAGAAGAGAACAGGGCGCCGATGCCGATCAGAGACCAGCATGGTGTAGCACAGAGGGAGCTGACTTCGTATGAGCTCCGAGCGCATAACACCAAGGCAATGGGTCACCTTCATGAGGGGCCCCCCGGAGTAGGGGACGGGGGCGGAGGCCAAAAACTGCCACCACTTACGATCGGGGCGTCCGGTGAGCTGAAAAGGAGAAAGAGAGCTTGCTGATTGGGACATTCGAAGACGCAGGAGGCCGATCTGCTAACCGTACTTGTCAGGACTGGAAGGAAGAGGAATCACGGTGGAGTCAGCCGAGCAGCAGGTGAAAGAAGAGGGGGTGTCGCACGGGAACCGCCCCGGCGCGGGAAACACGAGATACGACAATTGGTGGTCGGCGAGTAGAAGACGACGCAGAGACAATCTCGCTCTCCAGTGAGGGAGAACCGGACCCTCGGGACTGGAAGCAGGTTCCTGACCAACAGCCAGAGGGGAAGCCCGTTGACCGGCTCGGAAACAAAAAAAAAAAAAAAAAAAACAGGACGAGAAGCCCATCACGGAAAAAAAGGATCTCTCTCAAAAGAAGAAATATAGATATTCTGGTCATCGAATCGGAAAAGGGGCTATCCCATCGTAAGGGGTACTATCCTTTCACTGGCGGGGTTCTGTTGTCATGAAAACGGGGCCTTTCCTCCGAGGGGCCAGACAAGTGGAATCGCACCTAGGAGCGAGATTGGACGAGTACCCGGCTGGTCTTCTGAGAGGGGGAGGGCCGACACCACTTTACGAGAGTCGTGACCAAAGAGGAGTCAGTTCGTCGCACAACGGCCCGCAGGCTGTCTCTTCAGAGGGAAAAGGAGAATCGAGCAGGCCGACGGCCGGGGCTACAGAAGGAAACGATCATATCGGAAAGGCCCCCTGCTCTCTTCGAAAGGAATGCTCTTTCTGAGTCATTCAGGAAAAAAACTCCTTTGACTTCCGCTCGTCGGGGCCGAAAGGGTGGCAGCCCGATGAAAAGACCCTTTCCGAAAGGTGTGGGGGGGGAGGGTTGGGAAAAAAACGAAGCCTCGGAAAAGAAAAGCGCTTGTAAGTTACCCAGGGAGGGAGGCTCACGAAGTCCGAGAGAAAACACCTTCTGGCCGCCTTAGGGGGGAAGCATCGGCGCCTGTTCTCGGGGGAGGTGACCGAAAAAGGGAACCAAGTAAGCGCGGCTATAAGGCAAGCAGGAAAAAGGGGAGACGGCGTCGCGTTCTCCGTAAGACTTGTCGTGCGGGGAAAAAGGGGAAGTAAGCATCCCCGGCATGATCCACGAAAGACCGCAGGGGAAGGGAAGGAGCCGTTCTTGTGGTGGGGGGGATCGCCGGCGTGATCTTTCAAGGCACCCTCTTTCATCACCTTTCTAGAAAAAGGGGAGCTTCTTAAGCGGCCACCACCTCGGGGGTCCCTGGAAGACCGGGGCGCTGCTGGTCTTCTCGCGAAGGGACTGCGGCAGCCTTGATCGGAGTGGAGTCCGCAACACCGGGGAAAAATTCCGCGGATGTTTGTTCGGCAGAGAAAAAATGACCGTGCTGGGTCACCGCGGCCACCTGGCCCAGACGAAAAGGGGGGGCTTGACTCATTGAGAAGCTGTCCCCCTGGACGGGGTGGTTCGGAGGGAGGGCGGGTACGCCGAGGGAGGGCCTGGCGTCTGTCGTCGAGGAGGGGGGACAATGCCTAGCATGAGATGGGAAGGAAAAGAACGAACTCGCACAGCGGGCCGCTTGGTATTGACTCGATGGGGAAAAGGTGGTGGCCTTTGCAGGGAAGGAGGGGAGTGTCCCCACATCCCCCAGGGAAGGGGCTGGCCCTGGTGGTTGAAGGAAACGCCTGTCTGGCCCTCCCGGTGTAGCGGAATGAAAGGGAAAGCCTCCATCCCGTCTTTGGAGGATGGTCTCCGGTGGTGGCGAGAAGGTGGCGACTCTTTTCCTGTCGCGCAAAAAAAGAAAAAAGAAAGAAGGGCGTTGTCTCTATCTCAGCAGTGGGGTCACGCGGTGAGGGGCAAGACGGCGGCGACTGGTGGGGGGGGAAGAAGGCATGATTTCCGCCAATGGTACTTCGCCACCCTCCTCTCCTAAAAGGGAAAGAAGGGGGGGCGGAACTTCTGGACGCCGAAGGACCAAAGCAAAGAATCAAAAGAAGGAGGCGCGGCCGAGCGCACCATATTCGGGGAAGGAGAGTTTCCACACCACCTCAAAAAAAAAGACTTATCAAAAAAGGACGCCGGATCGGCGAAGAGAGGACGGAGCTCTCCACCGAGGAGACACCGGTCTACGCGCGCTGAGGGAGCCTTCTCCTGGCGTGAAAATCCCGGCCAGGACCCCCGAGTCTGGTCACCCCTTCCCTACCTGGCGAAAAGAAAGCGAACATGGGGGATACCACGCTGAGATGAAAAAAAAAACCGGACGTGCCCGCCTTCGGGAACATAACGTTTACAGGGAAGGAGGCCCTCACCAACACCCTAAGAAAAAACCGCCTACGGTGCGCTTGCGGGAAAAAAAGGTCTACAGAGGGAAACGATGACGGTGATGCACCTTCCAATCGGCGGAGCGCTGGGAGGGAACGGGTCCTGAAAAAAAAATACGGCGGCGACGTGCAAAGGGCCCGGATTCTGGCAAGGGGGGCTTGCGCCTGATCAGGGGGGGGAAACAGGTGTCCTGTCTGCTGGGAAACAACTGCTTCGGAGCCTGAGTTCGTAGCCGGACACGAGGGGGGCGGTGAAGTCCTGGGACGGGAAATCTCTCACAAAAAAAGAGATAGATGCCCCGTCCAAGAAATGGTTCAAAGACGCCCTCAAGGATCCCGAAACCATCTCAGCAGGACTGGTCGAAGGGATATCACTTCCTTCCAGTCTCAGCCGCGAGAGCCCGCGGGGCCGGCCTGGAGAGATGCGTGGACCCGGCACGGAGCCGAAAAAAAAAAGCCGACGCCGGCGGGGGGGAAGAGCTTTGT
>Ga0179593_1602437_pt1 | contig 16104 bp, 24 predicted proteins | sample CZODoug2_1_08_16_FD_185931 | JGI IMG/M metagenome (GOLD analysis project Ga0179593, IMG submission 185931) | Vadose zone soil fungal communities from Angelo Coast Range Reserve, California, USA - CZODoug2_1_08_16fungal (PacBio error correction) | ecosystem: Environmental > Terrestrial > Soil >...
ATCCAGGGATGCAACCAGGCGAAAGGAAACAAGAAACATCGGAAGCTGGGGGGTCAGAACGACCCTGGCGGGAAGGGGGGGAAAGGAAGGAGCAAAGGTATCTGTTTTCACGCGTAAAGGGAGGCGGGGGTAAAACGACAAGAGCTGAGAGTAGAGAAAAGATAAGACATGCAGGGAAAAAACGTCAAGGCGGCCCTCGACTAGGTCAAGGGGGGCAGAGGGACAAGGGTTCTAGGATGTTTGATCGAGGGAGGGGAAGGGGTCCATTAAGAGGGGGTATTGCGGGAAATAAAAGAAAGAATCAAGTGAGCCCCATCCGCAATATCATCAAAAAAAGCAGGGGGAAGGAGGGTGTATTTCAAAACCATTTAGATTTACGAAGGGAAAACTAAGTACTGACCATTGAAGAATTGGAAAGGAAGTAGATATCGAGTCATTCGCGAGTGGAATACTAGGGACTCAGAAAAGAGGACTTAACGGGAAGGAGATAACACAAGTAGCTCGGGGGCTCGCATCGATAAGGGGAAGGGGAAAAGACGGTTTAGGGAGAAGGGGGAACAAAGGATCAAAAAATATCCAAGCGAGAAGCAAAAGGGAAGAGGAAAAACTCGTCTACGGAAAAGAAAGAAGGAAATAACTCTACTTTATGACGAGGGGAAGAAAGTAGGAAAAAAGCATTTAAAAGAGATGCAACGCCGATGTGGGGGGCCTCGAAGGACTCCCGCGACTACGACGTATGGCGCAGGGACAGTGGAGAAAACGTTCCTATTAGAACGCGGGAGGTAGGAAATAAGGGGGGGCAAGAAGTCCTTTGGAATCTAGCTGGGGGAGGAAAGGAGGGAGTCAAGAGTGGCTAGTCGAGGCACTCGGCGAAGAAAAAGGATTCAAGTTTTTCGCGGATGAAAGACGAGTCCCGTAGGGAGGAAATTTCTCCGAAAAGAAATTGGACGAAAAAAAAGGCCCAAAAAATAGAAGGTCCATCGGCGTCCCGTCCTGCAGGGGGGGGGGAAGGACTCAGGGGCGGGTGACAGGGGGAAGGAGGGGAAAACACCCTGAGAAAAAAGAAGGACTTATTTTAGGGGGAGAAGAGCTTTACTGCCGGACAGACCCATGAAATTTCTCGGGAAAGACCAAAAAAAAGAAAAAGAAAAAAACAACAAAAAAAAAACAAAAAAAAAAAACAAGATCTCAAGCTCTTCGAGGAGGGGGGGGGAAGGGTGATAGAAAAAGGGAAAGTTGGGGATGCACTCGAGGCGGAAAAGCGGTGGGTTAAGGGGGAGTGTTCAGGGGAAAGCCTTTTTTTTCAAGTACATTTAACGGAAGAGCGAAGAGGAAGCACGAAGGGCCTACATCCTGAGGAGAAAAAGGGCTCGAAGCTGTTTGTAGACCCACCATGGTAATGGGGGGAAGATAAATCTGTCTCTTGCAGATTGGGGGAGGAAAGGGTTTCCAAGGGGGACGGAAAGGGGGGAGAATCCTGCGGGGAAGGTTTCAGTGGAAAAGCCTCAACATTCCATCCAAGGGAGGGGGCAGGGGCAGAATCCGTAGATGAAAGGTGGGTAGGGGGAAAAAAAAAATGGAGGCGTGAGGCCGTCCTGCGATCTTAAGGGGAGTGGAGAGAACACTTGGACGAGAGCCTAGGGGAGTACTGAAATAAGAGGAGAAACTGGAGAAGGTCCAAAAAAGAAGACCCTTTAAAGCCATGGGGGGATCGAGACAAATTGGGACTAATCAATAAAAAAAGGGACTTATAAAAAATTAGCTAACCACCTCGGATACGGGGGGGGTCCCAAGGGGGACGAAGGGAGAAAAACTTCGAAGGCTTTAAGATGATCCCGTCCGTCTAAAAAAAAGGCGAACACGTCCAAGCACACAGAAAGGAAGAAAAGAGCGGGGATGACAAGTCAAGGGGGGAAACCAATAATAGTGGGGTCTTGGTGGCGGCAGAAAGAGGGAGGAGAGGGGGGGAGGAGACTGCATGGCAACGTTCAGAAAGTGGGAGAAAAGCTGGTCTAGTGGGATTCCAAAAGAAGAGAAAAACTGGAGGGGGGGGGAAGGCACGGGCGTGTCTTCCGGAAGGAGGGGAATCAGGGTGAAAGGTGGGGAGACGTCTGGGCATGAAAGAGAGGAGTGGGGGGGGGGAAAAAAAAAGGCGACCATGCCCAGTCAACCGAAGTTCAAGGAAAGGGAGAGATCACCAAGAAAAGGGAGGGGAGAAAAACGCAACCCGCTGAACCTGTACGTGGTGCGGGAACTATAGGAATACTCGGGAAAAAGCACCTCTTACCTGGGGGGAGAGAGGAGGGGGGGAAAAAAAGGGGACCTATTTAGAGAAAAGGAGAAACGGATCAAAAGGGGACTACAAATATACTCTAGGACCGCGACTGGAGGGGAGGGAAGAGACTCAACAAAAGGTGAAAAGACTCTATCCTCCGTCTCGGGGGAATCGAGGGGGAGTCTGGAAATGGAACTTATGCTCTAGGGAGCTGGGTAAGGAAGAAAAGAGGGCTCTTGAAAAAAAAAGCATGGGGAGGAACCGCGCTTTCTAAAGGAGGGTCGAGGGAAAATATCGGAGCTAGCCTGGAAGGCACAAAAGGGCAGTGTACAAAAAAGAAAAAAAAAAGATCACTTTGAAAATATCTACGGAGTGTTGAGGGCCGGCAGCAGGGGGCATCGGTGAGGGCTTATGCATGGGGTCACTAACGGGGGGGGGGGGCGCCCATGTGCAGCCAACTAAGGGAACACCCATCAGGGAAAAAAAAAAGACGGGAGATCGAGCTTGATCAGAAAGGGGAGCAGGTAACTGCCGGCTAGGGGGAGCTGGAATCACCCACAATAAGGAACTACGCCAAGAGAAACGTTGCCATCAGTAAAGGACTAACAAAGAGAAGAAAAGACAAAAACAATAGCTAGGAGTTGTGAGAAGACGGGAAGCTCGTGGCTTAAAGTCGGGGAGGGGACTTGGAAAGTGTCCACAGGGTGGGAGAAAACGGGAGACGTGATCAGAGCGGGACAGCCAAGACTACTGAAAAAGGTTCTGGGGGGTGAGGAAGGGACGACCTCAGCTGACAGCAATTTATTAAAATCATGAAAGGGAGGAGGGAATCAAAAAAAGAGGATGGAGATTGCAAGTCCTACTTCACCTGGCGATCCAGTCATGGGGGAATGGGGGAAAAGTTATTCATCTCATTAAGTCATGGAAGGGGGGGGGGTGGGGGACTGTGTTTCTGGGATACAAATTTTAAAGTCAATACAGGGTGCATCAGACTTCACCGGACGGAAAAGGGCGAAGGAAATCTCCGAATTGAAGGGGAGTTGAAAGGGAGATGTACTGGTTGGTGGAGAAGCGCATAAAGGAAATGCAGAAGAGATGAGCGTGATCCGAGGGTTAGGGGGAAACAAGACTAAGAAAACTCATCAAAGGGGAGGAGGGGGGAGCTAAAACCTGTCGGGGAAACCGAAAAGGCTGGGCAAGGATATAAGCATGAAGGAAATAGGGACGGCGGGAGGAACAAAGCGGAGAAGAAAGGTGGCAGGAAAAACAACGGAGTAAAAGAGAGAAGACCGCAAGCTTCAAAAACTATACTAAGAAGAGAAACGATGACTTGATGACCCTCCGAAAGCGCATCGAAAACTCTAGACCAGTCATCAATTGGGGGGAGGGAAGGAGATTTTCGCAATCCTAGAAAAGAAGTAAAGGGGAGGGAAGGCGGGTTAGGGTCGGGAGAACGATCATGGAGGAGGATTGCTCCATACAAGGCGGAAACCGGCAGGGAAAGCCAAATGAGGCGAATGGGTTTTGGCGGCTAAGGCCAAGGTTATCGGCCGGGGCAAGGGACGGGAGGCGCGTGACGACAGAAGCTGTGTTTGTCAGGGAGGGGCCCGAAGGGAATCTATAAAAGGAAGGGAGCGATCAGGCGGCCTAGAATCAATCAAGGGGGAAAACGGAGAAAGGAATTCGCAGTATGAGAAAGGGACAAAGGATTTCAATCAATGACGGGGGGATCGAGTAGAGTGTCAGCATGGCGTAGGAAAATGGCCTCCAGGGTTTATCCTCAGCTGGAAGTGAGCAACGCTTGACCTCGTTGAGGGGAGAGGAAAGTGGGGGGGGGGAACTCAGGCGGGTAGGCGAGGGGCGAAAGGAGAAAGGGCTGAGGAGTCATTCACTGAAGGGCCATGGGGGTGGACCTGAGTGAAGAGATAGCAAATTGTGGTTCTCTTTGAAGTTGTCGCGGTGGGTTGACTTCCGGAAGGATGGGAAGGGCGATAAATGGAGAGTCACCGGCACTTTGGGCGAGGAGGAAGGTCAGTAATCGAAAAATAAGACTGGGGGCCCCTCGGGAACAGGTTTTTTCGATGAGGAAATTGAAAAAAGAGGAAGAGGGAAAAAGTTTGATTCTGGAATCACTCAGAAAAATGAAACCCAGGGTCCAGAAAGATCGATCAAATATCGTAAATCTCGGACCGAAGGGGGAGGAAAAAAGATACCTAGAGGAAGGGGGAGAATCTGGGGGAAAAGGGCGGGGGAAGGGGGGCAAATCAAAAGTGAGGCGGGGGTGGGCCGATATCGAAAATCAGGAGATAAAAGCCAAAAAAGAAAACCCCGACCATCAAGGTAGGTACAAAGACTGAGAAAGCGTTGGGCATTCTAATGCCCCGGCACGCAGGGGGAAAAGAGTGAAAAACCATATCAATAGCGAGTAAAGAAAGAAGGAGGTTCGTGAGAAGGGGGAATGGCCAAGTGAAGAGAGAAAAAAACACAAAACTGAGGAAGTAGGAACCTTTAAAAGGGCCCCGGAAAAGGCCTGGAACGACCAGCATCATCTTTCGGGGGTCACGGGAAATTGGCGTGCCGGACAACGGGGAAAAAAAGTAAGAGGGGCACCGCGAGTCGAATTTGGGGGGAGGGGAGCAAAGATTTCGCGAGAGGACCACAAGTCAAAGAAAATCATATCGAAGGCCCGTCCAAAAGTAGGTCACTCGGCCGCGAAGAGGGGGGCCGAGGAGTCAGAGATGGGGGAAAGTTGGGGGGGGGGGGGTAGGGGGGGGGCAACAGTAACGAGGTATGGAATTATCTTTAGGTAGGAAAAGAAGGAGTCATCCTCAAGAACGCCAGAGGGAAAAAGAGGGCGAAGCAGAGAGGGGGGGTTATTCCAAAAAAAAATTCACTGAAGTGAAAATATAATGAAGAAAAAGAAGAAGGTCGCGGTGGATAGCGGGAGGGTCTTAGCTATGAGAATCGAGTCAAAGGGACGAGACGAATTTCCGGCAGCAGAAGAACAACGAAATAAGACTCAGGACCCAGGTATCTCGGGGGCGAACCAGAGAAAGGGGAGGTGAACCATTACAGGAAGCCAGGAGATGCAACGTAGAAGCGCCCTTCTCCGCTCAGCTGTAGGAAAAAAGGGAAGAAATCGACGAGAACGTAGCACGCGGGGGGAAAACTACTAAGGAGGAAGAGGTGAAAATTTTAACACGCTAAGAAACTGCAATTGGAACGAGCGGGGGAACTCTCTAAGAGGGTGGGTTCGGGGAAAGACGGTCGAAGGTGAAGGACGAAGGGTAGGCTTCGCGAAAGAAGGGGGTCAAGGGAGGAACGGGGGGCTGTCTCAGCTAGAAAAGAGGGGCGTCAGCGGGGGACCGGCGGGAACCGAGACTACAAGGCCTCTATAGCTGTCCTGCCGGGGGGAGACGCACGGAGAAAGATGCAGATAGCCGATACATTTCCTTGGTCACGACAGGAAAAAAGGGGAAATGAAGAAAATCTTCGTGCTTAGGCAGGATTGGAAGAAGGAGGATGACAAGGAGGGAGGCGCAGGAACGGTGATCGCGAGGAGGAAAAGGAAAGGGACCTACTTTTATCGGATATCCTTTGAAGGAAGGCACTGGAATGACGTCGGGACTGATCTCCTTCTCTAGTCGGGGGGCATTAATCTTTGGAGACGAGAGGGTTCCCTTATAGGGGGGTAATATTTTATGTCCCCAGGGAATCGTCAAGGGGAAGGTTGTCCGAGGGAAATAGCGGAGGTATTGTTTTTCGCTAAAAAAGAAAATCCGAAGGGCCTACATCAGTTCTATCTCAGGGAAGCTCGCAGGTTGTGATGGAGCGGGAATGAAAGAGGCAACCTCGAAGGGGAGAGCTCTGTGGACTATTTGTCCAGAGGGAAGAAAAGGGAGAAAAGAAGGATGATTTTTAGAGGTTGATCGCCCCACAGGAAATCTCAACAGAAGCCGAGAAGAAAAGGGGCCAGGAGAAGTTTGGCGTGATGGGATTCAGAATAGGGACCGTTCTCAAATTGGGAGCACAGGGAACGAGCCTACTTCGGGGTGAATGCCGGAAGGAAAAAAAGAGGGAAGACATAAATGCAAGGAGAGACCGGAAAAGGTCACAAGGACAGAGAAGAAGAAATGTGGCGAAAAAAAAAAATGGTCCCTTTAAAATGTTAGAGCAACCAGAGGGAGGGGTCGCCCAGTGTAGGGATTCGTCGATAAAAGAGGGGAATATGGGGAACAACAGCGGCTGAGAAAACCAAGGTAAAACCGTCCATCACAGCCGGAGAATAATCAAAGCGGAGGGGATCGGAACACCCATAATGGAGGGGAACGAGGGAGGTGGAGGGAGGACGAAGGGGTATTCTACGGTTGGTTACGAAGGGGGAGGTAGAAGGGGCAGTTGGAGGGGTTGAGATTCTTTTGCAAGGGTTCCCAGCGAATCAAAGGCCAAAAGGAGGGCACGTTCTGATCAAGCAGGGCAGAAGGTGAAGAAGAGGTAGCGCGGAGAAAAGAAGGGGGTGGGTTTTTCAAAAGGAAAAAGGGAAAAAGAAGCAAAGATGTCCATAAACGAGACAATTCCCAATTACCAAAACCAGGCCCCCCTGGAAGGGGGGAAGTCCAAGGCGAAGAAAGAAAGACCGTTCCGCACTCGCGGAGAACTCGAAAAGGAAAGGATTCAAAAAAGGTGGAAAGGAAGAAAGTTTCAGTACGGACAAAAGGTCTACCAATCAAACAAGGAAAAAATATCTCGGGGATGTCGCGGGGGAACGAAGTATAGAGATAGAGAAAAAAGAATTAGGAGGAGGGGGGAGAGAGAGACTATCCTCCGTCGCGGCAAGCGAAGGAGAAGATGATGTTCGTTTCAAAAAAGAGGGCCTTCGTCTCAGAAGTTGTTCAAGAAAAGACACAATCGATGGTCCAACCTTCTAAGGGTCTCCGCGAGGGTGAGTGGGAAAGGATTCTTATGTCGCTACCTTGAAGCACCGGAAAAGGGGAGGGAAAGGGTGGGGGGGTCGTGTGGTCTCATTTCAATCATTTTGCCTGGGGGTATTCTCAGGAAAGAGAGGAAACTAGGGGGTAAAAAAGGGCGGCGAAAAAAACGTTAGGGAACAGCAACACATGGGGAAAGTGAGACCATCTTGATCAACAGCGGCGCTGGAATCAAGAGAAGGGGCGGAGTGAAGGCCATTTTCAAGCGAGGATAGATGGATAAGACAAAAGCCCCCGTTAGAAAAACGTTGCCATGCTCACCTGACAAAAAAAAAGGAACAAAGACTTGTTATGCAAAAGAACCAGATGGGGGGGAAGAGTAATGACCAATGCCTTCGGAAGGAGGGAGGTGAAGCGAAATCCACTTGGGGTGTATAAGGAAAAAAAGAAGCGAAAAAAATCCCCTCTATCAGACGGAAAACGGTGAGAAAACCAGTATCCTAACAGGGGGGGGGGGGAGAGTGGGATGATCAAGGAAAAAACAAGGACGTTCGAGTCAGTCGTGGTGCACGGGACCGGGTCGCAGAATGGGGTGGGTTGGAAGGTTAGAAGGGAAGGGCATCGGGGAGGCAAAGAAGGGTAGTCTCGGAGGGGGGAAAAGGGGGGTTGGGAAAGACAAAGAGTTGAACGCGAAATTCGAGTTGGGCCAAACAAACTCGACGTCGGAAAAGAATGGGAGAACGGAGTATGCTGGTAAGGGGGGGAGGGACTGGTGGGGGCGACATATTACGACAGACACATGGGATTCAGGCTGATCATTAATGTGATGCCGAAGGAAAAGGGACGTAAAAAAGAGAAAGCTCAACGGGAGCAGGCAAAAGGAAAAAAAGAAAAAGGAGGGGACCCACGGGCAAGATAGGACGATAGGACGGGAGGTCTTCGCGACAAAGAGGGAAGAGCATAAGGAACTTCATTAAAAAACAACTGTCAAACCTACGATGGAAAAGACCGAATTCCTGATTCCGCGCGGAGACCAAAAAGCAGTCCTGGAGATAGAACGCGAAGAGACCCTCGTTCTAGAAAAAGCTCGCCTCTCGGGACAGGCCATTGCTTCCGGAAGGAAATAAGGGAAAAAGGAAACTAAGTCCGCTTGCCGAGGGGAGGAAGGGCGAGAGGTGCGCCGGTAAGGTGAGAGCACAGACACGGAGGCTCAATAAAAAGAGAAGGCGCGACGATGTAGATGGTTTGGGGGAGGCGTGAAAAAAGGAGAAAGGGGGGGCAGAGCGGCTCCGGCGCGGGAAAAGAAGGGAAAAAAAAAAGGGAGTTTGGTCGGCTAGGGGGCCAGAAGGGAGAGGGATCCGGCACTGAGGATCGCTCAGAGAGCGTATCCACTGAGAGGAACAGGAAGAAAAACAAAGAAACTGCGTAATCATAGGAAACGAGCACCATCGGAAAAAAAACGTACGGAGAGAACGGTACGTCGCGGGAAAAGAGGGGACAGCAGGGGGGGGAAGAACCGAAAGATTGGGAACAAGTGGAACCACGGTAATGGCAACTGGGCAAGAGTTGTGATTCGAGGAGGGGGGTTGGGCAACGCATACTCGTTTAATGGGGGAGGAGTTGCGTAGGGTTGAAGAGCAAGGTCGAGTAATGGAGGACACAGTCGGGGGGCATATGTTTAGAAATCGAGTAGGGGGAACGGCTTTCAGGGTGACGGTCGAAATCCGAAAGATCGGGGGGACATACTGAAGAATCGGGACGAACCAATCCAGTCGAAAGGAGAGAAAAGTACTTCCGGGAAAGTAGGCTGTATATAACGGTTTTCATCCACAGAATCGGGAGAACATTAGACCGGAGTGCGCACTTCTCCGTGTAAAGGAATAAATCATAAAATAGTCAAGGAACTCCTACATGGAATCCCGAAAAGAAGAAGCATCTCGATCAGCCGAGAACTCGCCGCGAAATCTAAAGGATTGGGACGGGAGGAAGGGGGGGGGGGTCTCTAAAGTCAAAAGGGGGAAGGAGAGCAGTCGCGAGGGGGCCCAATCCAGAGACGGTCGGAAGGGCGATACGTTTTTTGTTCGAAGTCAGAAGGGAAAAAGGAAAAAAGGAGCGGGATTTCCACCAGATCCAAGATGAGGGAGGAAGGCTACTTAAAACTGGAGAAGAGTCCAAAACAAAAGAAGATGGAAGAGAGGGGACCCCCGGCGTGAATTCGAAGAGGATCTGGTGGGCAGGCGGCTGACCAGGGGCTTCCGGTGCAAAAGCAGGACCAACGTCTGTGCACCGCGAAGAAGAATGATTGGGAGGGAGACGCTAGGAGCTCTCGGCCCACCACGAAAAATGGTAGACCTGAATAGGTCTCCCTGGCAAGAAAGATACGTGGAGAAGGGAGTCCCGGGAGAGAGGGATGGATGGGGAGCAGGATTGGGGTAAGCGGGGAAGGGTACAGAAGACCATAAAAAGACGCATCTAAACCATTGCTCAGTAAGGGGAAAGAACAAGGAGATGATATATTAAGAAAAATTACTTCATAGCATGGGACCGATGGAAGAAAGAGATATCGGGGATCTTCGAAGTACGAAGAGAACGGACGCCACTAGAGTGAAAAGAGACGTAAAAAAGGGAGCTCTGTTGCTCGAAGATCACCAGGAATTGAACGAGTAATTTAAAAAACTCCGACGAAGTTTAGAGAAAACTCGAAAGAACGCCCCTCCCGAGGATGACAAAGCCATGAGAAAGACAACTAGGCACGCGGAACTACGAGTGTGGAAAAGGAGAATTCAAACAGGACTTTCTGAACAGGGGACAAGGAGCGACCTCTCGAGAGGTAGGGGGGTGAAAGGCTGGTCGAATCGGATATAAGAGGGAACAGTGGGGCATCATTTTCCCTATCAATTATGGACTGCCAGGACTGGGGGAAAAAGAAGGCGAGGTCTCATCTCGAACCGGGGTCCAGCTTTTTTTATGGAAGCAAGAAGAAATTAGAAATCCTCTGACGGGTCCAAAGGGGGGGGGGGACTCTCACACCCATTTCTAAATCTGCAGGGGGGAGGCCGAGAAGGGGCCTTCTCCGCATAGGAAAAGAAAGCTGATCAGGGGTCGAGTCTAGGGGGGAACCCCATGCGGAAAATACTTAGGCAGTACTCAGGGCTTGGCACTCAATTTCCGGGCGGAAGAAGGGGGGGAGCTTCGGCGTGAATACTAAGAGGGGCCAAGAAGGAAACGTATTTTTGAAAGGCGGTACGGAAGTTTACGCAATGGTGTGGCTCGGAACGATGTGTCGAAAAAGCACAACAGGAGGGTCAGATCTCCTGCCTCTCGAAGTTAGGGAAAGAAATAGATGCAAAGAATCCCCTTGGAGAGGGTCTTTTCACAAGGGAGGGTACTTCGGGGAAGGGAAATCAAGAAAGTAGTTCCACATTGCATCAAAGGTGTTCTGACTTAAGAGGAGAGGAACAAAGGAAGTCTCCATGAAAAGTAACAGGAATACTCAGGAGACGGGCCAAGGGGTTCGGGAGAAAAGAAGTTGATTAAGTCAGGAAAAAGAAATGTCGGGGGAAGGGGGCTCCGAGTGGGGAGGAAGAAAAAACAGTGGACCTCCAAGCAACATTTGGGAGGAGGACTAGAAAAGCAAAATATCCCGGGTGCGAGTCCCAAAATGAAGTGAGCTCCTTGAAAAAAGGGGTAATCCTAAGACCGGAGGGTGCGCACGAAGAATAAAAATCCATCAAATGGGACGTCACCACCTCTGAAGGATACGAGGAGGAATGGAGTCAAAAGTAACTTGAGGCTTATAGTGGCTGAGAAACGGCTCTAACAAACCAGGAACGAGAACCTGAAGAATAAAGACGCGTCTTTCAGTCCGCGGATGTAAAAAAAGAATGGGGGGGTGGCAAGAATAGAGATCAATTTGAGGGTAAGCCGGTGGGAGGCAAGTCGAAATGGGGTTAACTTGGCCAGGGGGGACACTTGGGGGGGGAGTCCTCGCAATTGACTGGGAAAAAAAGAAGACTTTGAGGTGGGAGAACTGAAGGGAACTATCAAGCGCCACGCAAGGGTTAGCGCTGGGCATAAGGGGGGGTTTTTTCAAAAAGGGAAAGGGGACCCCACCGCTCCCGGCCAACCGTCAAGAAACGAAAAAAAAAAAGGAAATGAGAACCAACCAGAAAAAGAGGCCACCCTCTGGAAGGGGTGGCCTTTACGCGAGGAGCCAGTGGCACTCGCGACTCGAGGAAAGGAAAGGGGCGATGGGTAAGAAAGGGGGGAAGAGTGAACTTACACCGCTCCAAGCGAAAGAACGGAGAAGGGAAAAAACATCTCGCTGGCCGCTAAGGATAGAAAGAAGATAAAACAAAAAAAAAGGAAAAGAGTAGCTCCGTCGCGTCAATCGAATAACTAGTAAAGAAGGGGCGGGGGAAAATGGAAGAAGGAAACTCTGGTTGAGTCGTGGGAACCTTCTCCCTAGTGCTAGGCACCGGAGATAGGGTCGGCTAAAAGGAGGGATCTCCTCGAGTAGGGTTCCCGGGGAATGAATCGCTATCCAAAGGGCACCACGTCCATGGGGGCGGTAACGGTGGAGGGGGGGAAAAAAAAATGTACCGAGTTTCGTGAGAGCCTGGCATCGTACTGGCCGGGGGTCCGGGAAAAAACCACATCCATCATTCACCCAAGGCTAACCATAAAATCACCTAGGTAGGTGAAGTCAGTGAAGAAAAAGAAAAGACGTGATTGCTGGGCCATTTAATCGGAAAAGAGGGAATCAAACCATAGACAATAAAATTAAACACTGACAGCACGAGGACGGTTGCACAGGCAGGAAAGGAAATAACGGAAAAATTGAAATAGGTCTGAAAAAGAAACCCGCGGAAATGGGGAGCCAGGACGGAACTGACCCCGAGAGGGGGGTAAAAACTGTTAGGGGAGGGTTCTAACTTCCAATGTGTGTTAAGAGATCAAGGACCGAGAGAAAGGGAAGCCCCATCACCTACGATCGGACCAAATTGGGAAGACGAAAAGAATCCTGGGGGGGGGGGGTTACTCTACATTGAGAATAGTTAGGGCAACCATTAGAGTGCTATCAATTCCTATGTTCAGTGTACCGGTATGCATTGGGTGGGGGAACCTAGGGGGGGGAGAGGAAAGGGAGACACGGCATTCAAAATAGCCTAGGGGGGGTCACTTTGTGGAGTTCAGGAAAGGGGGAAAGAATAGACTCGTTGGGCAGATAAAAACCGACCGCCGGCGAAAAAAAAAGAGCCCGAGATAAGGTTTTGGGGGGGAGGGGGTAATGGGAAGGGTTGTGCAGACAAATAGGAACGAAAAAAAAGGTTATCAATTCGGATTCTATCACGATGAGGGAAAAAAATTAAGTAGAGGTACGGACCCAAGACAGGTCAGAAAGGGGGAAGCAGGGAGTAGGTCCATCGATTAATACCCTGGCTTTGGGGAACGTAGAGGAAATTGAGATATACTATCTCCGAGAGAGGAATCAAGGAAAAACAAGGGGAATCTGATGAGGACAAGGTGAGAACTGATTAAAGACCGTCCGCAAGACTGAAAAAAAAAGAATGGGGAAGAAGAGAGAGCCCCACCGCTGGAAACTCCAGCGCAGGACAGACCTGCTCGACTTGAAAAGGAGAAAAAAAAAGGATGCGAAAGGGGAGAGTTTCTCAACCAAAGAAAAGAACGTATGAGGGGGGGGGGGGGAAGGCTCGAACGTAAAGCTCCTCGATTGCTCCATAAACAGAAAAACGGGGGAATCCACGAGGCACGAATGAAATTGGGGGGGGGGGGGGGCGTGGCGAAGTAAAAGAATAAAGGAAGAATAGGAGGCACGTTATCGAGCAAAAATCCTTGAAAGGAGAAAGGTTGGTCGTCGGGTTAGAGGGAGAAAGAGAACTAGGAGCTCTCCATCGACGTCAAGCAAAAAGAAGGCCAACGGGAACGCGCAAGGAATCCGTCGTAGTCATAGAAGTGCGCAACAACAAGCCGGGGAAAAATACCAGAAAACGGTCGCTGTCAAGAGTGGCAGAAGGGAAAAAGCGGAAAGAGTGGGGTACCCGAAGTGGATACCATAGGAAAGGGGGGGTCAACAACGGTTTCCTCGTTTATGTCGGACGGGTCAGTGGTGTTCACAGCGGGAAGGGGAAGGCTTGGGAGAGGGAAAAGCAGGCTTCTGTAAGAAATTACAGACCTTCAAATGGGAGGCAGGGGGAGCATCGTGGATTGGGGACGCGCTTCATTACGCGCAAAGAAGGGGAGGAGAGGAGAGGCAGGAGACGCGCATGAAATATAGAAAAATAAAGAACGAAAAAGTCATTGGGATGTCTGGGGGGTTTCAAGAAGGAGTCAGAGACGAAATAGGGTTGTCAGACCAAGAAGAAAGGAGGGGAGATTGTTTTGAAGAAGGTGGGCACGGCTTCAGTTTTCCAGGGTAAAAAGCAAAGTGAATAATAATCAATAATCGCTAATCCTGATCGTCCGCCGAGGGAAGCAAGAAGAGCGGAAGATCGGGGGTCCGTTCTTCCTAGGGATGCCATCGGAGGAAAACGGGGGAAAAGAACTCCAGATGTACTCTGGGCCAAACCCGCAAAAAACGTGCAAGACGAAGGAAGCATTCGAATTGAAAAAGGGAAACCAAGGGAGGTACACCATATCAATGGGAAAAGGCTAGGCATTCTAAGGGGCCAGGACATGGAGAGCTATCGAAAAAGATAAAGAGATACAGGAAATGAAACCAGAGAGTAAAAGCATCATCTCATCAGGTGTCAAGGAGGAGGCGGGGGGGGCAATTGAATGAAACTCAAAACGTACGAGTGAAACCGCCGAAAAAAAAAAAGGGGGTCCGGAAAAAGAGCGAGAGTTCGAAGAGGAAAAAGCAGAGGCCGGCCAAAAATCCCAAGCGGTAGATTCGCACGAGGAAGAAGAGAATTTTAGCAGCTTCGGACGGAGGGAAGGATTGGGAAAAGCGAAAAGGAATGGAGCGTAGAAAGACTGAAGCAGGGCGGCGACCAAAAAGGAAGACATCCAGTGCGAACATCTGAGGGTAGAAAAAACAAGAGGAGGAAAACAAAAGTAAAAGCCGCTCCATTAGCGGGAGGACTTAAAGAAAAAATATCGGGCTCACGAAGGAGGGGGGGAGGCCTCGCACCGGACGCGAAAAAAGGGAGAGGGAAACCAGGACTCATCAAAAACCCAATGGACTTCCGTGAAGTTACCTGAAAAGGGACAAAAAAAGAAAAAGAGATCCCTGATAACGGTAGGAAACTGAAGAAGGGAAGCATCAACTAGGGGTCAAGCTTGGTTGAAAGAGAGTTAATGAAAAGGAGGGGTTATAACACAGACTTTACCCAGATAGACGAAGGCTTCAAGGTTGGAAAGCCGGGTCGCCCGCCACGACAGGAGGACGATTCTTTGAACGCGCTGGGGGTCTAGATACGAAAACTGGCGCGCAATCATTTTAAAAGTAAGGGGGGGGAATAACGGGCTCATATATCGGAACGTAGATCACTCGTGCCGAAGACCGACAAAGAGCTGGAAGGGTTCCGGAGGGAAAAAAAAAAAAAGACTGAAGAAGAGGGGCCCGCTGTCTAAGATAAAGAGAAAACTCAACCAATTGGGGGAGATCATGGGAAATCGGAACGAGGCCCCAGGGACGCATTTGGGATTGAAAAGCGTCCTAAAAACGGGGTACTAGAGGGACCGTCGGCAAAGAAAGTGATGACTAACTTTCCTTTCCAGCAAGGGAAGGAAAAGGCAGATCAGGCGCAGGCGAAAGATCGAGGAGTGGAGAACAATGGGAAGATGGGGGGGGGGTGTACGCTGGAAGGCAAGGAATAGGTTGGACGGAGGAGCAATCTTTTCTACGGGTTGGGACGGAACCGGGGAACTGGGGGGGAAAGCACGAAGGAAAAAAGAGCCGGTCAAATATCTCGTGCGATTCGGTGACAGGTACCCATCCAGGGGGGGAGAGGCACTTCTACCCGTTGGAACGAAGGGGTGGATTGTTACGGGCATATTGTGTCAATTAGGTCTGAACTGTATTGAAAAAGGGGCGGTCTCGTCCCAACAGTCCAAAACATACTCCTGATTCAGAGAAGGGGGTGGGGGCTCGTGATGCACGGATGCCGAACACTAGCAGGGAAGGGAAGAAACCTATGTCTGTGGACCTCCTAGCCTAGGTCTTGGGAAAAAGGGGACAGGAAACTGCCTAAATGATAAATAGAGGCCAAAAAGGGGAGAGAAGAAAGGGGCAAAAGAGGATTGACGAGGCCTCATTTTTAGGAACAAAGGAAAAGAAGAAATATTCACAAAGAGGGAAGGAGATGATGTCAGGAAAAAAAGGGGTACTAGGAGGAGGATACGTATGGGATGCAGATGGGTCCCGTAGAAGAGGAAGGAAATGGAGGAAACGTCCACTTCACAGCCGATCAAGAGCACAAAAGACGGCGGTCGACTCCTGGTGTATAAAGGGATGGTTTGCTTTGAACATAAGAAGAGGTCTCTTGAAAGTGGTCTACGAGGAAGGGGAGAAAGAGGCCTTTGTCGTGTTAGATGGAGGGGATGGAGGAGCTCATCGAATTAACAGGCCGCAAGCACACGGTCCTGTTAAAGGGGGAAAAAAAGAAAAAAAAGCCAGGGGATCGTAGATCGCCGCTGGGGGGGAAGAAATGATGTTTGAAAGGGGGGGAGGGACCGAATTTCAGACGCCAGGAGGAGAGAACGAAAGGAAAGACCAAAAAAAGAAAAATAGGGGACTCTCCCTGAAGGCTGGTCGCAGGTCAGAGGACCGGGAATCACGCGCTAAGGTTTAGGCAGAAAAAGAGGGTCGAGGGGAAGGGGCGAAGACAACCGCTCCAATCGCGGGGCCCAGAGGGACAAAAAAATCGTAGGAAAGGT
>Ga0179593_1263944_pt1 | contig 16101 bp, 11 predicted proteins | sample CZODoug2_1_08_16_FD_185931 | JGI IMG/M metagenome (GOLD analysis project Ga0179593, IMG submission 185931) | Vadose zone soil fungal communities from Angelo Coast Range Reserve, California, USA - CZODoug2_1_08_16fungal (PacBio error correction) | ecosystem: Environmental > Terrestrial > Soil >...
TTAATCTTGCCCATGACATATAATAGTTAACATTTTGGGGACGGAAGGCTTTCATTTGGCATAATTCTCGCCACTCCAGGTCTGTTGCCGAAAAACTCAGAAAGCCATTCTTACCTGATCCCTCGAGCATAGCCTTCTTTTTAACCTTCCTTGCTCTGGATTTTTTCCGTTTCGCCTGGTGAAGCGTCCCGACCCCTACCTTTCTCCCATGGACCGTCAATAGGGGTCTCTTCTGCCTCCGCAACCGTAGTGCCTTAGCACAGTATTTTGTGCTGTGTCATCGCACCCTGCACGCCTGATCCCCTGGTTGTCCCCTCCGGCTCCTTCCCCTGGCCGAAGCGCTCCGGGGCTCCGATGGGTTAGGTCCACTGAGAGGCTTCGCCTCCTCCGCCCCTCTTATAGGTTCATTCCGACGACGGGGGGGATGATCGAAACCCGGGTGATTCAAGGGTTCCCTGCGGCTCCACCCTCGCGCCCGGGTCTTTAAGGACCTTGGCTTTGCAAGTCCTTCGAGTCAAAAGGGGTTTTAAAGGTGCCCATGTTCAGACAAAAAACGCCCGGTTGAGGTCCCTTTGGACTTTCAGCCAGAGGGCCTTACTTTTGAAAACTCTGGATTCTTTCGTTCGGTTTACTCTAGGAACTTCGTGTTAGTGCCGGTTACCGCTATTAGGTCTTTTAGGCTGAGGACGTCATTACAAGAAATGAAAAACGGCGGTTTTAGTTCTATTAGATGGATCCGTTCAAGGCGTATTCCGACAAAATAGTAGTAGCTCACTTTAAATTCAATCCACAAATGGCCCTAAAAGATTACCTTGATACTTAGGAAAGACGGAAGGAAGGCTGTTTCCAGGAAGTATAAGTAATGTCAACTCCAATGGGCGTCAAGGGGCTCGCCAATAGTCTGGGGTGCATGCGCACAGGGAAACTGCTCCTCGAGCAAGAGTTTCAATGCAAACCCCCCATGGATGAATTTTACCCTTGGGATAAACCAAGGGGGACGGCGGTGGGGGGTGGGTCGAAATGGGGTGCATTTATAACTTAGCCAGGCCGGGGAAGCATGTGAATAGACAAGTAAAGCGGGCAAAGTGGTACGTCGAATGTGAAACAGTCGTAGGGGCTCAGGTGGGGATCATCCGACGCGTGCAAGAAAGGAGACACGCTTCTGGGGAGTGGGGGGGGGTATGGCGCGGAAAGAATCCGCTGAAACTGAAGGGGAGGAAGGGGAACGAAAAAAGCCCCCGCGCAAGGAACGTCTGTAATCACGGCTCCGGGACCGGCGAACGGCTGAATCCAAAGCTGGGAAACGCGGGCTCGCAGGACGCTACAGCGAGGAAACCGGATAGGGGGGGGAGGAAAGATTGGGAAAGGGGGAAGGGGATGGAGAGGGGGGGGTGGGGTTCCAACGAGCAAGGTCGGACTCCGAACGCTTGTGTGAGGTGTGATCTCCATAACGCTCTCTTGCATCTCCCTAGTGGATCGCCTCGAGGTCATTACAATTTGCATCTTCAAGTTTCCGTATGTTTGTCAAGTGTTTCTCTGGGCTGGTTTGGAGCCTCACTTGGGGGGCAGAAGTACTTAAAGGTCGGGAAGCGTACGACAACTATCCTGAGGGTTTGGGGTAGAAAGAAGGTGGAGTTTTCACAGAGGGAGGTTACTGTCCTCGGGTCGTCTCTTGTGAGGAATACTTCGAAAGAACTTTGGGGTCTCGCCGAAAGCCTTGGATCATCTTAATGACCCCAAGGGGCCCAGAGGTTTTGTGCTGGGACTCAAAGAACAACTCCTCCTCGGGTCTCAATAAAGTCATCATTTTTGTTTTTGACCCTCCCCCCCACTTGGTTCCGGTGTAGAGAAGACCGGTGCACCTCAGGGCCGACGGTTGTCAGGTTCGCCAAGGCGACGCGTCCGTTGAAGGTTTTGCCTGCGAAAAATTTTGTGTTTGGGGAAGAGGGGGGAAAGGGGAGGGAGGATTAACAACGAGCTTCCCATTGTTCCCGAAACACCCCTCTCGTCAGTCCGGGTGCGTAACGGAAAGGGAAAAAGGGGCAACTGGTGTGGCCGCGTAGACGGGAAAATGACTAGGATGTAAACGAATCAACGTGCAGTAGAGTGCTGAGCGTCGGCGAGAAGGGTACGACCTGGAAAGTCCAGGAGGCCTAGAAAAGGGTTGGTAAATACCTCATGCCCCGACCGAATCATTGGGGTTTAGGGTCTACTATCAGGGGAACTGGGCCCCGGGTAGGCCCGTTTGCCGAAGAAAATCTCTTGGGGAACTTGTTCCACTCCATGGAAGGAAATGTAGCAACGTATAGTTTCTTGTTCCCCTCGGAACTTGTCAGGGGTGTGCAAAAACTTTGCGTAAAAGGGAAAAGGGGATTAAAGAAGTGAAGGTCGGACCTACCGTCTGTTATGTAAAGAGCCTACCTAGCTGGGGGGATGGGGGGGGGCGCATCCCCGCTTAATTTAGGTCCGTCCGGCGACCAAGGTAAAGGCGCATTCTAGCTGTGGGAACGCAGAAAAGTGGGTGACCCTGACGAAGCGTCGGAAAGGCCCGCAAGGCGGCTTAAAGAACAGAGGACCCCACCAGAGACTGCGCTAGCGAACGGGCAACGTTACGATGCAAAAGCACGACGCTGGAAGGGAGAAAACGTAGGCGCGCGAAGGGGGCCCTCTTCATGGGGGCGGTTGACCCAATAAAACCACTGAGAAGCCAACGCGCCAGAAACAACAAATGTGAGGAAATGGAGGCTACCGTTCCCTGTTGCGTTTTTGGGAATAGTGTACAGAAGCGCCAAGGGACAGAGACCGGCAGCCTGAGTCTCTGACTTTTCTGCTTTTGAATTTAACTAGGGTCTCAGCTTCTAGATTAGAGAAAAAGAAAACATTGATGGTAAAAAAAAAAAGCCTTGGCCCGCCTGCCTGACTTCGGTAACCATTTGAATGACAAAGTTCCCAACTCTCCGGTCTCGTTAAGAAGAAGTCCCCTCCTTTGGGTTTGGGTAGGGAGGAATAGGCCTTCCAAAAAGGTTAAGTTGTTTTTCAAGACTCGCCCATGTCGCCTGCTTGGAAATCATTCTCCCCAGGTCCATTCCCTGCTCCCCTTCCCGTTTGATCGTCATGTTGTCCGCGAACTTAAGTAAACCCCACAAAATCCTCTTACTTTTCCAGCAACATTTCAGTGCTCAAGGGCACCGTTCTTTTCGTCACCGACCAATTCTCCCCCCGCAAAGCGGAGCCAGGAGGCTCAAGGGAAGCACCCCCCGGGAGACGCACCCGCCAAAAAACCTACGACCGATCCCGTAGCCACCTCATCCCGAAAAATAAAAACAAAACCAACGTTCAAAGCACCTCGTCCCTAAGTCAAACATCCGAGCCACGCCTACTAAAAGAAAGAATTATTTCCACTCGAAGCAGTAGAAGGAGAAATTTCAACCAATCCCTGGTATCGCCCCCACCCCAGGACACCAGAGAAACCTGCCCGCGTGAGGAACAAGCAGGAAGGTGCGGTTAAGCCTTCCTCGCCCTTTCGCGCCTTCCCCCATCTTAATACCGCCGAAGGCCTCGGACCTCCGGCGTACCCCCTAAACCTGCCCCGTCCAAGCCACCTGATTGGAAACGATCCGGGAAGCCTGATCTGTTTCCTCCCTTAGAGACTCCAGAAAAGAGAAACGCGCGTCAGGGTGATTGGCGAAAACCATTCTTTTTGACGTGATACCTGATAGAAGACGAAAAGTCTACATAGCTTCCCTCTGGCCCTACCTTGCGGAAAGGAAAACCCTTTACCACTCAAAAAATAAGTAGGCATCGACACTTCTGGAGACGGGCGACCCCCCCCATTCAAGTGGTTCTGTTTTGCTGGGGAGAACTAGGGTGTACCGTCCTGCGAGGGCCTCACCGTTTCCCTCTGTGGAAAGGGAGGAGTCCACATAACAGGAATTCCCCCTCCGGGAATGACTTCCTGAATGGCTACGATGCTCTTCCGGCTTCCCTCGGGAAGAGACAATAAAAGTTGCCAGAAGGTGCCAGCACGTCAATCTGCCCGCTTTAGCTTTTACAACCTAAATCCTGTCATGGTATAGTTGGGAGCAGTTACTGAATGGAGACAGTTTTCGCTCAAGAGCCGGCACCCACGGGGGGGACTCCGTGCGGTGTGGAAGCCTGTCGTTGTCCGCTACCAGCGCTTAGTTGGCTCGAGAGGGCAGCTCCCCCTCCCCACTCATGTCCAGGAGCGTCGCCTGAAAGCGTAGCGAATTGGACAATATATGCACCATGACGTAGGGTACGAGACGGAAGGGGTGTATCCAGTAGCAAGCTCGAGCTAATAAAGCCAAAGCGAATGCCATTTGGAACGCGAACCGGACCTCTCACAGCTTTTCTAGAAAATAAGGTCCAATTTAAGGGACGGTACTGGGGGGAAGTCCTCCTTATGCCTGGACCTTCAACCCTCCCTGGCGGTAAGATAGGAAACGATCTTTCGGAATGTTGCAGGGTTATTGGGAATCTTCAGGCGGGAGTCTCCTCTTCATTGGGGAAGTGAGCCTCCCGGAAAATGTTAGGACATTTTGTGCCATGAAGAGGCGTCCCTTCGCATCTCTTTGTGGCTCCGGAGGAGAGGACAAGCGGAAGGAAGACGGGGTCTAATCAAGAAAAGAAGAGTTTTCATCGTGCAGGGAGATACTAGGAACGTTCGAGGCATTCTGAGGGCCTTTCACGAAATTCCCGATCTTACTCAAGGAGGAAGAGGCAGCCTGAGGGTGGACCCGGTTCCCCTCCCGTGTTTCTTGGGCCCAGTGGAAGGGCCCTTCCCGGAGCTACAATTCCAGGGGGGTTGTTTCTCCCGGGAGTTTGACCCTATACCCTTTGTTGCACAATGGCGCCCACCGAGTGTCTAGAGACCGGTCCTGCCCCTTTCATGCGCGGGTGGTTGCGGTTTGATTGGAGTTCTTAGGAAGAGGTTGACCAAAAGTTGTCATCGGGGGCGAAACCCTTTAGTTCTGGAAGACATAGGGGGGGGAGGGCGGTCGTAGGGCGGGGACGAAGGGAGTGAAACAGAACTTAGTTTTTGATGCCTTTAAAAGAGAGGGGTCATAAGACTGGGAGGGACCGAAAGAATCCCTGTTAATGTGTCTTGAGCGGGTCGGGCGCCACCTTGAAAGCGCTAGCCGGTGAACCCTCCTTGCATAAGCTAATTCTTCCGAACGGGGCATTAAGGGGTGAAGTTTTGGAGGTTTTGGAAAACGGCCTTACCTGTTGTGGGTAAGTACACTGAGGGACTGACCGATAGCATTTCAGGAAGACCCGTAATAGGTCCCGTTCAAAATCATTGGCCAAACTCACCCCCTTTAAAAAGTATCAGATAAGGAAAGTTTGCTGGAAAGAAAGAAGCTCACCCCTCTGCAGAGGTCTTCATCATCTTTGGTCTGGGGGGAACGATTACGGGGGGGGTGAAAGGTCCTAAGGAGGGGATTTTTGACTTGACACGCATCATCGAACTAAAAAACAGGAAAACAGAGGGAAACCGAGTGAAAAGGGGGGGGGCCGTTCTCTTAGGGCAAGGGAAAATCAAAAGAACAGGGGTGACCTCAAGAGGAGAAACCTTTGACCTGCCGCTGAAATTACTCCGATGGTTCCCGGGAGAGGGCAGTAAAAGGGGAACGTCTGCTTTCACATCTCTGTCCGTTAAACGAATAAACAGGAAACCTTAAACGGTGTCAAAGGGGGGGGGGGGCAAAGGGGGGGGTGATGGTAAGGAGGGCGCTGTTGGACGGGCTATAGGGCACGGCGATAGGGTCGAAGGGCAAGGGGGGTTGAAGGGAAAGCAGGTCCATCCTCTAAAAAAGGTTCACGAATAAATCAAGGAAAAAAAGGCTTTGGGAAAGTAGAGACAAAGGGGGACGAGGCTTGCGGGGGGGGTTTCGTCCATTAGTAGTCGCCCGGCCTCAGCTTCCCTCTTATCCCTGGATCCAAAAAGGAGTCACCCCTGCGGTGGGGGTGGCCGACTTGGACCAGGAGAGGGAGATCGTTTACGATTCCTCAAGAGTCCATGACCCTACGAGAAAGGATATTTGAAATGAAATGTTAAAAGGAAAGGGGAAACTCCTCGTTAGTCCATCCTTCGTTTGCAAACGGAAGGGGCAGGTTGTTGGAAGGCGGTAAAAAAAAAGTGGAAGAAACCCGGGGGGGCTGCACCGACGGACGTGAAAGGAGCTAAGGGGAGGGAACAAGGGAAGAAGGCGCAAAGATCAGGAAGAGGCAAACGACCTCCCTTTCCCTGAAACGGATCGGGAGGTATATCGGAGAGTATGCAGACGAGGGTTTTTGGGGGAGGGTACCTTCCCCCCGTGTCAAGCCATGCAACCCTTAAAGGCCCGTAAACCTTATAGGACTTAATCGCTCAACCACTTCCAATACCTTCCTCCGCGGACCATTGTGGGAAGGAGTGTTGCCCCAGGAGTTGGGTTGGGGGGGGGTTGGTGAGGGTTTTTTCTGGAGTACTCCCCGCTTTGACACTCCAAGTAGAGGCCTGAAACGCCAAGGGGGAAAAAAAAAAGAGCACTCCGTCTCCGAAATTCCTTCTAGTCAAACTTGAAAATAAAAGTTAAGCATCGGGGAGACTACCAATGGTTCAGAGGAAAAAGGTTTGGTGATCCGTTCAAGGGAATAGCAAGAGGATGCAAGTCACTGAGGTCAACGGAAAAAGGACTTCCCTATCCCCCCCCCCTAACGCTCCAAGCAAGCTGGGGCTTTCAAACAAATTGGGGGAGGGTTAAAAAGGCAGTGTGGGTATCCGCGTTGTGTGGGGGTGCCCTCTCGTCGGTAGCACCCCCGTGGCGAAAATGATCAAGGCTTAGTACGGAACTCGGTCACTGCGATTACTTTTCTCTTTCATTGGGGGAACACCTAAAGGGGTCGGAAGGGGGAAAAAAAATCCGATGTGCAAGAGAATCCTCGGCTCCAGCCTTTCAATCGGACTGGACCCCCCAACTAATAATTACGGAAATATGGAATTAAAGTTGAACGCAATCGTTAACAGGTAGGAACCAGAAAGATGTACGGAAAAAGAAAAAGGGGGGATGAGGGAAAATAAATAAAGATCGGAGAATTGGAAGGGACTTACTGCTGTGGGAAACTTTAAAAACACCTTACCTTGTCTGTTGGCCCTGCGATACTTTCACCGAAGGAGCCTTGGTTATATCATCCTTCCCGGGCAAAATTGAACTTCTTCCCGCAGAGAGACTGGGTTTAGGTGGGGGCCCTAAGGAAGCGAACCGAATCGTCATTGCTGGGTAGCCCGCCTTGGGCGAAAAACAACGGGGTGCATAAGAGAAAAAAGACCAGGAACCTTCCCTGCTGGACAACAAAACGCCCCATAATCCAAGGGTGACCCAAAAAAGAGGGGACAGTATTGTCAGTTTTGTTAGGGTTTACTACTGGGAATAAGTGAACCCCAAGGACATGGGTCATAAAGGAAGAGAACGGGTCAAGTGGGATCCAGTACAAAGTGGCTCCGTCCAAATGGGGAGATAGGGTTTGACTTGAGAGGGATCAGAGGAAAGACAAGACGGGACGTGAGAGGCACGCGTACCTTAAACGCATGATAGTGTGGCCTAATGTTTGAAAGTGGGTCAGGGCCCAAATCCACCACAAAAAATCCCTTGTGCCATCTGGGGGGCGTCACATTAACGGTCAACGTTAACGGGTGAAAAGGGCAAATCGACGGCCGGGGGGATTTACTTTCTGGTTCCAGTTTTGGAAGTGCCTCAAACAAAGTCAGCGCAGGGACGAGACTAGCGCCCCGATGAAGAAGATAATGTCAGACAAAGGGAACGGCGAGGTTTTGTGACGCCCTTGATGGGTTCTCGAGAGAGTGCCAAAGGGGAAAAACAAGAAGGATCGGAGAGAATTAGAGAGAAAGGGAGGCGGTCCACTCTGAGGGGACCCCTGAATTTTAAGCTAAAAGGTCTAAGGAAGGAACAGTCGACGACGATGATCGGGTAAGGGGAAGATAAGACATAGATAAAGAAAGCCCGAGGGTGTATAAACCAGTGAGACTCCGCCAAGCAACCTGCGCTCCCTCTGGCTAGGCCAAAATAATCAGAGGCGCGAAAAACGGATTTTTAAAAGAGAGGGGGATGCTTGACAGGCCTGGAATGGGCAGGAGTTCAGAGGGACAAAACATCTTCTAAAATCGAGAGAGGAAAAAGAGATCTTCGGGGAGGCAGGGGGTGTTCCTTTGCGGAGAACTTAAGTTAATTCCCGTTAAATCAAAACCCCCGGGCCACAGTGGGAGAAAGACCCTTCAAAGATCTCCCGGGGAGGACAGCTTCCGAGGCATCACCGACGTTTCTTTTAAACAGGGGTTTGGAAGGGGTGTATGCCAAGATAGACAGTAAAATCTAGCTGAGGGGGGGATAAACAGAGATATCGGGTGGGTGCCTAGGGATCGAAGGAAGAGAGGACAATCTGCGTCGAGGAGGTGCCGTTACCAGTTTCGTTGGCCGACCCCCTTGTACGTGGGGGTTTAGAGGGTGGGGGCCGACGTCATAGACGGGCCATATTTTGCTAGGGCGTCGCTTCACCGCCTGTGTCGGTGTTGAGGGAGGAGTTTGTCGCGGTGTAGAAGAGAACGCGGAGCTCACTTATAAGAAAAAAGAAAGCGGTTGATTCTAAAACGAAAAATATTAGAGGAAGCGGAAGAAGCTCCAGTTATTCATAAGAGGGGGGGCCTATTCTGGATACGGTTCTTGGTCAAAGTAAGAGGGGAAAGGGATGATCCCGCACCGGGGGGGGGAAAAACATTTTTTTGCTCATACCAGCTTTTTTCCGTGTCCGCAGAGAAGAATCACAACCCAGTAAAGGTTCAATCCGAAACAACAGAAACACGACATTCCCCCGCGAACACTCTGTAGAGATCCATTGAGTGAAATTTCTCGCGCTGGGGGGGAAGGGTTGGGAAACTGAAAACGCAAGAAAACGACACGTAACCGAGTTCGATATGGCACGACTCCCATCTTGTGAGGGGGTGGGGGGGATTCACACTAGGGGGTGGAGAGGCATCAAAGCCTCCGTCGTTGGGTTACGCCGTGGCCTCCTTCCAAAACAGGAAAACCGAGGGGAGAGAGGGGGGGCGGAAAGACCTGTTTCCGGAAAAGAGGACCTTCCGTGGTACGGACCCGCGGCGGAGTAAGCTACCCTACACAAACTCGGCCATTTGCGTTCCTGTTCGGATCTCCCTCTGTTTAGGGGGAAAACGTGGTGCGCGTTGACCCGTGTTCCTCCACCAAAGCCCGGTGGTGGACCTTGCGGGTACGTGTCAAGACGGGATGTGGGGGGACTGGGGAAGCAAACTAATTTTACCTCGGAAGTAGCTGTGTTTTTGGAAAATCGATGGAACGTTTAGGTGGGTTACGTTGCAGAGGGAAGATTATTTATCCTCTTTTTCCTCAAGCAGGCCTCAGGCCAGAAGAACATCAGGGTTTTGGGGGGTCTCGCGGTTGGCTCGTCGGGGACTACCCAAAGTAGAAAAAATCTGCTCCGAGGCGGACCCACGAGGGGAGGGGCACCCCCCTGGCACGAACGGATTTAGGCGATACGGTATCTTACCACCAAAGAAACAGGAAGCGGTTTGGAAAAAGAGACTGCACGTCACGGCCTCAAGAGAGTCAAGTATCGCCCAAACCTTCGGAGATGGGCCTGCAAAGGACCCAAGGTTCTTCCAATCGAGGAAGACGTGTAAGAGACACGGATGAAATTGTCTGGCTAAGCCCAGTCAAGGGGTGGGTGGGGGGACGCCTTTTGGCTCAGGGGGGGATAAGTGAGCCCAGGATTGGACGAATCTAACGACCATCCCGAGCGGTACAAGTGTACGGAAATGGGGCACTAGTCGTTCGTGGGGAGGGAAATGGGGAGAATCCCAGAATCGGGAAGGCCCGACGAGCGGAAAGCGGCGTGACAGGTTTTTAGGAGGGGACAGCGGAGTCGCTTTCACGCGAGAGGTAAAGTCACTGAGACGAATCCCCGCGCAGGACCGGCTGGTGAGAAGAAGAGGCGCCGGAGCAAACATCAACCTGAAGTCCTCATACACCGGTTGCCAAGACATTCCTCTCCCGCTATTGGCGACAACGGAGCTGTCAAGCAGAACTGAAGTTGCATCGCAGCAATAGGGAGAGCGAAGGGGGGAGCCCGCCCGCGCAATCGGGAAACGCGTATGACAGTGGCAACCAAGGAATTCAGGTCATTTTCCGTTTGGAAAGGGGAGCTGTATGGTAGGGGAAGATCCAGCTGGGAAAGAAGTAAGGAGACCCTAAAACCCTAGGAATACCCAGAGAAAAGGGAACTATTTGGGGGGTGTTCGGCGAGGAAGGAAAGTGGGAAGCAGAAGAGTGGGGAACTTGTCCTCTTAAAGGCGCGTTCGGGGATGGAATCATTGTCCAGCGGGGGGTCGCGACGAGCCGGGATCGAGGAACTTCCGATAACAACGCACAATAATTTGTGTCAAACCATCCAGCGAATCCGGATTTCAGGTCCTACGCCGGAGGAGAGGGGGGTTTGAAACCCAACATTTGGGGACCAAAAGGAGGGGAGGAATAGTAGGGGGGAGCCCCGGAAACTGGGATCAGAGAAAATGGCTGAATGGCAGGGCAGACGGACGAATCCGGGGACCAAAGCACGAGGAGAGGCTGGGGCAAGGCACTTCTGACCTTGGTAAAGTGGATTGGTGAGGAAGAAAACCATCACGGGGGTTTAAAACTACTTGTGATGGAGGCGGGGGATTTTTCTCACGAGGTCCCTCTTTTGTGATTTCCTTCTGCTTATCGTCTGTCTGATGGAGGATTCACGCCGTGGCTGCACGAAGGTATTGGGGCCGTGACGCCTCGGGTTGGGGGGGTACCTACTGGAAGAAACTGAATGCGAAGGGGGGGGTAGGGGGGGATTGAGGAGGAGGGTCTGGTACGGAGGAATGTTGAGCATCGTAAGGGAACGGGTTGTTAAAAAATCTGTCCTTTTGCAAACCCCCAAAAAAAAAAAGAGACCATGATGAACAGGGGGAAACCGTAAGTCGGCGAACGAGGAGAGCGGGGTTTCTGGCCCTGGGGAATGGGATAAGACTCCCTGAATAATCCCGTGCATGCCTGACTCTGATATGTTCAAGCGCCTAGCAGCAGAGGGCTACGTGGTTCTGGAGGGAAAAAAGCTTTACTTCTTAACTGAAGCCGAAAATTCCCCATTTAGGACGTGAATAGGCATCGGGGGGAAGGAGGGGTGGGCTCCGAGAAGGGGGGAACCTGAAAATTTTTCCCAAGCAAGGGCACACTCATGGCGGGACGCCAGAGCCATCCCCTGATAGTAGGAGCCAAGTAGTCTGAAGAGACTCCTACCCGGTCTGGAAGAAAAAAGAATCCACTAAACGAACTACAGGGGCCTGATACAGGGGACCCGGAAATTTAAGAGGATGGGGGAAGTGTCTAAAACCCGGAAAGCACGGGGTCGGGAGCTTGGGAAACGATTCTCAACCGATTAGGAGGGAATACATAGAGAATGACGGATACCGTTACCCTACTGGAGTTTGGGGATAGATTCGACACCCTGACGAGAAAAACGTTCACTTGATTCACGTCTTGCGGGATGTGCTGGATTGAAGAAGAAGGTTCGGGAGTCGAGAGATGTACGAGAAAGACGAGCAGTTCGTGAAGAAGGGCGGTCCCAAAATTCGCATGCTCCGCCGCTGGTCAAAAAAAACTTTAGGGGGTCACAATCGGCATGAAAAAAATCATCCGAAGCAAACGATTAGAAGGCCGCCTAACTGGAAAAAAGGGGGAGTCAAGAGGTGCGTCCTACGGAGTCTAACCGTCGGTCCACTCAAAAAGTACGCCAGGGCTCATTGGTAGGCGAGGGACCAAATACAAGAAGGCCAACCCCCCTTCTTAACCAACTGGTGCTTAGGTTTGAAGGGAACATTAACCGGACCCCCACCCATAACGGGAACGATTTAAAGAAACTATAAGGACTCAGGCCGTTTGCAGTGTTCGACAACTTCCACTCAAACAGAATCGGGGAAAGAATAAGGAGAAACCGGAAAGACTTAAACATACAACACCCCGCGCCGCAAACCCAAAAAATCCGTGCCGTGGGAAACTTAGGTAATCACCCAAAGCCTCAAACGTGAAAGTCCCCGGAAGGTAAAACCTCTTAAAAGGAAGGAGGATACCTTCCAAGGCCGACTATCATACATCCTGACTTGAAGTCGAGCGCCTCAGGATCCCACATCTCTGAAAATAAGGACACCGGACAAGAGTGATGTCCCAACGCGACAACCAGAAAGTTTACCCCAGGGAAAGGAAGAGGCTAAACAATAAACTCTGGGAGTGAACCATTGGGCTACGTTCCGCCTGCAACACATTATCTAAGAAGATTCTAATGCAAAGGGGGTAAGTCCGGGAAAAAAAAGAGGGGCGCCAGCCAATTTGTAGTGTTCCCAAAAAACTTCCGGTCGAGAGAGGAGGTGACTCAGAGGGGACGGATCCTAGGATGTGGGGGAACACACCCAGTCTGTTCGGGTTAGGAAAGTTTCAATAAATGATCCTGACTTCGTACTATACCTCATCGTATTGACCCTTAAGCGAAAGAAAGCGAGTATAATGAAAAGCGTACAGTCTCAAAATGCGTTGTTGAAAAGGACAAACTTCTGCCTGAGAAACACCAACGTAGTACCGTTCTTATGGGGTTCTTTGAAAAGCCCGTTAACGTACGATTCAGGCGGCCACTTTGCGAGTAATGAGCAAAAAGAACAGAGAGAAACGCCCGAACTTGCCCGGAGTTCACTGGCAGCCACCCTGAGATGATGGAACCTGCAGGGCCAGGCGAGCACACTAAGAGTTCCAGGTCGTCGAGCAACACTTCAGGAGTAGGGTATAACTGGAACCGCGCCAAAGGAGGAAACAGAAGGAGAGTCCGCCTTAGGCTAAACGGGGGGTCAAAAAGATCTTCGGTCGAAAAAGGGAGAAGTTGAACGCCCAAGAGTATCATCCGTTTGGACTCTTTTTCTGTAAAACCTGAAAGTATTTGGAAGATACGTATATTAAAGGGCTCCGCGGAAAAAAGAGAAAGAGGAACAATACCCTCCGCGCTCGTACGGTCCCTCACTCTTAGGAGATAAACAGGGGAGGAAAAAAAAGAAGAAAGAGTGCCCAAGAGGGAGAAAAGTAAAATTGACCGCTTTCGAAGTGGGCCGGTATTCGACATTGTCAGCCCGGAAAGTATCCAAAGCGGGTAAAAGGTGACAAAAACACAGGTGGGGTCCCAGGAGGCGTTTGGGAAACAAAAAAGTGTTGTAAGAATGATGCACGTTCCTTCGATGTACCGTTGACAAGGGGACGCAAGGCCATAAGAAAAGGGAGGAGGGTGCGAAATAGTGAAGGGAAATGGGGAGGTGATATTCTCCGAAAGGGGCCAACTCGCGGCCCGTCAGATAAGTATAAAAGAAATAGAGGAGGTGCCGGGTTGGACCTCCCGCGAAGGGGAAAGGCGAGGTTAGCCGAAACCCGATGGTTGTCATAAGAGAAGGCCGGAACGAGCAAAGGGGGGCGAAGGACGAAACCCCGAGATGTTCCATGATTAATTCTACCTGCGAAGACCTGAGCTCTGGACGGGATAGATCCCTTTAACTTAAAAGAAGTCCCTTCGAGGGCACAGAAATCCCGAGCTCATGTACATCTTTTTGTCTTTCAATCCTAAAGCTGAAAAAGTCCCAGAATAAGCACTCTTTTGGGGGGTTTCTTACCTGGGAACCCGTGGGTACACCCCGACCACACCATCCGGCAACGCACACTTTCATAAATAGTGTGGTGGAGGGGAGGATTCCCAAAGGCGCCGCCGGTGGTCCAATAGGGACGGAAAGTGTCCAATGAAGACTGGGGTGCGGGCCAGAAACTCGGAGAGAAGAAAATCCATGGTTAGGCAGTGCGGGAAGAAGAAATCCGACGGGAACCAGACCGGAGAGTGTTTTGTGATGCACGATAAAACCCGAGGGGATAATATTGGCTGACTACCGGTCAGAGTTCAAAGGGTAGGGGACTCAGGGCAGGTCCGGGGAACCGCCAAGACCGCCAACGATCTAAAAGATTTACGAAGATTTGGGGATAAGACCAACAAGCGGACCGGACCCTGGAGTTTGCCCAGTTCGTTTCTTTTCGGGTGGTTGGTCAAACGAACAACACATTTACCCGGGGGGTGGAGTTGAAATGATCAAGGCCTAGCATCCGGCTCAGTAAGTCGACGTCGACACAACTTGGGGGAATGAGTAGTGGAGTTTCTAATCCTCCTTTCCAGGCAAGTCAAAGTCACAATAAGGGTCAATAACCGTAAAATGGATGGTAGGGAGAAAATCACCGGCCTGAGACTTAGTGTTCCTCTTATCAAAACTTATCGCTCTGGGGCGGGGTGGCGTATCAAAGAGTATAGTTACACGTTGCCTTTTACTCACGGGGAAGCGTCAATAAAACAACCCGAAGTAAAGATTCCGAAAAACCAAAAATGGGGGGGAAACACTCCACAAACTAAGGAACTGAAGGTTTGGCAAAGGGGTTCTCGCGGGAGTAAGCTTTAAGACCCGGGAGTTTTTTGAAAAAGCCTGGTTCCAGACTCTCATCAATAACGGCAAGAGGCCGATTGTCACGGATGTGTGGCCTGGAGTTCAGCCTTATAAACCACAGAAATGAGGTGGGGGTAAATATAAACCCCCCCCCCACTATTTAAGTCGCTAAGCCGACAAAACACAGCACGTAAGGGTGTGTTGTCCCGCCAACCTGGTTCTTTTCGGTTCAGTTCGTCATCTGGTCCCCGACGCAAAATGTGCTAATTACTGAAGCCGAATGCTTAGCTGGAAAGGGGGTGGACAAGAATGGAAAGGTAACGTCTTCTCAGAAAAGAAACCTCCAAAAACTCAGGACTGTTAACAATTCTATCGGGATGGGGACCACCCTAAGAGCTGAGATGGGAAATTCTCCTTCCCATAATCCTTATTATCAAATTCAGAAGGTCGTCCCCAATTCGGTTGGTACAGCCAAGAAAGGAATTATATCAGGGCGGAGTGACCGGGGCTTTGTGGTGGACCTAAAGTAAGAGGAATTGGAAACTGTGACACTCTTCGAGACAATAGGTCGGCCAGGAACCTGCTGCCGAACACTCTAGATTTTCCTGCCTTAGGCAGGTTTTTGTCCCCTAAGACCCCCAAATTCCGGGAAATGAGCGTTTGGATGCCTATACCAAGGAGATAGAACTTTCCTTGGGAAATGAAAGCGGGGTAAAACTTACCCGAACTCTCAGATGCACTCCCAGCCTACAAGAGGAATCCGGTTTCGGACACCGGAAAAAAAGACGGAAAGGAATATCGGGGAACTCTTATAGTTCCATCTGAGGTTGGAGTTTTAAACCGTGAAAAGGGGAAACGTCAACCGTTCAAGAAAGTAGCCGGGGAAGAGGAGTCCCCTTCACCATGTACATACCGTAATAACAGAAAAGGTTCTGGTAAACAAGGAGAGTTTTTTGGGGGGGGGGGAGGGGGTCGCATAAGGAAAACTGGAAGAAACACACTGAGCCGAATCTCCAGCCTTTAGAAGGTCATCCCGTGAAACAGACAGTCAGGAAAATCCAAAGGAAAAAATTGAGTAGGGAAGCACCATTTGTGGAGTTAAAGTGTTTAACTGGGTGACGAAAAAATTCTGGGAGCGGCCCAACCCGAGGAGAGTTGGCCTGTCGGGCGGTAAAGTTACTGTGAGTGGAAAGTGACAGGCCAACCCCAAAAATGACGGAGGACTGTTCGTGGGTCACTTTTTAAGTGCGGGGTGTACGGGAGGCGGTGAAACGCGTAAAGGGGAGGGTAGAAAAACGAGAGCGGAACCATTTGGTACTAAGTCCTTGCAGATCCCAGTGAGGGGACACATTGCGAGGGTGGATTCAATGAGGGCAAGAGAGCGAAAATAGTTAAATCGCGTAAGTTCGGCCCTCAGGATCGCGAAGTAGAACGAAGTTAGAAAGAGAGACAAAACAGAATCGAAACGCATCCTTCCCGTACCTGGCACCCACCGGTCACTGTAGACGAAACAG
>Ga0179593_1481467_pt1 | contig 16101 bp, 19 predicted proteins | sample CZODoug2_1_08_16_FD_185931 | JGI IMG/M metagenome (GOLD analysis project Ga0179593, IMG submission 185931) | Vadose zone soil fungal communities from Angelo Coast Range Reserve, California, USA - CZODoug2_1_08_16fungal (PacBio error correction) | ecosystem: Environmental > Terrestrial > Soil >...
GGGGAAAGGCCGGTACCAAAAAGTCGACGAGGATCAGGGCAGGGGGGACAGCGGTAAGGAGGTAAAACGCGACGGGGCGGAATCGCGAGAATGTCAAATTGAAGATATTTCCCAGCCAGAGAGGCTCTTCTAGAGGATCACAGAACAGCGTGCTCAAAAAAAAAGAAAAAAGGAGCAACGTCAATGGAAAACCAACTCAAGCATACAGCTCATTACTGCTCCGGGGGACGGGGGGTTCAGGAAATCGGAAATATTTGGAGGTGCACCCACCCATCTGACTACAGGGTTTAGAAAGGGTCCAGTGGGGGGAGACAACAGCACGGTCAAAGCTGATGGTCTAAACTCCAGCCCGCGAACGAAAGAAATAAGACCATCCGGTGGAAGATCGTTGTGGCGGAAACGAAATCTTGACAGGGACAGGTAAAGCAGAAAAGCGTTCCGGGGAGAAGCAAGTTCGATCAAGGTGAGAAAAAAGGCGACTGTTGCTGGGGCCCTGACGGCACGTCCCCCAAACTCACGGAACGGGAAAGAGGGGGGAATACGGGGAACAGAGCTCACCAGTAGTCGTCTGTGAAGAAAAGTAACCAATCGCACAACTGGGGGGGGATTCTACGAAGATGTGCGGGGGTCCTCTTATCCTGTTTTGGTCCGGCGCCCGAAAAGTTTGAAAAAAGAACAAAGACGGGGTTTTCGGACTGAACTTTCCCTACCCTGTTGTGTACGGTCGAGTGTAGAAAAAAAAAACGGCAGGGGGGAGAAGCAAAAAGGAAGTTGCGCCGCACGGGGTCGATTGTCGGAGGGGACTCGGCCCGCTGGGGGTAGAACAAGGTCTGCGAAAAAGCCTATCAAATAGATGAGAAGGGTTGAGGATCACCTTAGTCGTTTGGGTGTGCCGAAGCATCAAAAACGAACAGGCAAAACGTCCCGATCTCGGTGAAGCGTGCGGGCGTCGGAAGGGGCAGATTCGATAGAAAGGCCTTGGACAGCTTCTCTGCTATGCCAAAAGAAGGAAGCTTGTCTTTCCGGCGGCGCATCACGTCAGATTTCCCAAAAAGAAAGGGGTAGAAAAAGTTAGGAAAGTCAAACGGGTCACAGGATCTTCCGCCGTCTTGGGTCGGTCAGCAGAGCAACGGAGGGATCCAAGACACCGGGAGAAAAACGGGTGGGGAGAAAAAAAGGCAGCTGCGGGGGGCACGTCGCCGGGAAAAGTTACCGGGGGGGCAGTGGGACCCATGGTAGCTTACTACCAACGTGGAACTTGCGGACATCAGGGAATGAAAGGCAGACCCTGGGGCCCATAAGTGAAAAAATGTTGTGCCATTCGAGGGGGTGGGTTGTCCGGTGCGGTAGAGAGGGGGTGGCGCCTTCCGCTTGGCATTCTGGGGACTTCATGAAAACGGCGGGAGGGAAACTCTTCTCTCGGGGGGGGTCTAATATTGATAGGGGTAACATGGGCTAGCACGTGAAACTATCGTCGAAAAAGCCTCAAGGGGCCATGGCGGGTGAAATGTTTCTACTCTCTGCGATACGCCTAAAAGGAAGGGGGAAGGAAAGAACTGAACCAGCAATGTTGAGGAAAAACCGCATTCTAAGAAAAGAGGCTCACAAGAAAATCTAAAGAGCGAATATGATGGCAAAAGGTTGGGAAGGGGAATGGGGAAAGTCGAGCCCCGGCATCTCGTGTCGAAAGGAAAAACACAAACTGGGGAAGGTGGGGGCGTTTAGGTCCGATTGGAATAGGAAAGGGAATTGTCGGGGGGGGGGGCAGGCCTCCCGCCAGGGCGAACTTCATCTCGAAGGAAGAAAAAAAGGAGGTGGGGGGGAAAAAGAGAACTACCTGTCTGCCCCTCCCCGTTGGAAGAACCAACCCTAATCAAGCAAAACGGTAGGGACATCACAAAGCGGGGGGGAGGTTTCCTTGCTTAGCAAGTCTCTTGATAGGACGACCAGAAAAGGCCCTGAAAAAATCAGGGCAGTGTGTGATGAGCCGGTCTTGAGCCCCCTAGAAAGGAGAAGGCAAAAAAGGGGGAAGAAGTCGAAACATCGAAAGGTTTAGACTCGTCCTATATCTGGCTCACGTCTTACAGGGGGCTTGCCGGGGCGGCGGCGCGGGGAGGGAGACTGCAAAACCTCGATCTATAACAACATAAGCGAGTACCACAAACACTTGCGGAGGCCGCATCGAAAAAAAAAATCCAGTTGGGGGGACAAAACCAGCAAGCCAAAAACGGCACACGAAAACTCGAGGGGACACATACGGTAGTCAGCTGGGCACCAGGGAGGAAGCAAGAAACTGAAAAACGCCAGAAGGTCAAACGAAAAGTGTGGCAACAATTCGGAACACCGTTCATCAAGTGGACGGTTCAAATAGGAAAAAAAAGTCCTCTAAGCACATCAACCGTTGACTTGAAAAAGTTGGGACAAGAAGGACCCATATCCCTCTAATCCTCGCAAGGTAGCAGCCAACTCGGAGGACATTAGGAAAACATCCTAAATTCAGAAAAAAAATACCACCGGGAGCTTTCCGCCGTACGGAGTCCCTCGGCAGACTTAATCTGGGACCAAAACCGAAGAAAGACTAGAATACAACGGTAACCGCCTCATCGCATACCGGGCAGGAAGGACAAAAAGATTGAAAAAAAAAAAAAGCGTCAAACGCCCGGGAGGAAAGAGGGGGAAGCAAGAATACGTGCGCAAATTCAACGCCGACATCGCAGGTCTTATCTGGAGGGGGAAAAAAAGTGGAGAACAACGCATCTCGGAGGTCGCAAAACAGGGTCCCAAGGCTTTTGGTGCGTCCCAGGGAAACTTCTACCAAACAAGGCAAGGATAGGTACGTAAAGTGACAATAACCTGACGGTGCCGGAATCAACAAAAAAATGGTGGCTTCGCACCCCGGAGCATCCGAATAAATAATCGGGGTTGGGCAAAAATAGGGAGAAGTGAAATTGAAAAAGAGAATGGGAAACGACGCGAAAGAGGAGAGGGGGGGGGAGGGAGAAAGACGGGGAAACGCCTCTGCGATGTTGAGCTCAGAGCGAGGAGAGGGGAAGAATACATCAGGGGGATCAAAATCTAAGGGCTGTCTGCCCTTAAAGAAAGATCCCGGGCATGACGAGAAAGAGACGGAGAAAGGGAAAAATATCTGAACAGCGGGCCGATGCGAGGATTGAAAGACCTGGGTAGGGACCGAAGAGCGTGGAAAGGAGCTGGGGGTGAAAATCCAAAAAAAAAAGACAAGAAAAAGGGAAAGGCTGGTGGGTGCCCAAACTCAATCTAACAGTGTGGGGAAACGAGGCCAAAAAAAACGGCCCCGACAAACGAGCCATGAATAGGGCGGATTGTGATTGAGGGTCCCTCTCGGAGGATTCGGGCGGGAAGAAGCAGGGAAAAGAAGAGGAACCTCCTCAGGAAAAAAGGTCAACCCCTGACTTGGAGCTCCCGCGACCCGAAAAAGAACTACAGAGGACTGGACACGAGGATTCGTACTGGGTTTTTTTCTGACAGATTCCCATCGAAGATCAGGAGGAGGAGTTAACCGGGCCGACCAAAACACAGGTCACGATTCCTCGTTGAAAAGGTTACAAGGAAAACGTAGGAGACGGAAAGGAGAGGAAAAGCTATAAAAAGGGGTTGCCAGGCGCACATGCGGGAACGCATAGCTAAGAGGGGCTCAGGTCTCGAAGCAGACAGCCCGCGCCTCCCGACAGGGCACGAGACTCACACGAACATAGGGAAAGCTCAGGACTGGGGGGGGGGGAACCGGTACCAAAAGGTAAAAACTCGTGTGGGAAATCGGCCCCAACGTATAACTAGGTATGGCACGCAACAACATCGAAGAAAAAGGAACATAGGGGAGGGGGGGGGGAGGCCTTTGGGGATGTGACCAAACCAAACAGCTAAGCACCTCTTATGCCCGGGAATCCAGCCAGCCAAGAAGTATAAAACGCCAAGCGAAGTGGGGATAAATAAGTCGTTCCTGGGGAGGAGAAACTCCTCACATCCGGAGATTCCGAAGAAATCTTTTGAGCCGACTCCGCGGTCTCTAGATTCCCTGTCGTCTCTCAACGAGGGACTTGAAAAAACTCCGCGGGCTGGGAGACCTAGGCGCCGAACTCGGCACCGCGCAAAAAAAGAAAGCAAAGAGGGCAAGAAAGGGTCATCCCACACCTCGTAGGCCTCGCAAACGTATGAGGCGGGTGTCGGCTAAAATCCGGCCCTACTTTCCTGTGGAATCCAAAAAAAAAAAGGGATGAACTTTCAAGCTTTCCTTGTCCTGTTATCCTCCTGAACCGTTTGCCCGGCCCCCTCCAAAAGTGAGTGGGGAGGGGTCGATTTAAAACTCATTAACCTTTTCTTGATCCTTTGGGAAAAGGGACTTAGCTCGGTCCTAACTTTCTTCGTGTTCCATCGTGCGGCTCTTATGCACTCGAGTCGGATGGGTCAAGAAAAGCAGATTACTTCTCAAAACGGGGAGAAAAGGGCCAGCCTCAAGAGGGGCTGGAATTGGGAAGTACGGGCCTTAGCCGTCGGGGGGAATGGGACGAGAGAAAAAATATTCCGAGCCTTTGGTCCCAAGAAGTCCATCGTGGGCCTGCTTAACTTCAGGGGACGAAAAAGTTTTCATTTCCTTCATTGTTTGTGGGGGGGGGGGACCCTAGCAGGCCGGGGGCAACGGTTCCGGGGTGGGACTTACCGAGGCCTCTCAGGAATGCCTTTTTCTCCCCTCCCACAGCTCTGGTGAGCACCGGGTTATAGAGGAGAAAAAGTCCGCCTCAGAAGTTTTTTTGAATCTCCTTTCCCAACGGGACGTTGGGGGGAGGAGGCAGCGGACAGGCCATGTCTGTCTTCTCAATAGTTGGGTGGTACCCGGTGCAAACGCCAATAGAAGTCCCCAAGTGAAAAAAAGGTGCGAAAAAGGTGATTCGAGGGGGTGGTTGGTAGTGGGTTTGCCGGTTGTCCGCTTGAGGAGTCTGGTTCACCAAAAAAAGGACTGGGAAAAGGGAGGAAAGATCCGCGAATGGACTCGCTGAATAAGTTTTCTCGATGCTGAACGAGTCTCGGGGGAAAGAAAGCGGGGAGATACCAGCGAGCTTCAGCAGCAGGACAGGGGATTCCTAAGAGTGCTCAAAGCTAGAGATAAAAAAAGAGGAAAAAGGGGAAAAACGCCACCCACTTTTTGGCCGGAGGCAGTGAGGACGAGAGGGAAAAAAAAGGCGACAATAGTACTGCTGGTTCAAATATGGAAAGTGCAAATTGGTCCGGAAACCGGGAGACAAAAAACAAGAGGCGATTGCTGAAACGGAAACACGCGTACGGTTGCGGTAAGGATACTGGGTGACCCTTGGGGAGAGGCCCCGAGAGGGGATGGAAAACTGCTACGAAAAGCGGAACGCTGCTCTATCGCAAAAACAACAGATTAGGATTGAAGAGATAAGAAAAGGCCCTGAGCTCCAAACAGGGAGCGCCTGGGGAAACCTACGGGGGAAACCGAGAGCGACAGCCACCCAGGGCGGAATGGGTCTAAGAAAAGTGAAACCAGGGACCAGGCACTGAAAAAGGTGCCACTATCTGCCGATTGGAAAATCTATGTGGAAATTGTCGAAAAGAGCCGCTAGGCACCGAAACGTGGCATTGGAAGACCAAAAGTCTGTATGGCTTATCTTAAAAAATAGCTGTCGCAAGCTTCAATAGGGGTTCCTCTTCTGAAGAAGGGATCTGGGCCTCTATACCGCTTGCATCATAGTAACAAAGATATAATCAAATCTCCAAAAATAGAAGTTCCTGAAAGAGTTCCTCAAGCCGTTTTGGACAATCCCTCAAATCCGGAATTCAACTACAAAGAGGTGAAAAAAATGTTGGGAGCATTTTGTAGACATTTTAACGGAAAAGGTCCACCCACCTCGTGAAATACGAATTAAAACATGGTTAGTACTAACAAGAAAACTTGTAAACTGACGGAAACTTAACTTCTTCATGCAGCATAAACCCCAAAACACAGGGGGGTTGAAAATTGGGCCTAAGGCTCGATGATCTACTCCCAGCCCGACTTCGAAGCTAAGCTGAAAGGGGATTAACCTAGTCCAAACCTTTCTGGGGGGGAACATGAGTAAAAATCAAAGCTTCAAGAATCTTTTTACCCCTTCTAGCAACCGGGACTTCAGCCAAAGAAGGGATAATAAGGCCAGGACCAAAGACAAAAATCCTCGATCTTCACCTATCAGCAGTCCTTCAACTGGCTCCTGGAAGACAAAAGTACGGACCTTCCATGACTCCTTTCATCCCAATGCGGAGATGAAAAGGCAAGAAAGTCACGCACGGTCTGGATTTAACAAGGGACACGACAGGAAGGAAAAATGGTCTTGAGAGGGCGCCCATCAATGCTGCTCGAAAAAATACCACATAATTCGGTCGAACCGCCCCGAGCCTTGTCTCGGAACCGGAGATGGGCAAAAAAAACAAAAGTCAACTACCTCCCATATGACGAATTCAAACATTGGGGGCAGGGGGAATTTGAACCAAGGAAGACTTGACTCATTTTTAGCGGGAATATTTCGGCCTCACTAAAGGTCCTCAAGGGGGGAACTCTGCGTCGGGGGGAGACGCCCAGGGTGAGTTACAAGCAAGTCAGGCTGACAGATTCTTCGCAAATATCGAGTTCTTTCGACCTGGCGAAGGATCAAAAAAGAAGGAAGAAAACCGAAGACCCAAAACACGATCTTCAAAACTTTCAGATATACGATATTGGATTTCTGGAGGAGACAGAGGAGTAAAAAAAGGGGAATCCAAACGCCAGATATTTCTAAAGCCTGAAATATTTGGTCTTTCCGAATCCGAAGAGGGGGGGTCCCAAAAAACCAAAAACCCGCCCAACCCGAGCGGGTGCCTGAAAGGTAGGGATTGGATCGTGAGGGTAATCGTAGGGGAGGGGGAAAAGTCGTTCTAAGGACGGAGTGTCGCTCTAAGACTCTCTTCGGCGTGAACCTCCTAGGGAATCCACCGGGGGAAAAAAGTGCACGAAAAAAAGCAGGGCCTGTCCGAAAAAAAAGTCAACGACCTTCCCGACTGGTCACCAGGGACACGAGGTAATTCAGGGGAGACATTGGGGGGTATTAAATTGGGGGCAAAAAGCAAGAACAACGGAGGAGGCCCAGAGAAGAGCCCCGGCCGCCACCCCAGGGTAGAAAGACCCGCTTGGAATTAAAGGAAGAGTCGTTGACTGACGGGCAGGCAGGGCCATCCCGCGAGGCCCGTGGGGGAAAATTTAGAAAGGGAAGGAGGCAAATGGTTAAAGACAAAAAAGCTGCTCCCCACCTCCACTGAAGGGGAACCCTCAATCCAAAAACTAGAAAAAATGGCGCAAGGGGGGGTTGACCGGGCCAGACGGTTAACGTTTGCCTCATTGGCGAAACCCAAGGGGATTGGCCCACCATTTCGAAAAAAAGTCTTAACAGTACATATTTCAGTCTCCGGTGGAGCACCATCAGGCAACCCGGTGGATCCTCAAAGCCGCGACGAAGAAGGTCGGACTTGGGGGAGGGGGGCGGAACTATCGAGGTCGGGCCTCGTACGCCGTAACGGACGCAAAGTGAAAAAAAGGAAGAGACGCGAAGGACTTGGTGGGATAGGTCCATCTCTAAGGAACACTAGGCGGCGTAGCGTCATACGCGTACAAGCGCGGAAAAGGCCCTTCCGGGCGCCGAAAGTAGGCACAAGACTACAAAAATTAGGGTATTTCCAGGTCACTTCCCTCGCCAACGCGCTGGGGGGGGGGGGAGCCACACGGGGAAAGTAAGTATTCCGCCTCCTCTGCGTGGCCAGAGCCAATCCCTGGGGGTTCTACGAACCCTCCAATGGGGGATGGGTTGGAGGTCTCGGCATTAATTCTAAACGTTCTCCGCTGCCCTTTTGTATCGGAGGTGCGTCGGGGTTCCCCAAAGGGCGGAGCAGTTTGTCTTTGATCGTGTTGTCCGACACTCCTGCAGTAGGAGGGAGGCTAACCAGTGTTCTGAGGCATCGGCGTAAAAATCGGTCCGAACACGTAATCTGGGGGGGGGCAGAGGCCTTGTATACCGGCATTCGTACTTCAAGGAGGTTTGGTGAAAGGGGGGGTCCGGGGAGCCGAGAACTTCGGGATCCTTTTCCTCATGCAGGAAAGAGGCCGCGATTCCCACACCACATTGTTAAACTTCCGAAAGCGACAGTCGGGGCCCTCAACGGTTTTAGGTGGAGAGACGGGGGGTTCATCTCGAGAGGCGGACCTTTACTTGAATATAATGACGGGCGCAGGGCGATGGGGTCGTTAATTCAAAGGGAGAGGATCCACGAAACCACGGACTCAATCCCCTTGGTGAGAGTGGTAGGACCCGGAGTGAACGTCTCCGAAAAATACCGTTTTCCGGCAATTGGGGTGTGTCCCAAATGGTGAGACGAAAAAAGAAAATTGCTGGAAAGAAGGTGGGGAAATTGCCCGCAATATTAGCCCACTGGGGAAAAGGGCTAGGGAAGGGGGGGTTGAAGCGGGGGGGGTTAATGTCCGAGGAACGGAGGCTGGTCACAACGGATGTGGCCGCTAAGGGGAGAGAAGAAGGGGGGTCCGCACGGTAAGAGAGCTGGATCGATGCATAAGGAACGAGGGTCGAGAGAATTAAATGAATTCGCTAAAGGGGGAGGGGGAGTCCAAGAAACCTAAAAGGGAAATCACTTGGCCGACGGGGGTCTCAGCGATCGAGACAAAAAGGGATGAATGCCACGCACCTGAAACTGGGTGGGGTGCCAGTCGCATAAAGAGCGGCCGAAAAAGAACAAAGGCGACAAATCCTTCACCATAGCGGGTCACCATAGGGAGATCTTGGAAGAGTGAAGGTTAGCAAGAGACAGCTCGATTGGGAAATTCACCTCAACAAGATTCCGACTTGCAACCGTGCCACGGGGAAAATTACAAATATGAAAAACTTGAAACACAGTTCCATCACATCAGTTCTCTTCGCCTACACAAAAAAAAGGGTATGGAAAGGTAAACGTGAGTGACGCCTTTGACAAGGTGAAAACTCTCCTGGGGAAGGAAGGGGAAAATCTTGAAGACCAGACGCGTGCGGGGGAGGGTCCCCCGTCGGAAAAAGCAGTGAAAATAGGAACCAAAGGGGATTCCTGGGTCCACGAGGAAATATTGGAACTCTAGGGGGGGGGGCCTAAACTAGTGAGCAAAGAGGTGACCCCGTTGCAGGCAGTGAATACCATCTTATGTAGGATTCTCAGGAAAAGCTGTGCAGAGGGGGCCAAAGAGGAGAAAAGAACAAAAGTAATCGATGGACGAGATACAGATGACTTAGAGGACCAACGAGATAAAGAGAGTACGCACCCAAAGCGTAGGGGAATCGATAGCGAACCCATGGTTGGTTACAGAAACATCAAAAGGGAAAAACTGGTCAACACTCAACAACGCTAGGAAAAAAAGTCCTGTGTTCCTCGCCCGAGGACCATTTTGAGTTCAAGAAATTAAAAACAAAGCTTCTTCAGGAAACGCCATTCACGGGGTCTTAAGGGACAGGGGCCACAAAAAAGAGGAAACCGGTAAAGCAGGTTCAAAGTAGTTGGACGGACTCTTCACGGCGTCCAGCAGTGAAGGAACCGACGCGATGGTCGTGGGACGCCGGCCAAATATAGGAATAGCCGAAAGAAAGAGCTGACCGGCTCCGCAGGGATGGGAAAGAAGGAATTCCTAAAACGGGAAGATTTACCTAATGAAAGGAATCGAAGGAATCAGAGGACAACGCGGCATCGAACTGCCTAAGGGAACTTCTCAACATCGGTCCTTAACGGAACCTCAGAAAAGGACTCTGGACGTAAACCGCTTTAAGGTCTGCTCAGACGCAGTATAAAAGAAGACAAGAATCCAAAATTTGTCATGGTCTATTACTAACTCTGGAGCAAGACAGAAAGCGGCCTAAACGGGACGGAACACTACATCCTTCCTCATTGCTTTTCTCGTTGACCACGTCAGGGGCATGGGAACGGAATCTCCAAGATCCCAGGAATCCCGTTCTTTTGGGAATGCGGAGAACCTTTTAAGGCGAAAAGTCGAGGTGTCAGCGCCCCGGGATCATGGACAGAAAATAGGAAAAGGAAAACTGAGGTGGGATAGGGAGTTCCACCGGACTGGGGAAATGAGACACGACATGTGGGAGCGCGGGAAGATTCATCAGGAAGGGGGAAGCACTGCTCCGCTGGGGCGGCTGGTCGAGAACGAAGAAGAGAAGAAGTGACCGGATCCTCACCAAGCGGGCTTCTTCTTGACCGATCAAGGGAGGGCTTCTACGAAGAAAAATCCAGAAATACGAGAGAGGAAAAGCTCAAATCAGGAAGATAATTATGGAAGCAGACACAGAGGTTTTCCCGGAGACTGTTTGGAGTCCCCAAGGACCATCCCAGGAAAAAGTCGAAAGAGATGCATAAAGGATCTCCTGGGTGCCTAGGATTATCCCTTTACCCTTAGTGGCAAAACCCCCGAAGGAGGAAGGACTGAAAGGGGGGGGGGGAAGTTGGTAATCGGAAAGGGCGGCGGGCCGGAGAATGAAATCTGGCAGTGTAAGACTAAGATAAAATCTCGAGATTACAAAAAGCGCGCAAAACCGGGAAGAGATCAGAGAAAGCCTGCCGTGGGCCCTAGAAGAAACAGACCTTCCCTTACGTTCACCATGTCCACGAGGGAATTCGCAGACCTTGTGGGGGGGAACAAAGACTAGCACAAAAGAGGGATGAAAGAGAATGGAGGGAAGGGGACACAACCCACAAAACAAAAAAAAAAAAAAAACAAAAAAAGAAAAAAAAAAAAAAAAAAAAACAAAACACAACAACAAAAAAAAAAAAAAAAAAAAAAAAACACAACCGGGCAGGACCGAAGTAACAGGGGGACGTTGACCAGGACTTTGGAAAATCGAGGGGGGGGACGAGCGGATGCACGGGCCCAGTCGCAGAGGAGGGACTCTCAACGAAGAAAGGGGAGATTCGAAAGGGGGGTCTAAAACCTGGACCCCTCCGAAGCCGACTACGATGAATAAAAGATAAAAGCACAATATATCAAGGTCGAGAGGTTCAGGGAGCGGAAATCTCGGCACTCTGCCAAAAAGGTCAAGACTGAAGGGAGTGGAACCAAATCGTAGGGGTCTGGAGTGAGGGGGCGAACCCAAGAACGGGGAAAGGAGGGTCGGGAAACAAAGCGAATCCATAACCGTTGTTTAAGCTGTCAGGGGCGGGGAGATCGGGGGATTGATAAAAAAAGTGAGGAGCGGGACAAAACGGAGATCTTGTTGGGAATATCAGCTGTCACGTTCCGTGCAGACCGCGTAGAAAAGACGAATCTGAGATTGAGGACCAGTAGGGTCTATAGGAGTCAGAGGTCAGTTCCCCGTGAAAATTGAAGGATTTGTTGTGAACGTCCCAGAGACACCAGGGCCTTTTCTCAAACCTATTATTCCTGGGGGGGTAAAAAGTCACGCCCCTTCAGGTTAATCCAGACACCCGGACTTGGGTGGGGACCAAACAGTGGCCAAAGGTAGACGAGGTCAACCATCAATTGCCCTTTTACCATAAACATGCAGTTTTGGGAGGCCGTTACAGGGGTCTTAAGAGTTTGATTATGGTAGTCCTCAAGACTGGCAGGATCCGGGTCTAGATTTCGGCGTTTCCTGAACTTGCCAGGGAGACACTGGATAGACTTTTCTCACCCGAGTCTACTTCCGCTTTCTGCGTTTTCATCTCAAGCTTGCGGGGGATATAAAGCTCTTCCACTTTAGGTTCTGCCTTGGTCCTAGTCTTTTTCACCTCAGGGATAGAACAGGGGGAGACTCGGACTTGAAACATCTGAGGGGTCCAAGACCGTGGGGGATTTGAAAAGCGGAGCCTTAGGCCATAAGATGGACGAAGGGTATGTAGGCTGGGCTCAGGTATCCCTACCAGAAAAGTGACCAGAAGACCAGTCTCATCACGTTTTTATTTCCTGGGAGAGGATTACGGAAGTTGAGTGGTCGTGAAGCCCAAGGGAACACTATTACAGTGTGGCCCAGGTTTTCCGGGAAAAAAAACTGGAAGGGGTTAAAAAAACCATGGGAGGTCTCGGCCAATGTTTTTGAACGACCTTCAACTCGGTTCGAAAGGGGTGGGGAAAAGCCGGTTGGGGTGGGAGTGGCAAGTAAGGGGCTTGGGGAGGAGGTAAGTAACCAAAAAGACTGGTTGGGGGCCGACGAAACGCACAGTGGGAGAAATAATAAAGTTTTTAGATGAGCTGCAGGGCTAGCACGGATGATGAGGGCCGAAGGAAATAACATGGAAATGGCCGAACCTCTGAAGACTCCAAGAAAAAGGGGGGGCGTCACTAAGTCCGACCCCTTCTTAGACGAGAAAACTTTCCACTCGTTTGAAAAGGGTCATATAGGGAAAATTTTGAAAGGGGGTAACGGAACTGACGATACGTCATGCGGTAAGTTTTAGGGGATAGTAGGGAAAGAAAAAAACCGGCGATGCCGCTAGGGTTCCCTGTTGGGGTCAACCGGAGGTTGGGGAAGAAAGGGGGGTACAAAAAAAAGAGAAAGATAGAGAAGAGCCTTTGGGAGAAACCCTCCGGGGACTAAAAGGGGAAAGCCAAAAATAAGGGCCAAAAAAGACTGGATGACAACCAAGGTGACAGAGTTTCCAGGGGGAAAAGGGGCCGCAAGAGCTACGAAGGATTCTGATGCCACTAGATGAAATATGGAAACTAATTTTAAGGGGGGGAGAGTTAGGGGGGGGGAGAAGATCGCAGGAAATGGCCCGTAGTCTGAAGACCATGCTTGTATCTTATAGAACTAGGCGCAAAAAGGGCCGATGAGAAGAAAGTCAAGCGGTTAGGAGGGAGTTGACTTAGAGAAAGGGGAATTCATAGGGAAAAAAGTATCACGAGGGGGGGAATCGTCCTTCGAAGTCAGGAACCTTAGCTACACCCAGCCGGGGGTTACACTCCAACCAGACAATCCGACCCCGCAATAACAAAGAGAAACGAACTTAATGGGAGGAGGAAAGAACCACCTTAAATACGCCATGGAAGTCTAAGATCCATTTGAAATTACGAGGAAAAAGGGAAAATCGTAACAAAAAGGCTCGTGATTCATCCGAGCCCCGACATCAAAACGTTACCCCTGGTGGTAGGGTAGCCCTAGTCATCTCTGAGAGTAAAAAGCGCAAAGGGGCCAAGGATCAAGGGGATCTCTTGCAAAGGAACCACCCTGGCCCAAAAGTGGCGGAAAGAATGACGTAATAGAATATTCCCATTAACGGGGGAACCACCAGAGCTGAATTCAAAGGAAGGCCCTCAGCGTAAGCTTCCAATCCATACAGTACGATCCCCGAAGGTCTCCCTGCTGAGAAGCATAGGCTCCAGGACACCCGGAGCACGGAGACTAAAAGACCCGCAAAAGGACCACCATCCCAAATATAGCTCAGGTTCCGAAAGGGAACTGGGAATCAATTCGCCGTGTCACAAGCCGAAGCTGACACGGCCGCAAAAAGGAAGGTCGGGGGGGGCCAATAATAGTAGGGCAACCAAAATACACCGTTACGGGGAAAAAGTCGTCAGGGGCGGCTCACACCAGAGGAGTCTGGAAGAGAGAACTAAAAAAATTGAACAACACAAGGGGGGGGGCGGAAGTTTCACAACTATTCCCTTGTGAACCCGAAGTCTACAGACCTGGGGACTCGGGTCCTGAGCGCCAAGGACAGCGCGCGGCTGTTCGACGGGAAGATTGCTAAGAAGAAAAAAAAATTTCAGCTCGCTCCGAGAAGAGGACTAATTGACCGGACCGGAAAAACGTTCTGCTGGAAGATACGATAACTAAGGGGGGCAACCTACTAGACTTCACCAAATCTGACACCGAGGCGGAGGAGAAACGACATCGGGGGCTACCCAGATCTTGGGTAAAACCCCCAAGGGACCGGGCCCAGGAAATGGGGATCCCTCAATACAGATCCCGGGTGTCCGTGGGCCAACCTAATACTGAAAAATGATGGAGAAACGGTATCTCCGGTATGCAGATTGGGTCTGGTCCGTCTTCGTGGGCTTCGGGGCTTTCTGGAAAAGATTCAGATGAGATCCTAGACTGCTCGACCTCCCTCTGTCGAACGGGCAACCCTGGGGCAGGGAGGAGGACTCTCCCGTGCCGAAAACGTCCTAAGGAAATACCGTCACCGCATTGAAACATGGGGGGTCTGAAAGGAGTCTCCTTAAATCTCAAACAAACAACTTATGAGGGGAAGAGAGATGGGAAAAAAGGGCCGAAGAACTTACACGTGCCATGAAAACCGGCCGGGTCGTTTGACTGTAAGGGGGAAAGGTGAGGCTCCGTGGAGGCCCGTCGGCAGGACAGGGATCTAAGGGGGCGACTCCCCAAACGAATTCGACGCCAGGCCCAAAAAAAAAACTAGGCTCACGATGGCCACATCCGGAGAGCTCTCGGGGGACTCGCCCTGGGGGTCCGGGCCGGTGTCACGGTAGAGGGTCCTCGAACAAACCGGCTCTATGGGTTTAAAAGGGGGTCACGCCACCAAGAAAAAGATAGTCCAGAGCTTGACGAGCGGGGGTGGAAGTGGCGGCCCTTGGAGGTGAAAAAAAAACTCCGGGGGAAAGCGAGCAGAGCGAACAAACCGACAACGTTGGGCAAAAGAACTTCTGGGGAAAAAAGCTCTCAGGAGGGTCAGATCGGAAAATGTCGAAGGCCGAAAACTCTATGGGAGGAATCGTTCGAGAGAAGAACCCGAGAGAGAGGGGCGTCGACCGACACGGAATTAGCCCGGAGGGTTCGCAAGAACTAGACAAAACAGGAAAAGGCCCGTCTGTCCCAGGGAAGTATTTTGAAAAACTTCCCCTATCCCCCCAAGGGGGGCTTCCTTCGCACCCCAAATTCAATGAAAAAATGAGGGTGCCGGGGCAGAACTCCGGGGAATACTCCAAAAGGGAAACAGGGGAGCTGACTTCACCTTGGGCCGGTGTACCCTGTGGAGCAAGAAAAAATGTCCCCTGTGGCGGAACATCTAAGAACTTAGTCAAAGAATTCGGACTCTGCGACGGTATTGGGGGGATATGGTAGAAGGCTAGCCTATGAAACTAGACTCTGGAAATCATGCGATCGGAGTAATGAGAAGAATCGGGGGCATTCTCAATTCTTCGACAAATAAGGCGGACTCGATTGCGTAGAGTTTCCCCGTTATCCTTAATACCTTTCGGGGGCCTTTTCCGATTATGAGAGTAAAGATGCCGGGGGTGTCCCAATAAAATTAATCTGTTCCGGGGGGGGGGGGATCATTCAGAAGAGTGGGGCTCCCGGGTTAGGGGGGATGATCCTGGGGGCCTTTGCCCGAATGCTTGATCGTATAACAGTGGTAGGCCTTTCGATTGCGTGGCTGGAGAGTAGTAAAAAAGAGGACTGCCACCTCAACGCAAGATTTAAACCTCACCCTGGTTGTTATGCAAGGTGTAGGTTCAGGAAGCAAGCAAAGTTACACGTAAAAAATGAAAGGTGGAAGGCAGGGGGTTGGGACAAAAAGGTCGCAATCCCACCCATGGCGTCGAAGAGGTGGGTGAAAAAATCCTTCCCTCAAAAGGTGTGCCCAGAAGGCCCCAGAAGTGGGTACACATGAATTTGGGTTAAGGTGTCCGGAGATTGCTGGGCAAAAAAACGGCTTTTTGGCCGAGAAGGGGTCGATGATGAGAAACGGGGCTACAAGAGGGGATCTCGGGGGGGAGACGATTAGGAAAGAGGTCAGAACGGAGCTGTGCTAAACCGCGGATTCGGCGCCCGTACGGAGCGTGGCAAAGAGATTCTTACGAGACCGCCCCATGGGCTGCGATTGAAAATACCTTGTGTCCTGAGCACCTAGAAGAGGGGCTAAGCTGGAGCCCGTAGCCGTTGAACAAGAAGGAAGATAGAAATTTTCATTTAAGGTCCCAAGGGTAAGCGAAAAATTACAGGACCGGGAAAAACTTCCAGTCCATTTTGGGTCTGGAGATAAACGATTGAAGAGACCCAGAGGGTTTCCCCTTGTTCTTTTCAACGATTTTAGAAAAGGCGCAAG
>Ga0179593_1415695_pt1 | contig 16100 bp, 19 predicted proteins | sample CZODoug2_1_08_16_FD_185931 | JGI IMG/M metagenome (GOLD analysis project Ga0179593, IMG submission 185931) | Vadose zone soil fungal communities from Angelo Coast Range Reserve, California, USA - CZODoug2_1_08_16fungal (PacBio error correction) | ecosystem: Environmental > Terrestrial > Soil >...
GGGGAAAGACGACCACCATGGACGCAGGGCTGCCTTCGAGGGGGAACGATTTTGTGAATAAGCGGGGACCGTGAATAGACGCGGCATCTAGTTGATAAATGGAGTCCGACTTCGGGCCGTGTAAAACGCACGTGGGCCGAAAGAGTTCGGTTCTATGTATACCTCGACGGGGAAGGGAAAGACTCAAGTTCATAAGGCGAGCGCTGGGTCGCCCGCCTTCAACCTGGTCACCGGAGTAAAAAGGGGAAAATGACATAGGGGTCCAGAGGGCAATTTGAAGGGGACAGTCAAGGATCGTAGACTGCGTAAGGATCGGCGGATGGTATGCGCAAAGCTCCTCAGGAATCGTAGCAAAAAAGTGAAAAACAGGGGATGGTGCGGAGGAGCCGTGGAATGCATGGGGGAATTATCCTTTCGGAGAGCAATATAACATTCCATAAAAGAACAAAGACTGATTGAAGGCGTCTTCGCCAAACCTATCAAGATATAACGGGGACAGCCTGATAGAAAAGAAGGGCAGGTGGCGTACATCATAGTTTTTGTAAGGTGTTATTAGGAAGGAAGGAGCCACCCGGTAGCCAGCGGGAATCACAGGGGGGAAGCAAGAAGGGGGGTACCTTGGGCTTCGAACGAAAAGAAAGACGGAGCAAAAGGCGAGCATAGGACCAGAAGTAAGACCAGAAAAAGTAAGCACGATAAACCTATCATAAGGTCATGGGAAGGGGCAAAGAGGATCGAGAGGGAGATTTACTGTTAGGGGGACATGCCGAAGAGGATTGCCGAAAAAATGAAGGGGCTGTCCCAGGCGGGATCGAGGAAAGGAACTTCATAGCGCGAACCGTACGGTCTATATCGGTCAGATGAAGGGAAAGGAGGGGAGCTTCAGTTCGGTCCCCGCGTTGGGAAAGGTGAACGGACACATAGGAGTCATTTAAAGAGTGCTGCAAGATAAAAACGAGTCTGAATGCTGGAAAACCTAGAAATACGGCGGAGGAAATGGGGCGAGCGGTACGGGCGCGCCGATTGTGGATGAAGATAATCCTGGCCTGTAAAGCAAGAGGGGCATCATAAGCCGTCTAGACCAGGAACGCGACGTGGGTAAAACGGAAATATTGCGAGGCTGCCGGATAGGGTTGGCTGGAACGTTAAAGAATAGAACCCGAGGGGGGAAGATGTATCAGCCAGCGCCGGCGTACGAGTCGATTATATACAGGTGTAACGCAATGGGACACCTCACGGGATTCCAGAGTCGTGAATAAGGACCGAGTCAAGGGTTCCGCAAGCGCGCGAATGCGCGTCAATAGCGACATCGTAGAAGAGGTGATGGGAAAGGAGCGAAGAACAGTGAAATCTAAAAAAAACCAACCGGGGAATGAGCGGAGATATGAAGCAATGTGACTGAGCAAAATTAAAAACTCGACAACAACCGGGGATGAAGAAGAAAGGCAGCTCAGATCACTCTTCAGGAGACGTGGGTTGCTCAAAAGGTTGGAGAGGTTCATCATGCGTTTCATGAATAACTAATGTGAAAAGGAGAAAATTTGGGAAGACAGGCGGGAGAACAGAGAAGGCCGCGGGGGATAGGCCAACACGAGGAGAAGAGTAACTTTCAGCAAAAGTTCCGGGGGTCAGCAATTCCTTAGAATCGGGAGAACGACCTCGTTAAAGGAGTAGAATACCAATCAGAAGGACCCGCGCTACTAGGAGGAGCTGGAAAGTACGGCCCAAAAAAACCACCGACGAACCTCGCAACATGCGGCGAGAGCGACGGCGGCAGGCAGTAGAGGGCGATTGATCTGACTGACAGACAGCCCTTCCAAAGAGGTCCCGAAAAACGGAGACAGCCGGGGAAAAGCTGACCGCATCGGCCAGTTCTACAACGCATGGCAAGTGGGTGGAGGGACAGAAAAGCGGAACCATGCACTCTAAATTTGGAGGTCCGGCAGGCACTCTGTCCGGACTAAAGCGTCCGCAAAGCTAAGCGAATCGGTATGCCCTGGACCATATAGTCACTTTGAGTGCCTCAATCAGATCAGAAGGCGCGCCCAGAGCGTTTGCCGGAAACCATTTTATAATAGCACACGATGAGTGCAACGCGATCGATCACCGATGTAGTAAAGGTATCCTGTTCACCAATAAAGGACTGCAAAAAAAAGGATCGTATAGAGCGGAAGAGGATCGGATGTACTTTCGGAAGAGCCCAAGAGGCCAACGTTGTTTTTTGAACGTGCGCGCGAGCATAGAAGAAGCGGCGGCCCACCACCAAAAGCAAAAACAATGAGACCGGGAACCAACAAGGAGGTGTCCGAGGAAGAAAATGATAGCCAAGGTTCTCCTAGAGTCTGGAGAGCATAAAAAACAGTCTGAGCCTTACTGTATTGCTTCGAGAAGAAGGGAAGTGAAGAAAGTGAAACAGATGCACCACCAGCAAACGTTCGTGGCAGTGCCGGCGAAAGAAGAAACCGAGCGCGACGGAAGCGGACTACGGATCGACTTTCCCCACCACCAGGAACTCACCTCCGCGGAACGGAATACAAAGGAAAGGGGGGGTAACAAGTAGAGGGGGACATACGTGTTGCGAGTACAGCCCAGCGCAAACCACGCGAAGGGGTTTCAGGAACAAAGGAATAAATAATCGACCTACGGAAGGACCACGATGATGAAGAGCAAGTATATTAAGCAAAAGATCCGAGAAAGGAGAACGTAAACAAAGAAAGTCTCAAGGAATCTGGACGTGCCGGGGACACGAAAGAAGTAAAAAAGACAAGATCGAAGAAAGTGTGTGCTCGGCCGAAATCATCTCGAGGAAGATATAAAACACGGAGGGGGGAAAGGATAGCCATCTGATTGAAAGTCCGGGGCCCGAAAAAAAGCACACGCGGGCGACGGACAATCTGAAATTGGGAAGGGACTGTCCAGCGGGAAAATAGGCCCTTTCCGAACCTTCGGCAATAGGGTGATGGGGGGAAAAAAGGGAACTTTCAAAAGTCCTATCAGAGCGAAGCCGGAAGAAGGGGTAGTAAAGTCGCGGCCGCGAGGCAGCGCGATGAAAACAAACGTGTCGCTGTGCGGCAGCGGGTACGAAAAAAGGGGAGAGTAACACAGGGGAGGGGTCACAGCAAATGCACCATACGAGGGAAGACGAAAGGGAGGGAGGGTGCAAGAAAAAGGGGGTGGAGAGGTCCAAAACCGAGAATAGGTCGCTGCTTATGGACTTTCTCCGCCGAGCAGAGAGGGGATGGGAATGCAGCCGAAGGAAAGAGGGCAATTTATCAAGACATTCTAGCGCAGGATACAATCATAAGACAAAGGACTGTATTGCGGGCGAGCATTACGAGAAGACGTTCAGTGAACAGAGAGCCAGGATATTGGCGGGGGAGCGACGGGAAGGAAATCGGCTGTTTTTGGTCGCGTGGGAAATGCGCCGCTCGTATAAGGGACTGCATACGCGCGTACAGGGGTGCTTGAGACCAAAAAAAGTGTATTAGAAAGATTCGAGGCTCGAACAGAAAAGTGATATCCGAGCCTCTTAGGAGGAGGAACTTCAATTTTTTACATTACGTTGGTGCTGTGCAGTGAAAGGCACGGATACGCAGACAAAGAGGCTTTCAAATGACACGCGGCAAGAAGAAAGGATGATCATTCCTGCTGCGGTCAAAAAGGCAGGTTCAAGGCACGAAGAGGACCGGGGCGGAAAGGATTGGCCGGCATGGTCCAGGCAAGCTCGGAGTTAAAAGGGAACGTATGAGAGACAAGGTGTCATAGGACGATAAAGGACCGGGGCTCAGTGTTCGGACGCTTAGGACTGGTAAAAAGACAACATCTTAAGTTGCATGGGCAAGATGGAAGGGAAAATGAGAAACAACACACTAATCCCTTTAACCTTCAGGAGGAGGAGAAAGAGGGAGTGGACCGAAGAGGTAGGGTGGAGACGGAATGTGTAATTGTAGACAAGAGGGAACAAAGGTGCATCGGAGAGAAGTTCACGACTGACCGCATTTGCTCGGGGAGGGGGAAGAGGGTTTTAGTTTTGTTGCTGGGCAAGGACATGAGAGAGGAAACGACGCTGGTTACTAGTGGTAGACCTGTGCAGAGAGGGTCAAGCGTAACGATGAAGATGAGGAGGAGGTCCATCAAGCGAATTGTCAAGGCCGGGCTGAAAAGGCAAAACTTTGCACCGCACAGTCGTTGCTGAGGAGATGCCGGGGAGACGGCAAAGGGTTAGACAGGAACTACGCCGGTAAATGGAAAAAGTAACTAGTGCACACAGAGGGGCATTAAGATAGACGATCAAGGGTGGGAAGCACAAACCACCAGGCAGATGAGAGGTTAGAAGGGAACGTCTGTGTTGACGGACTCACACAACAGGAAGGAAGTAAGTACAGGTATCAGAGGAAAGGCGTGGTGGGACCGATTCGTACACCTGTTTAGGAGGGGTCACGATCAGTGCACATGTTGGCAACCTTTCCGAAGAGAGAAGAGGCAAGAGACACCACGGGCGAACCTTTAGAGATGGCAGACTGAAAAAGAGGTAAAGGGACTTTAGCCAGGGACGGCGCAATTCAGCGGGGGTCACTCCCTGGGATAATAGCGCTGACCTGGCCGCGGCAGGGGCCATCCCACATCGGGAAGAAGAACGGCGAGCAGTAACAAATCAGAGCCGCACAAATGCTGCGAAAAAAGGGGCGGCCCTGGCCGGCAGAGAACCGGCGTACGGCTTGAAAATGCGCAATCCCGTTCCTCTGGACGCGAACAGCGCCGCAAGAACGGCATGCAGAAAGGACAAAAATAGATCATCGATGTAAGATTGATCAACCACTGGAAATGACAAGAAAATGTTTTCGGTCACAGCAAGAAGGAATAAGCTCTAGCCGAGTACCTGCCGTGAACCAATTGGAAGAGCGATTGGAAAGAAAGGGGGATAAGCGAAAGGCCTTTCCTTATGAGTGGCGAAACCGGTCGCTCGCCGCACTCGACTCCGTCAGACTGATCACAAAGGGGGGTCGATGCGAGTTCCGGGAAAGATGCGCGTGGAAGGGGGGGATGTACCAGGCTTTCACGTCCCAAAAGCCCGGGGCTGAGCAAAGTGAGACCGAGAGAGCGACTGGCTCGAGTACGGGTTCGAAGCACATTCCAAGCGTACTAACAACAAGGATGGTGGTATTAGAACTCAGCAAAGTCCTATAACAGCCAGAAACGCGAAAACAAAGAAGAAACCCGAGAACCGGCCAGAAATGAAATTGCGTTGTCTCAATCGGAATCCAGCTGTTCTCTCTTGGCGAGGAGCGAACAGAAAAATTGGAAGCCTTCGGCTTCAAGAGGAAGGAAGGAACAATTGGAAGAGACTGGCGGCGTCTCCACCAAGCAACAAAAATGACAGGCAAAAGCTATAAAGCCATCCGCGACTCTTCAAGGGAGACCGACGGGGGCAAAAAGTACAAACACCACCGGGACGCACCTCCGCGCGGGCAACTACCGCGGCCTGGGTGGGCAAGGGGCGTTCGAGGGACGGGATGTTTGCACGGCGACCATAAGTCACATCATAACGTTTGGGGTTCAGGCGCGCCCTTGCTCAGACGTACAAGACATACTAGGGAAGCCGCGGAAATGGGGGAACGCGGCCAGACGCAGGAAGAGCATGGGGCCTTCCTCCGAAACCGTGCGCCCGATGAACGGTGCAAAGGGGTAAGACACTCTGACTTCACAAGCCTCCAAAGTTAAACATGGGGCTTTGGGGGTCCGGAATGTTTAGATTGATCAGAGGAACACCAACATATGGGCGAGTAATATGAAGATCAGAAACTCCCGGGCACCACAAAACAGAGAAAGCAGAAGGATTGTCGGAAGACTTCAAGAAAGGGTTGACCCAGGGCCTATGATAACGGCACGGTCGGTACTGGAGCCGGCACAAAGGCAAAGGCGCGGAGGACTTAAGGGTCAGCGTCGGTAGGGTCGCTAAGAAAAGAGAGAAGGGCGAAATAAATTCTCGCTGGAAGAAGATAAGGAAAAAAAGGTCCTGCTATTCGATACAATGGGTACCTGGGGGGGGGGGGGGGGGGGGGGGGTACCAGGAAAACGTGGCATGGGTAGAAGGGAAAGGATGAAAGAATGGAAGGAAATAGCATGTAAGCGTGGGGTGGGAAGGGACAAGTGGCAGAGGGATGAGAGGGGAAGGAGAGAGAAGTGAGAAGTAGGAGTGGGATGAGGAAACAAGAAAAGGAGCGAGGAGAGGAGAGGGAAGATAAGGGGGAGGGAGGAGAGGTAGGATGGGGGGAGGGGAGGACTTTAGGGGTTAGTGGGAGGGTAAGAAAGAGCAGGAGTTAGGCGGGGGGGGGGGGGGTGGGAGTGGTTAGGGGGAAGGGCTGTGATGTGTGGGGGGAGTGAACTCTACATGAGGGGGCAGAGTAGGTGGGGAGGGGAGGAGTGGGGAAGAGGTGGTTAGAGAAAGGGAAGTAGATGGAGGGGAGGGATGAGTGAGGAAAGGGCGGGAAGCGGAGGAACAAGGGGAAGGAGAGGGAGGAGTACTGGGTTTGGCGCTGAGGAAAAGTGGGGGAAATGAAGGGTGGGTGGTGAAATGGAGGGGAGGAGGGGGGTGGGCGGGGGGGGGGAGACAGAGGTGGAGAGAAGGGGGGGGGTGTAGGTGGGGGAAGGAAAATGGGAGGGGGGGGAGTGGTAAAGGGGGAGAGGAAGAGGGGAGGAGATGGGGGGCGGGTGGGGCGGTAGGAGCGGGTTTTGAGGGGATTGGGAGTGGGGGGGGTGGTGAGGGCGGGGAAGGAGTATGGGAGGTGGATGAGAGGGATAGAGGGGGAGGGATAAGAATGGGTGGTGGGAGATGGAGGGGTGGGGGATGGGAAAAGTAGGTGGGGGGAGGAAAGGAGGAAGGGTAGTGGATAGAAAAAAACGAGGAGTAACGAAGAAAGAGATAAAGATGAAATCAAGGTGGGAGAAAAGCCCAAGCTTCACAGGGTGCTTCACAAAATAGAACGCAGTGAACGGGAAAGGGGATTGGAAGCGGTCATTCACCACTTGCCGAACAGCGCAGTAAAAAGACTCCGTTCAAAAATCGCGATAACGGTTTCGAAGTAAGAGCGGAATTGAAAATAGGGCATCCCGAACTAACTAAGAAAAGATCATGGCACCGAATCCCGGAGACAAAAAAAAGTAGTGTGGGGTGAGTAGACACAGTTAGCTCAAACCGCAATGCAAGAATAGAATGGGCTGAGACTTTCGCGCAAACCAAGCGTCGACCTGCAGGCCGAACGAGGACAGGACGGAATGGCACGCGGAAACAAAAGCATCCTCTATATCATTAACGAAAAAAAAGCGGGGGGGAGCCCTCGCAGTAATAGCAGAGTCCGGCGGCCAATAAAAAACAACGACAAAGGGGGCAATCTGGGGGGACAGGGTGTTTAAAACAGTGGTCGCGCAATAATAGACAGACAGACTACTGAATTGGGTGAACCAAATGGATACTAGAAGGGGGGGACGCAGACCTCTCACAAGGAATCACGACTTGAAAAGGATTACGAGCCGAGAGGTGGGGAGTGTTCAGAAGTGGGGGCGCCCCAAAGGGTTTCGCAATAAATGTTTCAACAGCCCGCGGCATGTTCGGCGGAAAAATAACTACTAAACTAAAAGGGAGGGGGCCGTGAAAGTCCAAAAGAGAGAAATCCCCAAGCACAGGGCGGTTTCGCCTCCCGGGGGACTTTTGCCACTAATCATAGCTAGAACGAAAACTCCCCTAAAATCTCGGGAAGAGCCTTAAGGGGGGGACCAAAGAAAAAGAACCAGGTGGGGAGGTAGGACGATGGCCTCAAACGGACGGTTTAACACGAAACAATTTAAGACACAAGACACGGCAAAAAAATGGGGCAAGCCAACGCAACGTGACCAAACATCCAGGCAGACTTGTCACGGATCTATGGAAGGAACAAAACCCTGAAGAGCGGGGGTAACCATTGGAAGATTGACCAGAGAACAGGGACCCTTCCTGGGCTAGAATCGAGGCCCAGACAATAAGGTTGGGGCAGTTGGGGAAAGGGAAAGCGGCCCCGGATAAGACCTAAATGGTGCAGACCCGACCTACCCCAATACGGAAGATTGGGTTCGGTTTAGAACAAAAAAGGGGGAAAAAAAGAGCCACGGAGAGGGCCAGGGGGTCAAAGTCGCAGCAATGTTCGGAGCCGCGACAAAAAAGGACGAGAGGTTACTAGAGCGGGCAAAAAGGGAAGCCCTGAATCGTGTGTCTCATGGCAAGTGAAGTCTATTTGCTAGGAAAGAATGTTTGGAAAAACCGGACTTCGACTACTAAATCGCGAGAGGATCCACATGAGAGAGAGGAAACTGCGGGTTGAAGAAGGGCAAAAAAGGCCGCAGAGAGCAGGAAAGAGAGAAAACCAGCAAGGGGAAGGGGGCCACTGCGGTTTTTACCAGCTGACGAGGGGGAAACTGAGGGAGGACAACTGTCAGATATGAAAAAAAGGGAGCAAGGGAAAAGGGTGGGAGCCGCGCCACAGCGCTGACCAGTGCAAAGCAACCGTTGGTGTCGTAATGCCCAATGAGGGGTTACAAAATTGTGAGAAGGAAAAGGAAAGCGGAGGGGAAAGGGTCAAAAAAAAGTAACAGGTCATAATCCATAAAGAAACTGGATGGGACGGGGGGGGGGGAAGAATGGGGATTTAGTTTCTAACCAGGACTCATAAAATTAAAGCGAGACGAGGGGAAAAGGCCGGGGAAAAAGAGAGGCCAGGGGGTGACGGGCGTCGGCAAGAAATGGTGTGAGTGTCTCAAACGCCCGAAAGGGAGGGGGTGAGTGGGGGCAGAGGTTATCCACAAAGCCGAGAAAAAGGGGGAGGGGGGGCCCCAGAAAGATCAGGAGAAAGATCAAACAAAAACGAGGAGAGGAGAGATATTCCAGTATCCTTTATGGCAGTGCCGGAACGCGAAGATGCGGCCGATCATTTCCCCGCTTACCCTGAGGGGAGACGGAAAAAACCCACGTTGGGAAAACGGGGGGGAAAGCATCAGGGGGTGGGGCTCAACTCTATGGCCCTCGCCTACGAAAACACAGGAGGGGGGGGAACGGACCGGCAAGTAAGTACAGGGCCTAAAAAAGCCTGGAGAGGTCATCAACTGGCAAAAATATAAAAATTCAGAACAAGAATCAGCAAAACCAAGGAAGGGGGAAAGGTGGCGGGGGGTAACCAAAGGTTTAAACCGCAGATTTGGACAGGACCAAAGAAATACCGGAATCAGTGGGCCAACGGGTGTGCGGGAAGCAGGGAACCATTAAAAATGAACGAGAAACTGAGCCCTCATCGAAACGAGCGGAAAAGATAATCGGAAGGTCTTCTTCAACTAAAAACTTGAAGGTTAAAATGTACTTCAATATGCTGGGGAGGCGGGGGAACGGGTAGCGGGAAGCCGATCCTCTCGGTTCCCAACTTTCAGAATTTGAAAAACAGGAATCTGTTCACTGGGGGGTTGTGGGGCAGCGATCCGAGGATGCTAAGCAGCGAACCCAAGTGAACAACTCGGAAAAAGTGAAGCGAAATATGGGAGCAGAGCATCGGGGCGAAGGGCAAAAAAGGAATGGGTAATTGGGCAAGAGGCCAATAGACAGCCCAATAGGCAAAGAAAAAAGAAGCGCCCCAAGTCAGACACTAGTTCGAAAGCTCGAGAGGGGTGGGGGGGAAAGAGGGGAGCCAGAAAGCCAAAGGGCGATCGTTACCAACTGGCCCCGGCAGGCAATTGGAAGGGAAACCGGGACATCGTCTACAAAGTTGGAAAACACGAAAAAAAGCTAAAACTGATCTGGCCTGGGAGGGTACGAGCAAAATGGTGAGTGGTTCGCACTAGGGGTAAGAAGGGGGCACACAGCGAAGAAGCAGAGGATCAAACCGAAGGTTTTGGCTGGGACCAATCGGAACCAGCCAGGGGAGGAAGGGCAAAGAAGGAATGGAAAAATAGTATGGGGATGCCAAAACGCTTTCCCAAACTGGGGGGGTGGCGGAGCGAAATCCATGACATAAAAAGCCGAAACAATTCGACCTGGGAGGGTTGTGTTCAAAGTTAGTATTTGGGGAAGGGGGGGTCCAACAAAACCGTCCCTAGGTGGGACCGAAGAAAAAAAGGAATTCGGGGTCTAGGACCCCGTAAAGCTCAAAACGGGTTGTACCTCAAAGGTGATTTCTGGACCAGAAGCGAAAACTAACAGGGAGAGTGTTGAAGACGAGCAGATAAGCGATTCAAAGAAACCGAAGAGGAAAAAACCGCCAAAAACCCCCTGGTAGAATTAGGCTCGCTTTCTGGGGCCGAAACAGGACAAGAAGGGACAAAGGGGAAAGTTTTTGAAGGACCATAGAGGAACTGTTCACAGACGACCGGGAGGGAGGGAGGAAATTCCCCTTTAGGGACGAAAAACGGCCGCACCAAAACTGCGGGGGGGTGTCAAGAAAAGACGAAAAATTTCTCCCTTCGACAGACCTGGGGGGTTGAAAAGCTGGGAAGAAGGAATGTACAAAACGTATAGAGAGAAGTGAAGGGGACCCAAAAGTCTCCATTCGTAGAGATAGGCGCGAAAGGTTGAACCGAGAACGCAGGGGGGGGCCACGTGAAAGGCAGGGGGAAAAAAAGGTATCTTTGATAGGAAGAAAATGAGTCCTTGGAAGAAAAAACTGAGGGGAAAGAAAAGTAAACATAAACGCGAGTCTGGGGTCGCTTGGGAATGTCAGCGGAAGGCTCGGCCTCGGGGGCGGGGGGAAAGTGGGACATTGCGAATAGTGGTTTTTCAAAAAACAAGTTCCCCATTGAAAATCAAAACCATTTGATAAAGCAAGAAGACTTGCGGAGCGAAGGAAGGACTAAAAACCCCGATCGGATTGCACCGGGAGCCGGGGGGACTGCCAGAAAAAAAAAGGAAACGGGTTTCGAACACGGAGATACTGGGAAATGGGGGTACGCGCTCCATAGGAGAAAACCGGAGCGACGAGTGATTTGAAACATGGGGTGGGATGAATTGGGGGTTTTTAAAGACACAGGAAAAAGGGGGGGGGCTAAAAACCTAAAAAAACCAAGGTCAAAACCCTTGGTGGAATGGCAAAAAAAAGGGGGTGAGAAGGGGAAAAAAGCTATTGGAGGCTCAAGCCAGCGAAACGGGTGTCCGCGTAACGGGAGGTAAGGACCCGGGGACAAAAGGAACGATGGTCATAGGGGGCACCTGGGCAGGCGGACAGGTGCTGGACCGGAACACGAGACGAAAGACATCACGAAAAAAAAGAGTGCAGTCCTATTTAGGGGGGGGGAGCACGGGACAGCGGAAGCACTTGAAAAGCGTGACCAAAAATAAAGCCTGCTGGGGTTTGGTGTCCCGAATCCAAAAGAGGCCGTCCCGAGCGGGGCCCCAACCCCTCCTTGGGTCCCAAGGTCACAGGGTCCTTTGCATGCGGCTTCAACGATCCTCGCCTTAGGGAAAAGGGACAGACAACAAGGGAGGAGACGGGGGTGGTGGTCTCCACGAGGGACATTGATCTAGCTAGAGGAACACAACAGAGCAGGCCCTTCCAGCTCATACGAAGCGCTTTGGAAAGAGGGGATAGAACTGACCTTATGGGGGGACGGGGGGGGGGCACCAGGGGAGAGAGGGAGAAATTACCTGGGAAGTTGCCTCTTGTTTTTTTGGGGGGGGCGGCAAGACGGCATGGGGTCCCCACCAAGGGCTGTCGCGTAGACAAACCGATACAATCCAACCGAAACAGGCAGGGGTAGGAGTTGTTAGGAAAAAAAACCACTTGTGCGCCAAAAGGGGGACACCAACTATAAGAGGCCAATACAAAGGGAGTCTAAAAAGCAGGGCGCGAGGGCTCACTGAACGAGCGAGGGACTCAAGCGGAAACGGAAGCAAACGGAACCGTGAAGAATATAAAAAAAAGGCGCCAAAGGGCGGGGAACTCATTAGACAAAAAAAAAAAGAGGACGTTCGCAGAAATGTGTAGAGGGGGGGGGGTGGGGGGTAATTGACCTAAGAACTTCCTTCATTGGGAGGGAAGAGAAAACAAGGGGGACAGGACCCGACACAGAGATGGCGAATGCAAATGCCATTGGTACAAAAACTTTTGGGGCAGCAAAAAGGAAAGCTGGGGGACCAGATCGCGACCAGGTTGGGGGGATTGAACAAAGCAAACACCAAAGGACCCGGAATGGCTTCTCTGGCCCGGGGGGTGACCACAAACCAAATTTGGGACAGGAACGGCGGAAAACGAAAGGAAAGGGGGCAAAAGGGGGATAATGTCCCAAGGGTCAAGGTGCGGGGGAAAAAAGGGAAAGTCGGAGTAAGGTTTTTCCGGAGGTGCTCGATACACACTGAAAAAGAAGACAGATATCAAAGGGAACGTTCGAGAAGAAGGGGAAGATTTACGGGGCAGCGGGGGGTTCAGGGGGGGACCGGGGAAGAAATAGCAAAAAGAAAACCCGAATAAGGATGCCGACAGGCAAAGACCAACAAGATAAAAGTCACAACAACAAAGGAAGGGAGGAAAAGAGGGAAATGTGGGGTGCGGGGAAGAAATCAAGTAGGAAGTCGGCGTATCACAGCCAGAGGCGCGAAAGCGCGACTAGGAACGCGAAAAATTTGATTGGGGCTTCGCTCATGCAAACGACGAGGAAAATGTGAAGGGGGGAATGTCATGAGCAAACATTCGAGCCAAACTGAGGCCGAGAAGCAACGCTATAGACAGGGGGCGGGACATGCCCACGACCAGGACCACTGAATTGACTCGTCTGAAAACAAAGGGGAGGAAATTTGGGGGGGAACTGCAGAAAAAAGAAGGGAAAACCACAGGCACATCCCGTGGTCCGTCAAGGAAAAAGGGGAAAAAAAAAAAAAAAAAAACGGCCCGACGCAGCAGAAAGCCGGCCAAAAATTTAACGGGACCAAAAAAGCAAAGCTCCGCCAAGGTGGAAAGGGGGCACTATCAAAAGGAAGCATCCCACTGGGGGATAAGGGGCAAGAGGGAGCCAACAGAAGGAGGAGGGGCTATTAAACCGGAGTAGAAAAACACAGTGAACAACGAAAAAAATGGGGTGGGGTGTTTGGGGGGGGGGGGGGGGTGGACCTACCCGCGAGATGAAAGAAGCCCTTTTCCGTAACATTTATTCTCGGGAAAAAAAGTGAGGCAGCGGGGGGTTACCAGCACATGGAGGGCTCCCCATGACGGAAACGGTCAGGGAAGAAAGAAAGGAGGCAAAGAAGGACTTTTGCGAAAGTCGCTACCCGGGATTGGGAGCAACTAAATAGTCTAGGAAAGTCGGGGAAAGCGGGAAAAGGCACCCGCAGGAAGGGCGGGGCGTTGGAGGATGCATCCGCGAAGCATGGGGGGGGAAAAAAAAGCCCATGGCCAAAGCCAAAAGACAAAACCCGCGCCATCACCAGTCAGATCAGAGATCCAAAGTGTAACCGTCCGGGAGAAGGCAGCCAAAGGGGGACGCCGTTCAGGGCCTAGAAAAGCCGCAGGCCGAGAAAGGAACGGTTTTTTGAAAAACTCAAAGAAAAAAAGACAATGGCGGAAAAAGGGGGAAAATCGACATCAAAAGTCAGGCTAGGCAAAGAAAAGGGAGAGATCTACGCCTAGGCACGGAAATGAGAGAAGGAAGAAAAAAACAATGACCATAAGGGGCAGCGGGGAAAAAAAAGAAAGCACGGGAGAGCGGGACAAAGCAGGGGGGATTCGGACGAAGAAAGGAAAACTCAGGCAAACTTTGAGACACGCGAAAACTGTAAAGGTGCAAAACCGGGTGAACGATTACGGGTAGGTCCCTGGCAAAACTAGAGGTGCAAGGAAAAAAAAGGCAAACTAAGCATCCTACGAAAAGCGGCGAGATGGGAAAAGCAAAAAAGGTACAAAAAAAACGGAAAACACTGGAGCCAGCAAGCTGTTCTGGGTACTTCAAGATACACAGGGGGGGGGGGGGGCCAACGAAAAAAAGTTTGGGAAAGTACCAGTGCAAGCACTTGGAGACGAGCGGAAACCTTGCAAAAGAATCAGACCTGTTTGGGGGGACAGCTTTGGAAAAGGGAGAGGAGGTTTGCCCCTAGAAAGGCGAGAAGTCGACGACATGCAGAAAAACAACTATTTGGGGCCGACCGAAACCGGCAAAAAAACAAAACCGAAGAAGGTGGGGTATCGTCCAGGTGGGACAAACAAGCAAAGCTGCTGGGAATAGGACAAGGTGGGGGAAGAAGAAAGTGCGGAGGAACTCGTCGACCGGTTAATCCGAAAGAAAAAGACCAAGAAAAAAAAAAAAAAAAGAGCCAAAAAGAAAAAGGGCCCAACATCAGTAGAAATCATCAGGATCAGTAGACCGAACAACGTACCCGGCTAAAAGGCAACACGCGCGTAATTCCCCAAGAAAGTCACGAGGGGGGGGCAGAAACCTAACAACTGGGGGCCCCTCGGTCATGTGTTGCAAAGTCGCGCAAGAAAAGAAAAACTCAGACAAAGAGCAAAGAGAAAGAAATGTACAAAAGAAGCGAATAAGGGGGTACCGCCTCTGTGACCGGTATCCGAGGGCTGACCGGGAGCGAAGATCCTCATCTGTGATTGAAAGCAGGTTGCGGCGCAAAAAAATTTCGCAAAGAAAAAAAAAAAAAAAAAAAACAGGGGGCAGGGCATTTACTGGCACAGTCCGTAAGACCCGGAAAAAAAAAGGTAGGGAGCAGGTCGGGGAAAAAAAAGTCAAGAAGACTGGAACAAGAGACAAGGGTGCCGGTTTGTACGCTGCATGAATCCAACCTATCCGCTAGACGACTCAAAGCAACAAAAATTAAAGAGAGGATGCAATAGTTAGTCCAGAAAAATGCCACTGGGGGGGGGGGAGGAGGGGGAAGTCGGACGAAAAGAAGAAAACTATTCCACCACCCAAAAGACTGTCGTTTCCGCGAAAGAAGGGGAAAACCAAAGACCAGAACAAGCAAAAATCGCATGTTTGAAAAATGCCTTCTGACTTGTGTGCCGGATCAGGGGAAAAACTGAGGGAAAGATCCGGGGTAAAGAAGTGTTCAACGCATAAATTTAAAGGCCCAGGCAGGCGGAAAGGCTAGGAACCGAGTCCAAAGAAAAAAAGAGGGGGGGCTCAATCACGCTGCTGTACGGGGGGGGGGACGGGTTCACGGAGTGGGGCAACGTAGCAACTATAGGGGACTGCACCCCCCTTTACGCTAAAAATACGAAAAGGCGGGAGGCCAAAAAAGGTCTGGATACGAATGGACCTTGAAACCGGTAAAAGAAAAAAGCGTGTCGAGCAAATTGGGCACACAAAAAACTTTTCTGTCAACGTCCAAAAAAAAAAAACCAAAAGAAGAAAAGCGTGAAGGAAGAGCGCAAAACGAACGGGAAAGATCATCATTTCACAGGCCCGTGGGGACGGGGGGTTGACTGGGCAGAAGTAATAGGGTGTGAAAACTCTTTCGGGCGAGAAAAACTAATCGGCGTAGAGGAACAGTTAGCACGAACACGGGAAAAAAAAAGAGAGGTGGGGGGGGAAGCAGGTTGAACCTACAGCATAAAGAACTATAAGGGAACCAGGAAAGACGCCTGGGGACACTGTGGTTTTTCAAAACGGAACGGTCAAACAGGATGTTAAGGGCGACCTGCCCACAACGCCGTAAAAAAAAATCACTGTGACGGAAAGGTTTTTGGGAAGTCCGCCGGAAGGCGCAGGAAGGAGGGCCCTGGGCAGAGGTGGGGATCCAATGAAACTGCCGCCAAAAAAGTTTGACAAAAGGTTTAGACGTGCTTGGGGAACCGGGGGGGGGGAAGGCAAAAATCAAAAAAAGGGGGGAAAAGGGGGGGGATAATAAGCCAACACAGCCAGCGATGGGGTTGAAGGTGGATGGAATTTTCCGTGGGTTGGTCTCCATGAAAATCACTTAAAGAAGGAATACAAGATAAATAAATTACATTGTCGCGCCGTGCGCGAAAAATGGGTTGGGGCCACAAACGCATGCAAAAGGTTCGGGTTATTAGAAGCCACGAAAGGGAGCGGGACGAGAGCGGGAAAAAGTCGCAATGAAAGAAAATAAAACGATTCAAAAGGGACCAAAA
>Ga0179593_1734984_pt1 | contig 16100 bp, 15 predicted proteins | sample CZODoug2_1_08_16_FD_185931 | JGI IMG/M metagenome (GOLD analysis project Ga0179593, IMG submission 185931) | Vadose zone soil fungal communities from Angelo Coast Range Reserve, California, USA - CZODoug2_1_08_16fungal (PacBio error correction) | ecosystem: Environmental > Terrestrial > Soil >...
CGGAAAGTGCTTTAAAGTCCATCTCAGAAAAACTCAAAATCGCGGGAGAAGAGGAAATTTAGAGGTTGGGGGACTTACAAAAGAGAGAAATTCAAAGGACAGGGGTGAGGGAGGGGATCGGGAAAATCGTCTGGTCGAGAAAAAACTTTTTACTTTCCCACGAAAGGTTCGGAAGCGTGGGGGGCTTGGGAGCAAAACGAAAAAATTGTCGGGGGGGGGAAGACAACGGGGGATCATTCCGGTACAGGAAGGTGGAAAAGAACCTTTCCTCTTCAGAGGGAGAACAGCCAGCAGCGAAAAAATAAATCCATTCTCTTCGTTGGATACAACTTATAGCGAGTAAGTTTAAAAGGGGGAAGGGTGGGAGTGTTGACATCCCATAAAGTCTCATGTCTTACCGGAAAGACACAGATGGAGGAGGGGGTGAGCTCCTAGAGTGACTGGGGAGGGGACCGTAGGGTAAGAACTTTTGATCCTGTAATTGCGTGAAGAAAGCTGCGTCCATTGCTTTCTAAAGGGGGGAGGTGGGGGAGCCGATCTCACTTCGGAAAAATCTTTCCTAAAGAAGGCTCCGTGGAGCCGCAAAATCAGGGAAATGGGGATGGATGAGGGGAAATGGGGGGGGCCGATCTGACCGTTTCCTAATATATCGGGGGGGGATTGCAATATCTCCTCATAGGTCTCGTTAAGTGGAGCTTTTCTGTGGGACGGTAAAGAGTTGAACCGGCACACTATTCCCAACCTGGCAATCTATCCTGTGACACATCAAAACACGAGGCTCAGGGGCCTCGCAGTCAACATTTGGGGGAGGTAGGTTGACAAAGAAATGCTACTGAAGCCCAATTTTGGGGAAATTTTGGGGACCTGGGGGGGGGAAGAAAAAATACTACGAGAGTCAGGGTTGTAAGATGGGGGGGGAGTGAGCATCGCAACCAAAGGAAAGTCAGCCTAGTGTTCGAAAAGGAAATGAAAAGAAGCAAATCATCAAGGAAAATACCCTTCTAACACGGGGGAATGAAATCTCGAGACTAAAAACGGGACGGGAGAGATAGCAGGAGGGTTTGAAAAATCACACCGATCACCTTCTAATCGAGGGCGGCCAAGGGGCGGGAAGGAGAGGGAAAATCGACGATCCGGAGTAGTGAAGATAGTTTTCATACATATCAGAACGTGGGATCGAAGCAGGGTCCCTAACGGTCCGACAGCGAGAAAACGAAAATGCCTAGTACCCTTAACAACCGCAGAAAAGTCGCCAAACACTACCATGGTCTTTTGAATAACAGGAAGAAAAAGGAGAGAGCTAGGAAAAAAGAAGACGAAGGCTATAAAAAGGACACGTCCTAATAACGTTCTACTTGGAAATTAAAGGGATTTAATTACTTCGTGGGGAAAAAAATGCAAAAAGGAGGTGTAACGTGTGGAATCCGTGTTCAACGGCCGGCTCTATAGGGGAATTTAAATCACCCAGGTAGACTAGAACCAACCAAGGGCTACTTTACCCTATCGCTCTCTGCCAAACAGGAAAATGACTGAGGGGAACAATTGGGGGGTGGTTGTGCTTATTCCTCAGGGGATCAAAGAGAGGACTTGATAGGGCAAAGAGCCGACAATGAAAAAAGTTCCCGCCTTAGGAAAGGAAATAAAGAAGACTGTCCTCAGCTTTTCAGGGACGACTGGGTTATACGCTGTGATGCGGGGAAGGGGGGGGGATCTAGGATTGGGAGAAGCGACCTTTTCGGTGCGCTTCCCATCTAGGGTAGAGGGTCACAGGAAGGGCTCGGGGGGTTTGAGAACATCTTCAGGGGGGTCCGGGGTTGGGGATGGGAAGACCTATATAGCCACTCGGGGGAATGGACTACCGAAGAATGTAATATCCATTCTGAAAAGTGACTATCAGCGAACACTCTGGAGCGAGGGGGGGAGGTGGGAGGCACTCAATACGCGCCGAATTCTCCTATAGACTTCCGCGGAGGGATTTGCATTGTTATCAACTTGCTGGCGCAATGTAGAGCGTGGAACTCCATCTAGCTTTCATACAGCAAGAGGTCATGATGGGGAGCAGCTTTTGTTGTCGATTGGGAGGGAATCTCAAAATAGAGTAAATCGTCCATCTTTTTTAGCACAAAAAAGTTTACGGGGAAATGTAGGACAAAAAGGAGTCTTTGAACTTTGACTATTACAGCCGAAAGGAGGTCTGGCTCTCCCGCATAGCTGGCTGTTAGAGCCTCTTTGCAGCCGTTTTAGGGGGTTAAGGGGAGCGTGGGCCAAGCACCTTATAGAGCAAACACATGAAGAGGGTAGACGGTATCTCTGCAAAGCGCGAATATTAATCAAGGAGACGAAATTGGGGCGCTATCACCTATCCGTCGAGAGGGGTAGGAATGAGTATTAGACGAAACCAGCAACCCTTAAGGGCCGCAAGCCATGTCAGTCGGGGACGGCAATTGAAAGTCTAAAAGTAGTTAGCCGCAGGAGAAAACCACCGTCTGCGGAAAAAACAGTTTGGCTGGGCGCTGCTGCTTGCCAACCCAAAAAGAGGGGGGGAGAACCCTTTCCAAAAACCCAGGGATAAAAAAGCCGCATAAAAAAGTAATCAAAAAAACAAAAGGGGGGGGGACTTTATTTCTGAGCAAAAGCAATCGGCGGGGGGAGGGGGCTGAAGGAGATTATACACACGGGAAGGTGGTCTGTCAGACCTCTACAGGGACTGAAGTGGCGCCCCAGGTTAGCAAACCTCTTTCGCCTTCATCAACGACGAACCGTGGGGGGAAAACAAAGGAGAGAAAAAACTCGGGGGGCCCGACGCTTTTTAGGGGGAAAGAACCAACTAAGAAAATTTCACATCAGGGAGGACCCAACCGTCCAAGTTGCACATTAATCTGAGTAGGTACGGCAACGACCGAAAAGATCGACCTGTCAAAAGTAACTGCCCGAAAGGAAGCTGTTGGGGACGTTGGAGGACTCTAATTCAGAGAAAAAAAAAAAAACCACGTAGCCAAATTACCTTTAAGGGACCTTTCCGCAAAAGGGAGAAGTTCTTTCGGGGAAAAAGGGAAAAAAGCAGGAGGGGGGAGAAGTGAAGGGAGTTTGGCGCCGCGACTTCGACAGGGGAAGGGGTGCTGTACGGATGACGATCGAGAGAGACGGGATGACAATTCGATTTTAATTACGAACATCGTTAGAAACGACTATCTCGACAATTATCGAATCGGTCGGTGTTATCATCAATAGAGGGGAAGGGGATGACAGAAAGGCAGGGCCTGTTTTCCTGTCCGACGGCGTTCACGAGAGCAGGAATTCAAATGGTTTCGGGGGGGGGAAAGGAAAGGAATCCCATTCTGGGGGAGGGGGGGGGACTCCCAAAGAATCCTTACTGTAACCGGGAAGGGAAAAGTTGGGTCTTTGGGCGAAAACGTTGAACCAAATATAAGAAAGTGCAATGACTCCTTGCCGGGAGGGAGACCACGAGATTTGGACGAAAGTGTAGCAGTTTAGTCATTATCGGAGCAAGGGGGGGGGGAAAGGGCGTTGCACCCTTTCTTCTGAGAAGAGGGGATGGAAGGAATTATCCGAAGAAAGAGGGGGACCAGGATATCCATGTACCTCCAAAAAAGCCGAACCGCTAAGGGAAAAGGACAGGGATGAGGGGTCGCGGGGGGGGGGGGGGGGGGGGGGGGGGGGGGGGGGGGGGTCGGGTACAGGGGAAGAGTAGAAGACAAAGAGAAGTGTTCGCGAAGCGGTAGAAAGTGAGGGGGTAAGAAGCCAATAAGAGCAGAAGAGGGGAGGGAGGGGATAGGAGGTGATGGGGGGGGTAAGGAGTGAAGTCGGTAAGGGTCGGAGAGGAAGGGAACAAAAAAGAGGCAAAAGATGTAAATAGAGGGGAGAAAATGAAAGGTAAGAGGAACAGGGGGGTTGTTGGGGAGGGTTCGTGGTGTAAGAAGGGGGAGGCGGGGTAAAGAGAAGGAAGGCGGGAAAGGGGGCATGGGGGAAGGGGGTATCGGCATGGGGAAGGCTAGAAAGGATGGTAGGAGGTGGAAAGATAGGGCGCGAGGTTTCCTAGGGAGGGAGTAGACTCCAGAGAAAAGGAACATAAGGAAGAAAAATTAGAGAGATACAGATCGAGCGTCCGTCAATCTTTAAACACCCTTCGAGGGATGGGGGGGCAAGTCGGAAGGGAGATTGTGTCGCGGAAGACATTTGAAGGGCAGTTTAAAGAGAGGTGCAGTGGTTCGACTGCAAGGTCCTACAACAAATCGAGAGAAGCAAGACACAATTTTTGGAATGGTGAAAGAGCTTTAGGAGAGGAAGAAAACTGGGACGCACCGACCATAACCCTGCGTACGATATGTGCGTGTCGTGAACGGGGAAGCGGACTTTTGGAAAAGAGGGCAGGGTAAAAGAAGGCAGCAGATAGCGCCTTCGTTGATTGGGCACTCCCAGGGGTGGAACCAGGAAGAAGAAAGGGAAAACAGGCCGAAAACCATCGGGGAAAGGTATGGAGATGACGGGAGAGGAGCCTCCAGATTCATCGAAGCACAAAAAAAAAAAAAAAAACCAAACAAAAACACAAACCCCCAAAACCCCCAACCCCCCCCAAACCCCAAACACCCAACACAAACAACCCAACAAAAAAAAAAGAGATCTCCAAAACAACGGGGGGGAGGGAAAAAGAGTGAGGGAGGAATGGAGGACGGCTCAGACATAAATAGAACTCAATCAAAGTGGAAAGCGGAGAAAGTGGGAAGCTTTCAAATACTTTTCAAAAATGGGTTGAAAGCGAACTACGGAGCATCAAAAGGGGGGAGGGACAAAAGCAAGTTCGGACCCACATGCTGCAAAGGAAAAAATCATAAAAAACTAGGACGATAAAAGGCGTAGTCAGTTATTGGTTCTTAGCTCGAAAGGAAGGGAGAAGCATAAAAATTATAGAGATTTTCCCAAATCGTAAACACTTGGGGGGTATAGGGGAATGTCAAGCGGAGGACGGATTGGTGGTTCTTAATTGCATTCTAAAAAGAGAGGTGACAATATACTGGACAGGCCCTTAAAATGCCGGGAAATGGGCAGGGGGAAGTCAAGGAAGAAGTACCGAAAAGCTACCAATCGCACCTATATCGAAAGTGGGGTTGAACCGTAACTATATCTGAGAAAAGGATTGAACTCTGCGACTTTTAAGGGGGGGAGAGGACCTACAAAAGCGCAACACAGGAAAATAGGTAGAGAGAACAAAATAATTGGGAACCATTTGATGGGGGGCGTTCAAGGGGAAGGGGGGGAGCTGAGTGGGGAGGAGATTTCAGGAAAGATTTAGGCCAAGAGGGGAGAAAATAGAGATAAGAAGAAGGGGTGGGAGCTATCCGGGAGGAGAATCAAAGAAAAGACGGAATTAAAAATGAGAACTAACTGGACGGAAAGCCGTTCAAGAGTGGCGATAGGCAAACCGGTAATTTCGCAGAGGTCTGACGAGAGGGGAACTGGGGGAAAAAGGTCCAACGATCCCGAACCAAATGCGAAGGGCTTACGAAGGTTTTGAGCAACCAAAGCCCTGGGGAGGTCTCGGCATTTCATAGCCGACCCGCTCAGACGTAATTGGATAGGAGAATAGACCTGACTGCGTACCCGGACGAGAGAGGATTGGTCAAAGATCAAGGGACTCATATATGGAGGAAAGGGCACAAAAAAAAACAGCCGTGACGCTCATGGAAAATCGTCACACCACCGTGGATAACGAGGCGGAGTCCAAGATCTGAAGTGAACGAGGGGATTTCTTATCGTTCAATCCGTTTCAAGTCCGAAAAGAGTCAGGGTGTCGAAGGAGGGGGGGGGAGACAAAACGATCCATCCTCAATCCATCATTCGAGGAATTTTTAAAAGAAAATGAGGGGGATGTTCCGAGGTCATATTCTAAATCAGGGGTGAGATGGGGAGAATTATGAGTAGAAGGGACAAAAAGAGAGCCAATTTATCTCCCCCTTCTCGGAGTTTAAACAGAAAGGGGGGTACGGCTTCAGGAGGGGCAGGGTGCGGTGGGCCTTCCATCGACCCTAAACTCGCCGAGAGAATACCGCAAGTTCGGGGCGGTTTGGAGCTTAAAAGAGAGAGACTTCAGGGAAGTGAAGAGATGGCGTAGGGACAAGAGTCCTCGAAGTTAACTTGGAACCAAGGCGGGGGTGGAGTGATTCCGCAAAGAGTAGATCCCGACCATGGTATGTATACAATGTCCAAGCAGTCGGTTCTTAACAACACCTTTAGTAACCCATAAACCGGTCCGACGGAAGAGGAAAACAAGAAAAAAAGGTTCCGTCAGCCAGAAAGATCCCAACTTAGGACGTTTATAATTACCTTAGGGTATTTGAGGAGAGGAAGAAGGGGCTGATTTGGTCTGCATTGGTGGGTCCTCCATCGACCTTTCGCAGGTCTGACGGAAACAGCGACCATACAGGGAGTTCTTGTTGGTCCTCCGAAGGAAAAAGGTCTGGGTCCTGAGATTGAACTCCTCGGTGCCCGTGCACATGCAGCGTCTACGAGAGTCGCCATTGCTGGTTGTGCAGGAAGCGGAGGGAGACTGATTCCAGAATCTGTCCGCGCCGGGGCGGGTTACCAGATAAGGATGCTTTCGGCGGAGGGGAGGATCTCGGGTGGTGAGAAAAAGAATTTCGTTGTAGGCGTCAGAGGGACTAAAAGATCGGCGCGTGGCGATTCTCGTGATTGTGAAAAAAGGGGGCATCTAAAACCCAAACTGGCGTCGGGGCTCTCAGAACACGGGAAACGATGAGGAGACTGGAAGCGTGAATTGAGAAAGCACAGTGCGCCACTCGGTGCACGAAAAATTGGGAGATCCAGTGTTTTTAAGGGGTGCGAAACCCCGAAATGAGGAAATGAGAGAAAGGAAGGGACTGGGGGGTAGATAGTATAATCACTCAGGAAAACATTGCCGGCATACCCGGACAGGAGATCGGACGAGGAGTTCAAAGGTCACCATTCTCTTCAACCTGGGGAGAATACCCAAGGGGAAGGTCATCTACGAAAAGACTCTTTCGAAGTGGGGCGTAGCCGAAATGAGTGGGGGCACTTCCACACCATTCTATCAGGTCTTCGGAGGAAAACAGCTGAGAGTTGGGGAGAACTACTTCGAAGGGCATGCCGTAGATTTGACGGGATTTCAAACAACTAGAGAGGGCTGATATCTCGGGAAGGAAAAATAGGAGCTGTTTCGCAATCCCTCTTCGAAGGGCGTGCAACGCAAACCCGCAACGCGACTGAAAATCAAATTCGACTAAGCTCATGGCGAAAAAAAAAAGAATTCATCGAGAAAATCGCTGAGGACGATCTCCCCTGAACGAGCGCAAGGGGGAAGAATCGGTCTCTCTTGATCACCATTCGGGAAAAAGAAAAAATGGAAACGGGAAAGGGAAAATCTAGCGTCGTGTAAGGGTTCATTGATGGACTCACTGAAGAGAAGTCAGGGGGATGAGGAGGGGGAAACGGCGAAGCACCTCAAGCCCAAACCTGCTACGGGAGAAGCCGAGATCCAAACCCACAAGCGGAGGAGAAAGTGGTCGTGGGGAGGGGAAAAAGTTTTTGCGTAGGTCGCCTGTGATCAACCCAGAAACCGACGTTAAGACAGGCAAAAATGAGACCAAAAAATGAACAGGGCCACGACGCCCTGGCTGTGAAGACAAAACCCGGGAAGAATTCCCAGCTTGAGGGACTGGTTGATCCCATCTATACCTGGGGTCTGTGAAAGGTGCGCTAAGGTATTGGGCTCAATCTAGCTCGATGGCGTTAGTTCGCCCACAGATGGGGAGGGGAGAGGAGCCTATGGGCAGAGAGGTCGGTTGGTGAAAAGTGTCATCAGGCATTGTACCGTTGAGCAAGCTTGAGGGAAGGGTCGGGTACGCCGAGGAAAACTCGCTAGGTTAAAAAGTCAAACATGACAAGGATTGGAAGAGCGACTGAGAAATATCAGCCGACGCACGTGCTGCCCACTTAAAAAAAGAGGGGGAAGGGGTTTAAAAGCACAAAAATATCCTCGAGGGCCGCGCAATCGCACGTTTGCTGTGGGGGGCAAGGAGGGGAGGGTGATTGCGTTTGAAAAAGGGAAACTGGGGTAACCTCTCGAGGTTGCCGACGAGCCAAGCGGGGGCTGATCTAAAGACGGCATTGTTGCGATTGAGGGAGACGATATACAGTAGCGCTCCTCGTCTTCATCGGGAGTCACAGACGGCCAAAAGTTCAACGGGAGAGAAAACAAATTCTCGATAAAAGGAGGTAAAATTTTCTTTGCAAAAACAATACGCCTGCGGCAGAAAAAAAAGAAGCAGGGGCGTTGTCAGGTCTTAGGCGCAAAAGGGGGGGGAGAGTTGGGAAAATGTGCAAAATATGCTGCACAAGCAAAATCTCTCTACCAAGGAAACAGCGCCAAGAAGGGGAATCTTAAAAATAAAAAAAAATTATCTAGGAGGTCAACTCTCTAATATATAGTCTCCGCAAAGACTTCATCGCAATTTGGAAAGGAGACCGGGAGAAATCGTGATCTACTTCATCGAACGGACACATCTTCCGAAGCCAATGGAGAAAGCGGGGGTTTCTAATTGGGGAAAGCGAAAAGGTAGGGGGGACAGCGTCAGTATCAAAGAAAAATACTTTCTGTCTGCGGACACAGCCGAAGGGAGGGGGCGCTGATTCTTACGGAAAGATCAAGAAAAATGTTTCTTTCACCCCTGCCACTAAACCATGATCGAAAAGGACTCAGAAGGCAAATATGCTAGGGTATCCCCCGGGAAGCTGTGGCTTAGTGCCGGGAGGAAGGGAGGGAGGCGTGGTCTAAGGACGCGGCCGTTGGGGCCACCTAAATGTGTTAAAATAAGGCTTCGAAATGGTCTCAAGCAACATGGTCTGACGAACTCGGTCCACTTCATCAACCGACCCGGCGTCACCGTCGAGACGCTTGAAGCAATTGTCGAGGGACCAGCACCCTCAGCAGCGAAGGGGAAATAGATCTTTGAAAAAAGGATGGGGATTGGACTTGCAACTCGCGAGGCAAGAGTTCGGGACGGGGGGCACAAGCCGGCAGACTTAAAAACAAAGGTCTCCAGGAATCCCGCAGGCCGGGGATCGCCCTTGGGGGGGGGTTATAGATAAAAAACTAACACATCAAGCCGCTACCACCGATGAAGGAAGGGGAAGTGCCTCCAAATTAGCTCTTGAAAGAGGGCAAATAAAACTTCATCGCGTGGATGGAACGCGGAGAGGGTTGGACTCAGAACGACAAAAAAAAAGTATGGCGAGGATTGAACGGACCGATCACTCAGAACGGGGACGTAAACTTAGATGGGAAAAGCTCAATCGTGAGCCCCTTGACAAGCTCGATGACAGGACTAAAAGGGCTGACATCAAGAGGCCGAAGATTGATCTTGAAAAAATTTTGAACGGCCGCTCGGGCCTGTGTCCGAGTCGCGAGAAAAAATCAAAAGACTTAAGTAAAGTCGAAAAACAAGAAGGAAACGGGGGGGGATTGGGAGTTTGCTCAAAAACATTCGACACATACTTGGCCTACTTCAGCTGGGTAGGGAGGAAAAGGGAACAGCGACAGATACTCAGAAAGACTAAGGGGCCGACGATCGGACACTCCTTATGGAAAATTGTGGAAAAGGAAAAAAGGTGGGGGGGTCATTTAGCGTACCGAGGCCGGTGAGGAAAGGGGGGCTGAGGAAAAGGAGGTCCATCGAGCTGGCGTCAAGGATTGAGCCGCAATCCAGGGGAACACGCCAGGCAACAAGCGAGGCCCAAATCAAATGGTGCACCCAATCTCAAGGGGGACCCAGAGGGCTTAAAGACCAGGAAGTTTGACTGTGAAGCGCGGAAGGATATCGTCAAAGTAAGGAACGCGAGTTCAAAGAAAAGGTCCAAGGCCTGTCAAACACAAGGCAGAAGAATGTGGCGTCTCTTGGGAACTACTTCGGATTCCCATAATTTGCCGCTGGAAGACACGCCTGAACGGACCGTTGGCAGACAGTAAGAATTAAGGAAGGTCAGGGGAGGATTCCGACACACCATCTAGAATATCGCGAGGGAAGTCGAAGACCAACAATGTGCCGATTTGGGGGAAAAACCCGAGATGTCAGGCATGACGAGAAGGACCTAAGAGGAAAGCTTGCAAGGGGGGGGTCTTATCGAGATGGAGAGTTGGCCGTGAAATTGCAAGCCGGGATGAGGGGAGGATTGTTGGCCATCAAGGTAAGCGCGTCGATAGAGTCCCGTTTAAAAAAAACATGGGCCCATTAGAAAGTAAAAGGAAAAAAAAAGGGCTGGAGCCATCGGGGTATCAACTTGCTGGCGGAAAATCGGTCGAGTCGAAAAGAGAAAAGAAAAAAACGGAAGGAGGAAAAGAGAGGGCTGGAAGGGGAAGGCACAGACAGAAAAGAGCATCAAAAGAAACGAAGGAAAGGGCAGTAGATGTTGGGAAAGCATGTCACGTACTAGTTGGCCCATGAACAGAGAAACTACTACGGCCTATCTAGAATCTGACATGGGAGGCAACATGCAAGTAAGAATGAAGAAAGGGGTTTAAAGAAAAACTCCCCTCTCGATAATAAAAGGGGCAAGCTTTATTGTCGATAGCGGGAGTCATGACAAATCTCGATTGTACAAAAAAATCGAAACACTTGAGGACGGGCCGGTGCGACGCTACCCTAAATGACTAGAGGGGTGGAAAGGGTGGGGAGGACCCCAAAACGCGCGTGAAAATCAAACTTGACACAAGGGGACCGGGCATTAAAAGTGTCTTGCCGCGCAAAAATAATAACCGAGAGGGAAGCGAACAAATCGAGGGGGGGAGGGTGTTGTTTGACAATTTGCCGGAAACCAAAGGGTCTGGAGCAGTCTGGGGGACGGATCGCGGCGCTCCGCGCGGCAACAAAGTCCATCGGACGGGAAGATGCAAAGCCCACAAGGGGAAAGAAGTGTGATGACAATTTGAGGAGCTCGTATAGGGGGGTAAGGGGGGCTATCTTATGGTGAACTACCGATTGTCGGCGGCTAAGCGACACTCAGGAGAACGAAGAAACAGTGGGGGGGGGAATCTACACGCCAGGGACAAGACTGCATCGAAGGGATTAAGGGGGGATAACTGACAAGTTCAACAAGCTATAAGCGGGGCGAAAGCGTCGAAGGGAGGAATTGGCGCACTGGGGCTGAAAAGGGAATCTGGGGCGCGGGGGGGTTAGACACTATAAAAAAGCCCCAAATGAGGAAGGTCGCTTAAGCAGGGGACGATGCGTGGGAGAACTCAAATTTAGAGGGGCAAGCCGGCCGCATGAAAAGTACGTCAAGAGCTCGAACTCAGAATCGTCCAGAAACTGTCACAGAGCTAAAAGATTTCAGATCAAACGCTAGGGGAGGAAGTGAAAAGAACACAACACCAACAGCACACTATGACTTTCATGAATCGGAGCCCACTCCAAGGGAAATCGGAAGGATACATTGTAAGCTCCCTCGGAGGATTGATCTCATCAAAAAGGGAGAATCAACACATCATTAGACGAAGGGGGAAAGCCAAAACCTCTCCTACGCATCACCAGCACCCGCGAGGAGGAATCTATGGGAATAAAGAACATTTGCGGAAGGAACCCCGTCATGGGGCGATCTGAGGGTCGCGGTGGGGGGTAGATCTGGAAATCTCCGACAAAATAAGCCAAGGGAAAAAATCGGAAGGTTGGGTCATTATAAAGGTTTTACATTCCGGGAGGAGGACCGGGAAGTGCGGAACGACATATTCTCGGCCGGAAAATAAAGTTGGAGAAGGAAATGAGATAGTGAAATCGCATGCCTGAGGGGGAGGAGAAAAGTAAAAAAGAGTGCGGTACAAATCTGGGGCTCTAATGTTTACGTGACCCCACCGAAGGTGGGGGGGTTGAACCCGGGGCGTGATGGGAAAACGCTGCGACGAGGTATGAATGGAGGTGACAATCGAAAAAGAGTCAAGGAGGTCTGCACAGCCTTTAGTTTTCCCCCTAGGGGGAAGGGACCAAAGCAATCCTCTTGAGCGGCCAGAAGCCCCCGAGAAAGGGTATGAAAAGGGGCTATTAAATTTAGCGATATCAATGGTCTTTTCTTAGGGGTATTGGACAGAAGAGACCTTGCATGTTGAATCTGACCGGGCAGCAACGAAAGAGGGGATGTGGGACGCCGACAAAAAGAAGGGTGAATTCCCTGGGCTTGAAACGCTCGGGAGTCGGAAGGGCGTTCCTTCGTAGGCTGCAGCCATTGCTTTGGGTTAGGAGAGCCGAAGCAAGCGGTCGGCTCGGTGCTTTGCCCGAAGCGGGGGTGGGGAAAGTTTCTATCGGCGTAGCTCGTGGAGAATAGGGATCGTCGTTGGTGTCAGAGGAGCGAGCAAATATAGGCGTCGAGAAGTGGAGACCGGGGTGGGCACCGTGGACTTGCAAAGGAAAACTATCCAAACGGGGAAATCGAGTGCAGCAGGACCACCTGTGGGGTCCAAGAGGTCTAAGTCCAAAGGGAATTGAAAGGTCTCAAATGTGCGCCAATAGGGGTAAAAAAATAACCATTTGTTTAATCGCCAGGAGAAAGGGAAAAGGGTAGAAAAAAATGAAGGGACAGATGGAAGTAGCTTTGAATCGAGACCAGACACACAGTGCCAAGAAGCCGCAAAAATTTTGCTCGTCGGCCAGGCCGGGGGTTTAAGGCCAGGGAGGACAACACCTTGCGCCAGACCCGGATCACATAAGGATTGAAGCCAAAGGGCTGCCGAAGGCGCGGCACTCTCGACGTTGGGTGCCGAAGGAACCGGGAGAAGAGGGGGTCCTTTCCCCATCCAAATCGTGCGGGAGCTGATATTGAAAAGCCGGGCTCGGAAAAATTCCGTGAGGGGGGAAGGCGTAAGGTCAAAACCTGGCGAGGGGCACTGCGATGGTAGAAAAAAGGAGACAGAGGCGCACAACGTCCCCATGTGCAGATGGCCGTACAATCCAACGTAGAAAAAAAGCTCGGCAGCCTTCCATAGCGTGGGCGCGAAAGGGGAGAGCTCGCTGCGAATCATCTAAGACGAGAAAAACGCACCGTCATCCCGTCTCGAGGGAAGAAAAGGGATTACTTTCGGTCGGGGGATGAAAAGCTCAGGCTCGTGAACAAAACAACACGCTAACCGTCAGGTGATGAGAGGTATAAAGGGATACGCCCCTTGTCAAGACCAAAAAAACAGAAAGCCGATCATCTCACACAACACGGAGGATGCTGAGGAGATCGGGTGACCCGTGGGGGGGGGGGGAATTGAAGGAAGAGAGTTCAACCTCGAAACGGAGTGGGAAAAAGAACGCCATAACCGGTAAAAGCATGATTCGAAGCGAAAGGTAATTCCAGGGGAAGGGGGGTTTAAAGACAGCGAACGTGATTCCGTGAGTTCGTCGGTGGGAAAGAGGGAGAGGAAAAGATCTATGCAGTACTTCGCCGAAACGCGAAGTACGGGGGTTCAGCCTGCGTGGGAAAAGGTGCAGGGAGTTTTTTGTTAGCCATAGTGGGAGAGTAGGACGGGAGTTCCAGGAAGAACCGAGATCGCAGGGAAACAGCGGAAACACTCGCAAAAAAAAAAAAGAACGGAAAAAAAAGAAATAAGAAGCCCCACGCTGGCTTCCGACCGCTGATCGCAGGGGTGTATTTGGCCGAAACCACTAAAAAAAACTCGCAGTGGGAGGGAGGTCAAGTACACTGGGAGAAGGGACTGGCGCAGTTGGGCGACTGGGACGATTTCTAAAGAACCGCTGGACCGACAAAAGTCCATTGAAAATGATAAGAAAAAAAAAAAGAAAAAAGGAAACGTGGGGGGGGGGTTTCTAGTTCTCTACTTCTCAAAGAGATTCAAAAACAGAGGGAGTCATCCTGGGTTAGCAAAAAAAAAAAAAACAGTTCTCCTTGCGATGGGGAGGGATAGGGAAAGCTTCTTTTCGGACTTTGCTTGATAACTAGAAAAGGCCGAGGGACTAGAAAAAGTCATAACGGGACGGTTGCACTTACTTGAGAAAGGTCCGCGTTTTGGTTTCACTTGGAAAAAGATTCTTCACAACATGAAATTAAGGAGCCCACGCGCCTCTGCATGGAGATCTGAAGAAGCACTCTCGAGAGATCGAAAGAAGAAGCCTTCATCAGCAGTGAAACAGCACGAAAGTCGCGGACAGGCTTGGGAAGAGATCGGAAAGGCACCCGTCTGCCGGAAAAGCCAATTTCGCAGCGTGGACTAAAAGAGAAAAAGAGGGGGTTTCAGAAAGGATCAAGACCCCAGAAAGAGACGTCGGAGTCCAGCCAGGTGGTTAGGATGAAAGGCGTAGACCTGGAGATCAAGCGCAAGGTCGGGGTGGAACAAAAAAAACCAAGAAGGATAACAAAATTGTCTGGGCCGCATCTATCTGGTAAGTTCCCCCGGCGCCTGGGGCTTGGGTGGGAGCACGAAAAAGGGGGGGCTCGTACTCTGCCAAGGGGGGTTGCAAAAATCGGGGGACGGCTTTCGTAGTGCTACTCCCCCTTTCTGGGGGATCAAACCTCAAAAAGAGAAGGAGGACAAGAGAAAAAAATCCCCTACCCGTGTGTAAGGGGAAATGATCAAAAAAGGGCCAGAGTGGCAGGTTTCGCCTCACAAGAAGCATTAAAAGGTCATAGATAGGGGAAGATCCCAACAAAAGATGTAGTGGAAAGCGCGAGGCCGAGTTTAGAGAGGGACGGCAATCCGGCAAATTCCGGAATGTGGAATCCCCGGCAGAGCCGGGGGCCCTTGTCTGGGGGGAAAAACCGCGGATAATTACAAAAAAAAGGACCGCTAACCTAGTTAAGCCACAGAACCGAAGAGGAGGCTTCTTTCCGAACGAGGCATAAAACTTCACGCCTGGACGGTAGAAAGGGGGGGGCGAAAAAAAAAACGATTCTACAAACGGATTAGGGCTGGAGGGATTGATTACCCGGAGCACAGCGTGGGGATCGAGGGAATTACGCTCATCGTATCCCAAAAAATAGCTGAAAAAAATAGGGAAAAAAGGGGGAACTGGCATACCAAGAAAAAGAGAGAGTGGGAGAAAAAAGGGGAAATCCTGCCGAGGGTACCGTTTCCTGGACAATGAAAAAAGTAGGGAGAAGAAGAAGGGGGGTGACTTAAGGGAAGGCGTTTCAACGGCTTAGAAGCCAATGGATGATTGTGGGGGAAAAAAAGCATCAGGGACATACTTGCGTAATCCTACTTAACGGGGGGGGAAGGGAAAATGGGGGGACGGACCACGTTTACCCAAAGCGAAAGAGGGTCCAACTGCGCCAAAGGTGCCGAGAAGCACTCGCTGAAGAGGCCTGGTTGAAGACAGGGAGAAAAGGGGGAGGGAAGTCTTACGCTAGCCGTTTAGATTGCAGGGCGATAAAAAAAACAACCGTCTTCGGACCCTGGAGAATAGGAGCCGCCGAAAACGTTCAGGAACGAAACAAAAAAGCCGTAAAATCCATCAAATTGGTCAAGAAAAACACTAACGAGTCGTGCCTTGAGGGGGCGGAAGGCATCGACCGATAGATTGACGGTGTGGTGCCGAAAGAAATCCGGGACAACTCTATTTTCAAGCGAGCCCCAATATCGATCGGTTCGGAAAGCTGGAAAAGCCGGTCGTAGAAGTGCGATGAAAAAATTTGAGCGAGGGGGAAAAGATCTTGTTGCGCGACACGGCCAAGAAAGGAAGGTTTTAACGAGGGTGGGCAAGGACCAGGAAAGCCGCGCGTGGGGCACTTGAAGGACGACACACAAACCTCTGTAAGTAACGGCGGTCGCGTAGAAGATAAAATGTTTCGATGGGGAACAAAGAGGGGACAGATTAAAGGCAAGGACGAAGGACTTGAGCTTTCTTATCGAGATGGGCTTTGTTGGCGGGAAAAAGAAAAACAGGGACTGTTGGTGATGAAAAGAGGTTGAAAGAAAAATGTCGCGCGCATAAAGCCAGTCGTTTAGAGGTGGTAAACTGGGGGGAAAAATAAAAGGCTCAACATCTACCTTGCGACGCCATGTGGTCTCGGCACGGGAACAGAATCGTGAGTCTGAGCGGCCATGAGAAAAAAAAGAG
>Ga0179593_1293922_pt1 | contig 16099 bp, 20 predicted proteins | sample CZODoug2_1_08_16_FD_185931 | JGI IMG/M metagenome (GOLD analysis project Ga0179593, IMG submission 185931) | Vadose zone soil fungal communities from Angelo Coast Range Reserve, California, USA - CZODoug2_1_08_16fungal (PacBio error correction) | ecosystem: Environmental > Terrestrial > Soil >...
CGTCTCTCCGCCGTCTGAAACTCCTCGAAGCGATCGGCTCTTCCAGCACTCGGGCAATAACTTCAATGCTGACCGTAGGAGATATATAAAAGTTATGCATGCTCAAGGCCTGCAACTAAAAATCGTTCACCGTCCAGACAATCGTGTGTCGACAAGCTTATTGCGATCTCAGCAAACGTAGCGGCGTCATCAGCATTCGTTCCCAGCCAACTGGGAGCTAAGATCGTTCGATACTCTGTCCATGTGGCCTCATCCGTCACCCGTCTGATACTAGTGCGGCGGTTAGGTCCGAAAGCCGGAAGCGGACGTCCTCGATCGTAGTCCGTCACCATGAAAATATCGATATCAATGTGCATTACGCCTGATCCAAGGAATTGGCCCGGCGTCACCATTCGATCGATGAAAAGGGGAAATAAGTGGGAAACGGGGGAACTAAAGACAAGCTCTCCGCCCCCTTGCTCTCTGTCTCGTACTCCTTACGCCTCTCGTGAAGAGCTACGTACCAGTCAATTTTCTCGAACCTGATCGTCAATCCAGACATACAGTACGTCAGTAGCGCTATCCATCAAAAAGGACGGGACCTCTGTCCCTCACATTCTTTATGACCTCAGGAATTGAGCTGACTACTAAACTCCTGTCTGCCCTTTCCTAATTCCCTACTAGATGGGCTACCCACACGGCATCTCACAGGGATGGCGGGTTAGGGCCCCATTCCTGGAATACTCACCCGACACTCCCGAAACTCTACACCAACGCGAAAACCAAATGTAGGCCTCTAGGTCGGCCTCCCCCCAGTCCAAGCAAAAGTCCCATGGCTTGACGTCCCGAACGGATTTGCACGCTAGTGGCCCGCGTTTTACTGCACGCTCCAACGTATTACTGCTAGCACAGCACAGCAGGTGCCACTACATCTGAGAAAAGCTGACGGAATCCGGCCAGCTACCTTTCACGGGCAAGGAGTCTCTTCCAACCATGTACCTTCGATACCCGTAGCGACGCGAAGTCAATTCACAGCAATAGAAATATAAAATTCAAAAAACACATACAGATGACGGCACCACTTTACAGCCAACAAAAAGAGTCATCTATCGCAGAAATCAGATCACTTAAGTCCGGCCATAGCATATAAAATATGACAGAAGACCTCAGGACATTTCGCAGTATACTACACCGCGAAAAACGATTTAAGTCCCAAAACAACCTCCACTTATATTGTCACGATGATTAACCGCTGCACTATTCACAACAAGAACCACATATAAATCCCCCGGCCGTCCCTATAATGCTCTAAACGCTCAGAAACGGCTACCAAACCGACAAACGCCACCATCAGAAAGAAATACAACGTTTAATAAGCACTACAAATTCATCCTAACAGAAACAACAATCTCCTTAACAACCCCAATTGTAGATTCAGATCTCCACACAAAAGTCACCAACAGCGAGCCCCCGTTGTCTGCGGCCAATCGAGTCCATCATGCGACAATGGCAAGCCCGCTGGTCCGGCCAAAAAAAGCCACCTGCTCGAATGCCTTCCGCGGGCCGCAGTAAGATTCCCTTCGATTAGTGCGGCCTACACAGACGATAGCACTTCGTTCGTGCACCGAGCATCAACAGGGGAGAGGCAGAGAGGCAGCAAGGCCCAAGAGGCAAGAGCCATATAACACCAAGGCCATACACCCCACGAACAAATCGCTCGCAGATCGAACAACTTCCACCAAAACCAGACCAACTAAGACCCCCTAGCCCGGCGATTGGGCCCTTGCGATGCACCCGCCGAAGTGGACGCAGGGGACAGCAATGGGACAGTGTAGGGGGCACGCTAATAACACGCCACAACACCCGCCCTGTAAGGCGAGCCCCATCGGGACGTGGAGATAAACAATTCTTAATCGTTTAAAAGTCACCCCCTCTGCTTTTATGACTTCTCTCCCCACTCTTCTGTTTCTGTCCCCCCTCCTGTAAACGCTTCGCTACGTCCCTTTCCCCTTCCCCCCATTCTTCCCCGCTGGTTGACTTTCCTTGGCCAGACTGCGGGATCGCGGCTAACCTAACGCCGACCCTTGGTAGGATCCCCCCGTTGTAAAAATTGTTGGCGGTCTCACGCCTCGCTCCCTTAGGTCGTCCAGCTACTTTGATGCGCCCCCCCATGCTCTCAAGTTACAGTTAATAAAATAAAGTAAGAATTCCCTCCCCCCCCCCTATCTGCTGAAATTCATTCCAGTTCAACATGTGCGGACGATCTCCGTGTCAAAAACAATTTGGACAAGTAGCTATCTATGTGTCATTAAAAGTGTTCCGGCCGACCCGATGATCCCCCGCCTAACCCCCCCCCCACGCCCCCCTTAATCAGTCGAGGTGCTTTAGTATCGGGACAGCAGGTTTATCACAGAGAGTCGCTAAAGGTTCGCCTCAACGGTGCGACTGCTGTTCCTCAACGCCTACCACGGCCACAACCAGCACCAACAATACTCCCCACCAAGCACACCTCTTCCCCCCCTAAGGTTACGAACAGCATTCGTGCCCCCCCCTAAGCCGGCCACCTCAACTCACCCACCCGCCCCGTCCACTCCTCTCCCACCAACGTCACGGATGCCCCCCACGCCACCACCCCTCCCCCCGACACCCCCCCCCCCCCCCCACCCCCCCCCCACCTCCACGACCACCTCATGCCTCTGACCCCCAGAACCGGACTCCTACTACTAATCGGCCTAACGGCAGCAACCATTGATCAACCCCTTCCCCCGAACACCATCCACTACCACCCTCCACCCACCTCCCTTTCCCCACCACCACCACATCCAATCCCCGCCTTCACACACCCAATCCACGTATTAACCCCTCCACGAAAGCTACCCCCCCCCCACCCAACATCCATACTCTCGCACTATCGCTTCTCAATCACCCACGGCTCGCTCACACTCACAACCCCATCCACCCCTACCCGCTACTCGACCCCTAACCCCCACTCATACCCTACATCCACCACCGTACCGCTCCCGCCCCCTCCACACTCAACAGCCAGGCATCACCATCCCCCCACCCACCCCCCCCCTTCCCTCCACCCCACCCCTTCCACCTTCCACCATACCAAAACGCTCCGCTATCTCTCTACCTCAACCCCAAGCCCCCTACCTGCGCATACATTCCACCATTAATCTACCCCACTACCCCGCCTCGATCCTCTCCGCACCTATCCCTACTCCGATCTCACCACCCCTACACCCTCCACTGCCCTCGTCACTCCCCCATCATCCGGCTCCCACTACGCTCACCCCATGTCCCGGCCGCGGCCAGTGCATCCCCCCGCCCTATCTACAACTATCTCTTCACCAGTAAGACTCCTCCCCACAATTCACCCGTATAAGCTCCTCCCCCCCCCACACACGTCACTTCCAACTCAATACCAATACTACCTCATCCCTGGCCTCCTACGCGCTTCCCCACCCACTACGACACTAATCACCGACACGCCCCCACAACCACCCTTATCTCCCCTCCCCACCTGCTCACCCTCGCCTTCCCGCAGCTTACCCACCGTAAACGTCTCAAACTCCTACATCACCCAATTCACGCCCCACTTGCACTCTTACTCGCACAGTTCCGGCCCCTAACCAACCTGACGCATCTATGCAAGCCCCAGCACGCCATACTTCCGCTCTAATGATCACACGGGAACTCAAGATCATCCGGTAATACACCTGGCATCCTCACTCTCGCCAACCCACCGGCCTTTCGGAAAACTGCCCCAAACCCAATGATTGCACCGACCAGCAGAGACGCAACCGAGTCCGATGGGGAGCCTAAGGCATGGCAAGCCCCGCACCTCACCCCTGCCAACACGCCCGAATGCCCGCGGACACTCAACTGAACCAACTTCCAGCACGGAATAAGACGCACCCGGCTGGGAGCACGCGAGGAACCTCCAGATCCCCAGGAGCGCCATTGTCACCACCCATGGGAGCTATTACCCCCCTTCTAACCACCCATCTCCCGTCGTTCGCCCCCCCCACCCGCCCCACGCGGTCGGTCGGTGCCCTCCTTCCCGCACGGTTCTCGGACTGCCGTCCGTATCCATCGGGTCCTTACCCCCTTTGTGTCCTCGGTGGCAATTCGCTACAACGACCTCCTGCCTAGTTGACCCGGCCCACCCGCCTTACTGATCCGCCCCTCGTTGCCTGCGCCTACCAGGCTCACACTTCCCGCCCCCCACACAATTCTTGCGCCCCGCCCTAGGGTATTTGCCTTTGCCTCCCAATGATCCCAAACACCCAACGGCTCGCGCTGACAAGGCCCCTCCACCTCCCCCTAACCGGCCGTCCTCCGACGCGCTGCGCCCCTTGTCCTGACGCCTGCGCGACCTACAAAAATCTTAACCCTGCTTTCAACCCACATGCGCCCCAAACCAGCCCGGTCGGCCCCCCCCGCGCCCTCCGTGGCACCTAAAATCTTCTCACCTCCTATTCCCCTGCAACTCTGCTTTTTCTTCCGCCACCCTCACTTTCAGAGACCACCCTACAGCATCATCCAGGGCGAAATCGCCCCACGCCTCCCCCCCCAGACCCCTCACACCTCCCACCCCGAACGCTTCCCTCCCCAAAACAGCACCCACGGCTCCCTCCCGCCCCCCCCCACCCCACCAATACCAACCCCACGTTCCCTGAGCCCCCCTGACGCCAGCCTGGTACTGTCAACCCCGTCAGCGCTGGGTGGGCCCCGAAAATCCGAGACCACAACGCGCAGTAAGGCAGGACGACCGCGCGCAGGAGACTGCATCCGAAATCCATCACCCCCACCACCCCCGTCGAGTCCTACCCCCCCCCCCCCCAACCCCACAACAAGCCCAACCCCACGCGACCCCATTAACCCATACCCACCTTGTCATCTCAAAGCCGCCTTTCGTCCCACCCCTCTAATTTACTTCAAGGGCTTCCCGTCCGTGCCTCTACCCACCCAGCGCAGACATCGCCCATCGAACCATAGCCTGAAGATCGTGGTCCGTCGCGGTCCGGATAACCGGTGCGCTACAGTGTCGCCCGGTTATCGCCCGGTGCTTGCCGCTGCTATCGCGGGTCGGCAGCAAGCACCCATCACTCGCGCCGCGGTAGAGTCGCCTGCGGAAAACGTACAGTCTCTACCCTCCCCAAGCACGCCTACACACCCCCTCCAGCCTGACTTCTTTCCCTCCCCATATCCGCGCCCCGTCGCGTACGACTGACAAAAACGGCGGAGCAGACGCGGTATCGCTGACTGAGCACCAGTTTCGCCGCACGACGAACCACCACAACGTACATCACCTCCGTCCGACTTCCATATATGCTCTCATTGCTATGCCTCTCCCCAATCCATTCGACACGCTTACTCCACCCTGTCCGACCCACATCATCAAACACTACGTCTCGCGCGCTACCGGCTCGACAACAAACAAAGTTCTGGCCGGACAAGGAGCAAAGGTTAATTACGGAAGTCTTCGCTGGTGTTGAAGCCACCGCGCGCCCTCTCTCTCTACCCAAACGTTTGCCCCCACAAGCCCTCGCCCACCGTGGCCATACCTTAGCCCAACAGAGCCCGGCCCCCCCACAAACAACCACTAAACACACCCCCCCCCGAGCCCGACCTTGCTACCCCCCAGCACGTGTGAGTCGTTCCACGAAGTTTCTCATACCCCGGTGCAGCCGGCCACGCATGCAACACACCCCCCCACTCACCCCCGCCCCCCACCAAAATCCGACAGTCCCATCCCCCAGACCGGGAGCGCTGTGTTTCAGCCTTTTTCCGCTGGCCCGGCCAGCTATCGCGCGCACCTCGGCCCGAGACATCGCCCGCGGCGTCAGCTCCCCTCGACCCCTAACCCCCCGCACGAGACGCAGCCGCCTATGCCCCGAAGGGTGGCCCCCGAGGCCTCACGGATCCCCAGGCATAGCCGTACGACGACTCGCCTTCCCCATCAGGCCCCCACCCTTAAACCCCTCCGCAACACGCCTCCAAACAATGAAGCTCACCCTCCCCCCGCGCCCGCCAGCACCATCTTAGGCCACCAAACCCACCCCCCCACTCTAGTTGGCCCAACACCGCGGACTAACGCGACCCACTCCCGCCGCCTCAAACCCCGGGTGGGCAGAGCAATTGGCGGCCCTGGGAGTACTATACGCGGCACTTGCCTCCCAATCCCCACCCCGCATAAAACGAATCCCCCCCCCCACACCCTCACTCGCTGATAATCAAATAGGTGCATGTCTCGGACGCGGGGTTTGGCCGCGCCCTGCCCGTTTGCACCGTAGGCGTTCGGCGCAGCAGGGATAACGTGGAGTCTCCATATGCCTCTGGGCCGCGTACAGCGGAGATCGCGTGGAGGGGCACGCGGTCGGCGCGCGGGCGAGTTCGTCGTGGTGCCGCCAGCTGGCGTACATGCAGATGTCGGACCGAGGGTGTGCCTAGGCATGGTGCAGGCATAGTCCTAAACGGCGCAATCGATCTCCCGCACGCCCCTCCAACCTCTCTTGGTCCATGAAGACCGAGCTACTCCCCCCTGCGCACTGCGCCCCCCCCCAAACCACTAACTCCCGCCCCAATCCCCCCGCCCCCCCGGCGTGATATTTCCTCTGCAGCACACCCCAAATCGCCACCCGACCAAATCCAAGTCGCTACAACGGCATCCTTCATGACGTACCGACCCAGACCAAGCTGCATTACGGTGCCAGTGCGCACCCGCCGAATCCGACGGCAACGGAATCGCTGACTGCTTCTCTCACCAACATGACCCCCCAGCACCAAGCGCACCCCTCCCCCCCCCTCACCTGCCCCTCCCCCCATCCCCCTCCACCCCCCCCGCCCTAACCCCTCGCGCAGACATTACATCCAGCAGAAGGTAATGGACGTGTTGAAAAGTAGATTGCTAAAGTGAGCACTACGCTGGCCTAGCACCAATAAGCCTGCCATTCGACAAAAAGATCACAGGCTCGTCCTCGTGCAGTCTTTCTATTCCTCGCCTAATAAATGCATCAGGAGGCTCTTCCTAATGCTCCTTGTTTTACCGTGCATTAGTTTTTTACGTTGTCGCGATATTGAACGATTGCCTCTATTCAAATATGTTTCCTATAGCTTACCCCTTCCCCCACTCCCCGTGGTCAAGACCACCCATCTATTCCTTCTACTTCTCTCTCCTGCCGATACGTCTCTCTGTTGCTTTTCCCCCCCCGACCTCGCAATGTTCATAGGTTTCCACCTTCTTTGTTAATTTTCCGTTATTTGTCGCGCCAGATCGACTGCTGGAATAGGTGTCCGAGGTGCCGATGTGACCCATTTACTACACTCGCCCCCCCCCCTCCCCTCATTAGCTCTGATCCTTACATGTTTCATTCTTTTTTCTCTTTTCTTATTAGTTCCTATGCCCCCGTTCTTGTAATATGATTTTCCGTCGTTATTTGTGCGTCTTTTTCTGCCAACTTTAGTCCGTCTCTAACTGACCCGTAAACTATTATTCGCGTATTCCATGCCCACCCCCTCCCCTTTCAACAGTATCCCCCCCAGTCCCCTCCCCGCCTCCACCCCTACCCACCCCCCCTCACGTCCCCACTCTCCAGAGTTCATTCTTTTATTTTGTTATACTTTTCGCTTTAAAATTTTACGAGTAATATGGGTCCGTGACTCAGTGTTCGCCCCTCACCTAAAAAGTTCAATCTCTCAATTAGGTTTTATACCGGTTAGGCTTTCTTCTACGCGATTAATCTTTTAGTGTGCTCCGAGAGTTATTCATCAATACTACGGTAATACTTGTATTCTTAGGTGCTCCCCCACTCACTGCCATAGCCCCGCCTTCCTTAACTTTTGTTAGTCAATGAGACGTAGTGACCTTGGTTTTAGATAATTAAGCCGTGCCTTATTTGCGCAGAGCGTCAATTTCCGCCGATCAAAGGGCGGCGGGGTCAAGCGGTATCGTCGACTATGGATGGCGCATAACAAGAATTCCGAAGGGGCTGGATCGCTGTCGACGCCAGAACCTCCACGCCGTGCTGGGCCGAACAATCTTAATGGTGGCTCAGCGTGGCCATAGGGTGCGGGTAGGCGCGCCGATCGTCACCCGCCTCGAACGGGATGCTCGTTACCAAGTTCGCAAAAGTACCAATGAGTAGGCTTGAGACGCACAACCAGATGGTTGCCTAATCAGCGGCCGCACTTGCTGGAGCCGGCCGTCATTTGCTTCTGGACTTCGGGAAGTGCTAAATCTGCAGCTGGCGGCAGAGCCGGACAAGTCCTTGGCCGGACGCTTGACGACCTATATGTCTGGTATATATCTCCGATGAGGTGCTTCGGCTTGTGGCTTATTGAGCTGGATCTTGCCGGGGACTAGTGCTCGCGCTGTAGAAGAGGACTGAGTCATAATAACGTACAGTGAGGGACGACCCTGCCCCTCACCCCGATTCAGAACGCCACCCCTACCCCTCGCCCCAAACCAGTCACATGCCGACGACAACGCCCACCCGCCCCTGGCAACACGCCCCACCTCACTCCCAAACACGCCCCGCCCCATCCGCAGCCCACCCCCGGCTTCCCCGACACGATGCAGCTCCTGCGTCATCACTGCCGCCACCCCCGCCCTCCCCCCGCGGGCTGCCCGGCAGCCGACTCCGCGGCCCCTACCACGCCCGCCCCCCGACCCCCCCTCAACCACCCCTCCCTTCACCCTCCCGCCCCCTCCCTCCCCCCCGACCCCACCCCTCCGCCCCCCCACCACCCCCCCCTCCAACCTCCCCATCCGCTACGCCACACAGCCCCCCCCCCGCGACAGCCCCCCCACCACGCTCCACCTGCACCTGGGCCACGACTACCGTTAGGCCGCCCGACCCCTTCCATGCGACGCTGGGCCAGTGTTCCCACTGTCAAGCAACCCCGCCGCGCCTCCCCCAATGTGCCCCTTGCACCCCGAGAGACGCCGCCCGACCGCTTGCCCCGCCCCCCCGCTCCCCTAGCCGCCTGCCCCCCGGACCTACCCCCCACCCCTCCCCCCGAGCCCTCCCCACGCCTTCACCACAAACCCCCGCCCCCCCGACACCCCCCTCTCCCGCAGCACGCCCCCCGCCCCACCCAGTCCCTGTGGCCTCCCCCCACCCCGACCCCTCCGGGACCGCTCGGCAATCACCTCACGCCCCCCCCCCACCACCACACCCACCCCCCCTCCCTCTGGACAGACCCCCTACACCACCTGGCCTGCTACCCCCCCCGCCTCCCGCGCCCCGGCAGCCTCACACCATTACCCGAGCCAAACACTCCACCCCCCCGTCCAACAAAGAATGACCCTCGTCTCTCCCCGGGCGCTCCACCGCGACCTCCCCATCCAATTGACACTGATCGCCCCACACGACGCCAGACAACCCCCAGCTGAGCACCTACCCCCCTGGTAGCCGCTTGAACCCCCGAGCCGCTCCAGTCCCCCCCCGCTCCCCTCGCCCCCTACCCTTCCCCCCACCCCCCCCCCCCTCCCCGCACCCCCCCCCCGCACCCCCAACCACACCCGCCCCCCCCCCCCCAAATCCCCCCCCCACCCTACACCCCCCCTCTCCTACCTCGCGCTACCCCCCCTCCTCCCCCTACCCCCACCCGCTACACATCATCTTCCCGCCCCGGCACCACATCCCCACCCCCCCCGCCTCCCCCCCCCCCCCCCCCAATCTTAGCCAACTAACGCCCCCCCCCACCCACCCCCCGCCCCCACCCACCTGTCCGTTCCTCCCGTATAGTGCCCTCCCCCACCCCGCCCTCCCCCCCCCCCCACCCACCTCCGGCTTTATACCCCTCTCCCCCTCCTCGTTTCTCCCTTCGCACGAACCCCTCTCCCCTCGCGAACTCGCTCCCTTTTCTACCCCTCCTCCTCTGCATCCTCCACCCCCTCTCCCCCACAGCACCGCCCAACGCCCCCCCCGTCCTTCTCAAACCACCCCCCCCACACCTCCTCTTCTCCCCCTTCCCACATCGAACCCCCCCCTGTAGATTCGTCCGTCTCCCCCACTCCGCATGTCAACCTACACACCCACGCATCCCACTGCCCCACCCCACCCTCAATCTCCGCAATCCACGCCCCACCCTCCGCAATCTCCCCATCCCCTGCCACCCCACCCTCCCCCCACCCTCTCCCACCCCCCCCCCCTCCCCCACCCCTAGCCACCTCCCCCTAAAACCATGCCCAACCCCCTCCTCCCCACCCCCCCCTCCGCCCCCCTCCTCCTCTCATTCATCTCCCCTCCCCCCCCTCCCCTCCTTATCTCCCTTGCGATTCCTCCGCGGAAACTCCCCATGCCCAAACTTCGTCTGTGCAACTGCCTCGCCACCCCTCCATCCCCTACCCTTACCCGCCCCACCATCCCCCCTTCCTCGCACCGCCTCCCCCCACAAAGGCCCTGCCCCTCGCAACGCCTCCCCGTCCCCCCTCACCTTCCCTCTGCCATGAATGCCTATTCCCACCCCATCCCCCCCCCACCCCCCGTCCTCCCCCCCTCCCCCACCCCCCAACCCCCTCCCTCCCACCGCCCCCCCGCCCCCCCCCCCCTCCATACTAGCACCCTTCCTCCCCCCACCCGAGACCATCCCCCCACAGCACCCGCTCCACCGCTCCCCATTACCCCGCTCCCATACCCACCCCACCACCCCCGCTCCTCCCCCCCCCCCCTCCATTTCCCTACCCACCCTCCGCCCCCCCCCCCAAACCCCCCCCCCAATACCTCCCCCCCGCATCCCCTCCCTCACCCTCCACCCCCCCCGTCTCCCACTCTACCCTCTGTCCCCCCCCCCCCTCCCCCTTCCCCATCACCCTACACCCTCTCCCCCCCCGCCACCCCCCCCCTTCCCGCTCCGCAACCACCCACCGCCCCAACCCCCACCTCCCCCTGCGTCCCCCTACCCCCCCTACTCAACACCCCGCACCCTAAGCCCCTCACCCGCCTCTCCCGTTCCTACTACCCAACCCCAACCTCTCCCCCCCCAACCGACCCCGCCACCCCCCGCCCTCACCCCCCCCTCCCCCCCCCCCCCCCCCCACTCCCCTCTCTAACCCCCCCTCCCACCACCCTCCCATCCCCCCCCTCCCCTTCCACCCCCCCCCACGCCTACGGCCCGGTTTTTGCATGGTGTAGATTCTACCCCACCCTCGCCTTCCCACACCCCCCCCCCCCCCCCCATGCCCCCCGCACCCAGCACCCCCCACCCCACCACCCACCCCCCACCCCCCCCCCCCCGGCCCTTCCCCCCGCCCCTCCCCCCCCCCCCCCCTCCCCCCACGAAACACCCCCCCCCACCTCCAGTACCCACACACACCCGACCCCCCCCCTCCGCCCCTCCAGCCCTCCCTTCCTACCTCCCCTTCCCGCGTTCCCCCGCTCTACTACCGCCTTCCTCATCATCTCTCCCTACACAACCTACATGCCCATTCCCGCGCACATATCACACCTTCCTCTCCCCCCCCAGCCCCGCCCCAACACCCCCCACTGTACTTCTTCCCTCCTATGACCCCCCCCCGCTCTAGCCCTTCTTTCTGCCTCTGTCCCACCACTCACCCCCCCCGCCCCTCGCCCGATCCTCCTCACCACCGACCCTGCTCGCCCCTCCCCCACGCCCCCCCCCCCCCTCCCCCCTCCGCCCCCCGCCTCCCCCCCCCGCTCCTATCCCACTCCTCCTTCACTAGACCCCCACCGCACACTTCCCTTCACACAACACCCTCCCCCCCCCCCTACTCCCACCCTTGACCCTCACTCCCCCCCGCCCTCCCCCCCCCTCTTCCGGCGCAGAACCCCCCCACCTCGCTGCCCCCCCCGCCGGCCCCGTGCTCTTGCCCGCCGATGCAACCCTCAGACGCATTCCAATCCCCACCTCCCCCCCCCCCTCCCCACGGGACAGGCATACGGTCCTCAACTTGCCTTTCCCTCCTCGCCCATCGACCCATCCTGTCGCTCTTGTACCCGTGCGACTCTCACACCCCCTGGTCCCCACTCACACACCGACCGCCGCCCCACTCTATGTGGGGACCCAGATTGCGCCCACCGGCCTCCACCCGTCCCGTCCAACCCCGCCCCCACCCCTACCCCCACGCCCGTCCCCCCCCCCGCTCCGGCCCGAGTCCAACCGGTCCCACCTCCCTAATCCAACCTCCCCCACCGCCTCCCACCTCCCCCCGCGCCCCCCCCCCCACCTCACGACCCCCCCCACCCTCCCCTCCCCCACAGCCGGCGGACCTGATGCGCTGCAGCCCCGCGCCGCGGACACCAGCCCACAGCCGCCCCTCACCCAGCCCACCTCCCTCCCGCCACCCCCCGACAGCACCGCCCCGCCTTTACCCCTTTCCCCATCTCCCCCCCCTCCTCAGCCGCTTCCCCTCTTCGTATTTCATCGTTCGCGCGCCCTGCGGTCTGAGCCTACCCCCCGGACCTCCTCCCTACCCCTTCCACCTCCCAACACACCTCCACCCCCACATCGTCCCTCCCACCTACCCCCACCCCACACCTCCTACAGCCCTCTACTCTCAATCGCAGAATCTCCACACCCACCACCCCACCCCATCCTCCCCCCACTGTCCCTGCTCTCCCTCCTTCCTTCCCCACCCCCCGCTATTTCCTATCCACTCTTCTCTTGACCTCCCACCCTTGCCCCCTACCCATATCCCTCGCCACACTACACCCTGCGCGCCGGACCCTGCTTCTCGTCCCCGACACCTTCCGTACCCGTCTACACACCCCCACCCCCCTCCCCACACCAGACCCGGCAGCGACCCGCCGCACGCCACAACCGGGCCCAGCGACCCCTGGCCCGATCCCTCCTCACCGCCCCACTATCCAATTACCGTGGCGCCGTTCATACGCACTCCGCACAGCACAAAGAGCCCTGGGCCAGCAGCTCAGAAAATCCCGGTCCGCCCCCCTCGTCCCCCACGCCGCCCATACGCGGCCGCTCATTGCCAACAGCGGAGTCCTATAAAAAATCCCGCGCGCCCCCCCCGCCGCAGGACCGCGGCGCAAACAGTCCTGCCCCACCCACATCGCCACCCGTCAACCCCCGCGCCGCCCCCACACAGCCAGCGCCCCCGCTGCCCAACGCCACTCCTTCGCCAAACACCCGGCCGACCATCTTGGCACTGCACGAGGCCCCCACCCTCTCGACGACGCCCAAACCGGCCCGTAATACCGAAGTGCTCTGCCCCCCCCCCCCCCCAGCGCCCCTTTCTCCCCGGCCATCTGCAAATTCGACGGAGCCCTTCACGACGCCACGACAGGCGAACCCGCCCGCCCGCCGCCTCTTTCCTGTCGCCTATAAGAACACCTCGCCCACCGGCTGGCCCCTGCACTCCGAACCTCGCCGACCCTCCGCTCTCCGAACACTAAGCCCCGCGCCCCTCCCCCCCCACCTCACCACCCCGACCACACGGGACCTCAGCCCTGCGAACCTGGTGCAGGCAGTGCAACGCTATCTCCTGGCGCGACCTGCGCGTGCGGTCACAGCAGCTGCCGGGCTCCCGACGACCGGATTTCGGTCCAGGCTCTCGCCGGCCCGATCAGCCCAGTTCCCCCTCCATCCAACGGTGACCCGCCGACCCTTGGCCCCCCACACACCTGCCCTGCCAACGGCAGCCACCACCACCGCCCCCCCACCACGCCCGGCACTAGCCCCCCGTCACCCCGAACTACCACGCCGGTTACCACCGGGGCGCCAGCTCCACCTCCGCAAGTATCGTCAGTACCGAGCCCCCCACCCCCCCCACACCTGCAGCCCTACGGAGCCACGACTCATATGCTCCGCCCAGCACTAGCGCGCGAGAGTCCATCACACTGCCAGCCAACGCCTGACGCGGCCTCCCCCCTGCCGGGCAGCGCCACGTTTCGCTCCCAGGCGAGTCTCGCAGCTGGGTGACGGTGTCGCTCACCCCGACACAACACCGCCCCTCCCCCCCCAACATAGATACGCCCGGACGCCTGCCCCCCCCCCCCCCCACCACCCCACCCTCGCGACCCCCGCCCCACCCCAACCCCTGCCGCCTATAGGACCCCCCGCCAGCCCCCCACGCCCTAGCTCATGGCTCGCCATCCACACCCTACGGCCCCCGCCTCCGAACCCCCGTCACGCGCCACAACAACCCATACAAGAAGACAGAGTCCTGCTAGTCTGGCTCGCCTGGGTAGCCCACCCGGCGCAGCCCCCCCCCCAGCCTGACGCGCCCCTCCCCCTCACATACCCCCCAACGCCCCCCCCATCCCAAGCACCTCACTCCTCTCCCCACCCCCCCCCCCCCGCCCCACAACCGCCGCTCCCCCTCACCCCCCTCCACCCCGCCCTCTCCCACTTACCCCCCCCAGCCCCAACTCCGCGTCGCCCCCCCCCCGTCCCTCCCCAAACCCCCACTTCCCTCCTCACCACCTCCCCCAACCCCCCTCCCACCCCCACCCCTCCCCTCCACCCCCCCCACCACACCGCCACACCGACCCCACCGCCCCCCCCCCGCCCACCCCCACCCCCCCCCCCCCCCCCCCCTCCCCCCCACACACCCCCCCACCCCGCCACCTCCATCCCCCCCCCATCCCCCCCCCCCTGTGCCTCCCCCTCCCACCCCGACCCCCCGGCCCCACCCCCCCGTCTAACCCTACCCCCCCCCCCCCCCACCCCCCCCCCCCCACCCCCACCCCCATCCCCTCCCGCCCCCCCATATCCAAACCTCCCTCCCCACCCTGTCCCTGCCCCCCCCCGACCTCTTCTCCCCCGGGCCTACCTCCTGGACCTCCAAAGCCGTCCTCACCCCCTCCCCCCCCCTAACCCCCTTCTCACCCCCCCCACCCCGCCCCCCCTTTCCCCCACCACTTCCCCCTCCCACGCCCACCTCCACCCCAACTCCCCCACCCTACCGTTCACTATAGCCCCTGATGGCCACCGAACCAATCGTGTCACACATCTATACTCATGCCCTCAGCCCCCCCGGCCACCACCACAAACCAGGCACCACGCTCCTCCCCCCCCCCACCCCCCCCCACATCCCTCCTCCCCCCCCACACCCCCTCCAAACCCGTTACCGCCGATCGCCCCGGCCCGACCCCCACGCACCTCCCCCCAAGCCCAGCTACAGGTGAAGAGCCCTTCTGCCGCCAGACATGGTTGCCAACAGCTCCCCCCCCTCGGCAATCCGTCGCCCGTTCTCTGGCCGGTGTCATCGTGTCTGCGCCATATGCGTTTCTATGGTGTCACCGCGGATCCGCTGGAACGTACACCAGAAGAACCCCACAACCGCCGAGTAGCCGCCCTCTGCCGCATCGCACCCACTCTCCGATCGTCCTCGAATTCATCGGCCCTTCCGTCACGCCACCTTATAACGTTACGCAGCGAGCCACCAAATTGGCCAGACGCTCGCAAGACCCCCGGATGCCCTCCGAAAACATCGTGAACCCTCACAACCCCTCGCCTCATCTTCACCCCCACACTCCGAATGAAGGATAGCCCGCATCTCGCCGCACACCCCGCCCCCCCCGCTTTCCCGAACGCAAGATCCCCTGCCCATTCCCCAGACACAGCCAGCATTGCGCACTCCCTGCACCGCAAGTGGTGCACGACAGTACACCTGGGATACTGGGCGTCGTTTCGCCGCGCGTCCCGATGTCAGGATAAAAAAAAAAACAACAAACCCAGCCATCCAACAGACCCCAAATCAACCAGCGTCGTCGTGACCAAGCATCCTCGGCGCTTGTTGGCGCCCCAGCCACCAACCCCACTCGATGCAATGCTGTGCGCCCGCGAGCAAGCGAGCGCTTGACGAACGCACCGATCTTCTCGGCCAAGCCGCGCCACCGGTCCACAGCGCAAGAAAATAGCGGAGGCTCCGGTTCCTGCATCGCCCGCGGATCGTTCCGGCGCTGAACCCAGACCCTCACCCGCATGCCTCGCATGTCCTCCTCACACTGCCCGACGCTGCAGCAGACCCTAGCACCGCCACTAATCGCCTCGACACGACCCTACCGGATCCGTATCCGAGTCTGGCTGCTGTCCGTACATGCGCACACTGAATGCGTCGGACCGAAGGGTACATTGGTTGTCGATGCTCCGTGCGCCCGAGTTGCTTTGTTAGTCGAGGCCGCGG
>Ga0179593_1476449_pt1 | contig 16099 bp, 21 predicted proteins | sample CZODoug2_1_08_16_FD_185931 | JGI IMG/M metagenome (GOLD analysis project Ga0179593, IMG submission 185931) | Vadose zone soil fungal communities from Angelo Coast Range Reserve, California, USA - CZODoug2_1_08_16fungal (PacBio error correction) | ecosystem: Environmental > Terrestrial > Soil >...
GAGAGACGTAGTGGGAACTGTAGACACGTAGTTAAGATACAAATGGCAATCGCCAAGCCAGGAAGACCAAGCTTAAAAAGCTCACAGATATTCAAAGGAATAGAGGGACAGCTTTATCTAAAAGAAAAATGACGTGAGCACGGCCTTCGCAGAAGTATCTAAAGATGTAGTTAGGCACAGACAACTGGGATCCACTAGGGGACTTGGGGGGTTTGGACTAAACCACATCCTCTTCAGATGACAACCGATTTTGTTTATGTTAGACCTACGAGGAAACGAAATGCGGCGGGGCGGCGTTTTAAATTTGGATCTGAGCAAAAAAAGTGGGTTAATATGAAAAGAAAGAGAAAGTACGCGCAGAGAGATGATGCAAGGGGAGAGCGTGTGTGGTGGTTCACACAACACGCGGTTTGAGAGGAGATGAGGTAGTGGGGAATTGGGAGGCTGTCCACTCAGACAATCAGGGAAGAATAGATTTTTCACAGTTCAGGGGAAGACTGATAAGTGGGTGAAGAGGGGTGGACCCTATGGAGTAGGGAATCTACACATCAACCATTGGGGTCCTGGTACAAAAACATTGATGCTTCGGAATGCTTGCGGAGGGAAGGGAAGGTTCCTGGGGTTCTCTGTTACGGCGCGAAGCTGGATCATTGGGTCCGCAAAGGAAAAACGGGGGGGTAGCTTGAATATCGTCTTGAAGCCAAGACTTACAGAAAAAATCAGCACAGAGAGTCCGAGAGCTCTTAAAACGAAGCAATAAATGAAGAGGGGGCTGAGTCAGGTAGGGAGTGTGGGTGTAATGAGGAAAAAAAGGAGACTTCCAAGGACGTAAGTTGAAAAACAGAAAAAGAAAGAGTGAGCAATAATCGGGGAAAGCATGAAGCGAAAGAGCGAGAAGTTGGGGTGGGGGAGGGGTGACTGCTAAAAATTGGGGCATAGAAAAGTTTCAAAAAACCCAAGCAATCACAAGACATGAAAAGAATCAAGCCGCAAGTTCAGAAAGAAGAGATCAGCGAGGGCTTCAAAGTGGGCTTGGCAGGAACAATGCTAATCGATCCGTTAGGGACCGCAGGGAAAGGAAGCACGCTATATTGGAAGAGACAACAAAATCTTACTCGCAAAAATAGGGGGCCACGCAATGAACTCATACCGGGGGGAGGGCGGGGTTGCGGGGGAGAAGGGGTAAGCCCAATTCCCGTCGAAGGGGGTATCGAAGAGAAAGATTAAGCGAAGATACGCAGCCTAAAAACTATCTGAATAGACTCAAGGACGTTCACAGCTACAGCTCCGAAGGGAGAGGGAAGGGGGGACCTGAAAGCATGTCCTACAGAAAATAAATTAGAGGCTAGGTAATTTAACGCTCTGAGTGGTGGACCTTGAACGGCGTGACTATCTCAGAAAACGGGGAGGAAAAGGGAATATCACGAAGGTCAAGAGAAGGCCCGCGAATGCGTGATTAAAATAAATGTCTTTTAACTTCAATTGTAAAGTATAAGGAAATGGAAAGGGGTAAGGAGAGAACCATAGGAAATAACCTAGATGCAAGAAGGTGGGTAGGTAACGGACAGGGTCTTTTGGATGCGGATGGGGCAGATATCGGGGGGTATCGCTAGGAGGACAGGAGAGAATTGGGGGTGAAACAGCTTCTAATACTCAAAAACAGAAACTCTGGGAGGGAGGTATAGGGTGGCCAAGTGAAAAGGGAAACCGTATGTCCTCTGGGGGATCTGGAAAAGAGGACGGGGTTTAAAACTCAGTGACCTGGGCCAACACTCTGGCAACTATGGGACCAACTGGAACAGATAGTGAGTGAGTGCGAAGGTAATGTCTTCTCCGGTGGGGGGGGTGTGATAAAACTTAGACATACAAGGAAATAGTATAATTTTAGTCCGATTCAAAAAAAGCCAAAAAAATTATCGACGGGGCGATGCCGCAGAGGTTATCATACGTTGCGAGAGAGGTAAGCGGTAAGAAGGTGGAAGGTAAATCCATGGAACAGCCAAAGAAAGAAGAATAGGATGACCGGGGTATTGCTGTGTGGGAGATTGGAGCGATCGTCGAGTGGGGAAAAGGAAGGCCAGTCAAGAGATTTACGGGGGGGGAAAAGGGGCTAGTATAAAAGAGGGGGCCCGCGTTGGGGAAAAAAAAAGAGGAATCCACTTCAGAACGGAAGTACTCGATTTGGACAAAGCAGGGGAAGAAATCATTCGACCGGGGACTCATTCCAAACCAATGGAGGGGGAAGAGCGATTATTTGGAAATGGGGGAGAAAAAAGGAAGTAAACGACAAACATGGGGAACCAAGAGAAAAATCTCGTCTTACGGATCCAATGAATCTGACCCTGAAAGCAAGTCTGACTGGGAAAAAAAAAAGAAAGAGAAAAACGGTAGCTCCATAAGATCTAGAGAGGAACTAAGATCTTCAGAATCGTAATCCGGATGGATAGAGGATCTAAGGAGGGAAGCATAAGGGGAGTGTCGTTTATAACAAGGACAGACGAGGGGGGGACTGGTCGCGGTGCTCCCATAGTATCTCTAAATAATCCTTTTCCTCAGAGTTGGGGTGAATGGGGAACTTATCAGAGGGCCGATGGCATGAAGTGGGAGTAGATGAAAGGGGAAAAAAATCCTAGGGGGTCGGCGGAAGAGGAAACAGGAGAAGGACCCCACTAAAAACCACAGAAAGAAAAGAAACGTAGAAAGATCACAGAACACAACAGGGGAAAAGATAATCTTCTTCTTTATTGGAATTGGCGTCACTGAAAGGTCCATCAAGTGTCCTCGCAAGGCAGGCAGAACAGTCGCCATTCAAAGAGGCGACTGGGCTAATCAACATCAGGCAAAAAAACCAAAGCTGGAAAGGAAAGGACGTCAATCGGAGTAGGTCGAGGAGACAGGGGCAAAAAGAGACGCAGCCATAGAGGGAGGGACTTGAACAATCATTGGGGTGGTCGATCATGAACCCAACATGTGGCCATGGGAAATGAAACTACGAGCAGAGAATAGAAGGGGGGAAAAAGTTGCTGTACTGAAAACAAAAAAGGGTAAGGGGAAGACAAGAGGGGCGGAAATAAGGGATGGGTCTCATTGATCTCTTGTCTTGGGGGGGGTTTACGGAGAGGGGGGGAGGTCCTAAAGTTGTATGACGGCTGCTTTGGGGGGAAGGGAACATCCCGAAGAGCCTGATCGGGTTGGGAAACAATGATTTTGGGATAAGCTGACTGGAGATTGGAATTCTTTGCGAGGATGACACATTAGGAAGAACCTTTGAAAGGAAGGGGGAGCAAGAGGGGTTGTCTCATCTTTCGATAAGCTTCTGGGAGTCGAGTGTCCGTTCGCGAGCTGAAGGGAGATTGGGGGAGAAAAGCTTAAAGCGGTTTTAGCGGTTCTCTTTCCAAGCAGAAAATCCAGGAGAGAGAAAAAACCGAAGAAGACCAAAAAGAGGCCGCCAGCCAAAGTTAACAGGATTGATGGTTGGCGCAGAGGGGCCTGCGACTGAATAAAGTGGAAGGCACTACTAAACAGGCTTGAAAAATCATTGACTACTTAAGATGGATCAAAATATCCGAAAGTGTGGGTGGCGGGGAGACGAGGAAAAAGGGGGAGGATTCGTTGAACTTTGGGGGAAAGGACAATCACAATACCGACAAGGAGAAGCAAAGGTCACTACTCGTCAAACAACGAGGTGGGGCGCAGGAGTAAAGGCGTCCGGAAAAGAAAGGTAGCCAGACACCGCGAAAAAGAAAAAAACGAAATTACGTTGGCGCGGACAGAAAAATTTATCGGAACGAAAAACTCTCATAAAGGGGGTTGCTGTCGTTGGGGGGCGATACTACCACAATTACAGTCTCCAAGAGACTATAGGATGAAGAGACAAAAATGAACACTCTACCATAGAAAAAGGGAAAGGGGGAAAAGCTACAGCGAGCATAAATATTCTTTTTTTAAAGGTTTGGAGGGGGGAGCCGGCACAACAGGTAAAGAAGTGATAAAGTTAAACCGAGGTATTTGAATAAAGGGAAAAAAAAAATTTCATGCTAGGGTGGTACAAAGGTCTAGCTGAAGTCAACAACCCAAAGGAAGGAGAAGAAGGTTCAATTTGACCCAGAACCATGAAAATTGAAGTATTCAAGACCTCAGTTCCTGGTGAAAAAGTGGAGGGGGGGAAATGCTCGACATGATATAAATCGAGGAGTCATATCTATCTTGCGAGGAGTGGAGACCAAGGGGTTACTGGCGTAAAAGAGGGGGGGGGGAGAGGATGACGGTAATAAGCTAACTAGAAAAGGGAAAGGACAGGATGGGGGGAATACCTTACTCAAGCAATGAGTATGGATGAAAAGTTAGGTCAGGGACATACTGGGGAGGCGAACCGATCGTCGAAAGGGTTTGCAAGAAGCATCCCTATCCGGTTATGGAAGGACAGTGAAGGAAGTGTCACGAAGGGTGAGGGCACAAAAAAAAGAACTCCTCTCAGTCTGATGAGACGGCTTGATAAAATGTGGGGGTGGGGGGGTTAGCGCGGACTTTTCCCTCAGACTATGAAGAGGGTGTTAGGGTCCCAACAAAGCACACACCACTGGGTATGGGCTTAGGGAAAGGAGCGAAATTTCGAGATGAGGGTGGAGGGTGGAAAAAAGGTAGCCATCCTAAAGAGAAGTTCAAATCCTGCACACAAAATTGGGATAAAAAAAAGTGACACATATATGGAGGGCGTGGAAAGGACGAAGTCTGGAGCTAAGGAAGAAAATTCCCGGGAAGGGATGCTAAGTGAAGAATGAGGCAAAGAGGGCGTAAAACCGGAGTTGGATTACGAAACTGATGGGGTCCAGAAGGTAAAGAAGAAAAACAAAAAAAAGGAACTTACAACCATAAGAAATAAAGAAAAAGGAGACGAGCCATTCCGTAAAACTGGGCGCCTGAAGGGGAAATTGATAAGTCAAACTGAAGTCCAAAGGAAAAGAAGTCTAATCAGGCCAGAAATCAGGCGCTCATCTGATCTCACAGGAAGGGGAAGCCAGCACATGAATAGAAGAAAACAGAGTTCGGATGGGACCAACAGCAGAAAGCTCAAGAGCAGAAATCTAAAAAGTAGATCGAAGGAGGAAGAAGAGCGAAAAAAAAAAGTTGTCGATGAAAGTATCAAGCTAAAGAGGCGGCCCGCCGAGTACCCTTCGTAAAGACCATGTTCCTGTTTTATGAAGGTGTCCAAAAAGAAAGAAAAAGGAGTACTCGGGGAAAGAGAATCTTGAACAAAAATATATATAGCCGAAAGAAAGGGACGTGAGAAAAAAAGGTGTGGGGAGGGGAAAGCTGCTAGAGTGCAAAGTAAGGTGAAAGTGTAAATCCGGACCTCAGAGGTTGGGCTGTCGCAAAAAAAGGAGGAAACAGTGGTCGTAAAAGTTGGACCGACGGAAAGACTACCTGGGACGGGGAGATCATAAAAGACAACTATGAAGGGAAGAAGAGGGTAGGGGTATTTTCTGTGGACTTCCGGGGAACTTCCATTCATAAAGTTGAAAACTAAGAAGAAGACCTGAGCATTCACATCCTAAGGCCGAAGGTAAAATCAAACAAGGAACTAAAAAAAAATTAGGAAGCAACGGAGGTCGTACGATATCTGGGAGGGAGAGAGGTCGCAGTGAAAATGGGGAAGTCCGCGTCTTCCGTTGAAAGGGGGGGGAAACCTTACAATGACAACCGAACTTTTTTTCATAGGGGGGAAAAAAAGAACGGCGGCAAAAATGGGCGGCCTGATCCGGAAACTTTGGGGGGAAAGATGAGAGCAAAATCAGAGACACGATGAGGAAAGGGGGGGCTCTTGATGTTGTGGGCCCAGCAGAAATCTGTTTGAGTAGGGTCATTTCTTTTGGGGGGGTCCGGATGCGGGGGAGGGAAAGACACTTCTGATTAACAGTGATTTGGATATCGGAATTGGGGAAAATCCAGTGGAAAAAAGGAAGTTTCCCCCATAGTCGAGAAGACAGGGTGATTGAGCCTCTGTCATTCTTTCCGGGATAGCCTGGGAGCTTGGGGAAGGGGGACTTGGGTGGCTCGGGACGCAAATAACTGGAGGAAATTGGGGGCGCATCTTCCGGGGGAAAGCACGAGGAGTAAAGCACAGAAGGAGTAAAGGAATAGCGACCGCAAGCATCAAATCCACTATCTCTCTCCTTGACGCAGGGGAAGAGGACATAGAGTACAAAAGGGGGGACTGTGAAGGGGGAATACGGGTGGGTAGGAAACAGACCGGAAGGTGAACAGACAAAAGAGTCAGGAGGGGAATAAAAAAAAAGGGCACGACCCAATCGTCTATATGGGGTTTGTGGAGGGGGGGAAAAGTGCTTGAAATTATTAATTAGATGGAGGAAAGGGGAGCTCATCAAAAACATCGGGGGAAAGACAAGGAGGTACTCTAATAGGCAGGAAATCGGGCGGGGGGGACACTGCTTTTCTAACCATGGTTCAATGCGAGACTTGAGCAAGGTCTTATGGGAGAAAAAAGACCGCGGGGGGGGGAAAAAAAGACGGCCAAAAACAAACGGGGAGAATGTCATCACCCAAAGGAAGGCGCAAAACCATAAACTACTATACGATTGAAGTTCAATGGTTGAAGATTTCACGGGAGGACCAAAAAGGAACCGGCTAATTATAGAGAGAAGGGACCAGAGAATCAAGCTGGGAAAACAAGAAGCGAACCAAAAATACGGGTTAACGCTAAACTACTATGAAGAAGTAGAAGATTTCAAGAGAGGGGTATGGAGGGAATTAAAAGGCGCAAGCAAGAAGTTAATTAATTTCCGTATTGGACCAAAGTAAAAATCGGCTGGGTACAAGATCTATTAGGGTGATCGTAAAAAAAAAGTGAAAAGAGAGGGGGAGAAAAAATTTTTGTAACCCATACGCATGGCGAGGGGGTATTAAATACTCAATACAGGAACGGGAGGGGTGGCCATGGGAATGTGTGCAATTGCAACGGATATAACCCTCGATCTATCGTCGAGTCTCGGCTGGGGAAAGGGGAAAAGGGATTTTGTCTGTCGGTTGGGGTACGGAAGTTAGTCGAGCGGTTAGCAGAAAAGAAGGAACCAGGGAAGGGGGGGGGGTGGGTATACCGTATACAGGACGCAAAAAAAGAGAATAGGGGAGTAGGGTAAGCAACTGGTTTATCAAACGTATTGGGGAACTCCAGGCTGAGAGAAAAAAAGCGATGTGAAAGAACTCAATAAAGGGAGAAGCACAGGGGGGGAAATGGGGGGAGCAAAGAAAACTTGAGAAAAATAAGGAAAAAGGGCGGAAGAGGAGAGGTTTATATTGGGAGGGAGGAGGTATACCTTTGGGGGGGGGAGAACTGCTACAAGCGTCCCGTCAAACCAGAAGTAAAAATTTGAAAAAAAAGAAAAAACAATTGTCGACGATTGGTGGAAACGCAAAGAAAAGGGAGAAAGAGGTCAGAGACTGAGGGTTTGCCTTTAAAAACTCCGGAGGGGAAGAAGCACCTAAGGAGACGGCAAATCCGCACAGAACACCAATTTGTTAAAAAAATGAAGAGAAGGGGCTGGCGGAACAAAACGCAAAAAACCGGAGCTCTTGAATATAAAGATTGCGTGTCGAGCGATTCCGCTGGGGGGATTGGGAGGCCTAAGCCAGAGAAATAGGCTAAACGTGAAGATTAGAAAAAAAGGGGGATCAAGTTACAAGAAGAGACGATTGGAAAGGACGACTGAGCACCTGGAACCGAATCAGGAAAAACTAAAAAAAAAAAAAAAGGGGGACAAATTAAGAAGGTGGGATAAGGCGAAAAGGAAAGAAAGAAAGGAGACATCATGGAACACCGAGAATTAACTCGCGTCTTGGGGAAATAAAAAATCCAAAGCATGAAACTAAGCAAAAGGTCTAGGCCCAAGAAAAAAGAAAACACCAACCCCACCCCCAAAAATGGGGGGTTTTTTCCACATTGAGACAACAATTCAGGCTCCTAAAACGCGCATTTCTTAAGGAAGCAAAGGGCGCAGGTCGCGGAAAGAGTGACCATTCGGGAAGGGGGCGAAAGTGCTCAAACAAGAAAGGAGACTCGACATAAATATGAACTTCTAATCGCACTCAAAAAAGAGTGATCAATAAGCATTGCCGCCCTGGGGGTTGAAGGGCTGAGGTCATAGTGAACTGATGGTGGAGTCTAAGTCCTTACTCCACTAGGGAGCGCTGTCCAGGGGGAGGAGGGGAAGAAACAGTCTTATGGGAAGGACAACGAAAAGTGCCAAAGAGAAGACGGAGATCACTCTCCGGAGGGGGGAGAAGAGAGATATTACGTAAGTAGGGTTTTTCTGGAAAAAAAGTAGTCACGGCACGAAAATTTTTCCTAGAAAGGGGAATTGCGAAAAAGGAAAGGGGATTCCGACATGAAACCAGAAAAGCGGCCTCTGAGCTTCAAAAGGAAGGCGGGCAGGAGAGATAGGAGGCAGAGCACGTTAAGGGAGAAAAGCTTTCCAAGAATCATTGGGGGATTGGTGTTGAACCTCATATGACCATGAACATTTGGACTTGAGAAAGGGGAAAAGAAACTGGAAGAAGACCTTTAAACGAACATGGGGCTGTACTGAGCCAAAACGATAGGACGAACGGAGACTCACATAGGGATTGATCTCAAGGGGACGAGGGAGGGGTTTCCAAAAGAAATCTGTTGTGGGAAAAGCGGGGAGTGTGGACGGGAGTGGGATTCATACGCGAGCGGGGCATGATTGGAAGAGACTGGAAGAGAGAGTGGCTTTGAATTTGGCGGCTTAATTTCAATTGGGAAACCATGGGGGACGATAGTAACGAATGTTTAATCCGGGAAAAAACGTAGAAATGGATTTCATAGGATTTCAGGGGAGGTCCAAAAATAGAAAAAAGGTGGTCTTCGGACTTAGGGCTGGGGGAAGTTTTGGAAAGAGGGAAGAGGGTGATGGGTTAGAAAGTGAAGATGATGCAGCAGATCTAAGTTAATATCTCTCGTCCAATCAAGGAGGGACTAGCCATATAGAGTGAAACATACAGAAATAGGGAAGAGGGGGAGCAAGGAGGGGTTAGGGGAGGGGAAAAAACGCGTTAGGGGTTGATCTAGATCTTAACAGCCAAAAATTTCGCTAAATATTGAAAAAGATAAAAGAAACCCATCTCCATAGTGGTGGGAGGTGGGGATTACGATGAGAAAAAGAGGGAGCTGGAAAGGACATGGGGAGATAAAAAACATCAACAGCGAGCCGCCAAGATAACTGACCTCCAAGGATACTCTATGACAAATCAAAAGGGGGAGGGGGACAGGCTTAAAGGGGTAGATGAAAGGACAGCCAGGTAGAGGTTCTTAACATAACACGCCAGAGGGGACTTCAAAACATAAGGGGGAGGAGCAAAAATAACCCAGAACAAATAAAAAATAAGAGAATCTTCGAGTCTAAGGAGACCCCACAATTCAATGGCCGTGTAGACCGAGGGAAGGATACTCAAGTCAGGGAAAAAATCCAGAAACATGAAAGAGGAAAGTTCTCCAGCGAAGATTAGAAATAAATAAGTTTAGAGACAAAAGAAGGGATGGGGAAAGAAGCACAGGGAGGTAAAAAACCGGGTAGTGAATACCTCTCCAACATAACTTTAGAGGGGGGACAAAAAAGAAAAAATTCTGTGATCGGAGAAACACAACGAGAGAGAAGACGGTGAATATACCGGGTGACCAAGAGAAAAAGTGTATGTACACGGCAAGGGGGTAAACTTGAAATATGGGAAAGGGAAAGGAATTCAGGTTAAAGAGGGAGCTATCAAAATTCGGCATCTAGATGGGAAGGGAATCATATCTGCGTATAGTTTTCTCAGAGGTGAGAGAGGAGCTCTAGACAGGGAGAACCTGTAAAAATTGTTGGGTCTAAGCGAAGAAAAAAAATGAGAGGAACATAGGGGGGGGGGTTGCGGGGACGATTCGGTGCTAACGTGGTTCGCCTCTGTTGGGGGTAGTCTTCTCCCGAGAGGGAAAGGTAAGAAAATTACCAGTGGAGGCAAAACTGAGCGAATTTTCAAGGAATTCGAAGTGACAGAAAGGAAAAACGAGTCGGGAAATAGCGGCTGAGGTGGCGGCGGGGATTGAGGTGTTGAGTTCCGCTACACGAAGGCACAGAAATAATCATTGGGTTAGAAAGGCCAAACGCCAAAAAAATGGGAAGGAAACCGGACGTCGAGGTGCTAATTGGGAGAAAGGGTTGGCTGTAAACGGCAGACCATAACAGGAATTCGAATTCCTGCAAGCCCACCATGGGGAAAAGGGAACAATAGAATTAGGATGTTCTGGGTCGGGTCGAGAGGGAAGGGGGATAATCGGGGCGTGCTGATCGCCGCGAGGAAGGGAAGAGGGCATGGCCTGAAAGTCAATCGCACCCAGGGATGAACGGAATTCAGACGAGACGAATTAACTCTATTTGAACAGAAGCGCTAGAAAGAGGGGGAGTCAAGAGCTCAAAAAAAAAGGGAGACTTCTCCACTGAATGGGGGGGAAAGGGAGAGGAAAAAGTAAACCGAAGCTAAAGGGAAGAAGCAGCTTGGAAAAAAAAAAAAAAACAACCCGAGGAAGAAAGAATCCGGGAGAAATTCATTCTTACCTCCGAAAAATAGGGGAGGGGGGAATGGGAACAAACCTACTAGAGCCAAACTTGAATAATAGGAAAGAAAGGGAGTCACTTTCTCAAGAAGAGTTCCGGAAGGGGGAAAGGGGCAGAATGCGCGTCGTTAACCGGCGTTCCGAGTAAAAGACCGGTGCCGTTTTGAAAGGGGTCAGGAAAAAACCTCAAATCAATAAGAAAAAGGATGCTGACGAAGGAAGAACGCATAAGAAACTAAGGGGGGGAGGGGAAAAGCTGCATTCAGACGGCTGGGCACTTTGAATAAATCATCAAAGAATTAAACATGTCTAGGAACATTTCTTAACATGGTGAAAAAAGGAAGGAAAGTTCCCAAAATAAACTACCGTATATTGAGAAAAAAAAAAATGAGGGAAAGGAGGGGGAGGGGGAGTGGGGGAGTTGGGATGGGCACTTAAGTTCACGCCAGCATACGAAAAGGTTTGAAGCGAGCAACCTTGCGAAGCGCAAGGGCCCTAATGGAATTCCGTACTTTCAAGGGAACGAAAAGAGAAAGCGGGCACGCTACTTAATATTTGCGGGAAAGGGGGGGGATCAGAGGAAGGAAAAGCATAGAAAGTCTGGACCGCGTGGGCCTAATTTAGGAAGGGACAAAAAAAATTGAAATAGGAACCGGCCATTTTTTTACATGGGCGGAAAGAGGAGGAACAAGATAAAAGTCAAGGGGGCGTTACGGAGAAAAGGGGATTAAGAGGAGAGCAGCTAAAAAAGGCGGTCGATGGAGGGAAGAAATGGGGAGCAAGAAGGTTTTTGCATCCTCCGAATCGGGTTGTCCTAATTCAGTGGGGAGGCGATAGGGGGGGAGGTGAAATACCGAGCGGCCTGAGCTTGTTAAATGACGTCAGAAAAAGGGGGACTGTGCCTGCATTAAAAGTTAAAAAAATTAGGCTAAGGAGGGGGGGCAAATTGTAGAGGAGGGAAAACGAAGTGGAAGGAGAAAGCGGGACTTGGCTCTAGTTGTGTGTGGAGTTACGAGAGGGAGACGATCTTCAGGGGAAGAGCAAAGAAAGGGGCAGAGTGATAGAGCTGGAGGTCAAAAAAAGGAGCCCTGGAAAAAAAAGACCTCAAATATCTCTCTACAGAAAGAGGCGTTGGACAACAAAGAAGTTGATAGGGTCATAGTAAATTTGGACAAAAAATGGGGGGGGATTTAAAGGATGAAAACAATTAAAGCGGGTGAGGAATGGACATAAAAAGGTAAAACATCAAAAAGTCGGGGCAGAAGACGCATTTTCCCAATCAAGATAATTGGGTGGGGGGAGGTGACTAGCGAATTTAAAGCATAGGAGGGGGTTTGAAGTAAATAAAAAAATCAACAGGATATCAAACGACATGAGTCCTCGCATATTGACGTCGGTAAAGTCTATTTGTTAAAACTTTGGGGGTAGGGGAGAAAGTAGGTAAGAAGTTATGGGCCACAGTAGGAAAGTGGACTTAACATAAAAAAATATGAAGAGGGCAAAAAACCATAGTAGAGACTATTTGGTCGGGTGTAACGAACCACGTATGAAAAGCCGTCACCCTCAGAAACTAAAACATCAAAAGAGGGAGTGAGTTAAAATCGCTTGAGGACCCCAAGAAATTCCACTGTTAATCATAGGGGAGGGGAGAGAATGGTCAGCACTCCAAAGAAGCAGCCAGTAAACTACGGTACGTGAAATCAGAAGGAGGAAGATTCAGAATTGGGTTGGGCGTAATTATGCCTCGCAGGGGGAGAGACCATGTAACATAAAAGTTTAAAAAAAATAAACTATTTAGGTATAAACAAGAAAAAAGGGACACTGGTTACAAAGTTATCAACTTAGGTGGAGAGCTCCAACAACAAAAAAGGCTGAGAGGAAAGAGGCAAAAGGAACTGCCTTTTTCAAAATAAAATGGCGAGTGGATTCCCCGGAAAGGGTTAAAAATTAATTTGAAATGGAGCCATTCAGAAAAGAGAGAAATAAACTTATTCTGAAAAAAAGGGACTCTGTATTAAGTCAGGTTGGGTTTCCTTTCTGAGGAGAGTGGGGGGGGATAAATACTTTAAAGAGGGAATATCGAGCTGAGAAAGGAGAAAAAAAGGGTGTGGACAGGGAAACAAACCGAAAGCAATGAGGGGTATAGGAAGGTGGGAACTTGAGGAAGGGGTTTATCGCACCTGTGGGGGTAGAAGAGGGGGGGGGTGGGGCCTTGAACGCCTATCTCTGTTGCCCCAGAAAAGACAATTACTCAACTGGACGAAGGGGTTAGCCAGCCAAATTGAAAACGATTCGAGGTGAGAGCTGATAAGTTCGCCGGGGATCAAATGTTTAAGGGGGGCACGGGCGGAAAGACCTACAGTTATAAAAAGGGAAAGCCGAAAGGAAAGAAAAAAGGGAACGAAATGGGTGATATAAAAAGGGAGATTCAGGAGATTTCGAGACGAGTGTTGGTTTAAAGAAGAGGGAGTGGGCAATCTCAAAACGGGAAAAGCTCGCAAAATCAACTGGTCAAATTGTGGGGAAAAAGAATGTAATGGCAATTTCTGGGAGGGAAAAGAGCGATCTTGAGCTAGCGATATTGAGCGTCGAACGAGCTATTCCACCGGGAATAGGCTTGAAATCCTAATGCAGAAACAGTTGAGGATGAGAAAAAAATAAAATAATGATGAAGATCTGGAGAAACAAAGGAACTGGGGGGGGGAAAAGAGAAAGCCACCGCAATCATTCGCCGAAAGAAATTAAGAAATACCAATGAGGGAATTACGATGTTTAATTGCTAGACAAGGACTGCTACGATCTTCTCACCAATAAGGAACAATGAAAAGAATCAGGGGGACCGCAAGGAGAAGGAAAAAGAAAGAAATGAATCTTCACCGAAATCAATATTTCCGGGACTTGAAAAAAACAAAATGAGCAGAAAAGAGAAAGAGGAGGAGTCTAGAGAAATCGGAACGAAAGGTAAGCAGCAAGGTCTCAAGTCTATAGTTTCAAGCCTGGGAAAAGTCTGAATTTCCTTTTCAATAAAAAAGGGGTAAAAAATCAATTAAGGGCGGAGAGAAAGAAAAAAAAGGGAGATCGAAGATATATTAGAAAAGGGCCCATGTTTGTGCTTTGAAAGCGGAATTAATCCTCTTGCCTGATGAGGTGAGGAAAGTGAAGGGGAAATCAGTTCATTGAGAAGGCATGCAGGGAGGAAAGTTGAGGGGGAAAGGGTGGTACCCGACTGAAAACACAGAAAAAATAACGAAGAAGAGAGATAGCATCAAAAAAAAATGAGGATAAAGAGAGCTTTAAGTTATTTTTTGGCGACTGGACCGTCGGGGAAAAAAACTGACGACGGGTTGGAAAGAGGAAAGGCAGGGTCAGAACAAGATTAAGGGTCTCAACCGAAAAACATAAGCAGCTGCAAAATGCAGCTTAAAGAAAAAGTGAAGGGAAAAGGCTGGCGGTCGAGATGAGCAAGAAACTATGAGCATTTCATCAGCTTCGGCCTCTCTCATGTATTATGTTTTGGCAACGAAAAGGAGGGAAACCTGGGAGGGTACATAGGGGGGAACGAACATGGCTGCAGGACCTGTTTTAAATTGGAAGGGAAGGATAAAAACAAAAATGGAGATCAAGGAATAAAGCTCTCCGATGAGGTGGTGTGCGGACAAAGGGAGAAATTGGAGGGCCAGAAAATCTGGGAAAAAAGGGAGGGAAGATTCTTTGGTCAGTGAGGGGAAAAAGAAAAAAGTGGGTCCGTGTGGGAGAGATCTTCGAAGGGGGGACTTCCGTGTTGGAGGGGGGGGGGGAATAAATACTAAGACGGCCGCACCTCATGGTTGGGGCTGGGAAAAAGCAGGAGAAGACCTGGGACGATAAAAACTTGGATTTACATCGGGGACAGGCTTTTCTTCGGGAAGAACTGAGGGGAGTGGTTTCAAGAAAAAAACAGTTGAAGCAAGGGGGAAGTCGAGGGAAGAGTAGGAAGGAAAAGAGAGAGTCCATACCGCACATCGGATACTCACAATACTCTTGAAACGCTCCCTCAAGTTAAGTCATTCAGAGGGAGGGTAAAGGTGGGCAAATTATGGTGACGGCAAGAAAGGAAAGGGTATTGCACAAGAGAGCGGAGTAACACCACAATGCTAAACTAATATAGAATAATCCGAAGAAGGAACTAACACTCTGGAGAGTTGGGTGGGGAGGGGGGGGGGGGGGGGAACTGTTCAAAAAAAAAATTTATTAAGAGTCTGGTACGGGATGGAAAAGAAAAAAAAAAGATGGAAAACCAGATAAACCCTCGCATATACGACCTAGAAAAGGAGGGAACAGTGTTCTTGTCATGAAAAGGAAAATGATATGGGGCCCATGCTGAGGGGGGGAGGTAAAAACACCTGAGAAGCAAAAGGAGACAGCGGTTCGATCAACAAAGAAGTGGAGGGCCTCAATAACCTGGGCATTGAGTTGGGGAAGGGAATAGATACGGAGAAAAAACAATTCCCGTTATCCTATAGAAGAGAGATATACCTCAATCCGAAAAACACGCCGCAACCCGTAAAACTACTTAAGGACCAATCAAGACCGAGATAGCATTGGAAGTCAGATCCTGCAATGGCACTGCCGAACCTGGAAAGAAGGAAGGTATGCCCGGGAAGGGGATTTTGTGAAAAAAAAGAAGGGGTAAAAAGTGGGATTCGTGGGGCTCCTCTCATAAAAAAAACCGGATTATGATAACATAGCATATTCACAGTTCTCAAGACAGGTTGTAAAGAGGGAATTTGGATTCAAAAAGAGTTTTGTAAACTTCAGATGTACAAGGGGAAGAGGAAAGTTGGGGGCCTAAGGCGAGAAAAAAAATATAGACCTAGTCAGGCATCGCGCGAGGGTTTATGATTGTTACGGAGAGGGTATCTCTACTGTAAGAGAGGGAAGAGCGAGGCGAGCGGGGGGGTAGATCCTAGCACCAAAGCATCGGTAAGTTTTATGGCGGGGCGCTTACAATACTTGGGGCGAAAAGGGGGGTAAGTATGGGAAGAAAACTAATCGCGGTGTATGGGCCCCGAAGGACAAAAGCTCGAAAGGTCGAATTTCCATGGGGAGACAAGACCACGTGGAATCGGGGAGAGGGTCAGGGGAATAGGGGAGCTTAATAATTGTCTGTCATATCCGGGGAGGTGGTGACAAAGACCCTTTTCCCTTCCAGAGGAGGGAGAGGGGCAGAAAGAAAAACCCAAAAAATGAAGAGAAGGGAAGGCAAAGGACGGGAGGAGTTCTGGAAGGAAGAGACTTGGGGAGGAAACGGGAAATTTTCCATCAGAAAAAATGGGGCGGGAGGAAAAAAAAGAAGGAAAAAAACTGGGAAAGTCCTATGAAATGCTAGTATTTGAGGGGACGGGTCGGCGAAGGATTGGAGGGAGCAGAGGGAAGATATGCATTTAAGAATCAGGCCGGTTCAATAGGGAGAGGGGAAGAGGAAAAAAAATC
>Ga0179593_1664219_pt1 | contig 16099 bp, 19 predicted proteins | sample CZODoug2_1_08_16_FD_185931 | JGI IMG/M metagenome (GOLD analysis project Ga0179593, IMG submission 185931) | Vadose zone soil fungal communities from Angelo Coast Range Reserve, California, USA - CZODoug2_1_08_16fungal (PacBio error correction) | ecosystem: Environmental > Terrestrial > Soil >...
GGTAACTACATCTTGGTAGTCACCTCTCGCCCCTAAAAAAAAAGAAAAGGTCTAGGGGGGAATATACCGCCTTCCACTCAATCTTAATGCGAGAATCCTTCTTCGTAGAGATAGCCGTAAGGAACAGGTCCTACTCAAAGGGGGAAAATCTCTTCCTCGGAAAAAAAAAAACGGAAAAAGCTCTATTTCAAAGGGACGTTTCGGCAAAAAAAAAAAGAAGGATTACGCCGAGGGGAAAGCCCCGAAAGGGGAAAAAGGATCTCGAACTGGCCTCTAAAGGCCGCGCGAAATGGAAAGAAACCGGTGAGCCCATCAAGAACGGTTCGCAAAGGGGGGACAAGAAAGGAAAGCCTTCTATGAAAGGTGGAGGCTCTCATTGGAAAAAGAAGTAGAAAAGGCGGGAAAGAGGGGTCCCTCTTTTCCTCCGGGAGGGCTGCCTGAGCAAATCGAAAGAGCCTTTTCTTTGGAAGACTTTCCTCTAGGGGACGTTTTCGTCCAACCGCCAAGGGACGAAGGACAAAAGAAAGGATCGCCGAGGCCATTGGAGAACGAGCGTGCGCTGCCAATGGCCTATCGTAAGCTGAGCTAAGAAGGAAAAAGCTGTCTCCAAAAACGATCCCGACTCAAAAATGCCTCGGCGAAAAAAAGCCGGGGGGGAAATAAGACGTCATCAAAGGAAGAAAAGGGGTCCGCTTCCCCGCCTCCAAAACCCGTCACCATCCAATAAGAAAAGGCCCTGTGGATAATTTAATAGAAAAACCAAAGAAAGCACTCTTCTCCTGGATAAGGAAGAAAAAAGAAGCGCACGCGGGAAAGGGGAAAGCTGTCCTGAAGAATGAAAAAGCGATTCTGAATGCGCATAAGCACGCAAAAGTCGCCAAGCTCTTAAAGGGGGAAAAAAAAAGCAAAAAAAGAACCTCCACCCTTGCCGACAAGCCTCCACATCAAAAGACTGAAAAGACGGCAATGATAGAAAAAAAGGGAAACCGAAGAAATCTTCCAAGAGAAAGATAATTCCACGGAACAGCCTTGAACTTCTTCCTGCGTAGGACGGTCTGACTAAGCTTGATTAGGGGGGAGAGGGAAAGTAACCGTCGTTCCTCTTAAGATCGTCACTCCCTCCGAAAAAAACTCTTCCGCCCATCCCCCTCGGGGTGTCCAAAAATCTAAATAATCAGGCCGGGCGTGAAAAAGAAAGGCGCCTCGTATAGGGCCAGTAGGACTGCTAATCTCTTCAGAAGGAGGAGAAAAAAAAAAAAACTCAGCGTTTATTTCCCGAAAAAAAAGATTAAGAACGGTCTCGCCTTTCGAGCGAAAAAGAGAAGAAAAAGAAGGAGATCTTGCCCCTAAACGGACCGCAAGCATTCTCTCCCAGCGCGGGGAACGAAGCACTCCTGCGAATTGAAAGGTAAGGCTAGGTTGAACACTGGTCACGATCGATAAAACAGAAGAAAAAAAAAAAGAAGTACGCTGTTGAACGAAAAAAAAGGGGAAAACCAGAGGGCGTCTTTCGGGAAAAAAGGGAAACCATTTGCCGACGTCGAACTTCAGACTCTGGGATCGACCGCTACGCGCTGAAAAAAGGAAAGAGGGGTAGGGTACCCTGATCGCGTGGTTGCCGAGAAAAAAAAAAAAAAGATCTCTCACCACCACACCTTAGGAAAGATGGGTCTCTTGCAAGGGGAATGAAAGGAATACCTAGTGCCGAGGGGGAAAAACGGTCAGACTCCGACTCCGGGCAAAAAGGAGGCAATGGCACATGATACGATTAAGGACGCAAAAAAGGAGCGTGTGTTTCGGAAAACCGTCGTCGTATCCTTGGGAGGGTGCGGGGGGGGGGGGGGGATGGATCGTGAATCATTGGCAAAAGGGGAACCCTCGAGGAAAAGGCCTTTCCACTCGGACTTCGTGCTCAAAAAATACTTCAGGAATTCGTGGCACAGGGGAGAAAGGGAATAGCCTTTGAAAAGAAGGCCCCCAGCCGCTCCTAATTGCGGAGCGAGGAAAAGAGGGCTAAACCCCGAGAGAGAAGAGAAAGGGCCGTCCTCGAGAAGGGAAGAAAGAATGACCTCTAAGGGGGGAAACGGCCTTTTGAAAGTGCTTCTTGTCGACGGAGAGCCCCGGCCGCCAGAACGCAGGGGGCGAGATGCGAAGCCCGGGAGCGGGAAGAGGGGAGAGATGATCGAGTGGAAGCGGGAGAGCGAAAAGGGGGAGAATCCATCTTTCCTAGGTCAACTCGCTAATCTCCTACTACAGGAGGGGAAAGGCGTGCTTACGGACGAAAGGAAGACGGATTTTTGTTCTACGGGGGGAAGGGAGGAAACTTCCTACTTTCGTGTCCAAATGTAGGGGGGGCGAGCATTCTGCCCGTAGGGAAAAAGGTGATGTAAGAAGGAAAAGGGGGACTGGGTTTCATGGTGGCGGGGCTAGTGGGGGGGACAGTACCGAGCTTTTCTACGGTAAGGAGTCCTGTCGTAGAGAGAAAAATATTCTCTTAAGGGATCAACTGCGGGCGGCATTATTCAGGCCCGAACTAGAGAATCGTACGATAAATGATTTCGAAGGGGGGGGAAAGAAAAAAGGAATGGCTTCCCGGCGGGGGGGAAAAAAAAAAGGTGATTTTCTATGTCACTTATCACCCCGGAAAAAAGAGAGACTTCTTCGCAGGGAGAGGGGGGGGTGGGGGGACGGATTCTGGGGGGAAAAGCGATGGCCTTTTGGCGGAGGGGGGAAACCGGGCGCAAGAAAAGTATGGACGGAGGAAGAGGAAGCTTCTGCCGGAGAGGGAAAAAAAGAAAAAGGGAGGGCTGCTTGTCGGGGGCTTCTGCAGGGATCGTCGTTTTGGCGGACCGCCGGAAGTCTTCGTTCGGAAATTCTTCTCGGCAAAGGAAGAACGGGGCGCTTATCTTTGAGCCTGCCCTTGTGCCGCGAAACTCCAGGGGGGGAGATCATCGCATGGCACTTCGGGAGAAGAAGGGGGCGGCCAGCTTGGAGGAGAATGAAGGGGGTTGCTGTTTAAACGAAAAGAGATAAAAGATTCCCATATCTTCCATGAGGTGGAAGTCACAGTCCGCCAAATATTATGACTCACGCACGAAGTATTGACGTTTGGACAAGCAGAAGGGGGACCAACTCGGCCCTTTGACTAAGAGGGGGTCCCTAGCATCTTCACCGCTCTGTTGAGGACAGGGAAAAATCAAGAAGTCCGGATTATAGGAAGAAGGGGGGGATTTCTCTTAAGAAGGTGGGGACACTAAACTGCACGATCCGGGGTGGGGGAAGATCACACCGGAAAAAGGGGGGGGGGGATGTTTTCCCAGTGGAGGAAAGGCGGGAAACGAACTTTAGCGCATTTCAGGGATCCCCTGTCGCCTAGGGGTAGGAGGTATTCCGCGCGCACCGGGGTCTTTTCGCCTAAGCAGGAGGAAGAAGGAGGCGCGCCGAATGCTGGGATGTGAAACAAAGTTATGGCTTTTACCAAGAGAGATCGGTTCAGAAAGGAAGATGACTAGGGGAAAGGAGAGAGGGGGGTCGGTCTCCAAGCGGGAGAAGCATTCCGGATAGTTCCACGAGGAGACGGGACAGATTCGCAGGGAAAGTTAAGGGGGAGGAATTGAGACTTTCCGGGGAAATCAGTCTTTACTGCCTGACGTCGAAATTCTGCTCGGAGGGGGAGGGGCCAAAGCAGGTCGTCGAGAGAAGTCGCACTTCATATACACGCAAATTGAAAAGGAGGGGACGCGCCGAAGGGAAGAGTCCAGAAAGAAGGAACAACTGACTTCCGGAAAGAGAGCTCAGGTTGGAGACGTGCATAGGGGAGTTTCTCTTCAAGAGGGGGGGGAGGGGGGAAGTCTACTATGAAGTCGGGGATCGAGGAAGTTTGGGAAAAGACTCTTCCCTTGGAGGATGGGCAATGCAGCCCAGGCGATTGCTCGAATCTGGACGTGTAGCCTCGGGGTCTGACCTTCAGAGGAAGGGGGGGACGAGGGAAGTCCTATGCAGGGGGAGCTCTGAATTGACCAGCGTCTGCAGAGAAGAGAGGCCTTAATTCTGTGAAGTGTAATCTCGAAAAAAGGTATTAGGAGTAAAAAAAGAAGAACACTTCACCGAAACCGAAGGGAAGGGAAACAATGCGACAACGTCGCTGGTCTGGAGGTATGTGAGAAGCTCTGCATCGTCAGGGAGGCTCCTCTATCCTAAAAAAAGGGAATGAAGCCGCGGCATACGTCATCCGGAGACTAAGGCGGGAAGTACTAGGACCAGGGGCCTCGTCGTTTGTCGAGAGAAAAAAACTTCTTCGCAAAGGGAATGGAAAGTATTACCGTAAACAGAAGGGAAGGATATCAACCGGGAACGGGGCTCCACCAACAAACGAAGATTTCCCTGGGAGGGCTTCGATTGGGGCCGGGAGTAAAGAGGGAGGGGGGCAAAGACATCAGGATTGGGACCAGGGTCTCTGGGAAGTGCTGGATTGCCGCTTCAGGGGGGCCACGCACATCTCCCCCAAGAAAAGGGGAGGAGCCTTCAGCAAGGGGAAAAAAGGAGCAAAAGCGGGACAAAGGAGAAGACTGAAAAGGGAAAGTTCTTCTGTCCTTCAGGAAGGGAGATGAAGAATCCTGAATGCCGAAAAAGGGCCCTCTGAGGATCACTACCATCGCCTAATGCGTCCGGGAAAGAAAAAAGATCTCTGATGTCATTTGTGGGGGGGGGGTTAGGGGTGTGGGGGGGGTCGTAAAAGCCTGACGTGGAAAAGAACCAGTTCGGCGATCAGAAGAAGAGAAAGGGAAAAGGAAACAATCCCCGGCTGAACGAAGAAAAAAAGGAAAGTAGACCCTCGACATGGAGACGAAGGGCAGGTAAATTTGCTGGGTCGCTGCCTCTCGGAAGAGGGAGAGGGGAAACGGTTAGCCATCAAAGAGGGACTTTTTCGGAAAGGTGGCGGGAAACGAAGACGATTTCGAGACTGAGGGCATGGATGAGGTGGTCGACATTGTAAAAAAAAAAAGGGAGGAAAGGGAAGGGGGGCTGAAAAGAGAGAAGGGACCGGCTGTGGAAAGTTTCCCGACCCTTCAGAAAGGAAAACGGGAAGCATCCTATCCTGGAAGAGGGACTGTCAAGAAAAAAAGGGGGGAAGGCAGAGGACTTTAACGGGCAGGGGTGGGCCGCAACGATCCCGGCTACAATAAAAAAAAAAAGCTCGCCGAGGCCAGGGAAAGAGAAGGGGTTCCAAGGGGGAAGACAAATCCGCTTCTGAAAATAGTCCTGCATCGAATAATCCTCACTAGGAAACTTCTATCCGAAAAAAAAAAAGTAATGTCCGCAGGAAAAAGGAGAGGGACTATCCGAATCGGAAGAATCACAATGCGAAGCGCTCCTTTTCTCTTCCGAAGAAAGAGGAATTCTTCTAATCCCTCCTCAACAGGAAAAAAGAGGGAAAAAATCTCGGCAAAAGGAATGGTGAGTATAAAACACGACCAAGTTTTTGTCAACCTGGACGAAACCATCGTCTCCTTTATCCGTTCTAGCCAGGCAATAGGGAAGAGGGGAAATTTCCCGCGAGTTCGGCCTGGGAGGAAGGAAAAAGTGATCTGAAGCGACATCCTGAGCGAGTCTTCCGAGGACTGCCACCTTCTCCAATAGAGGTCCACGAGAAAAAAACCCCTGCCCCCAGGGGCCTCCGACAGCAAACCGCACGCGAAAACCGACGGTGCGAATGTAAAAAAAACCCAGTAATGGAACAAAGAAGAAGGGGGAAAACCTGTCAAAAATCAGGAGAGAGGAGCCTTCCCGCAAAAAGGGGAACGTCAGCCGAGAGGGCGATCTCTGACGCGATAGGGGGGGGGTAGGAGGGGGAGGATAGGAGAGAGGGGGGTAAGAAGGAGGGGGGGGGGGAAAGGAAAGAGAGGGGGAGGGAGGTGGGTGGAGGGGAGAGGATAAACACGGGGATCTGGGGAGGCAAGGGGAAAAGGGAGGAGGGGTGGTAGATCGTGGAGACTGGAAGGGGTACGGAGGGGTTGGGGGCCTATGCAGGGGTGGAGGAGGGAACTTCTTCGGTCCATCTTCCTCTTTTGGCTCATGTAGAACAAAAAGGAGCGTCTCGGTCGGTAAAGAAGATCTTCATGGCGGTGAAGGAAGTATCAGAAAGTGCCCCACGGGGAGCTGGCCCGGCTCTTCCGCCAAGCCAAAAAGGGAAGGCGGCCGGCTCGTTCAAAAGAAAGATCAGGCCGGTCGTGAATAGGGCTTCATCGGATGACAGGAGTATGAACGATATCTCGTCATCGTCTGGGAAGCGCTTTTATTAAATCGCCTCCGGCAAGGGGGAAAGATGGGGATCTCTGGAGAGCATAATGGCTATCATCTAGAAGAAAAGACCACGGAAAAAAAATGGAGATCCCTCGCGGTGCGCAGAGAAAGGAAAAAAGAATTCTAATTTGAAAAGGACGCAGAGGACAGCGAGATTTGCCAAACTTGTCACGTATCGATCCCCCGAAGAAAAAACTCTTTGTTCTAAAAAAAGGTAGAACAACAGAGGCAGCTTCATCGGGAGAAGGGAGACTTCTCTCTAATGTGGGAGGGGCCCTATGTCGCTCGAAAGCACTCGCTTACCTCGTCAACTCGGAGGGGGACCGATTCTTCCTCGAGCTGCATCTAAAAAAAGAGAAAAAAACTTATTAGGAGGGAAAAGAGTAGAGGGAGGGAGGAGAGAGGGCAGAATAAAGGGGGGGGCAACGCTGATCATGGAAATACAAAAAATGCCTCTGGTTCGAAAAAGAAAAAAAGGGAAGACCTTTCCGCACATAGAAGGAGAAGTGGGGGAGAAGGAAAAAACTCATGAAGCAGCACGAGTTTGAAGATGAGAAGAGGGAAAACGCGTCAGTCCGTGATCCAGAAGGGTTTGAATAGATGTCACAGAAGGGTCAAAGGACTCCGGGAAGCGGCGGCCTTTCAAATTCGCATGCATGAAAGGAAACCGCGCTGGGTCGAGGGGGAGGAAGTTCGTGGGCAGGAGAAAGACATGCGGGGGGGAGATTGTCGCTCGCATCTGAGCCCAAAAATCCTTCAACCTTGCAAAAAAAAAGGGGCCAAGTCTATGCCATGAACAGGGGGCCGCGCACCGCACGAGATCGACTCTTACTAGAGAAGCGGCTCCTCCGTGAAATCTATGTTCAAAATCCCGGCCTGCTTAGCCGCTTTTTCGCCAATCCTCCTAGGTTCTTGGGGGGAAAAAAAAGAGCTATCCGCTTGCGGGGGAGGCGAGTCCCCTTTATAGATCTTCCCGTCCATACGGGCACCTCATCAAGGAAGTAATATCAAGCAAATCATCTCGCAGAACAGACGGGTCCGCCGTTCAAGAATGTACGCGCGGCACTGAATAGGGATTTTTGGCTCTAACGCTTTCTTAAAGTCTTTTGGCTTGTGCAGAACAGGGGCTGAAGGAGGTTTCAAAGGTTCCTTTTCTTGTGGGCTGTTGGCCTGGGGGGGAGGATTTTCCGTCCGAATCATTGGGGGACGGTGCCGATCGCTCATGATTCAGAAGAGAAAAAAACGGTCGGCAATTCTTCAAGGAGAAGCAATTTACCGAGTGCCGATCTTGAATGGATAGGATAATGTCAAAAAAGGATTGGAAAACCAGTGGGGGGCGAAAGTCAATGAGTTATCCCGGCCTAAGATATTCTTTCTGCGTCTTAGGGGAGGGCGGGCTTCGCCGCCGAGAGAACCGCTCCCCGCTCGGCCTTAGGGGGGCCGATTTCAGGAGTCAGGGGTGGCGCTTGATGAAGGGGACGCGGCCTTCTTGGCGGGAGGAAGCGGGATCGCAGGGGGGCCTCTTCGGGCGGAATCGCTGGAAAGAGGTCTGGGGGCGCCGCGCTGAAAAAAAGGCTTGTCCAACTTGGCCCGGGAAATCAGGCGATACTGATCGGCCCGAGCGTTAATGGTGGCGCTCGTGGATCTTGGAAAAAGAAAAGTCACTAAAGAAGAGGGGGGCCCATGACTTGATTTTTGCCCGGCTAAAAAACATGCTGCACGGATAAGTCCAGAGAGGGTCCGGTGCCGTGGATCGAAGAAATTTCGTCGGATCTTTCCGGGGACCAGAGAGGGTCCGTCATGAGTTCAACCGGGGGGATTCCAATGTTCAGAAAGAGAGGGGGGCCGGCTTCCAGAGAAAAGGGTTCTCGGACGCAACTAGAAAAAGATCCCTAGTCGGTGAGGAAAACTGTTTCAGGAGGTGGTCCAAATTGCGCTCGTGCATGGAAAGGGGGTAAGGTCAGGAATCCCTGGGTGCGAAAATTGCGTTTCTCTTCTTGGAGAGAAATTCTGCTTCCAGGGGAGGGGACTCCCTCGTTCGTAAAAGCACGATCCGAGCGGTTTTTATTTGCCTAACCGGAAAGGGTACTTTTTCAGGATTTACATCATATCGGTTTCCTTTTACCCTGAACAGGGGCTTCCATTTCCGAGAGGGGCCACCTCTCGGTCTTCATGCCTCTCTTGGGAGTCGGTTGCAGGAAGGATCTTTCTAACGAAGTAACGGCTTCTCCGGAACACACGTTTTCCTTCCTTGCCGAGAGAATAAGGGGGGTTGCCCGGGTCACTTCGGAAAGGGGTCATACAGTGAAATTCCGACTGTCTTTTTAAAAGGTTTTTTCATTAAGTAGTCTATCTCAATAATATGCACTTGGTCCCCTAGTCCAGAAATTTCTTTGAGTGGGTTCCTAGTTTCGAGTGTCCGGGGAACTCTCTTGGTCAGGAAGCCTAAGGAAAGTCACGTTGTTGGAGAAGGTCTAGTTGCTCACTTACCATCTCGGCGGTGAAAAAAGGCTGCTCTAAGAATTGAAGAGGGGGACCACGACGCGGACCATGGGACAAAGGAACCGTCTTCTTCTCGAATGATTAGACGGCGGTTCTTGGAAGGACCTTCAAGAGGAGGGAGATTGACGCGATGAAAAAACTCTTGACAAAAGCGGGCCTGCAGGAAAGCGCGGAAAGGGATGAATTTTATCTAGAAAAAGGGAGAGGAGTAAAGGAGAAGAGAGGAAAACGAACCTCACTCGCTTCAAACGAGCGTTCGCTGGGGGGGGAAGAGCTCGTCATCAGCTCCTCGATAGGGAAAAGAACCGCGATTGAAAAGGAGTCGAGAAGAGCGGCTTGCATTTCGAGGGAAAAGTCCGTGTGTCTCTGATTCTTCCGCATATTACTGAAAAACAGCCTTAGAGCAACCTACTGCGGTCGGACCACCACTATCATTTAAGAAAAAAAAAGTTGCTGAAGGAGGGGGGAGAAATGTCGCGGGCACGGAACAGCAAATTTGGGGCACTTGAAATGATGCGGAAGGAAACCTTCTGGGGGGCCGCAATCTACCCCCGGAAAAAAAAGGACGAGGCGACTTCATGAATGGCCCCAACCCTTCTGAAACTCAATCGCCTTAAAGTGGGGAGGGATTTGCTCTTCTCTACCCGAACGTTCCTCTACAACCTCCGTAAAAAGCTCTTGCCTGCGAAAGTCCGTCAGGACCCTATCTCGAGGGTTTCACGGGAAATCAGGGAAATGGCGGCCAGAGAGCATAAGTATTACAAGCGGCCGAGCCTAGACGAAAAGAAGTCTCCCTCTACATGATTCTCTAAAGTTAAGGTCCGCGCGAAAAAACTCCGTAACCGTGGAGTAAAAACTCACAGCAAATCGTCCGTTTCTTCCCAAGAGCACGATAAGCCTGATCCGGCGGGGGCTGACATTGTGATCAAAAGGGCGTGTTATTGCAGATCGCGCCCTGCAGTCTAGGGGGACCTATCCCCTCACATCCTATTCCTGGGGGGGTACAATAATTTAATCGAGGTAGAAATAGGTATCTTCCTTTGACGCTATCTACAAAAACCATTACTAGTCCATTGTCTCCTTAAGTAAGAGCGTCTTGGCTTCTTCAATCCGCCTAATGAGGGGAATTCATCTGAAGAGGCCAGGATAATCTTGGGAGACAAAACTTCCAGACTCTCCAATAAGAAATAATAAATCCTCTTCTAATCCGGGGGAAGCACAGAGTCTCTCGCGTCCCGTTAGGGTTCAGCCTCCCATACAAACGCCTAACATCCAATAAAGATTCTTGTCGAAGGGTGGTATACTAAAATTGTTTTCCATCAGATTTAATCCGTTGAGCAATATCTTCACGCGGATTGGGGGGGGGGCTCTATTTTCGTCCATGCCGACCTCTTCTATACCCTGCGCGAGCTAGGATCGCCCAAGCGCGGGGAAAATCCAGGACCGCCACCAACGACCTTTTTCTACCGTCCTGCGCCACAAAGGGTGCTCTCACTCCCACAAGGGACAAAGGAAAAGCCATGGCCGCCTCTCCAAAAAGGAAAAGTCAGCTCATCCTGTAACAAGGGAAGTCGATCTCGCGCTGGCTTAGAAGCTGGATGATGGACAGCTCGAGAGAAAAGCGGACTCGTCATCAAGTGTGATAAAACGCACTCTTCTTCTCTAAACCCCGGCGGCGGGCGTTCCCGTCTAATAGGGAAGGGGGCGTGAATTTAAAAAAGACCTGCTGAGATCTCCGTCATCGTCGAGGGGAGCGCGGTTATGGCCCACTCAAATACGGCAAGGGGGGGAGAGGCTGGCTCGCACTGGGAAGTCAGCGCTTATAAAAGCCCACAATTCCTCAAGAACCAGCGCGGTGGCGCGAAGTCAACTGCAAGAAGGGAAAATTTTGAAAGGCCTCGAGGAATTTGCCAATTTTTTCACTATCGAGAAAAGACGACGGCGGAGAACCGACCCCGATCCGACATAGGGGAAAAAGGGCATTCATCTTTCATAGTGTTCCTACGTGAAAAAGCTGCCCGGGCTAGACCGCGCTGACCCGCGGTGCAACTAAGGGTCATTTCCCTGATAGGGAACCGGCCTAGCGCATCGGGAAAAACAACAACGGAGGAGGAGGGGGGGATTCTCTCGGGCAATCAAGACGGGAAAAAAGGTCAGGGAAATACAAGGGCCGCTTGTAATCGCGGTCAGGACGGGCCGCAATCAAAAAGGTCGGCACTGGCGAAGAATGTTTTTAAATAAAAATGCACGCTGTGTAGATCAGGGGGCGTACTTGTGGACCATTTCAAATCGACCTCGCGGGACATTCGCAGGCTGAGGGACCAGGTCTTACAGGGTGGTCGGCGTCTCTCAACGTCGAGAATGCTTAGGTCGTGGCCCATGGATGTCGGAGCATTCGTTACTCGTCTCTCTACAGAAAACTCTCCTTCACGAGTTGAAGAGGCTAGTTTGACAAAAGCCCGCAACTCACGAATTACGGAATCGAACAAAGGGGAGGAGTCCGGTATCCTATTAGTCAATTCATCAGACCTGCTCGAAAAGGGTCTACTGGAACGGCGCCCCGCCGGGGGATTTGAGGAAGGGGGGTGCCGAGACCCTCTTTATCTCAAAACCGGATTATGACAAAAGGGAGGGTTCTCGCGTCGTCCTCAGAAGATTAGCTCGACTCCGACGAATCCGCCGAAGAAGGAAGCCGTTCGGTTCTGCACGTGAAGGGCGTCGGTGGGCAGCTTTCAAAGATCTTTTTCAAGAGGTCCCGTGGCGAGAATCGGAAGGCCGTGTCGCGGGGTTGTATTGTGCAAAACGGTAAAAGGGTGGAGTGACTGGGGGGGGCGACTTCAGGGGGCGACGGTGCAAGTCCTAATAGCAGAACGAAGCAGTATTCTAGACGCCTTGTCCGTCAAGGGAAAAAAATTTCCAGCCTGAAGAAATTGCCTGGAGAACGGATGAAAAAATGGGCGGTCCCGGCTTGGAAAGGGGGGGGGGATATTCACGGGCGTCCCGGGAAAGGAGCTCTTCGGTTAGGCTCGGGGGGGGGGGGGCGGCGGTGCTTAACGGGGGTGACCTATGGGGGACGGGGACTTGTCTGTTCTGCCTCCGCCTTGCTGAAGCTTGCCCGATTGGCGAACAGTCAGGAAAGGAAACTTTCTTGCCAAGTGGGCTGGCGAGAGGGGGGGATCGGCATGGGCGACGGGGGATCCCACTTCTTCGGAAAGTTCTTAATCTTGTCTCCTCGTCGGCTTGAACCCGCCTCCCTTTTAGACTTTCCGGTTCCTGCGAGAATGGGGGTGTTCCTGGCCCGCGCGCGGGTTTGAGCAACCGGACGGAAAGTAAGCGCCAAGGGAGGCCATTCTTGAAAAAACAGCCTCCAGACTGTATGAAAAGGAGCGGGCTTGCCAATCGGCGGCCGAAACTTCTTTTTTCGAGGGGTTTTACGGAATCACTTCAATCACCCCTGGGAGTTCTTGGGCCGAAGTCGTCACACACCGCTTCCAGGAAGTCTCTCGAAAAGAAAAGGGGAAAGAAAACGCCGAGGGGCGTTTAGAAAACCGGTGGGGTTCCGGAGGGGGTCCAATTAATGAAAGAAAAATTTATCCCAGTTGTCGGACTGTCGCTTGTTATTCTTCTTTCAGAGGCGCGCCGGGAAAAACTCGGCTAATCCGTAAAGATCGATTAGCTTATGGAAACTTCCGACACCGTGGACTCGTCGGTTTCCGACGGGAGTCCGTTAGAGCGTAGGGCGCTGTAGAGGAAGGGAAACTGGCTGGGGCTGCATGGGGACCGTATAGTTCGGCCGCGAAGTGCTGGGTTTCTTGTGACACAGATTGATGGTGCCCATGCACTGCCGGTCGCCCGATTCTTCTCGGAGTGGAGTGTTCTTACCAAAAATTACTTCTCACCACCTCCCTAAGAAAAGGCACCTCCTTGGAAGAGGGCAGGGTGTCCCTCGCTAATGTCCTCGCCGGACCTCGTCCTTTCATCAGCTCTTCTGTACCTTAGCGAGCTTTTTTTTCTCCTCGAAAAATTGCTCCTTGCTCGGCGGTGAAAAGAGACATAGCGCGCACGAAAAAGTGGGAAGAAGAAAAAACACCACGAAAAAAAACGCCAAATCTTCTTCTCGCCGGACGACGCTGTAAGATACCTTAAAGGCGTAGGGGGACGGCCAGTCCGAGATTTCCTCCATCTCTCTGGGAGACTCTTAGATGTCTGCGTGGCGGGGGTCAGTGGGGATCTCTCCCCAAAGCACGTTAGAAATAATCTCTATCCCCTTGAAAAAAGGAAGACGCGCTTCGAAAAGAAGAGGGAATGGTCAAGAATATCTTCTTCATAGACCTCGACCATCCTGCTTGTCCCTAAATACCTCAGTCCATCTAAGGCATTTCTATTGTTTTCTCTGTAATCTGAAAAATATCTCTAAGCTAATGGTCACCAGCTTGGAAGAGGGAAAACTAGAAAATCCTCAAAAAATGTGTCCTGAGGAATGAAGGAGTGCCGGCTTCATCGGGAACGTCAAGGAGGGTCTCTGAATGGCGGATGGGATATACTACATCGCATAACCCCTCCCTCACTTTCTTGGGACGTAAATTGCCCGAACACCTTATCTGAAGGCAGAGTTCGTCCGAGTCTCGGGGAATCCGGAATGGGAAAGACACAAACCCGCCCTCTTTAGGGGCCAGCGCCGGAGCTTCCAGAAATTACCCAGGGAAAGTCTTGCTGTGTGGAAGTTTAAAAACTTTTAAAAAAAGCATCCATCTGGAAATTCGCCGGGCAAATAACGGAGCGCCGCCTAAAAGTCGCCCCAGGAGAGCTCGACCTGGCCAAATGGCTGGACGGATTCAGCCTCGAATTGCCCGTGAAGTGTAGCCCAGGCACGCCGGACGGACGTTTAGAAAGCGTTTCGTCACCTGATGCGAACGGCGATGAGGTGTTACCACGACATGGACTCAACCGTTCTAGAGGGGTGGGGCTGTAATAGAAAGGGCACCTCTCGAAAAAAATCTTCTCCGGGTGCCTCGGGGAGGCTCCCTCTAAAAAAGTAAAGCTATCTCCCTCCCCGTTGGTGCTTACAGCTGGGCTCTGGTCAAGATCGACAGTACTTTACTCCTGAAACTCCACTATCAATCCTAACGAACTCCACTTACGAAATCGTCCTAGTTCTCTGGGAATGCGCCAATGTCGGGGGCACTAAGAAAGGCAAAAAGATCTTCAGAGGCCTCACCGAATTAGGCGACCTGCCTATCCAACAAATCCCGCAAACCGCTTCTAAGACGTCTAACCAAAGAAGGCAATTCAGCAAGGGAGAACGACTTTCTCTTAAGAGGCTGCTAATCCGCCGACACCAAGCGACCGGAGAATAATATCGGAAAAGGACCGGGGGATCATGTTGAAGAGTTTCCAAGAAAACATCGTCATAACGTGACGTGCGAATCAAAAAGAATCGGCAAGTGCCCGCGGAATAAGCAGCAGACGGAAGAGAATCGTCACACTGAACCCGAACTACGTCAAAAAGCGCGGACGGCTGCCCGAAAACATGAAAAAAAAAAGACCCGTTTGTAAAAATCACCTTCCGAGGGGGCGAATTTAGCCACCGATTACACCTAATAAAGAGGGGAAAATCCTTATCCCTCTCCCGAAGACTTTAACGTCTGCCCTTCTTAGGGAGCTCTTATGAGGGAAACTTTATGAGGCCTCTACCGCTTACTCTGAGGTATAGGAGCACTCTTATCTTCATCTTCCCGAACCAAAGATTGCGTCCTTCGAGAGGAAATAATCACTTAATGTGGTTTTTTGGGTTGGGTGTTCTCTGTTAACATCTCTGGAATCTTAAGTAAGAGGCTCCTATTTACTTCTAGGAGTCTCTGTGGGGAGGGTTTATTCCACATTCAATTTTATTCTCCAGGGGCGCGCTTTCCGAGAAGGAATCATCCTTTGATAAAAGAGGCCAACACTAAATTAAGTCTTCGCCCATACGAAAAAGCCGAAGAAGGCACAAAAAGGCTCTGTTTTGGGGGGGGGGGGGGGGGGGGGGGGGGGGGTTTGGGGGGGGGTTGGGGGGGGGGGGGGGGGGGGGGTGTGGGGGGGGGGGGGGGGGGGGGGGGGGGGGGGGTGTTTTGTGTGGGGGGGGGGGGGGGTGTTGGGTTTGGGGGGGGGGGGATTTTTTTGGGGGGGGGTTTTTTTGGGGGGGTGGGTTTTTGGGGGGAGGGGGGTTTTTTCTTTGTTTGGGTTGGGGGGGGTGTGTGTTTTCTGGGGGGGGGGGGGGTATTCGGTTGGGTTCTTTGGGGGGGGTTGTGGTTTTTTGTTGTGGGGGGGTTGGGGGGGGGGGGAGGGTTGGTTCTTTGGGTGTTTGGGTTTTTGGGGGGGGGGTTGTTTTTTTATTGGGGGGGGGGGGTCGTCTTTTTGCCGGGGTGTGTTTTTTGGGGGTGGCGCGGGGGGGTGGGGGGGCGGGGCTTTTGAATGTGGGGTGGTTTTTTGGGGGGTTTTTTTTTGGGGGCGGGAGTGTTTTTTTTTTGGGGGGGTGGTGTGTTGCTTTGGGTATTTGGTGTGGGGGGTATCGTTGGGATCTGTTTTTTGGGGCAGGGCGGGTTTTTTTTGGGGGGATGTTTGTTTTTTTGGGTTGGGGGGGGCGGGGTGTGTTGGGGAGGGGGTTTTTCATTGTGGGGGGGTTTTTTTTCTGCGGGGGAGCCGGGTACTTTTCTCGCGATTTGCAAAAGGAGGGCTCCACTACGAAAACGCGGTTGCAGTGCCCGCTCCGAACACATGGCGGCTTGAGAAGGAAGGTCGCCATGGCAAGGGACATGTTTTCAGGGAAAAAAACCGCGACTCGCGAGATCCCGTTAGTTGAATGATCAGAGGGGGTGCAGTAGAGAAGACACACAACATCTCTAAAAAAAGGGGGGGAGGGCGGAGGAAATAGAGGAGGGCGCTCGGGCAGCATCGGGAAAAAAAATACGGGAGAAAGTCAATACAAAAAGGGGAAAAGCTCTTCGCGGGAAGCCACTGTGCCCTCACAGGGGCGACGTCGTGCAATAAGAAGAACGATGACTCCGCCGGGGGAAGCTGGGTATTGGGGGGCCGGTCGTGATAAAAGGGTGTCGGTAGGGGGGGAAAGCAGTGGGGGAAAGTCCTCGCCGAAGGAAAAAGCTGTGCTTCTTTGCACCGCGCTGGGCGGAGGGTGCGGAATTTTCGGGGGGGGCCGAGGACGCGGTCCGGGAGGACAGCTAGCACAACCGGAGAGGGTGTCACACCTTTCCGGGGGCCATAAAAGCGCACGCACTAAGGCCATAGTAGGGGAATC
>Ga0179593_1292126_pt1 | contig 16098 bp, 17 predicted proteins | sample CZODoug2_1_08_16_FD_185931 | JGI IMG/M metagenome (GOLD analysis project Ga0179593, IMG submission 185931) | Vadose zone soil fungal communities from Angelo Coast Range Reserve, California, USA - CZODoug2_1_08_16fungal (PacBio error correction) | ecosystem: Environmental > Terrestrial > Soil >...
TTTACGGAAAACTGGAAACACCCAGGGGGGAGAGGCCTTGGAGGGACGATCTTCGGGGACCGAGTGAGGAAGGAAAGAGGGACAGTTTCAGTTGGGGGGGGGGCAAGCCACAAATCAAGAAACGGAGCCAGCGGTGGTCCCTGAAAAAGAATAGGCTTGTGTCAAACATAAGAAAGCGAGCAAAGTCGGCAAAAATCACAGAAAAGGGACGACATAGCCCCAAGACTGCCTAGAGAAACGCCTGGTCGTAATAGGGGGGAATTTGACTCCACGGGGTGGAACTGCAAAATATTTTTGACTTTAAAAACTTGCTGTGTTTACGATCAAGCCGAAAAACAACCAAGCCACGGCGGCGGGAGAACAGGAAAATAAAAATCGTGGGTGGTGGGGGGCAGAATGGTTGGGGGACAGACCGACGGACATGCAGCTTAGTGAGATGACTTGACTGGGGTTCGTCGTACAAGGGCGGAGGAACTGGTGCCCCGGTAACAACGAGTGCGCAGCATATGGCAGGGAAAAGAGGAGGCGAGGGGAAAGGGGGAAGGGGCGTCAAGGAGTTTGAGGGGACTGGGACAAAGGACAAGGGAAGGAAAAAAATCTGGTCGTGACTTTGGGGGATTCACGTGGCCCCCCACCCGCCCCGAAACATGAAATCTCTTTTTGTAAGTTGGGTTTTTTGGTGGGGTGGTGGTGGTGGGTCGGGTACTGTCGCGCCTCCTCAGACCCGCAACCGGTGATTGGGGGGTAACTAATACTCCAATGGGTTTTTTTTTGAAGTTCGTCTTTGGGGGTAGGACTTGGGGTCTGGGATTCGGTGGCCGCCAAATTTGGAAGACAAACCCGGGTTGGGAATTCGGGCAGGACCTGACCAAAAGGGGGGGGGCAAGTGGGGAAAGGTTTTGTGGTTCACTCACAGAAGGAAGGGGGGTGGCCAGACCCGCAGGAAAAAATCAAACATGAAATGGCCGGGAAAAAAAGGACGTAGCCAATAGACGGGGGAGGAACGACAAAAAAACAAGAGGAAATAAGGGCGTTTTTTGGGTCATAACGGTGTTACAAAGCGAAAGAACACCGGAAGGGAAAAACAGGAGGAAGGGAAGAAAACAGCAACAAACCGCAAAAAACCCAAGACAAAGGGGAAGCGGGACCACACGCGAACCGTCAGGGGGCCCGGGCGAGCAAAAACACGCAGACCCAAGCAAACAGCCCCCCCCAGAAAACCGAACAAACAACGCCCGCGCCCCCCCCGGCCAGCACACCCCGGGTGGCGGGGGATCCAACAGACCGCCAAGAGGGCAACGGCGACGCCCGCCGGGACCGGGGCCCCCAAACCGCGTCACGGCACCGGCCCGGGCCACGCCCCAACCCCCTGCACGGGGGGCGCTGCTGCGCCGGGGCCGAGCCGGGGGAACGCGCCTCGCCGAAGCCCGCCACCCGCCCGGCAACATGGAGAAAGAGGCCCGGCACGGGGGGGGCTCGCGAACAGAAAAACGGAGATCACCCATCCACACAACGATTTGTTCCATCAAAACACAATAATCCAACAAGCTGAATGGGGGGGGGGGGGGGGGGGGAAATAACGCCATGAGGGGGGGAAAAGAGAGCATCGAAGGTGGGCATGTGGGGGGGTTGGGAGTGGTTTGGGGGATGCGGAGACCACGGGCGGCGGGGCACGGCGAGACGGGGAGGGGGGGGGGGCGGTGATAAGGGAAAGCGAAGGCGGGGGGGGGGGGGGGGGTTGGGGGGGGGGAGTGTGTTGTGGGGGTTTTGAAGAGAGGGGGGAAGGAGGGGAGGGGAGTTGGGGTTGAGAAAGGATTTGGGGGGTGGGGGGGGGGGGGGGGGGGGGGGGGGGGTAGTGAGGCGGGTGGATTGTGGAAGGGGAGAGTGGGGACAAGACGTGAAAAGTCTAGGGCGGATGCGGGGGAGTCCGTGGGGGAGTTCGTCGGGCGGCTTCAGCGGGTTGTTGTGTGTTTGTTGTGTCATACCTGCTATTGTTTTGTCTTGGGCCTGGCCCCCCAACCCCCCCCCCACCACTGGCTTGGTTGAATTATTTTTTAGGGGTTGGGTGTCTAGGGGTGGGCGGGGGTTGTGGGTGGGGTTTTGTTGTTCTGGGGGAAGAAACTGTTGCGGCCCAATCGTGAAAAAAAAGTCACTAGAACAAAAGGATAAGGGGGGGGGGGGGAAGAGAGGGTGGTGGAGTTTGGGAACTGGGAGGTCAGTGGTGGGGGCGGCAGGGGGGAGATGACACGACAGAATTTCGCCAAAATAGGAGAAAAGGGCGTGAAAGAAGGGATATACCAGACACAATCCGATTGGGAAACCAGAGGTTTTAAAATCGAGACTTTGGTCCTGAACAGAAAGAGGCAGATGCAAACAAAATAAAAGAAAAGGAAAGGAAGACAGGAAGAAAAAGCTCCAGCCGGCCGGGTTTTCGAAGCGGGGTTAAGAAGTAAGAAAATACAAGGTTCGCGTGGAAGGGGAAAAAGGAAAAGAGGAAAGCCATCGGGGGGGGGTCGCAAAAAAAGCCCAATGGTTAGTAAAATACCAGAGGGTCCTCTCACCGGGGGGCAACGAGGGCTTTAGAAAGAAAAAGAAAGAAAAAAAAGGCAAATTGATGTCGCGGGGAGTGGAGGGGAAAAAATCTAGACACAGATAGGCGACGAATAGCGAAGGGGCAGAGGGATTTGGTCAGGGGCTTGGAATTCACGTCGGAATGTGGGTGGTCGGAGGGGGAAAAAGGTAGTGAAGTTCATGAAGGGTATTTAAGAAAAAGGGTGAGCAATCGGAAAGGGCATAGGGTAATCGCCCGCTCTGCAGGCGAGGACAAATCTTTTGGGTTGGGGGGGGGGGGGGGGGCAGATGGAGGAACCGGGGCGAAAGGTTTTGGTATGAAGACGAAAAAAGCGAGGGAAGAAACGGCTAGGCCGATGAATGGACGGGGGAAAGTCACCCCAAAAAGGACGGGGTATAAGAGATGGAAACCGGGGAGGGAAGGAGGGACATCCTGGCTTTTGACGAGAGTGTGAAAAAATATAGACTAAGGGGTCAGTTGGGGAATATGGAAACGGGGGAGGGTGTTACCGGCATCTCAGAGATGGAAAGGAAAGGATAAAGTCACGGAGAAGTTAGATACACGCAAGAAAGCCGGGATGAATCGGATGAACTCAAACTGACGGGAATTTAGCGTGACCAGCTCCGCGCAGCGGGGGAAAAGCCAAGAGGGCAAGGATTGGAGCAGGGTGAGAAAGGGAGAAAGAAGGGGGTTTCTGTGGAAGGGGGAACGATCCTTGTGGGGAGAAAGGGTTGGCTTAAGTAAATATCTTCACTCCTTGAGAGGAACAGGCGTAGAAGAATAGGAAGGACGTGGGGTCAAGGGATCTCGAGAAAAAAAGAAAAAAGTAGGAGGAGGGGAAAAGAGCATCCAAAAAATCTGTCAAAGGAAGACTCACAAATTTCTCAGTATGTCAGACTGGAAAAGAGATAGTAATCCGAAAAAAAAGAGGCGGAAAAAAGGGCTAGAAACTCACACAATACAAAAAATGAAAAGTAATACCCTTGCGTAACCATAGAAAAAAGTTGATCGGGTTGGACAGAGATCTGTGCTGGTGGGGCTAAGAAAGAAGGAATTGGGGGTCACCAGGAGAGGCAGGTTCGTCGGGAAATTACACTAACCATCGGAGCTTCTTGTCCGCGAGTAGAGTTAAAAAAACGATGACAACAGTAAATAAGTCACGGGAAAAAAGAGGGGAAAGAAACAGAAGCTTAAGGGGGGAGACTTGTAGATGAAAAAATTCGTTAAAAAAGAAACTTACCTCCGGTATGAAACGGGAGCGTGATACCATGAAGGGACAGGCCCTGTAACAGAAATGAATAGGTAATCCATTGCCATAGGTAGGTACTGAGAGTTTTCGGAAAAAATAACCGTCCCCAAGCAATCCTGCCCAAAAAAAAACGAAAAAATGATGTTAGTAAACGCACGAGCGTGAGTAAAAGAAAAGAAGGGGAAAGAGAAAAAAATTTGGTCGGATAACCTACATTCTGGGGATTCTCACGCAATCAAATCATCAGAAGAAGTAAAGGAACTAAACTAAAAAGTGAAAAAAGGAGGGGCTCGTCGAGACGAGGAGGGAGTGATGGGTGAAAGAAAAGGAACATTGTGAACCTAATAACCTGATACTAGGTAACCCCAAAGGAAATGAAAACGGAGTTGGAAGGAAGATGTAAGCCTTGGGCAGAAAAAAGAGGGAAGGGGGGGGGGACGCTCTAATGAGAAGATTGACGGTGAAAGGAGAAAGAGAACCTTTGCCTGCTTCCGCTTCGCTGATCAAAAAAAGGGGCGCTGGAGCCGTAGAGGGGGAAGGGGAGGGAAGTTGTCTTCTGTATTTGGGTTGGGGAATCTGACGATCGGTACTACCTATCTGACCCAAATTTCACTGGGGTGGAAAGAAGGGAAAAAGTCGGGGTTTCTGCATTCAACTATGGGAGTGAAAGAAGAATAGGGCGGGGAAAAAGAATGATGGCGGAGAAAAGGGCTTTGGAAGATCCAAGAGCCCCCCAACCCTCAGCGAACCTCTGCAAACACGAAGTAGGGGGGGGGGGGGGATTAACGAGGAAACAAAAAGGAAGAAAAGAAGCAAGAAAAGGATCACCCATAAAGAGGAATACTCGCCTAGCCAACTACTACGGAAACTGAACAAGGAATCGTCTTTTCAACATAAAAGAAGAAGGAAGACAAGGAGGGGTAAATAAGGACAGAAACAAAAAAAAAAAAAAGACTGGTGGTGCGTGGTGTGTTGAAAACTGGTATCGTGGGGGGAGGGGGGAAGCTAGGGGGCTCGATCACAGTCGGGAGAGAGGAGGAGAAAGGAGAAAAAAGAAAGGAGGAAGATGGGTTGGGGGGAGGTGACAACCAAGCATTCTAGGGCTTTAGCTACTTTCTTTAACGACGAATGAAAAGTTAAAGAACTCAAACCGAGATGTGAGAAACCTTGACCATGAAGGGGAGAGGGAAAAGAGAAAGGGGGGAAGGGGGCTGCACCTGAAAAAAGCCGCCAAAGAGCAAAAAAAAGGTAGAGTTTAGGGGTACTGCTCAAAAGAGAACAGGAGAAGACCGACGTGCTGCAAAGGAGGTACGGAAAGGAAAAGAGAAAAGAAACGCGCTACTCTCTTCAAAATATCCAAGGAAAGAAGGTAATCCGCCCGAAAAAGCCGGTGAAAGAGGCTACGCAGTCCAGAAAGGCAATCGTCAAGGTCTGGAAGGAGTCCATACAAAATTAAAGGCAAGAGGGGGGAGACTCGACCACCGACTTAAAGAAAGAGGGGAAAGAGAAAAGGGGAGAATAGTGCCATTATTAATAGAAAGAATGCGGTTCGTAGGCGAGGGAGATTACGGGAATGGGATCAACGGAGTGAAAGAGACAACGAGTAAAGAGGAGGGAAGAAAAAAAGGGAAGCGTTTTCTTCATATGTGGGGCTAACAGAAACGGGAACTCTTTCCCGAAGCCGGAAGAGGAACGAAAGGGTCCCCTCTTCAAAAAGCGGTTCAAGCCGAAGAGGGAAAAAGAGGAGAAGCCCTTTAGGGGGGTCAATGGCGTTAAGGGGGAGCCCACAAGCGGAGGCACAGGGGGGAGAGGGGGGGGTACTATCATTCCCTGAGCTGATGGCGGGCCAGTGTAGGAACTGAAAAGAGGAAGGGAAAAATAGAAGGGGAAAAGCAGCAGACGGACTGTAGGGAGGGGGAAAAGGGAAGAAAAGAAGGGCAAGCGCTCCGTTATCGGGGAGAAAAACAGGATTACCTTCGAAATGTGTTAATATGTCAAACGGAGGATGAAAAAAGAGATGACCTCAAAAGAAAGTTGAAAAATCAAGGTTCGAAAAGAAGGAGGGAAGGGGACAAGGACGGGGGGAGTCCGAGAGACGACAAGAAAGTGTCTGAGGGAGGGACCAGAGACGATCCGAGTTCGTAAAAAAACACGTCTTGTCGCCATAGGGGGGAAGAGGGTGATGCCGATTTCGTAGAAAGGGAAGGCGACAAAGGCGGGGGGGGCATGCAGCTTGTGTGAAGAAGGAAAGAAAAGAAAAGTGCACGAATGTCTATGGTTACAAAAAAGACTGCATGGGTTGGGGAAAAGAGGGTCCCAGGGAAGAGGCAAATCAGGGGGGAAGATGACTGCAATATTATAGGGAAAGAGGTCAGGGAGTTGTCTCAAAATCAGAAAGAAAAAATTTTATTCCCACGCGTTGGGGATAACCCAAATGGATCGAACGCCGGGGAGGAAAAAATACCAGCAAAGGGAACCCTCGTATCCCGAGAAGAGCTAACGCGGAGGCTGAGGCTGAAAGGCCTTTGCTATCAAAAGAAAGGGTTCAAGAGTGGCTTGGTCGAAGGAACAAGAGAAGGAAATGGGAGGTTGGTGTGAGACCTCATAAGAACGTGCGATTTAGACTGGGGGATGTAAGAGAAAGGGGCGGCACCCTTTTAGGGAGGGAAGAACGATTGCGAGCAGATGGTGCAAAGAGGCGCTTTAACTGTACTAAGGAAAGGTTAGTACGGCAACATAGGAGACAAAGTCGGGAAAGCTGACTTAGGGGTAGTAGGTGTGGTTTTATCAGCAAGAGCAAGTTTGGGCGAGTGGCGGGCTTCCTAGGTGAACGCCCATCTTTTCCACATTTTCTCGGTCGGAACTTCAAAAATGTCAGGGGGTTCTCATTGAGGGGAAAGGAAATGTAGTATAAAATCCGTCATAGCGGGGTAAAAAGAAAGTAAGAGATGCTATAGAATCATGGAGGTATGCCTCCAAAAAAAAAAAAATCTTAAAGTTTCTTGGGGTGGGGGTATCGCGGGGGGGCCGCATCTCACAAAGGTGAAAAAACGAGAAAAAGTGGAGATCACATCCACCCCAAGTGGAACCAATAAAGAAAACACTCTTTATTTACCATCCATGGTGGAGTTCAATCTAAGATTGAACAGAAAAAAGAGAGTGGAAGGAGTCTTTATTAGGTAGTTCTTCTGTGAAAAGCGAGCGGGGGGAGAAGAGTCCTGGTGTGGGGGAAGTTCCGTGTATTGGGGGCGGGCAAAGACCGTCGACATCTGGTTATCCAGCGAAAGGATACGGTTGCCGAGAGTTAGGGGGAAGGTCGGGGTCTTGGGGGGGCTGCTGTTTGCTAAGTACGGTCTCACATTGATAGAACGATGCGGAGAAAGAAATAGGGGGCGAAGGCAAAGAAAAAGCCTGTGAATGAGGGGGGGGGAAAAACACAAAAGAAAGACGACTCGGAAGTTCAGTAGACCTCAAGAAAAGAGGGAAGTTAAAACAAAATCCAAAAAAAGAAGGAGCATGGAAGAAAATGCTCACTACGCGAGGTTTGATTTCCGATTGGACAAAAGGAAACAAAGGTTTCACGGGAGAAGGGGGTAAAAGCAAAGGCGGGGGAATCCGCAGACTGCACAAGAACAAGGTTTGAAAAATTGAAGAAAAATGGATGAAAATCAGAACAGATCACCGCCCTGGGGGCAAGGGTCCATCTAGGGTAAGGGCTGACCATGCCAGAAGAGCGAATCCAAGGAATCGAAGTGCCTGGGGTATAAAATTTCAGTGGAACACATCTAGGAAGAATAGTGCCTCGAAGGAGCTCAGGTGCAAACGGTGGTGATGCATGTAAGTGCAAACTTGCAATATGAAGGGAACCTTGAGAATTGAGCGGAGAAGGTAGAACAAGAAATGCAAAGGGGTAGTGACTCTAGACAAGAGTTTTCTCGTGACCCGCGAAATGTGAATCAGCAGATCGTGCGGGATAAAACCAAATATGCGTGTTTTCTTGGTTTTGGGCGTTAGGTACCGCTTGCAGTGTTGGCAGACGGCAGAAAACTCGGCTTAGTCCTCCAAAATGAACTATGGGGCCAAGAGTAAAAGTGCCGGGGGTCCACCATACCTTGTAAAAGCCAAGCGCTGGAAAACCGTGACGACCCGTCTGGGCCTCTAATCGAAAAAAAATCGAATGGTTAGGATCAAATTCTACTAACCCTCAGGGAATGGGAGGCCGGAAAAGGACTGGGGGCTGAATGATTTCTGTACTGTGGTGGAAATGCCCTACCTCGGGGCAAGGTGGGCGGGCAAGGGGGGGGGGAAGAAGTCCCTCAGCTGGTGAGAAGTACAAAACCGCCAAGAAGGCAGGAGAAAAAAACTAAAAGTCGGCACGGAGTCAGAAGAAAAAGAAAAAAAAAAAAAAAAAAAAAAAACCCAGAAAAAAAAGATTCACTCATCCACTACTGTTCACGCAATGGGGGCCACGACAGCGGCACGGATTTGGCCTTGGGAATGCAGCTGTCTACATCTTTGTGGGGGGTGTTCTTTGGGATGTTAAGAGCATTGTGTCGCTAGGGTTGTCAGGCTTTCTGTACGACTTGAAGCTTTAAAAAAAGAGAGAAAATACGACAAGTCAGAATAGCGAAAAAAAGGTCTTTGTCAGGGGCATCGCAACAACAACACCGGTCATGGAGGGGCGGCACAGAGAAGGGACCGAAAACCGGCAAAATCTTATCTACAAAAAATAAGGTGTGGCAAAAGGCGGGGCAGCGGGGAAAGAGCCTCGAATAGCCAAAAAAACTCAGTAAAATCATAACAAAAAAACTAAAACAAGGACTTAGCCGGAGTTCCCGAAAGCTCAAATACGTGCCCGATTGTGGGAACCCAATCCACAAAGGCGTTGCTTGAGAATATGGTTAACCGCCTCAAAGACGGTCAGGGTCGAGGCAGCCTGTATCGGCGTGTGCCGGGTGTACATACAAGCGGATAAAGGCGGGTCGGAAGGGAAACGTAGAGATGCCGGTAAACTCGAAGGTCCCTAAAGCGGCAAAGGAGTGCCAAGACCATCATAGGATGTGGAGTCTGGCGGGGGGACCCATCGGCGCAACTCAAAGGATAAAATCAATAAAGGGACAAGCGCTGGATAATCCGTAAGGGTGGAATGCACTGGATGAACATCAATAATTAAAGGACATCAGGGAATGTACAGAGAAAGTGGTCTTGACGAAAAAAAAATGACCGGGAACGGGCAACCACAGAAAAAATGACACAAAAAAGAACTAATCTTTGTGGAGTTCGTGGGGCCCGCCAGAGGAGCTTACAAAGAGCAAACGGTCAAGAAAAGATGTGGTTGGAGGTAGAAAAAACTTGAGCAAACACTACCCCTTCGAAAGGGCTCAGAAAGGGAAAGTTAACCTGAACGGAAACCCCCGGCCCGGATAGTAGGGAGAACATTCTGTTATATATTGTGGCCCTTGGGAAACAACCACGGGGCCGTAGACCCATGAAAACCAACGTCCTGGCCGGGAAAAGTGATCTGCTTCGCTTGCTGAAGGTAGAAACTCCCTACGATGTAAAAAATGAAACCCAATGAAGGCAGAAAACGAAAAAAGAATTTGAATAAAGAATGGCGTAAAAGGTGCGACCCTGGCGGAAGGTTTTTGCCGCTCGAGGGATTAACTAGTGGTCTGGGACGTAACGCGACATGTAGTTCCGAATGGAAATAGGGCCGGATCAATAACGGCCGGGAAAGGGCTCCCTGACTCATTGATTTGCGGGCTGGATGTGGTGTTAAATCAGAGGGCTGGAAAACGGACCCGAAAGGAAAAATCAACGAAGTTAACAAACCTCGGGGGGGAAAAGCATTCAAAAGGGAAGGGTTTAAAAGGAGAATGATTTCTGATGCCCGAAGGGGAAGTGCGAAGAAATTCTGGCGGGAGAAGGACTGGCTAAGCGACAAGGCAGACCAAATCGTCCCGACATCAGGGGACAGAGAGGGAAAACAGTAATTGCGAGGTTTGGAGATTGAGTTTAACTGAAGATTGACGAAAGTCCTGCAAGCAACCAGCCAGGAAGGAACCAAAAACTATCTTGCGAAGACTCAAAAGGCCCGGACCTAACAGTAAAGACGCCAATCCTGCCTCGACTTCTTGTCACATGCAACCAAGGAGGGCGATTCCGCCCATGTATTTGGGGGTAATAAAGTCATAGGTCAGGTCGTGTGATCCCCTTGGGGGAAACAATGGGGACTGGGGGAGCCCGTTGCTAAGATCAGGGGGTGGGCCTGACAGGGATAAGAGGGAACGCGCGAAAAAAGCCTGGAATTCCGCTGGGGTAGTACCCCTCCTCGCCTAAATATTAGGAAGACGGGATCACGGGGTAACGACCGATGCGGGGCGGAGGAGAAGAAAAGTAATGGGGAAACGCCCACTCTAGGGTTGAGAAAAAGGGAAAAACTGGAATGGCTAGAAAATAACTCCCCGTGTTTTAACTTGGGAGCAAACAACTCCAAAATCGTGCAAAACCAAGGTAGGATTTGTTAGGGAATGATACGGACGACAACACAGCACTACTCAGTAGCCCGAACTTGGCAGTTCAACGTGATTTGGGGACGGGCCTAAGGGTCGGAAAGGCCAGCGCCTACCTAGCCCCATATCCGCGAAAAGCCTGGAGGGCCGCAAAGGCAACAGGGACCGGGGAAGGGGGGAGCGATACGAAACACTTCCGAAGTCCTCGGAAACGAGCCTTTTCGTGTCTGTCACAAAAAGGAATTCTGCAGTTGACCCTCGACCACAAGGAATCTGGTGACAAAGGACAAGTGGAGCATGAACCATTATTGATCATGCAGGAGCGTTGAAGGAGGAGGAGACAGGTTACCTGGCTGGAGTGTTACTCAAAAGGAGGCTCAGAGATGCTGAAGCATCCGGAAAAAGCGAAAGTTTCAATCTGATTGGCGAACAACGACTGAATCCTTTCCCTATGAAGCAGCGGCAGATATTTTGAACGATCACAGGGACCCTCTCCAAAAAAAGCTCACCTTCAACGTCGTAAACTTGAAAAAAAAAAAATTGTAAAGGTTAAGGTGGACGCCACAACGGAATGCCCGAAGGGGGAAAGCGTTATACGGAAATCCAGAACAGAGTTAAAAAGGATCGGAGGGGCGGTGGACAGGAGACCAACAAAAAAGGAACAGGGAAATACTGCACTAAAAGCAAAAAAAACTTTTACAAGGCAGCATAACTTGCGGTCAAAAGACAAAAGCGGAACAATCTCTCCGGAGAGGGGAGAACAGGGATTGAAGAAGGTGAAGGTATGGCCATCTCTCTCACACACACAAGTAGGAAAGAAGTGGACAATTCGACAACAAAAATGTTCTAAAAGGATCAGCGGAAGAGTAACAGGCTGTGGGAGGCACGGTACGCGAAGAAAAGCAAGTTTCTGCAGCTTTGTACCAGAAAAAAGATAACTTATGGAAACTGGGGCAACACACGCTTTTTGTTCGACCTAAAAAAAAAGCATAAAGTTGGAAATGCGGTTAGGCAAATTGGGGGACGTATCACGCTGCAGAAAACACCAATGACAAAAAAGGGGGTGAATGGACAGCTTTGTTAGGACAAGTATAAAAAATTAAAATTCGGGATCGATGCGATGAACCCGCAGGAGGGCAACATAATCAGTGTAAGGAGTTTCCCCTGGAAAAGCTACTCTGCCGCTGATTCCGGGGAAAGAGACAGTTTCGTGTTGTTCGCAACACCTCAAGAAACGATAAGAGGTTTCTTCACAACGACTTTTTGCAGAACACAGCTATCGATCAACAGGGGGTGTCGAAAACACCAAGCCAGGTAACAAAAGTAGCCTCGCCTAGCGACGCTGGCGGGAAAGAGTAATGGGAAAAGATGGCTCCACTTTGCGCGTACCAAGTTGGGAACGGGGCCCTTTGGGTACGGAGAAACCCCGCGGCTGAATAAAAGTGTTTGGCCGAAAATATGCCGCTCGGAAAAACGATGACTTCTTTTTCGAAAGGTCGCATAGTAAACAGTTCGGCTCACCCTTTTGCCTGGGGAGCCAATTCGCTAGAATACTTTTCAAGAGTAGGCAGTGGAATTGGACTACTGATTTTGGACCGGTCGCAACATCATTGAAGCACAGGAGGGGAGCGCTGTTGCTGTCGTAGCGTGTTGGGAAGGGCCTATAACCGAAGACGTTGTCGATTCGGTCTTCTTTGAAGGTGCCCGCCTTTTCAAAACAAGGTTTCTCTGAGGGAAAATCCCTCCCATTTCAGTTAAATTTCTACATAGATTTGGTCCTCGGCATGATCAGAAAACATCCTCCGCGTCGGGTGCCCAGAGAAAGTAATCAAAAACCATAAGCTCATGAAGAGAGGCGGCAGACCGCCGGCCCAAAGAGGGGAAAAGAGGAGGGGTTTCTCGCTTGAAGAAGCGAGGGACCCAGGAAGAAAACGGAAAGGCAGGTCCCCCTCCAAACGGGGGCCGTTACCAAAATGAAGCCAAAACACGGAGGAATGGATTAACCCAGACCATTTGGATAGACTGGGGGGAGGGTTAATGTGACAAGAAAGGCGAGCCTGTCGGACCTGTAGTTCGGGAGGCGGAGACAAAGATCAGGGTGGGTTAATGGCGGTATTTGGAGTTGCCGTACCAGGGTGAGGCAATTCTTCTAACTAAAATAAAAAAATAAAGGAACTGTTTGCCGATCAGTTTCGAGGTCGGGATTAGGTTGGAGAGTGGATCGAGACAGTCCGGGGGAAAGCCAATCAAAGGAGTAAAACGAGGACTGTCTGATAACTTATAGGAATAATGAACCCCCGAAGAATGGCGGGCACCCCGAGTTTGAAAAATCGGGATTGAAAATCGGAAGGGAGAAACCAACAATCGGCAATTCCACCAACATCCAGCAGCATACAGGTAAAAAGAGGCCAGAAAAGCTCCCGCCAGGAAGGTGATAGCCTTTACGCAGGAAAGAACCATGGGTTACGCGTTCGAAGGGGTAAAACGAGGCCAGACATCGAGCGGCAAAAACAAAGTCCCGCATGGTTCGCACTGTAAAAAAAATGGGGTCTGACAAAGAGCCTATCACCTCCCGTGGTAGGGTTCCTAGGTCGGTCTTTAAATCAGCGAGAAAGCGCTCCATGGAGGAGGAAGTTAACGAAAAAATGGTACCGTGGGCAGCAACCTCTAGAAACAGCCGAGGGAGCGAAGCTCCGGTTTCAGCGGGGAAATGCTGAAAGTCCTTCACTTCTGAGTGAAAGGGAGAATGTTGAGCTTTCGAGAGCAGCATTCCTTGGGAGGACCCACAAAAAAGCTGGGGGCACTTCCCGGGCTCGGGGGAGACAAAGACTCTAAAGGCTCGGGAGATAAAACCAATCTTCTTTTCGTCGTTGGTGGGTCGGATGGGGGGAGGGGGGGAAACAGGTCGGACGGACCAACTCGATGAGACGCTGCCAAGGAAAGCTGAAGGTCTGGAAAAGTGAAGGTCCACCGGGTCGGGACGAAGCACATGGGTGAAAAAACACATAAACCGGGGCTGGGGGGGGGGAACACCAAAATAATCAGGCAAACAAAAAACAAACAAACAAGAATCATACAGCACAAAAAACAACCAAAACGGGGTGGGGTACAGGTAACCCGCAGAAGATCTACCCGGGGGTGGAAAAAAAAAAAAGAGAATCAGAAACGTAGAGGAAGGATTTAGGGACGAGTTTAGAAGTCGAAGTGAAAACGCGGAAATCGCTCACACATGGACCTGATGAAGAGGAAAAACCTGGTGCATAAAATCGATCTGTAGGGGAAGTGGGGGCACGGAGTCCACACAAACAGGAGGTCCCGTGGAGACTCCAAAAACGCAACGCGAATCCCAACGCATGAGTTGTGAAATTGTCTCTTCTGTGATCGGAATGGGTTGGGTAGGTGGTGTGTTTACGAAATTTGTGAGGGTTGACTGATGCTCAAAGGCACTGCCAGCCCTGAAAAATCCACACAGTCGATAAAACGTACGAGGTTCAAGTCTCTCAATCACCAAAAGGACTGTGGGTTTATCGTGCCCAACCGGTAGGGGAAAAAAAAAAGCGGACCTGAACAAGCCGGTCCGATCAGTTATCGAGGGGAGGAATTTTGACAGCAGGGCTTGACAGCTTTCAGAGCATTTCCCTGCTTCACCAAAACCGGTAGAAAGCAGGGCTAGGTAATCCCACCAAAAACACAAGGCCGGGGGACTCCGTGCTTTCACATAACTCAACTACGTGCCCGATGGGAGGGGAACCCGGAAACCCTGGCGTTGCTGAAATCGTGGGGCTTAAGAAACATGCGTGAATCGAAGGGTCTCTAAGACGTCGTTGGAGGCGTTAAGGGAACGAACAGCTGAGGCGAATGTCTTCCCGGGATTGGCCCAGAGAGGAGAGGCCGGGGAAAAAACACTCGCCGGTAACGCCCTGGTCAACGAAAAACGTCTTTCAAAATCACCTCAGCTGGGTTGTAGCATTGACGATCACCAGAAGGAGCGCAAGCAGGTTATGGCATCAGCACACGGTGCAAGCGCTTGGCTACAACGGCCTGGTTGAAAGCCGTGTAAAAAAACTGGCCCTTATCCTGCCAGCGTCGTACAGCGAGTTTTCGGTGAAGGCTTACAACTGACCACCGTCCGAAATCCTGAAAAAACAACACACGAGAGATTGAGGTCACCGCACCGAGCGGGGGAGCTTACCCAAACGAAAGTCACAGGCACGAGTGTACGGTCAATAACCACCGGCGGTGGTCCCTCAAACGACAAATTAGGTCGTCAGCCTAAGGTCCGCAAGTAACCGGCACCTGCCACCCCGTTAAATGAAGACTTCGAGACTAGGCTGTGAGGGGGGGGGTACAAACTTGAACCAGTCGGAACCGGGCCAGACTACTCCATGGAGCGATCACTCTGCTGAGGGTTCGAACTCCAAACACGCTCTGAAAAGCGTGAGCGGCCGAGGGACCACCAAGGGGCTTCAAGTGGCAAGAACCCTACGGAGGGGTTTGTGTGTGCCGGGGCGGGGAGGTGGGAGAGTGCCCTCAGTTAGACCCTGCGAACGAAACAGGTTTGGGTCCTGCTTTCAATCGCTCTAGCAAACAGGGCGGGAGCCGGTTCTCACTGAAAAAAGGAGGTGCACTTCAGATTTTTGCATCGGCCCCTCGCTGTCTGGGTACTGACCTTAACGATGCAGGAAAATCACCGAGTGTTCAACCTCTTTGTGCAACCCATGGACAAAGCCGTGGTTTCTCGAAAAGGGTGTCTTGATCCGCATAGTGGCAAGAGGGAGGGGGCGGACTAAAGGCCGTTGTCGACTGCTGAAACCAGCCAAAAAAAATCTAAAAGCGGATCGTCCCACCGATTGACTGGTGTAGGGGGGGACGAGGAGATTGCGCCAGGGGACCGGCAAGCAAAGCGCCCATTAATCACCAAAACCTCAGAAAAAAATAAAATCTCCGCCAGAAAGGAGCATACTCCAAAGACTCCTGCCCTAGAGATTGGAACATTACCACTCTATGCTACTAGAAAAAACGGGATGGGGGAAATAAGGAAATTCCGTGTTTGGCCAGGGAGGTGGGGGGACCCAAGGGAAACTATGGGGGTGGAGGTCAAGGGGGTAAAATATCATTTTCCTGTTCAGGATCGCGTCGGAAGCGCGAAAAAAAAAATTATTCCGATTGGGGGGTTTTGGAGGTCAGGGCAGAAATCGGCCGTAAAAAAAAAGGCTGTTAGCTACTTTCTAGTGTTTACCGGAACAGCGATTCGGTCGGTCATGACGGGAAATGCCACTCCAGTGTGGCGAGAGGTTATACACAGTTACCTGAACAATGGCATTCCGGACAGACGGTTTGAAAAGGGAGCAAACAGAAGATACCGATCGAACAAATGTGAGAATTGGTTAGGAATTTAGTCGACAAACAAAGATAAACGCAAGTCGATCACGACTGCGGAAACTGGGAAAGGGTTAGTACCTGCAAAATCATACTGACAATTCCAAAAAATCATAAAAAAGTTCGGCAATCTCCCAAAACCTCCTTGGAGGGGGCCGCCCGGCAACGGTCCGCCGCACGGTTACGTCAATGACACGAGGTGGGGCAAGAGACTATCTTCAGGTAGTGAGAACCCCTCATTCATCCGCTGGGTCTCCTCAAAAAGCCTGTAAAGGCTTGGGACGAGAAAAGGAAGCATAGTGCCCATTTTAATAAAGGCAAGGGAAGACGTTAGCTAGGGCTCGATACGAGGCTTGCCGGGCAGGTCCTGTTTGAAAGAAAAGGGA
>Ga0179593_1504668_pt1 | contig 16098 bp, 17 predicted proteins | sample CZODoug2_1_08_16_FD_185931 | JGI IMG/M metagenome (GOLD analysis project Ga0179593, IMG submission 185931) | Vadose zone soil fungal communities from Angelo Coast Range Reserve, California, USA - CZODoug2_1_08_16fungal (PacBio error correction) | ecosystem: Environmental > Terrestrial > Soil >...
GACGGAAACACATCCAGGGTATAAGAAAATCACGTAGGACAATGAGCAGACAGGGAAAAGAACTGGGATCGGGTTTCCTCTCAATTAAAATAGAGTACTTGTGCGAGGGAACAGGCAGCGCAAAAAAACCGTGGTCTAATAAAGGAAAAGGTAATACGCAGTCCTCACCGGGAAGGCGAAAAAATGGCGACTTTAAATCACAAAAATTACCACGCACTTTCTCTTACTTTTGGCTGGAAGGCGAAAAAGGGTGTTGCAAGAGGAAGAACTCAACCAGCCTCAAGAGAAAGACTTAGGAGGGGAGGAGACTTACTGACGAATTTTCTATCTCGCACTCTTGGGTTCTAGGGAAGAGTGGTTATATGCGATTCGCTGGGAAAAAAAAGACTTAAAAAAAAAGAAGGTAGGCCAAGTCGGTGTAGTATGAAACCTCAACCGCAAGACCACCTTGCGGGAAACTCTCCTAGCAACATCTCGAAAAGGGCTTTCTGAGTTGAAAGAGGGAGAAAATGTCCGGATTCGGAAACGCGTGTGGTTGACAGAGGTTATCCCGATAGTATTCTGCAGTCGGTTATGGGCCGCTTTCTCGCCGGAGAGGGGGGAAGGGAAAATTAGGTAAAGCAAAAGAGACGGCTGAGGGTTTTTCATTTGGGTGAGAATCCGACAAAACAAAATCATGCAACAAAAGAAGGTCCAAAAGAGAGAGGATCTTCTTCCATAAAAAGGGAAAGTAAGACCAGATAGGTCTCAACACGACTAGCAAGGTAGTGAAACGAAAGGAGAACTTCAAAGGAGTCTCTATAGTTCCGCGACCGCGAGACTACAGACCATGGGGCGCGAAACGGGGGTAAGGGGGGCAAGGGAGCGCTGCGAGTCCAGACAGGGGTGTTGGGGTGGGGGGGGACTGTTGTTTTGTTTTTTTGACGCGGAGAAAAGGGTGGCGAAGAAAGTGAAAAGATTTCGCAGCAAAAACGTTGGACTCCAAGCATCCGATTTGGCGGAATGGGCAAAGATCCCTGGGTCCAGTCTGGTTAATTGGGGGCGTCGAGGGACGCGAAATGTATGGAAAGGGAGTCCGGCCTGGGTCTAACATAGTGCACTTCGGTGGTTTGGGAGGATGGGAGACGAAAAAATGTTATTGGACGGTAGTTCTCGCTATATTTGAGACGAGTCAGGTTAGGGGCGATGTGGGGGGTTAAGATGGGAAGTTAAGGAGTGCGAAGCTGAAAAAAGGGGAATCAACTCTTTATTTAACCCTTGGAGGAAGGTTCTCAAAAAAGCCACAAAGGAGAAAATAGAAGTGTTACTTGCCAATGATCATCAAAGGTACCTTTTTGGGTAAGACTTCTATCCAATGGGGGACTGAAAAGGAAACGCAAAATAGCCGAGGGAACTAGGAGGGGAAGATAAAGAGTCCACGAAACTTAAAAAAAATTTTTGTGCAGTTGACTAGCTAGGGGGGATTCGAGTTAGGGAGTGGGAGGGCAGGCGAGTTGCGAGACACTTCCTCGAAACTTCTCGTACGCGAAACATTCGTGACATTCTTGCGAAGAACGGGGGGACCAGCGCGTGGAGAGGGAGGCCAATGGGGGGGCTGAGCTCTGCCTGCGTTCCTCCTCGCGGAGAACTCGCAAAATGAAAAGGGGAAGGGACATCTAGTCTGGACCCTTATGTCAAGGTCTAAGAAGGCGGGAATACTGTAGACGGGCGTGGAAAGAAAAACGACTTTAAGTTCTTACTAAGAGAGAACCGTGCGGGGACTACGTCATATTACGCTGGAGGATCGAGTCGGGATAAACTAGGTTATGGCTAGAGGTCGATTTACTTCTGGGGGGTTTTTTTCAAAGGGGGGTGTAAAAAGGGGGCAGGGGATAGAAACAGAAGGCAAGAGAACCATAATTCAGTGTCCTCGCAACACTTATTTCAGGAAAAAATTAAGGTATTAAACAAAATGTTTAAAATTCTTCAGGAAGAGCTAGGGAACTGGAGACATTATAGACAAACATGGGTTCTTATTCTTGTTAGTTGGGGAGACAGAAGCCTAGAGCTTGTATAGATTTTGTGCGGCGACTTGGGGGGGGGGTGTCTTAGTGCTATGAAAAAGCTGTAGGATTTCCTTTGCCTCGTTTGGTGATAAAATGATTTTGCAAAAAAAGATTTGGTTCAGAGACCAGGAAGCGAGGCGGGGGGGGGAGAGTCCGGATTCAAATACTAAGGAACGCGTACGCAAACGGGAATTTGGTCGCGTGATATTTCGTTCGTCGGAGAGGCATCGCTGAGGTGCGCAAAAAGGTGAGGAAACATGAACGGGCTCTGAATTGAGGAATGAGAGCAGCAGGAACGGCAATGGTTCGGCGAGGGAGGGAGAATCGCCGGGTTCTGGGGGAAAGGTTGCGGTGATATTCAACTTGGGAGCAAGGGCGAGATTGTGGGTGGCTGCGGGCGGGGCGTAGGCTCGGGAGAATCATTAGTGGCTAGCAACTCGAAGCTGTTTGATAACTACTCTGGGACGAAGATGTGGCACGTGATTTGTGTTTGTAGGGAGTGAAGGGGGGTTGTAGTCTTTGTTTGGGGGCTGCAGTGTGGCAGTTTAACGCGTGCGGGGGGGGTTACTCAACTCACATCTGATTTTTTCGGCGCGGACTATGACGGAGACTGGCGTTGTCTCGGGGGTTGAGGGGGGTAGAGTGAGGCTAGAATCAGCTTGCTGATTCAAGTTTCCGATCCAGAAAGGGGGGGGGGGGGGAGGGATCATGATTGGGTCCGCAGAAAATTACTTGTAAATGTCACGGGCGGGTGGTGTGTTTCTTTCTCACGGCCCTCTATGGGGCCGAGATGGTACTAAATGGCTTCACCGTTGGTTGGAATGGACTTATATCAGGAAAATATCCGAAACGGCGTCTACCGATTAAAGAAAATTAGACATATAAGATGGGGGGATGAGAAGGGGGGTTCATAAAGTTGTCGTCTGGGGCCCAAGGATGCGAGTGGCAAATTTACGATATGGAATGAGAAAGTACCTATAGTGAAAGAATAATCGACTCCGGGCAGGGAGATAAACTTCATTGAAAAATCTTCGGAGAGGGAGTTGGGCTCGGATAGCCATTAAACGGGCCAGGTGGCATCCTGGGTCTTCCTCAAACAACCGTTTCGGTAAATGCTAGACGAGAAGACTAAGTTATCACATTCTAACTACAGGGTTTTAACATTACCGGAAGTTATACCTTTTGGGGTATTCGATGTCGTGTTGTATTAAAAAAGAAGCATGAACTGGATCGGGTGGTAAAGGGTTTGCACTCATCATTTGCCGTCTATGTGGGGCTATATGATTAGCTACGGTGAGGTGGGGGGGGAGATATCAAAAGTCGGATCAGTTCTTCATATGGCGGTGACTGTTCAGTTAACTCTTCTGCCATTTGCACATTAGAGGGCCATTGTGCATCGCACATTCGGAGGTTGCACAATTCGAAGGGGCAGTAATAAGTACGGGATGATTCAAGGTCGAAATTACGGAAAAACGACGATTCAAGTCGGACTTATGACGTCACGGGAGAAAGGGGGGGACGAGAAATGGGATCAAAAAAAGGACCGAGTCGAAAAGGATCCGAAAGAATCGCGAAGGCAGAAAGCTTGCCCAGAAACGATACCCCTTAATCTGATGGTCGGGAGGTCCGGTCCTGGAGCAAAAAAGAACTAAGTCGATGGAATTCGTTCCAAGAAGGAGTACCGGGAGGGGGACAGGGGTGTCGTCAGTGCCACCGGGGCTATCCTCTTGTAGATAAAAAAAGGAGGTAGGGTAGGAGGAGTAGTATATCTAACGCGGGGGGCGACCAAGGAAGGCGGTTCACACAAAACAGGGACGTGAAAAAGGCGGAGGACCTTTTAGACTCAGGACAGACGGGGGGGGAAATAAGGATCGAAAGAAACGAGAATGAAGGGCAATAGAGAGTGGGATCGCAACAACGGGGGGGCGATGGTGTTCTGTGGCAGGTTGATATGTATATCCTGGACATTTTAAAAAAATGTCCAGGAAGACTAAAAAAGTAATGGGGGGCGCAGATATTGGAAGAAAAACTGTTTGAGACGTAGTCACTTTGTGTACCTTGCAGGAAGCGCTGTGATCCCAAAAAAGGTTTTTCTTTCAAGGCCTTTGCGCTGCTCGCAGAAGACCAGGAATGAGTCGGGAGGAATACTTGCGTTTATTAAGTGCGAAAAGGGGAGGGCCTACATTCTGGGATCGGAGGATCGATCGACATCGTATCCGTTCTTCTAATTTTTATTGCGGCTACTCAGAATTACAGAGTCGGGGGTTCAGTATTTTCTCGTAAGGAACTGTTAGGGGGTTTCCTGAAGGGGCAGTCGAGAGGTGAAATCAAAGACGCAATACCGGTGACATAGGGATCGACGCCCGGGTCGGGGTAAAAAGAATACCTTTCTGCCATTATAGTACCTGGGGAGGGAGGTTGTTTTCTTAAGAAAGGGTCTTGTTGTTAGAGAATGTGGAATGCTATACAAACCGGTCTGTAAAGTATATTCGGTATTTCTCTAGATTTGAGAAAAAGGTTAATAATACGGTTCTGTCGAAAGGATCTTCACGAAGAGCGGAGTGGTTATAGGTGAGGGTCGACGAGTCCGTTCTGTAGCTAGGTGGCATAAAAACAGTGATAAAAAAGATGGGGAGAGCTGATAGCACAACTCTATTCTTTTGCCATACACAAAAAAAAAGGAAAACTCAAAAGGAGTGGGGGGGGGGGGGGGGATGTTAGGAACCAGACTGTACAGTGAGGACGGAAGGGAGGTTGCGTGAGTTCTGCGCCTTAATCTTCGAGCTGAAGGAATAAAGGAAGAAAAGGAAACAAAGGCAAGAAAGAAGTCCCAATTAAAAGTAGGTGAATGAACATTCAGAACAGAAGGGTTGATGGGTGATGACATTCGAAAGCGGCATAGGAGGTGAGGATAGGAAGAAATTGAGTCCTTCTGATCAAGAGAAACAAAGGAAAAAAACATGGAAGAAAAGGGAGGAGAAAAAATTCTATTCTTGCGAAATTTCGAGGTCCTCCCCGCGAACGTAAGAAAGGTTTCCATCTCTTTCAGTGCTCCACTATAAGAGATGATACTTGAGTGACTTCCGAGGATCATCAAGGTAGACGTCTTTAACCCAAGGATTGGAAAACGCGTAAAATTTCTAGTGTTACCAAGTCGAAGTTTTGGTTCTTGGGAGTGCTTCGGGCCGGGCAAACGTGTGGTGGAACTTCACCAATTTATCTCCAAAGGACTGACAAGGAGGGAACAACTCTACTTTAAGAAGAGGTTCGGCATAGGAGAGACTTGAAAACTCGACTAGGTAGTAACCGTAGAAGGATTAAAAATGTATTGGAAATATTAGGAAAAAACATCTACCAACGAGGTCATGTTACCTCACACGAGTCTCCGACCTAACAATCTGGCACAAAGTAAAAAGGGGTTGTGGAATTCTGAAGAAACGGGTTTGCTACACTGTGGAGTGATGTGTCAAACAGTGATCGCAGAAGAGTCAGAATCTCCTGAAGATTGTGGATTAGGTTCCAGGGGAAAAACGTGTGCCATAGTCGACGGTGGCTGAGTGATAGGAGAATTCGCAAGAAACCTCCATTCATCACCAACACTGGAGAGTATAAAGGATAAGACCAGCAAAGAAGCTGGAGAGAGCAGCTTCTTATAATCCTAGTCCAAAAGAGTATAATAGTCGATGTAGGGTACAAGCTAAGGACGAAAGGCGACACGCGTGGGGACTGAAAAGATGCATTGTTGTCTCTTAAACGTACTAGAGAGGTCGAGTAGGTGATAATATCTGCTTCAGTGAAGAAGGCTGAAGCGGCCCCGTGTCAGGAAGCAAATCGCTTCTGCTGTCTCGTACTCAGACTGGAGGAGGGAGGATTTTCAAGCTTGCTAGTAAGTTTAGTGAAAATCGGGGAAAAAGTGGTTTAAACTATCTCACTCTGACGCTGAGGTGTCGTAGGGAAAAGGGAGGATTGACGGGAGTAGTGGATTGCTGGGCTATTGCGGCAGCGAGTGTGGCTCGAATATTGGGGTTCGGGAGCAAAAAAACTAGTCACGGACACTTTGGACCAAGGGAGATGGAAAAATTATCACTCGGGAATGGGGCGAACTATTCTTATCTCAACAAAAAAACTTATGGGGGGAGAGTATTGGTTCGGCAGTAAGGAGGAACGAGTTTAAGGGCCCAGGATCTTTTTTCTAAGAAGCTTCGTCGCCCAGTTACATGGGGAGAAAAGAAAGTGTCACGCCCCACTTTCAAGACAGGAGGAGGCAAGTAGGCGCGAAAATAGTCGGATCCTTTTAAGATTACATGGGTGGAAAAAAATGATCGGAGGAGCGCGGGAATACACAGACGGAGCTGAGCGAACTTCCGGATACGTCGAAAGCGAGTCTAAAAGACTGGTGACACTTATCGGGACGTATCACTGGGGGGCGATGGGGACGAGACTAGGTGCAATTCCTCCAGGCTGAGGGGCAACAGCGGTCAACTGACGTCCTGCATCAAAGAGAGGGAAGGTTTTGAAACTCTCTTTCCTTTCTGGGATGTGGAGGGGAACAGGGGGGACTAAGAGAATAAATGTGAGAAAAGTGGATCTGCTGTTAAAGCTTTGTGGAGATTAAAATTGTCGACGGCTACCGGGGGATGTTCCTACGTTACGTTGGACAGAGAAAGTTGGTGGGGCCTGGGGTTGCTTGGTCAGGAGATCACGCCATTACGTCTGTCATAATTAGATCTGGGATAAGATAAAAAAAAAGGGGTTGATTCTTAGGTCACTACTCTTGTGGGATATCATGGGTTAGAAAAGAACAACACACTTTTGTCTTACCTGGTATCAGGGCTAAAGCGTAATAACACTTTGAGGGAGGGGGGGAAGGGTATGAGTAAGCAGGTGGTGGGTTGGTGGGGAGGAAGATTTTGGGCAATCATCTGGGAAATGGAAGACTAAGGATCTGTTGGTCGGATGGAAGAAGCAATGTATACGGGGAAAGAATTCAAATTCTTTTCTTGTCAAAATCGGGAAGGCTGATGGGGTAAAAGATGAAAGGATCTGGAGGTTAGAAGGGGTCTGGGGCAACGGCTGATGAGGAGCCGGAAGAAATTCTTCAGAAAAAAAAAAAGAAAAAGAAATAGAAAACATTCCGTTAAATAAGGTGTGGGGGGCATGTGAAGTCGGCTAAGCTGGGAAAGGTTCTAACGCGGTTGTTTGTTCTTGTCCTTATTTTGAGGAGGATTTCTGGGGGAATCAGATTAGCGGTTTTGGGGCCTTCGGAGGGCGCGGGAAATCTGAAGGAGCGCTGCGACACCTAACCGACTTTTGAGACTTCACGAGTTGAGAAGATGTGTGGTGCGAAGGGGTTTCAGAGTTCACTAGGGGGGGCGTTTTTGGGGTCTCTCTTCCGGATTGAGGGGGAGGACGGTGAGGGGTAGACTACCAGTTTGGACGGCATGTCATCGTGCCGGAGTTATTTACGGTATGTAGATGGAGGTGTTGGAGCGCTACATTATCAAAACGCTGGACGTTCGCTAGAGAAGGAGTGGTACAGAATGATAAATGTCCTCTTTGGGGGACTTCAGGGAAAAAAGACGGGGGGGGGATAATGAAGAGGGAGGTGGTTTTTTTGGCTCTTATAAGTGTCCGAGGATCACGGTCTCAGAATGGGTGAATGAAAAACTAACTCGGATACGAAGCGGAGGCGGGAAAGCTAAACGTTCGAGGGAATACATGCGCAACAGAGAGCTTGAAAAATAATCGGTAGCGACATCGGTGGGTTGGGCTGCCCTCGGTCGCTCGCTTAGAAGGGTCGATTACAGAGTGAAAATAATGTATCGGAAATCATTCATGAAGCAAAAGTGACAGTTAAAACCTAAGACGTAATCGCTGAGGCTTCATATGGTAAGAAAGAGTCGGGTTTGAACGGTCTGCAGACTACCTGGTCAATGTGTTCGTTATGTATACTGGCTAGCGCCTTATAGTCCCTGGCCTACAGCGAGACTACATGAACATAAGTAGGCTGAGACGGCCTTACAGGGTGACGCTCCTTTTCAGTGAAAAGGGAACGGATTGCGGGCTGTTATAAGTGCAACCGGCGTGGGTTCGTGAATTTTGAAAAAAGCACTGGCTTGTCCGAGGTAAAAGTCCTTTGAGCTATCGTGTAGCGTTAATGTCTAATGTGCAACCGTAAATGTCGTGAGAAAAAGGATCTGTTATGACTGCAGAGTTAGGTGACAAGTTCAGATTGAGAGGTCGAGGACTGGGGCAGGGGTTTCGGGGGATGAATGTTCCAGCCGGGGCCTGACGGCAGATCTTCTAGGTGGAAAAAGGAAGCAAAGCAATTGGCGTCTAACACGAAAAAAATCACGGATTCCATCATGCAGGCGCAACCTGGTTCAGGGGGGGAAACCAACAAACGACTCTACTGATTCCTCAAAAAGAGCGAAGCAAAAGATTAGGGGAGAGCATCAGCGAGAAAATAGGGGGAGTGGAGAACGCTGCGACACGGCGACAGTCACGGTCGCAAGGACGGGAGGCCGGTTCGATAATCTATTTCTATTTGGGGGGGAAACAGAGGGCTAGGAGAGTCTACGCAACAAAAAGGAAGTAAAATACGAGACTGGGGAAAAGGAAAACAAAGAATCGGTTACCAGAAGGCTCGAACTTTCGGGAGAACGCCTGCTCGACGGGGGCGGTCTCTCTCTTTAGAAAAGAGGGCTCATTCTAAGAAAGGGAAATTCGGAAAAGAAGCAGAAGAACGAAAGGAGAGGGCTATGTCTTTCTTATCTTTTTAAGAGAGGTCCCACATTTGTAGGAGGATGCTGGCAGTGAGAAATAGTTATGAAAGAAGGGGGTCTATTGGGGACAGACAAGTTCCGACCCTTTGGAAGAATTATTACTTTCGAAATTGGGCTCTCGGGGGGCTGACGGACCGTCTCGCCGACGCACTTCTTCGTAAAAGTGATCCAACGATAGGTTCAGTAAACGGAGAATGTGGACAGGGGGACGCTCGTGTAGCGAGACAAACGGCGTGGCTCGCTGGGCGGCGACTCGTACCACCGCGACGCGTTTTTCTCATATTTTTTGGAGCGAAAAAGAAAGGCCAGAACAGTGGGGTAAGTGGTGGGGGGGGGTGTAAGTGTTGGTGTCTTGAGGTGCGCCAGAACTGGTAGTTATAGGCTGAAAGGACGGTAGGATATCTACGCAGTAGCTCTCTTCAGAGCCAGAAGGTTTCCTGGTACTGTTTTATGAAGCCGTGAGAACGAGAAGTTTCGACAGTTCTCAGGGGGTTCGCATGAAATGCAAGGAGTAAGGTGGGAGAGCTTAGCAGTAGAAACATGGGATTCAGTAGAGTGCTAGATCGGGAATGGGTAAATGAAGAAAAGTTCCGAACTCGATAAAAGAACCCGATCGGAGGGGGAGCATTTATTGGGAAGGCTATCAAAAAGTGTGAAAATAAAAAAAAAAAAAAAAACAAAAGGGGGGGAACTTAGTCTCAACCAGGGTCTGGGGGGGGAGTCAAGGTCTTATTCTATACTCTCAAGGTTCGAAAAAAAAGACTAGCATCTCGCAAGTATGGGGGATGGTCCGCCTGAAAAAAAAAAAGAACAGGAGGACGGCCACGTGGGGTGCCGGGAAATCAGGCGCAGGGTAAAGAGAGACAACCTTCGACAGCAAACAGAAAGGCGGAGGAATGATCAGAAGTAAACCGCAAAAAAGGGGAGGGGAAGCAGCCGCGGGAAGAAGGGGAGGGATGATGGTCTAAAGCCCAGTCGTCAGGCGGAGAAAGAAGAACAAACTTCGTCAAAACACATGGGGAAGGGAAAGGAAGCCATTCGGTCAGGGAGTCGGAAGATCCTTGGCAAGTTCTGCTTAACTTAAACGATACTTTTGGAGGAAGTCAAAGAATTCCCCATAGCAGGTGAGAGAAAGATACTGGACCGGAAAGATTCTCATGAATGCCCGAGTGAAAATCTTTTCGTGAGGGGAATAGATCAAGAAGTCCCTTAAACTTTAAGGTGGTTCTGAATGAGTCTCAGTATGCTTGGGGGGGGTTGCAAAGGTTTGGGGCCGGGGAAGACACAAATCAGCCATTTATGCTTTAATCTGATAGATAAAGGAGGGGAGCTTTGGGTGACTAAGATCTTGGATTGAAAAGAATCCTCGGAGTACAGGGGGTGCCAAGTCAAGTGTGAAAAACATCGGAAAGCTCGCCACTCCTTACTACTAAAGAAAAAAAAACACGCTGACAGGAAAATTTCACCTTATCATTCTTAGTTGCGGTAGTATACATCTGATAAAGAAAGTGGGACCGGTAGCGGTGATGAGGGATGCGTCCTCCTTCATATGCTATTCAATTCTCACTTGAGGGAGGGATTGAAAAGTAGGGGTTCTCAGGTCTACAGTCTTTCGGCTGTCTTGATGGAGTAATCGAGGACCCGACTCAACATGAATGAATGAGATGTGCTAGAGGAAAGAGGCCTCTGCATGGTCTGGCCACAGATATCGAAAAAAAACTGGGGGGGAAGTGCTAGGACTAACTGAGCTTTATTCAGCATATTTCAAGACAAGAGAAGATCCAAAAACAAACGCCGGAAGGCCGTCCACTGTCTTTTCCTTTCAAATTTCTCTGCGGAAAAAAGAAGGAAAGGAGGGAGAGAGTCTGAAGTGTTGATCCTAGGCTTTCGCGGAAGTAGTGTAACACGGGAAAGCGGTGTCCGACTTTCAAACGAGACGGGCTCAGGTTTGCAATATCTCTACCGTGAGGAGAAAATTGTAAGGTCTACTGGCTCTGCTGTTAGAGGGGAGAGTTATTTGGGTGCGCGAGTTTCTAACATCGGGAGAGACTGAAATTTCATGCGTCAGTTAGGGAAGCTTAAAAAAGAAGAAAAAGAGGGGGGAAGCAGGTCTTAGGGAAGGACGGGAAGTCCGCGCGCGGGGGCCTTGAAAAAGGCTCGGCAGGGTCTGTTTGAGGGGCGCGCGCAGTGAAAGAATTTCTTTAAAAAGAAGGATGGAATAGGGGGGAAATGTGGTCCGAACATATCTTCGAACTATAGGGAATGGTCGGAAAAGGATCACAGAGTAAAAGACCGTGTTTTTGGCACGACTGGGGGGGATGGCTTGTTTGGGCCTCTCACGTTCGCAGCAATAGTAGCGACGAATGTCTTTCAAAGAGAGCCGGATGCCTGAAGCATTTTGTAGATTTCTCTGAAACCAAGGGCCGGAGGTCAGAGTGGGGGGCAAGGACTACTCGGGCCAGAAAAATGTTCCAAATCTTCCTATCTCATAAGGTGCTAAGAAGGAAGGGTGCCGTGGCTTGGGCGCGCATGATCTGAAAAAAGGAGGAGTGAGATTGGCAAGAGAGAAGGGCCTGCTGGAGACAGAGAGAGCTTCACCTCTTTCCTTCCTAAGAACATAAGGTCAGAAAAGGCATAGCTTCTTGCGCAAATTCTTCGAGGTACTGTGTGTGCACCGGAAAACGGGGTCCTTCTGGACGGGAGTAGAACGAAGGGTCGTTAAGATCGTATTTCTTTCGGCAATTGCTAAGAGTCGGGAATGGAGTAAGGGTGATACTTTGGGGGGTGTCGTAGATTAGAAAATAAAAAGATTAGAAAATGCTTGGCAACTGCGGCACACTCTCTAGAATTACATGCGGTCACCGGAAATGAGGACGAGGGATTCTTATAGGAAGCCGAACGGAGAGGGACGAAGGAAAGGTGTCTCAGTTTTCGAAGGCTTACTAAACGACGTAGGGAGGGGGAGGTCATCGCAGCCGTATGAGGGGAGACAAGGGGGGGTTTTCTATGCTAGGTGGGAGAAGGGGCACTGTAGCCTCTTACATCCGGTTGGAAACTGAATGATGAGATTATAGGGACCTCTCATCAACGGGGTATTTGCCTAAAAAGAAGTGAAGGTAAAGGAGGGAGCTTGTCATTTCAATCGTCTGGAGATGTGTAACAGTCAGCAATAAGATTCATACGGCATTGGTACTTAAGAGGACTCTTATCAGCGCAGGGTTGACAACAATCTTCACTTAAATGGGAGGTCGGGGGTAGGAATCTGCGGGACGGCGTGTGTGTGTTGCGCAAAAGCGTGATCGTTTGAGTAAAATTTGCGGGGGGTTCGGATGGGGTTTGTTGTGCAGGAGCGGGAGAAGGTTTAAAAAGTAGTAGTTAGTGGTTCATAGGGCGAGGCTCCTCGGGATAGAACCTGGAACCCTTTGGGACTGCGGGAGAAAAGACGGGTATGCGCGGGGGGGTTTTGAGGGGTAGGGAATCAGAAAGTGGGTTGGGGTGGTTGAGAAGCTTGCAATTGCATATTGTTGTCGGTGAGGAAACAAAAGAAGACTATGGACTGAAGGTGGTTCAGAGTTGCTGCCAGTGGTACGGAGGTGTTGTTGACTGGGGATGGTGCTATCATTCTCTTGCGAGGCAGGGAAAGCCGAAATTGCGATACTTGGATTTTTGGGGAAAAACCGAATTGTGGGGGCGTAGCATGCTTCTGTGGTTGTGTGGGGACGACGAGGAAGAGGGGGGGGGAAGCGCTCTACGGTTCTCTTCTATCCGGTTGAAATGAGCTACTCGTCTAGACGCAACTCGAGTCATGCAAACTACACTCGTTAGAAATGAGACTTTCGGTCAATAGATAGGGGGGCTTAGACGGAAGAGTACAAGTTTTGTCGTTGAAGGTCAAGGGCATCTCTATTACCGGTGACGAAGGGGATCCGGTGGCTTTATGTCTATAATGAAGTTGAACAGTTACTGTAGAAAGTACGCAGCCAGCTTGGATCCGGGAGGGCAACGATTATAGCCGGCATTCTAGAGAAAAACGCGGGGAAGGGGAAGGTTCAGAAAAGATGATAAGTCTAAGGGAAAACGTGAAATTCGCTGGATCTACCTAATCCGCAGAAGAGCGAAGACGGGTTGGGAATTACCATATTGAGATGAGAAAGGGGGGGCTGGGGATGCGAACACTTTCTCACAAAGAGTCTCGGTGAATCGCTAAGTAGTGTGTTCCGGAGTCGTCTTCTAAGGAGGAAATTGCGATGGGATCAGAGAGGCAAAACGGGAGCCATCTCGAAAAGAGTGGTCTGGGCGCAGAAGCCGTATTTGCCTGTGTTCTTCTGGAAAGGAATAAAAATAGAAGGGAATCTGCGGAAGAACGACGGGATGACGTAGGCCAAGGGGGGAAAAGAGTAGGTCAAATCTCAAGGAAAGATTCAGAAGGGAGGATCCTACGTCGAGAGCGTCTTTCGACTGTCTTTTTATAAATGAAAAGATGGGGCTTCAAAGGAAGCTAAGAAAGGAAGTATTGAGAGGCAGACTCGGTGCACGACGCGTTATCTCGATCATCAGACAGTGGTACGCAACTGAGGGAGCAGCCTCGTGAGATGCAGTGAAGGACGTTCGAACCACTGTCGCTTTAGGAGAAAGCTAGGGGGACAGGAACAGGATTTCTAGGCAGCCTCTCACACGACAAACAAGAGAGTGATTATTGAAAAAAAAGGAGAAATGTTGGCACCGCCAGCCAACATCAGCATCGTTGACCAATAGCAGACGTTCGGGAAAGTTACACTCAATGAGAAGGGGTAGGGACATGGGTCTCTCTCACCGTATGGCGGGGAGCTTTATTCGGGGACTACGACCAAAAATGGGAATACGGAGTCGCTGTAGATATTCGGCGGGGGTGCTCGAAAAGTATCCAACAAAAGTTGCAGAATATGCGCAAGGAAGAGAAACTCGAGTCGGGGGGCATCTTACACTTTTTTGCACTTGGGTAGACGGAGACGTTAGCCAGTTAAAGCTGAAACGGCTCTTGTTCTCTAGGGTCAGCTATCCTGAGGCATTGGGCGAGCGTAGCTCAGGTAATACATCTGTAGGGATAGCCGAAGTTCATGTACATTCTCAAAGACCAGGAAGGAGGGGATATACTCGGTTCACAAAAAGAAGTCTAAAAAAGTCACCCGAAGCTTCTTAAGGTGTCTTCAATTGGGGTAGGACATGAAGTTGTAAGAAAGCACGTCAAGAAAGTCGCGGTGCGAGACATACAGATGTCCTGCGTCTGGAAGACTCTGCTTTATCCTTGATTCGACAAGGAAGTAAAAAAAGAAGAGAGCCGCTGAACAGAACCGGTCGTTCAGGTCTTATAAGCTGCGAAGAAGAGTCGCCAGTAAAAAACAAAAGATCGAAGTTCGGTGAGAGAGTAGCCTATGGAAAAAATACTCGCGTTCATATTCGGACATTTGGTGACAGGGGGGAAGATTGCTCGAACGTCTTCGGGACCCTATCGGGTGGTTTTATAGAAGCGCCGGGTTGCGGGACGAGGGAAAGGGGAAGGAATATCACGTTATTTATAAAAAAGGAAAGAGGATAAAGAGGACTAAAAATTCTTTCCTGACAAGACAATAGCAAAAAAAGGGGGGGCCCGTAACGAATTCAGGACCTCGGTCTCATTATTAATCCCGGGGGTCTTAAGGGCGACAGCTGTATGATACATAGGACCATTAAAAAGAAAGACACGAAAGTAGAGCTCACAGTCCTGATACACTTAAGGAAGGGGAAGAGGGGAGTTTTACGACTGACCTTCTGGAAAAAAGAAGATACGCCACTTCGATTAAGGGTTAAGAATTAAGAGCACCGGTCCAAGAGGTGTACTAGAGTCTGTCTAGTATGATAAACTTAAGGGTATGGTGGAATCCCATTACACACTTTCTTCCTTGACATGTTCCAGGCCAAACAGCTGGAAAACGTCGGTGAGTAAATTATTCCAGTATAGTCCGAAAGGAGAACTGAAGATAAACTCTCTTATTTTCTTTCCGTAGAAACATTTCGAAGGGAAATAGAATGCCTTCAACGAAAAGTTGTGGTTCGAGATGGCTGAGATGAAAGAACGTTGTTCCTCATTGAAAACCAAGGGCGAAATCTACGCACTCCGTGCTCTCTGAGGGAGTGTATAAAGGTAATAGAGACTGGGGGAAGGGACGAAAGGATCATTACCTTCTTTAAACTACGCGGGAGGTCTAAAATAAAAGCCTAAATGACTCCATACTCACAGAGCTTTCACAATGAAAAGACCGTCTCTGCGTATTGAAGGAGGCTGGGGGAAACATGAAGGTATTGCTTATACTTTAGGTGGTCTAGAAATTATGAAAGGATGGGAATGGAAGATAATGGAACATCGGCAGTGGGGAAGTGTGTACTCAGGGTATTGTGTTTCAGTGGACATCATTCTGGCTTAAGAAAGTTTGGGAATCGAAAGACGAAGAACCCCTAATCACGTTCAAATCTGCTGCTGGAAAACGTGAAATTACTGAGGAAAAAGGGAACAGGAATCAGTTCATCGGGACCAACAGAAAGAAACGGGGGGCGTTAAACTAAAGAATTTATTCTAGAGATCCAAACATCTCAGAGCTCAAATCTTGCTTGCGTTCAATTAGATGAATCGTGCATAAGGGGAGACGGGGGGTCCCGGGGACTCAAGTTCAACAGGCTATGTCGGAAAGAGAACTGGAAGCGATCATCTAACAAATGCTCTTCCTCAAGATCAAGCATTACTGTCGAATCTTGCAGTGCAAGGGGGATCTTGGTAATTTTCGGGTGAAAAGTTCTCTGAGGTCGAACAATGCAAAGTCGGGGGAATGTTCTTACTAGGGGGGGTTCAACCATTTCATTGGAAAGGTATGGTGAAAAAGGTGAATAAATAGATGTTTGCTAGGCTATTGGGTTGGAAAGGGGTAGGGCAAAAGGGGAAGAGTTTCTGTGAACATACAGGTTAAACAAGGAGCTTTGAGGGGGAGAACCGGGAAAGAAAAAACCAAGAGGATGAAAAGAGAGAACGCAATTCAAAGAATTGAAGAAATCCTTTGGGGTCACTAGCATTCGGAACAGGGAAGGGAAGGTCCCCTTCGGTGATACTAATTTCGCGGGGAGAAAAAATAGTCGAGCCGAGTCTAGAAAGAAAGTGAAAACAAGCGGGGGGTTGGGGGTTGGGGGGGTGGGGGGGGGGGGGGGGGGGGGGGGGGGGGGGGGGGGGGGGGGGGGGGGGGGGGGGGGGGGGGGGGGGGGGG
>Ga0179593_1475945_pt1 | contig 16097 bp, 21 predicted proteins | sample CZODoug2_1_08_16_FD_185931 | JGI IMG/M metagenome (GOLD analysis project Ga0179593, IMG submission 185931) | Vadose zone soil fungal communities from Angelo Coast Range Reserve, California, USA - CZODoug2_1_08_16fungal (PacBio error correction) | ecosystem: Environmental > Terrestrial > Soil >...
TGAGAAAGACCGACTTTCCCTGATCCAAAAGGATCTACAGAAAAGCAACCCCCAACCCCACCAAGGTTCTCCAAGGGGGGGAGGAAAGAAAGGCATTAATCCGTCGATCTAGTTGCCTAATTTTGTAGATCTTCATAAGGACCCCTGTCTTCCAGGAAAGGAAATGACTGCCGAACCGAATAACACCAGTCGACCCTAGACCCAAATCCCTCGCACCATCGCCGAATCAATGGCCCGGTAATGTTACTGAAAGTCTGATGCATACCAGAGAGATTGAAACATCACACAGTTTCCCACCGTTGGCAGGCCCTTCACGGAGAGTCCACTAATATAAACCAGATGGATCTACATCGGCCGGTAACGTCGCTCAAAAAAAAGGAGGGGGAAAAACGAACGGCACAGTGACCTTCGCAGTCGCGCGGGACAGGTGTGGGGTGCTCCTTTACGAACCCGGGCGGCGGAACTCGCCGGCAAACAGGAAACCAATTACCGTGGGATTGGGGGGGGTGATCCAAGAAACGTATCCCGTGCTGCCACAGGCGAAGGGGAAGGCAGAATCATGGGGATTTTGCTAACAAAACGATTTTCAGCCGATGACCAGAGGAACATTCCCTATAAGGGGAAGTGGTTGTGGGGTTGAACCTCGTAGGGCAGCCCTGGAAACTCCTACAATGGACTCCTTGCGCCACTAACAAGCCGGGCCGAGATAGCTTGCTGGGGTGGGCCAAGTGGGGAGATCCGGGAACTCGGGTTGCTTCCCCTTCATCGGGAAACAAGGGCTAATAAGGGAAACAGGTCGGGGCGTGAATCGTCTCCTCCCTCTAAATACAAAGGTGCAGCCGACAAGAACAGCAGTCTCCTGAGACCTACCTGGCACAGAGCCCAGCCCCGGTTGTTTTTGGTCAACACATGAACCGACTAAGAATCTTATTTCACTACCCTTATCACACGGCCGTCTCGGTCAAACTTTACTCCAACGGTGTTACAAGGGGCAGAACCCATGATCTCCGACAGTTCAACCGCCTGCTCGTCCGAAATTTGGGTTGTAACGAAAGAGGACAAAAGGTTCTGAAAGGTCGAAAAAACAGGTGTTGTTAGGGAAGCCAAAAACTTACTTCTCCAACTCATAAACAAAATCACTATGGGTAATCTGGACCTGCAACTGACACAGCGTCGGTAAAGGGCCAAAAGGGTGGGGGGTGGGCATGTGGTGTGGGTGGGAAGTATCCGGAAGACACTTCGTGACCACAGAGCTTGCGTCCATATCCCCCACTCGGGGACCTCGATGTGGTCGACCCGAAAAATGGGCGAGAATTATTAAGTCTTGGCACTATCAGATCCAGAGTGGGGGAATAAAGAGTCATTGGTTGTTTTTGCGGTTTAGCCAGAAGAGCCTCACAGAAAGGGTAATGGGTGCGAAGTCAGGGGTGGGGGGTGGGGTCGGGGGGGGGGTGGGTACGAACCAGGGCGGGGGGTGGTTGGTAAAATAAGGGTGGTCCGGGAACAATCAGTCCGGACCAAAAATTTCAGGGACCGAGCAGGCTCATCCAAAGATTTCAAGAAAAGGAAGGTCATCAGCTCTCATTCCTCTTAATAAATTACAAAGATGGATCAGCACTAGCCGGCACCCAGGGGGGGAAAAAATCTTGCAGAAATCCAAGTCCCGTCCAACGCCAACGTCTCGGAAAGACGGGCCGACCAAATCTAAAAGTCTGGATCCGGATCACGTTACGGGGAGGCGAAACGACAAGAAAGCCAGGACAAGCGGAGCCGATTTGCCAGATCTTTATCAAGGGGCGGTCGAACTACGGCCCTGGAAAGAAAGACCTTTTACCGACCAGACTCGCACTGAGCCTCTAAAAAAGACGCACGGATCTGGAGACTTTCACACCTAATAAGACCTCGAGCGATGCACACTCCGAGGTTACCTGCCCATCAAGAAAAAAATAGTGCGCCAAAAAGATGGAACACATCAACTCAAAATGCAATAAGGAGGGCAGAGCGTCGCGTCGGGGAAAATACAGGAGTAGGCCTTGGTCACAGAATGCAACTAAAATCACACTGATGCCCGGCGCACTGGGTTCTCAAACCGAGCTTGTCCTAGAAAAATGGGGCGCCCAGCGGGTGTCCTCGTCTAATCTGAATGAAAATAATTGGAAAGGGGGCCAACTTGACTAGTGACTTGACGCTTCCGCCAAAAAATGGAAAAAAAGGCTGCACGGCAAAAACCAGAACAAAAATTTGGCAACAACCGCGAACTCACAAACCAACGAACAGGATGACGCAAGCTGGGGTAAATTGTTTGTGTAGGGGTAATGGTTAAAAATTGATTTTGCGCACCCACCCATCGTAACAAAGGGTCGAAAACAGGGAAGGGAGAACTGTGCAACATTTCTGTAGACAAAAAATAACTTAGAAGTGAAATTGCCATCAGGGGAACTGAACAAATAGGTTTAAGGCGTGTGCACGGGTCGTGGTACACTTATCACACCACCGCCGACCTGAAAGACTTTCATCGTCGAACGTCTTCTGGGGGGGTATTTCGTAGGATGTCGAATGGGGAGATGGGGACAAATCACCGGGAACTGCATGTTTTCGTCAACGGGACAAAAAAAAAGAGGGGGCAACACTGTCCGTGGGGGAGGTTGGCGTCAAACCTTGCAAAAACGGACGGGCTAAACCGGGGGCCAAACAAAAATAATAGGGGGACAAAAGCCAGCAGGGGCATCTATTTCCTACAGTTGAGGTCATTCAAAGAACCATGGGTTAACCATCAACTATATAAAGAAAAATTCTTGTTTCCCCCTTCACCAACCACCTACATAGCGTCCAAGGAACCAAAACCTCTGAAAACAAAGCCAACCCCTGCCAAAGCCCCTCCCCAAGCCTAAAGGACCCCGAGGGGTCGGGGAAAAAAAATAATTCTTCACACTCAAGAGAGGGGAAACTAAAGTACCACGATTAGTACTATCCACGGGGTCGTCTTCAAGGTGGGGGGGTCTCCGGAAAGTGGAATAGTTAGGTTTGTTTTTGTACACAAAATAACCTAAAAAGTCCCGTGAAGAAAATTTTTGAGACTCAAGCCACCTTCGATACAAACCTCATCTCAAAACTGAATCGACATCGTATTGGTGGGGGGCAACGTGACGTTCGAGACCTGCGTCAGAGCTTGAAAAAAAACTTATCCTGAACACTGTCCTTCAGAAAACGAAAAAAAAAAAAAGCACCGACTCCAAGCGATTAAATCACCAACCTCCAATCCCGTGCATAGCAATCTCCAAGACCAAGAGAACTTACGACCAGGGGCCGACCCCCTTTGAAGTCAATGATCCCACTTCCCAAGGAATTCAGAGAAGAAAGCCCTCAATCCCAAAAGGTGCAGGGCAACAAAGCAACTGCCAAAAAAATTAGAAGGCACGCAAGCACAAAACGGGGATGACGGAAGGTCACCAAATGGGCTGCCCTCATATCTCGTAACACGATTGATTCGGCTACTACCCAAGAAGGGGGGGTGGAATCCCCGTGGGTAAACTGTTAAGCCAAAATGTCCAAAACCAAGAAACATGGCTTTGGGGGGATTGTGTGGCACGAAGGGGGGGGGAAGGAGATGGGGGGAGGGACAAAGGAAAGGGCCTTCTGTGCTTTGGATTACTACCAAGAGAGCGATCCGACGCGGGGTGGGAAAAAGCTGACCGTGTTGAGAAAATACCGGGAGAACAGCAAGCCAAAGGAATGTTCGACCACAGAAAAACCCCTCCCTCAAGGTCGGGGGCCCGGGACTACTCGTGAGTAGGTCTTCCCTGGTGAAGCCATACGTCATAACGCCAACTGTGTAGGCCCCGCGACACAGAAACTGGTAAGGGTGAAAAAGACCCGGTTTCCCAAAATTATATCCCAACTAATGGGGGAAAACAGGTAAAAAGGGACTGGGTAAGACAGAAACAAAAGAACCAAAACGGTCTTCAAAGGAAAGAGTCCTTCAAGAAACGGGGACTGGGACCAGGAAAGGGCCATTGCTAGGACGTGGCAATAAGAGTTGGGGGGGGTTCTGCCCTACGTCAGTCCGTTGCAACTGCAAAGGAAAGCTCAGGTCCTAACACCGGCCCCAAGACGAGGGACTCAATTCACTACTCCTGTGCTTTTGCCAATGACTCAACGGGACAGTGAAAAAGGAAGGGGAACTCCAACAAAAGAATGGCAAGAGAATGGTCAGATTCCAATCGTCCAAAAAAGGGGGGAAAGGGGGGGGGGGAGCCAAAAGAAGACAAGACAACCCCAAGAGAAAACACCCAACCAAACCAAAAAAAACCCAAAACCCAAGGGCCACAGGGTTAGAAAAAAAAACGTTGCTCAGGCTGCCCAAAGGGGGTCGGTCAAGCGAAAAAAAAAAAGGGTGGAAGGGGGAGAACCAACGCCCTGGACACGCCAGCCCCAGCAAGGCGGCCTTTTGGGCGACCAGGACCTCGGGCCAAACTTGTTTTTGGGGAGAAGGGGGGGGGGGGAACAAAAAAAAAAAGGGGATTTTGTGGGGGGCCTGGGAAGGAGGCCTGGGGGGGGGGCCGTCAGCTTTCCGTTCAGGGGTGAAAAACGTCTGTGCCGGTCGGAACCGGGAGCTATAACCAAAACAGGTGATGGGTTACGGAAGGGTCGGGGGGAGGGGGTTGGGGCTGGCAGTGCAGGACGGGAAAAAAATAGGTAAAAAAAACGCGCTGGACGTGGGGGGGGGACCCGGGAGAAAAAATCAAAAAAAAAAGGGAAAAAATTGCGTAGTTGCGGGGACGAGGTCGTCAAACCAAGCCAAATCACACTCGCGGGTCAAGGACGGCCAAGGACCATAAAAAAAACACAGGGAATAACGGCGCTGCTCGGGGCACCTCAAAAGGTACTCAGGACCATACTAAATAGAAAATCTAAAGCCGGGGAGCTTGGGCGGCGTGGGTGTGTGTTCCTTGGGGGAGTGAAAGGGGACCACGGATGTGAAGAGTGGTACCCAGAAATTGAGGGGGCTCCGAACTTTGCCCCACGGGATTGCCAGGGGGACGAAAAAACCAGCGTCTGGATAAAAGGCCCGGAACGCGGGCCTTGGGCAACAACACCCACCTGACCTTGAGGGGGGCCTGAAGGGTGACGAAAAAAAAAAGTACGAGGGTCAAAAACAGGAAGAGGCGGGGGGGTCAGAAGAAAAAAAAATTGGTACCAAAGGGGCAAAAAATTCTCCAAAATAACACATAAAAGAATGAATACCAAAACGAAGCAAAGGGGTGGGAAATCCAGATAAACCTTACGTTGGAGGGAAGAACGCCAGACCGATCGCCCTCCCCTGAGGAGGGCCGCTGGAAACAATTACCATAACGAAAAGAGGGTGGGGTGGGGAGGACCATACCAAAAGCATGGGGACGGGTCGGCACAGGTGTGGGGGCCTTGTATGGCTCAAAAAAGAAATCAAAAGAGAAAAAAAATAAAAACCAGGGGAAAGTAATCTGGGGGGGTTTGATGCTGGGGGGGGGACAATTTGAGTGGGGGGCCCGTTGGCAGGTGCAAAGGGGCACGGCCGAAGAGGTAACAAAAAGGGGGGGGAAAAAACCTGAATTCGGTAGTTGAGAAACATCGGGAAACGGTGGGGACATTTGCCTTGCAACTACGACGCGACCGGAGGAGGAAGACGAAAAAAAAAACGTGAGGGGCAAAAAAAAGGTTAGTGCCAAAAAAAAAAAAAAATGAAGGTCAAAATGTTCCAGCGCCAATAAACTTGAGCACTGTCTCGTCGGGCACAGGGGAGGAAAAAAAAAAGACGGATAGAGTCCCTTTTACTAAAAAATCTGGAAAAAATATAAAGAAGAAATCTCAAAAAAATAAAGGTGGGAAAAAAAAAAAAAAAACGCCGTAACGTGACGGGCACCCAAAAGGTTTTAAAAACGGGGGCAGGGGGTCCGAAGGGCCGCGGGCAACCTCCCACAAAGGGTCGGACGCCGCCGGGGCCGCAAATTCAGAAAAGACAGGGGAAAAAAAAAAAAAAACTGGTTGCAACAGGGCTGGGGGGAGGGTGGTGCCACGCTGGGGCCGAACAAGAAACGAGAAGGCAAAACATACCGCCCTTTGACCCCGATGGCTGATTATATCAAGAAGTAAAAGGGAAGTTTCGGGTCTGGAGGTCGGCCGCGGGAGCCAAAAAGGGACCCACTCCACTAAGGACGCTCGGTAAAAAAGGGATTCTATAACCATCTGACGCAAAATCAACGCAGAAAGGAAGATCGATGACCGAAGGAAGCTGGCCCGACAGAGTAAGGGGCTCCCCCTAATTTACGTGGAAAAAAAATGGAAAGGAGATTGATGCCAGAAACTGGGGACCAACAGGGAAAAAAAGGGGGATCTTAGGAAAACAGGCATTGGCTAGTTCGTCCCTAATCTTTCAAAGAAACAAAAACAAAGTAAATATAGGGGGGGGGAGGGCGCCAAAGGAAGGACAAGGGATGAAAGGAAGGTGCTTTCAATCCACCCAAAAAAAAAAAAAAAAATAAACCACTGTAGGAGGAAAGAAAGGGAAAGACGAAGAAGACCTCGAACGGGTGTCTGCGCCTCAGGACTAAACTGCACGCCCGGGCTCCTTATACGGGGGCCTTGGGAAAGGGAAAAAAGGGTGCCTCTACTTTGTTAGACCCCCGGAACGTGGGGTTTTACGGCAAAAAAAGGATCAAGTAGGAGATGGAGGTAATTGCGTTTGCACGCAGGTCAGGAAAAACGATCGGCTCAGGCAAGTTTCAAAAAAGGTTCCCCAGGGCCCTGAGAGCAAAAGGGCAAAAAAAAGTAAAAAAAGTGTCCCGCGGCGAAGCCGACGTGAGGTATCTGCGGAAAAGGAAAGAAGGTTTAAAGGAGCAAACCATCAGGGGCCGGAGCCCCACAGGGAACAACATCGAGCAGAAAAAACTCGAGTCTCGCCCGGTGTAGTTCTAATGGAAAAGGAAAAACTTAATAAATGTACCAAAAAAAAAGAGGGGGGTTACAAGGAAGAATTGGGGTAAACAAGGGAAGAAAGGCACATAACCAATTAGAAGGGGCACGGTGGGGCGGGGGTGGTTGGGCGCTAGAAAGCTCGGTCCTCAAGAAACGATCAAAGACGGGAACCAAAAAGGGGCGCAAGGGGGGAGGCCTTATAGGTGATCAACACAAAGACCCATGCCGCCGAAGTAAGAGAAAAAAAGATAACGACATCAATCCATTTTCTTCAAGGAGAAACCGGAAGAGCCGGGGGGTCAAAAAAAAAGGGGAGGGGGGAAGTCAGGAGCGGTCAAGAAAGAGATCCGGACGGCGATTAGAGTTCCATTGGGATGGTGGTCCGTATTGGCCGTTCAAGGAAATTTTCCACAGTACACGGATGTTGAAAATGGTGAAGATCAAGGGGGAAAGTCATGCACTATGCCCGCATGATCGTGAGAGGGGGGAGGAAGGGTGGAGCTGCGATGTGCCGGTAATAGTGTCGGGAATTCTAAAGAAGGGAAAGCAGGGGGGGGATCAGAGCTAGGGAGAGTCCAAATCCCAAGGAATATCCAAGCGATTTTGAAAAAAACGCCTTCTTGCCACCTATTGGAGAAAGGGCGGCCAAAACGCTTGAAGGCGCAGGGAAGGGCAAGAGGAATAGAGGACCGAAAAAAAAAAAAACAAACAGGGGGAAGGAATATGGAAACAAAACCGCAAAGCTGGGAAAAGGCACAGCGCCAAGCCTGCGCGGTCGCAACCGGTGAAGAAAAAAAAATTTGGGGAACTAAAATCTGGATCTTAGAAGGACGATATTCGAGCGCGGATCGGGACATCTTACATCCCAGCCAACGACAAAATGGAACACGCGTGGAAAAGATATCAACTACCTATAAGGACCGCATTAGTTCGTGAAATACGGAATGTCTCGTCACATGAAAAAAAAAAACTAGAAGATGAAACCGGGCAAAAAGTACCAAAAGAAACTCTAACTAAAAGCCATCCCCCTATCAAAATTTTCCAATGGGGAAAAAGGGGGGGGGGGTGTTGTGACAAAAGTATATTGCCCATGAAATAACATGAAGGTGTCACCAGGGGGGTACATTTATATAACTGCCTCCCCCTTACGGGAAAACTACAAAAAAAGACATGGGTGATGCTATCAGCCGGCAAAAAAAAACAGGCCATCCCTTGACGAAAAGAGTTGAGGACAACAAGAAAGCGAAAGGCGGCGACGGGGCAAAAAAAGGGGGGGCATTTTTTTACCTCCGAAAAAGGGACGAACCTGGGAAAAGCCGGGAAAAGGGGGAGGTTGAACCCGCGTGGAAACTTCCCCAGGCACGGGGGGGCAACAAAGGATCCTCCCTCAGAAAAAAAACGAATATCCCAGGGGAAGAGAAAGTAAAACCAGGGTAGGGGGAAAAAAAAAAATAATTCCCCTCGCCAGAAATCTTTGGCAAGTGTGTAGGTCGAAAAAACCCAGTGGACCGGGTCCTAGAAGATACACGCCATTGGGGGGGGCACGCCACCAAAACAAATTCGGTATAGGACTTGGCGGGGAAAAAAGGGGGAAAAAAAAGGGGTGGGGCTACCAGATCAAGGTGACCACTTCTGACCAAGATCACACAACCTTAGGTGTGTGAAAAAGAGGGATGTGGAAGGATGAAAAATAAAGATGTTGGGGCAAATCAATTCAGCACCCGGACACCTCAGGGAAAAGATGGGGGGGGAAGGAAGAAGGGAAGAAAGACACCCTCTGTTATGTGCCTTGGCCTCCACACATCTTTTCGGGAACCCAGAGCCGCACAGACACTATCAGCCTAACTTGTATAGAACTTTACGCTTAAGAAAGGGGGGGGTAGACCCCAGGGGACACACCGAGCCAAAAGAGACGAACGATTGCACAAAAAAAAAAACCTATGGAAAAAAAACCAGGCAGCAACACCTGTCAAAGACATGGGTCCCCACCAACGAAGCACACTCGTGGACACCATGATTCTCTCTGGGCCCTGTGCAGGGGCCCCCTCACGGGCGGAACCTGAGCCAAAACACAGAAAGCTACGCATAAGGGAACCGACCACTAGACGAACCCCTTGAAAAAAACCATCTACTGTTAAAAGAAAGGGTCCAAGGTGGAACTACTGATGTCAAGACCACAAAACAGGTGTCGGTACGTGGGGGGGACACTCCAATTGTACGACCGCACAAAAAAATCCCGTCCGTTCTAAGAGGTACAAACTGGGAATCAAACTTTGAGTGGGAATGTTTGGTGGGGACAAAAAACACACCTTGTGGCGTAAACCAAAACGGACTAAAACCCACGGGTTCAACGCCTTCCCACACAAACGGAAAGGAGGGGGGGGAAAAAACCCCGAAAGACACAACGGATGCACAAGGGTAATCCTTCTTGGAACTCCATGCGATGCTTAATGTCGTCACTAGATGGTGAGGGGGGGTTTTTAAGGGACTGATTGGTTGTGATATTTGGGGCTCGCAGGGGTGCACACGGCGCTACACCCAATGGGGAAGTAGGGGTTTCGGTTTCCCGGGGAGTAAAGGGACTCAATTTGCGGACAGTGGCACGGTCGAGAAGGACGGTATATGAATTCTAAAGTAAGGGCCCGGGGTGCACTGGTCTGCTTCTTCCCTCTGGAACCAGGTGGGGAACAAGTGAGCAGGGAAATCAGAAGGTGGAGGCGGACAAGCATGAAACAAACTGGACGAGCGCGGTTAGAAGAGAGGCTGGAGAGGCCGGGTCTTTTATATCGGTGACGGGTTCGGTTGGGATCGTACAAACCGGTTCCAACCCCAGTGTGGGGGTGACTTGTGATAAGGAAAATCCTCCTCAAGGAATGCCGGGGACCACAATCGGGGGGGACAAAAAATCTAAGGTTCCACAAAATTAACTTGGAACCCTGGTCATATGGGGGGGGGAAGAAAAAGGCCCAACAAAAAAATCCAGAAAAAAGGGTCCCAGGGCAACTTCCGAAGATACATGCCACCAGTCATAGAAAGACGAAAAGGGGGGAGGGCTACTAGGCCACCGTCGGATCAACTATCACCAATTTTCCAAGGCTTCTTGCACCTTAGGGTGGGGAACTCCCTAGGGTCCCAGCCAACCATCCCTCAAACTCAAAATTTTCACCCCTTAGAATTCCCGTCCCTTGCTGGTCTAAACGGGAACTTAAAAAAGGGTTTCGTCTAAAAAAAACGACAATAACATTTAAATCCGGTGACACGAACTCTCGAATGAGTCACAAGGGGAAGGAGGTCCCAAAAAAGAAAAAGAAAAACGGGGTGTGGCGGGGTGGGCCTTTCCCTTGAAAAGGACACTAGGAGAAGAGGGGGGGCCCAGGCCACGAAAAGAGAAATCGGAAACCTCATACCAAAAGGGCACAAAGGGAGGGCGTGACCCAGGGCCCGAGTTTACTACGGGGCTGGGAAAAAGAGGAATAACGCACAAACACAAAAAATCCCTGGGCACTGATCAATTTGATTGCCCTCAGGGAAGAAAAAAGTGCAGGAGAGGAAACTGAACAACCTAACGAATTCCAAAAAAGAAAAAAACCTTACCTTCCGTCTCATCTGACCCGGGCAGATGGACGTTGTGGGGGCATAAAAATCCGAAGTGGCAAGAGGATCGACGAGGGAACCCAAAAAACAAGTTGCCTTTGGGGGTCCAAAAGTTTTGGAGTGAAAACCAGGGGTCGCAAGTTGAAATGAGACCGAAGGTTGGGGCCCAACATGCTAGAAGGAGACGAGAGATAATATTGGGAAGCCTGCAAGGCAAGAAAAAATTTATGAATCCGAACCCCCACCCACGTAGGCACGGGAAACACCTCTGGCGGGGGGTTTGTGAGGGAGGGTGGGAAAAAGTTTTCGAACGCAACCCCATTAAAGGAATGGGGGGGGGGAAAAGAACAAGTTAACAGCTTAGGGGGTGTTAGGGGGGATCAAAACTAAAAAAAGGAAACTTAACTTCTTTGATGGTAAAAGAAGGAAATCAGTGGGGCATCATGCTTTTCACCGGCCGCACTGGGGTCGTTTTTCAGGGGTGCCAAGCAACCCACCCGAAAAAGGGGGGAGGAAGGAATTGAACCCAACACGTCATTGCGTTTGTGAATCAGAGTGATTTGGACGGCAGGGATCGGGCAGGGGACACCAAGGGGCCTTTGGTGGTCAAAACGGGACCTACGATAAACTCTTAATAGTCTAAAAACCAGTGCATTTAGTCACACAAGGCGCGGGAATAAAGACGCGTGGTGAACTATTGATTGTGGGCAAACTGCCGGGACACAAGGGGGGGGGAATCATCGGCCAGACAAGATGGGTTGGGGAGGGGGGGAATCAAAGGGGGAAAAAACTTCGATCACATCACCCATGACGTCGGGAAACCATCGGTAAAAAAAGGGTCGAAAAGGAAGAACAAGCAAAAAACCTTCAAGGGAAAAAACGCAAGAAAAGACCGCCATGGACAGGATTTGTTGTGTTTTGCTCCTCTATAGGAGAGACGTGCAGGGGGGAAGTCTAAAAGACTTGACAGTGAGGAGGAACAAAACTCTTGGGCCGCGTGACCGAAACCGCATAGGGCAAGGAAATGAAGGGACTCAAAAAAAAAGCAATCTCGATGGGCGTCACGAAAAACTGGGGGAATAAAGAAGAAAATCTCAAATACTGCCTGCCGGCGAAAAAAAAACAGCACCACCTAAACAGACCCATCCCATTCTCTAAAAAATAAAACAGCCTCCCCTCCAGCTCCTATGGCGCAAGCCATCTTCAAAACTAAAATTGGGAGCAAGTCTCTTTGCCCTAGCCATGTTGAAAAACGGAAATCGTAGTCAGAAAAGTGGGCACCCATTCCATATCCAGCAAAATCAAGGAAAAAGGGTGGGGGAATTTCCACGAACTGCTGATCAAAAATAACCATCACCGTGGCACAGATGGGCAGCCCCCAAAGGAATCCATATCTTTCAACACAGAAGAACAGGGGGGTAAGCAGAGCCTCAAAATCAAACTATGGGTTAAAACTGACGGGGACTAAGTTTGTTAAACGTTAAACGTCAAACGGAAACAAAACGATTTTTGTAGGGGGGTTTATTTTTTGTTAGAGGGAGGGCTGAAAGCCTAAAAAAAGCAAAAAAAACATGAATAGGGACTTCACTTCCAGTTTCTTTGGGGGGAAATGCGAAAACCAATAAGCAAAACATCTCTCTTGTTGGAGGGGAACCGGGGTGTGGGGAGGGGAACGAGAACTGGAAACATCAAAACCACGCCTTCTGACCAGGCGCCTCAAGTAGTGGTTCAAGGGGGCGTAATCTAAATGTGATTCACACAAGATTCACAAATACAAGGCCTACAGGTAGTCAACAGAACGACAAACTTAGGTGTCCATAACACTGGTTGTCAAATGTCGGGGAATGTCCCACTAAAAGTGTGAAAGGAAAAAGAAGTATTTGTAAAACAACAACAAGGGGGAGGACGGAGGGGGGAATCATATATCGGCAAAACGTTTGACAATTTGCAACCAGGGGAGGTGGGGGAAAAGGAAGATTCCACTCAGTTGGCAATAAGGTGGTCGGGGACACGACAAGACGGTCAGTGCAAAGCACAGTGCCTACCTCCGCGGAAAAAAGGGCACCAAAAGGAAAAAAAGAGGGGTACAGGACGGAGGGGGGTCCGGTGCTGTTGAAGAAACCGATAGCGACACCGGAAAGAGTGACCAACTAAAAAAAAGGAAGGGGGATTCGGCTTGGACTTTCTAAAGGCCAAAGCGGGGAGAGCACTTAGGGAAGGGTTCCGCACGCAAAAAAAGAAGAAAAAAAGAACACGAACCACCATCGGGTTGTTGAAAAAGGTTGGTTGGCCAGCTTCAGTACCCACGTTCGCAAGAGAAAACGGGGGGGGGAAAAAGGAAAGACCCAACCGGGCTCCTTGGCGTAGCAGCCGGCCCGGGTTTTGGGGATTAACCAGTCGGGGGCAAGGGAAGTAAAGGGGGAACGGTTTAGTCATCTTGACAGGGAACCGGGGCTTTGGGGGATTGAAGGATGTATAGGGAGCCCTTTTCAAGGGGACAGCAAGTCAACGTCAAAGGGAAAAAAAAAGGGACCGGCATGTCCGGTCGTTGTTCCAAAGGGGGACGACTGGCACATCAGGGAAATTGGAGGGGGAGTTGAAGCAGGTTCGGGGGGCACGGGGGGTTGGGGGGGGCTGGGGCAAAAGGGGGGGGGGGAAGGCGAAGCGAGGCCCACCGCAGGTATCGTGCCGTGACGCACCCCAGCGAGATTGGGGCGTTCTATCTAGGAAGGGGACAGCAACCAACGATAGTGGCCGGCAGAACGCAACGCCCACTCCAGCCAGTGAGCGTCCGCCTTAAGACTCCTTTATAACCTCTCTAGCAACTCAGAGAGGAAAAGGGAGGGAGCTTGGAGGGGAGTTTCCTGGCCTGGATGGGAATGGGGAGAGGGCAGGAAGGTGCCCTGTAGTTGGGGGGGGGGGACCTAATGGGGGTGGCCTACGAGGGGGGGGGGCACGGGAAAAGACGAAACCAAACACGAGTTCGGCCAGAACTAAAAAGCAAACTGGCAAGGAAGGGGGGCACTTGCAAAAGTAATGACCGCGGAGGGGGGCCGGCAATGTGTTACTAAAGAATGTCTGGTAGTCCCGAAGGGGGCGGACTGGGGGAAAAAAAGGGAGGAAAAAAGGGTTTCCAGTCTCCCATATCAACCAGCCGCCCCATACAAAACTGCATACAAAATAAATCGATTGTATCTAAAGGCATGTTTGAAAAGGGGGGGGGGGGGTAAGACAGAAGACAAAAAACTCTGCCTCCACTCCTATTGGAAACGGCGCGTTTGGGGGCCTGCCAGTCTCAAGGAAGTTTTTGTTTTACTAAAGGAAGGGAAAAAAAAACTACAAGGCTGGATTCAAGTTCTCCAACGTGTTGGGCGGAAGAGGGGAGGCGGAATCAAAATCTAAAAAACCCTACACATATTTAATCCATCGTGGGGGGGGGGGGGCGAGAGAGGGAAGGGGGTGCGTCCCGTTCCCTGTTTCCTGAACATTGAGGCCACTCGGATAGGAAAACTAGCCTTGGGGGGGGGCCTAAGAGGGGGTAGTTTGTCAGGGGGAAAAATGGGGAAAAAGGAACGGTGGTAAAAGGAACTGCCAGGGCAAAGTTGAGTGCCTCTGTCAGGAGAAGTGGACCACCCCGTGTAGACTGAGGGAGGGGAACAGGGGGGTAGATGTTTCCCTCGGCCAAGACGCGCAGCTTGGGCCTTTAAATTCCGGAAGACTTAGGGAAGACGTTACCGGTAAAGGGAGGGGGGGGCCGCGGTCCCGGGGTATAGGGCACCCCGACTCCAAGCACTCTGGGGGGGGGGGAGGTGTTTGCCTATAGAGGGCATGGAAGGGGGAAAACAAACATGGGGGTGTGACGGGTGAATTCCGAATCAACTAGAAACATCCCAATCGGTGGTGGGCCTAGAATTGAAGCAACAGAGATCTCGGGTTCCTTAAATATTCTTTTGTGTTTGTTTCAACTCCTACCCGCCGCTTTCAGGGAAGCACGAAGAGGAGGACCGGATGCAAAGCGATCGCAATGGGGTGCCGCCCGGGGGGTGGCTTGGGTAGGGGACGGTGAGTCCTCACGTCCACGATTTCACAGGGGGAAGAGGGGGTGGCAGGGGGAAAAAAGGTCTAATGGGAAAAAGATCGAACAATCCGAGGAAAAGTGCTCGATTGAGGAAGAGACTTCAGTAGCGGGGAAGAAGACCTATGAAAATGGGGGAGGGGGGGGGGAAACTTAAAGGGAAAATACCAGGAGGGAAGATCCAAGATTCCCTAATTGGACGTGAAAAAAGAGAGGACCATAAAAAAAAAATAAGAAAGGGGGCGAGTAATCTCCACCGACCCGGTCAGCCAGGATCCGAACATCGTAATGGGGAAAGACAATTGTGTCCAAGACGCACGGAAGGGAAGGAAAAAAGTGGGGGGGGAGGGGGTCACAACCACACCATGATAAGAAAACGAAGTAGGGGAGGGGTGGGCAATCACGCATGCTCTGTTCTTCACTAGAAAAGGAGGAAAAGGTGTGAAGGGACTAAGTTGAAGTCGGCGGACAAAACTTGACGGAGCGAAACTTTTTGGGTCACGATACAGTTTGTGGTTCAACGGACCAAAGGGGAAGGGAAGGGGGGGGTCGAAGGTGTCTTTTCAAGCAAAATCAGAGGAGACGTTAGAATGTGGGGGAAAAAAGGGCTTCGCCCAGGTCGGGCCGGCAGTGAGGAGACAACCGGGAAAAAGAGAAAAAAGGGCCCATAAACTCCCTACGTGGAAGTGAACTTTCTGGTGCGAGGTTGAAGAAGGGGCCAATAGTGGTCACGAGTCAAGTCAAACTCAGAGGAAGAGGAAAGGAACAATTGACAGGGGAGGAGTTGGGAGGGCTCGACCAATCTCCAGAGGGGAAAAAACCCCATCGTGTGCAAACTAACACGGGGCAAGCAAAAAAAGACCATCATACTATTTCCAATGGTCGGGGGTGGTCATGAGGGAGGACGAAACTTTCCATTCACCGAATAACAAAAGGATAGTCAGGCCTCAGACGGATGTGGAGAACCGAGCCTGGTAAAAGGGAATCCTGGAGGTAACCAAAAAACAGCTCCAAATCGAAACTCACGCCAGTGATAAAAATGAAAAGACGCCAGGCTCTCAGGGATCAAGCCCAAATCTTGCTTTCAAGGGAAAGAAGATCGGAAAAGGAGTATTGAAATTAAATAGGGGTTAGCCAGGGGGAAGTTGAGACCTGGTAAAAATTTGTAAAGAAGTTTTGGGAATGTTAAGAGGGAAGGGGACTTACTAATATTCCGGTCCAAATTTAGAGGACAGCGGGGGGGGGGTCGGAGGGAGTGGTTGGACAAGACGATTTACTGTTATAGTAAGGGGGTAATTCTAGGAGGGGACGGTGGGGAGGGATCAATTGTACTTCTCGAATCGGGAATTACGGGGGGGAAATCGCAGTGATGACGAAGGTAACTACTTCCATCGATAAAAAAGTTGGAAATTCTTCTTTACCCAACATGCGGAATCAGGATGACTCTGCTAATAAAAGCTTCGAACAACACAAAAAA
>Ga0179593_1652397_pt1 | contig 16097 bp, 26 predicted proteins | sample CZODoug2_1_08_16_FD_185931 | JGI IMG/M metagenome (GOLD analysis project Ga0179593, IMG submission 185931) | Vadose zone soil fungal communities from Angelo Coast Range Reserve, California, USA - CZODoug2_1_08_16fungal (PacBio error correction) | ecosystem: Environmental > Terrestrial > Soil >...
GGGGAGCTTATTAGCACCGGAGGGGGAGTGGCCTCATACAGAGGTGACTCCCATCCTTGTAGGAAGGGCCCTTTGAAGGGGCTTCTCGGTTGTCTTTCATCAAAAAAAAAGGACGCGCAAGTTGAAACCTCTGAACAGGTGGGAAAAATGGGGGCGTCTCTCCCATTGTTGGGAAAAAGGGGAGGACCATTGGGCCAAAGGTGGTTCTATCAAGAGTAGAAAGTTTCCAGATCCGGTCAGACAGAGGGGGGAAAAGTCTAAATACGCGAGAAAAAGCATTATCGCAAAGCGGGGAAAAAAATGGTTGATTCGCACGAGAAAGTTGGAGGGGGGGGGGAGGAGGAGCTGCCGAGGTAAAGAACACTTTACCGGGCTTTGGGAGCGAGACGAGCAGGGGGGCTGTGCGCCTCCCAGCCAGACAGAAACAAAAAATTTCGACAGCGTCTGGAAAGAGGAGGCTTCACAGCACGAAACAAGCTGGATGGAGAGGGGACCACTCTCAGAAAAGGGAAAAAAAAACTTGTCCTATATACCCATCTCGGGGGGAAATACATTGGCCCATCTAGGAAGGGGAAAAAAAACCAACTCTAACGTTTAGAAAAGAGGCGTGCAAGGCGATTTGTGAGGGAAACGCCGAGGCTAATTTTCTGGCGAGAGAAAAAAGGTTTAAATGGCGATAGAAAACCCTATCGCTACATCCTCTGAAGAAGGGGAGGGGGCCATGCAGCGCTTTTTTTCTAAAAGAGAGGAAAAAAAAAAAAAAGCGTAACTCAACCGGCATTCACGGGGGAGGAAAGAAAAGGGGTCTGCTATTGGTTCATACTAGCGAGGGAGGGAATACCTATGGCATGGTCCAGAAGGAAAAAGAAGAGGCCGTAATAAATTTAAGGGACCTGGGAGGAAAGACCTCTTTCTAGAAAAAAGGAAATCGCTACATGAGGTAAATTAAAATTCGAGGAAATGAAAAGAAGAGGTACTTGGCCTAACTCCAGGAGGATGAGAAGATTCGTTAAACGGGGGAAGGGGAAGGAAACCGAAGTTCAGCTATCGTTACCCAGGGTGGAGAGGGGGGAAGAAGGGGCCTTTCTTTTATCGCCGACTTAAGGGGGAGGAGAAAGTGCGCGAGAGCCCTGATCGCCTGGAAGGGAATCGTCGCAAAGGAATTTCCCTTCCAACCGACCACAAGAAGAAAGGGGAGGTTGTCCACTCAGGCAGCTCTGCAAGGAAGAAGAGCAGTTGTGAAACTTTTCACAAAGCCTTTTGTCCAGCAAGGAAATGCCAAGGGGAAGACGGCGAGGAAATTCCCCATCGAGCCTCAAAGGTAAAAAGGAGGGGGGGGGGGGGGAAAGGTTTAAGTAATCATCCGAGAAGTAAGAGAGAGGAAGAAGAGATACTTCGCGTGAGAACTTAAAAAGGGGGGAAATGGAGGCCTCGATTGAAGGAAGAAAAAAGGAAAGAAAAAAAAAAAAAGGAGTCGAGAGGGGCCCATTTCGAGATTGGGAATTCCTTGAAGATGACCCGATTGCAAGTGGAAAAAGCGGGGGTCGGGAGATTCCTGCGCTGTACACCCTAACATACGGAAGGAGGTGAAGAACAATAATTTTCTGGTACAGAGGGTGAAAGGGACCGAGCTACATTCCTCCATGCGGACGAAAAAGGAAGGGAATGTTCGGTAATTTCTGCGATAACAGAGGGGGAAGATCGCAGCTAACAGCCATCCATTCCGCTGAGACAAGAACTCTCCAAAGCCTTGGGAGAAAAAGAATCGTTCAAGAGTCCGTTTCACGAAAAAAGGGGGAGAAAAAAGAGAACAGTACTCATATCTCTTGTAGTTCGGCAATAAAACCGGTGTAATCTCGCAATGTTTCATCAACGCGATGGGGGAAGGGGGAGAGCAAGAGTTCTCTCTGAGAAAAAAGGAAGGACTGCCCCAGGGCTTCCTGTGCTTTTTACGCCGTCTGGCCCATTGCCAGAGGAGGAAAAAAAGAGCAGAACAATTCCAGCAACAAGAGCGTGAGATAAAAATGCCGGTTGAGTACGAGAGAAAAAAAAAAAAAAGGACTCCTCGGGGAGACGCCCAGCGCGGCAGGACAGTGCGTCAGCGGGGGATGGAGCGAGAAGCCCTTTAAAATTCGGATAAGAAAAGGCAGGGGCCATTCGGCGGGAATACTCTCCAGATAGCAGAAAACCGAAGTCCGAGTCAACGGAATGAAAGGGGAAAAAGGACCGGCCTGTATAGTGGAACGGGAAAGGGAGAGGCTAGCCCTAATGGGTATATTAGGGGCTTTAGCTGCGCGAGAGGGAGTGGGGGGTTTTTCTTTCAATAAGGAGGAAAAGGTGGTAGTAGCTTTTAAGACGCGTTTGTGAAAGCGATCCAGACTCGGGCGAGGGAAATCCCCCACCACGCAAACAGGGTAGTCTCAATGAACAGTACCCTGCCCACATCCCTTTAAAGGGGGGAGAAGGGAGGAACATAGACCCCGTAGAACGAACACAATATTGAATTCGTTGAGGGAGAGGGGAGAAGGGGCTGGGCCGATTTCGATAAGGAGAAAAAAAGGAAGAGAAAGATTTTACAAATGTACCAGTCACGAAAAAGGATCTGGACATGATGAAAAGAGTATGGCCTTTTTGGCCAAGGAAAAAAGGAAGAGAGCCCAACAATTGGAGAGGACAGCCCCAGAGGGAAATCAAACGCTGAGCCAAGAGCACGGTGCTGAAGACAACCGAGAAAGAAAAAAAAGGGCAGAAAGGGAGGGGAGCCACACTAGTAATTCCTCGAAAAGGGGGCTCATACGCCCTCAATAGTCAGTCAGAAAAAGAGAAAAAAAAGGAGGAGGAGGAAAATAGATAGATGCTGATTGAAAAACTCTCCTCATCAGAGCTTGAAATCTAGGATCCTCTTTTTCGCCAGATATAGGGAAAAGGGGGAAATGTGAGTTCTTCTCGGTTGGGGGGGGATCATCGCGCGCCAAGGAAGGCTACTAATTTGGGCGGGGGCAAGAAAAAAAAGGGAGAGGAGATCCCTTGATTTGCATGACGCAGGACGAGATTGAGTTTCTTCTAGGGGGAAAAGATCCGGTCATGCCAGCAGTAATTGAGGAGGGAGTATATGCGGATAAAAGTATCGCAATCTGCAAAAGCCCGGGTCAACAGACTTCCTATTTTGGGAAAGGAAGTCGAGGCCTACAATCCATACTTGCTGAAACAGGAGGAGATACGAGCCGGAAAAACGAAACCCATACACTCACGCAAGGGGGGGGGGGGGGGGGGAAAAAGAAAAGTTCTACAGGCGTTCTGGGAGAGTCTTACAGCTACGAAACAATTGGGGGAAGATGCCCACTCTCCTCTCGCCAGCGAAAAGGAGGGGAAAAAAAAAAGGGGGTAATATATACCATCTCGGAGAAATACATTGCCCATCAAAGTAGGGCGCCCCCCCAACGAGAAGGGGGGGGGAGAAAAGGGGGAAGAGGGAACTTCTGGCACGTCGAGTGGGGGTCCAGCCTAATGCAGAGTTTGTTAAAGTTTATATACTCAAGGAGAAAAGAGGGGGACAGACTCTTACGCATACATCTTTGATTGGCGGAAAAAAGGGGGGGGGGGCTCAAAGAGAGTAACGGACAAAAAGGACAACATTTTGGGAGGCGTATCGCAGGGAGGGGGGGGGGGAGGGGGGGGAGAGAAGTTTTTCATACTGCGATTTATGGGGGGGGGGCCAGAAGTAGTAAAGACAGGGGGGGGAAAGAACTTGGAGGGAAAAAATCTTGGCTCTCACCCTCACCAGCGTCAAGGAAACATCCGAGAATTACACCGGATGGCGAGGGGGGGGGGTGTGGGTGGGGGGGGGGGGGGGGGGGGGGGGGGGGGGGGGGGGGGGGGGGTTTGGGGGTGTGGGGGGGGGGGGGGGGGGGGTTTGGGGGGTGGGGGGGGGGGGGTGGGGTTTTTGGGGGGGGGGGGGGGGGGGGGGGGGGGGGGGGGGGGGGGGGGGGGTTTTTGGGGTTTGGTGGGGGGGGGGTGGGGGTTGGGGTTGGGGGGGGGGGGGGGGGGTTTTTTTTGTTAGGGGGGGGGGGGGGGGGGGGGGGGGGGGGGGGGGGGGGGGGGGGGGGGGTTTTGGGTGGTTGGGAAAAAAGACAATTCGATCTGAGTACTGGCTCTAAAACGATGGAATTCTCGAACCTTGAAGGAAGAGGAAAAGGGAGGGAAAGGAATTAGGATCAGGCGGAATTGAGGGGGGCACTTTCTGTTATCGTCCGACGACCGAAGGAAAAGAAGAGCCTGTACTGATCGTTCAGGAAGAGAAAGGGGGGGGGGGGGAAGTAAACAGAGACCATCACTAGTTGGAAAGATAAGGACTAGTTCGGTGGTCAGAAGAGGGAACGCAGCGTTTTTCACTTGTCATAGAGAAAAAAAAAGGAGGGGGGGGAAGAAAGGAATTACCAATCTCGCCATGGAAAGGGGTTCGGGCTGAGGAAAAACGGAAAAGGAGTAACGTCGATGGAAAATTTGTTTAAGGGAAAGAAAAAGAGGAGAGAGAAAACAACCACGGAGGAGGAGGAAAAGGAATTACCAGTAAACAATTTTCCCCGCAGGGGGAAGGAAGTGGGGGGGGGGGGGGGGAAAAAGGGAAGGCCCTCGATTGGGAATTCCGAGGAAGAAGCCCTAACAAGGCGTCGAGAGGAAAAGGAAAGAGCCGCAAAATGGCGAATGTGCTGAGAAAGGAGAAAAGGGGGGGGAAGCGTTCCATGAACTGAGGAAAGAAAAAACGAACATATCTTCATAGCGGGAATGTTGACGTGCAAAATTATTGCAAAAGGGAAAGGAGAAGGAAAGAGGAGACTTTCTCTCTCGCACATTTCTCGGGGAGGGAAAATGTCGGCGATAACAGAGGGCAAAAAAAGGAAAAACATCAATCAAAGGAAGGGGAGGAAGAGGAGAACCTCTCCACCCTGAAAGGTTCGGACATGGTACCAGAAAAAAAAGAGACCTTTCTTCAGGATAGAACCAAAGAAGAGGGGGGAAGCCAATTACCAAAAACCTGGGGGCTCCCGGGAGCTCCCCTCTTTTTCCTCTAGGGGGGGGGGGAAGGGGCTCTCTTTCCTCTCTTGTATTGAAAAAGGGTGGGAGGGGGGGGGAATCTCCCTCTTTCTTCGCGAAAAGCACCAAGGAAGGAAAAAAGGCAAAAGAGGGCGTTCTCCTTCTGTCCCATTGAAAAGAAAAAGAAAGGAAAAGAGAAAAAAATAGCACACAATTCCAGCCAACAAAAAAAAAAAATGTTGACGTTAAGAGGGAAGGGGGGTGTAGATGAAAACGAGAGGGAAAATCCCCGCTGCATGGCCAGGATCAGCGGCTTTGAGCGAGGAAGATCCTCTAGAAAAGCCAGGGAGTGAGCGATCTCCAGACAGGAAGAAAAAAGAAAGATAGCCTCCCAACAGGCCCGTAATTCCTCTTCAGACAGGGAGGAAAAAAGGGGGAGTTGTCTTCTGGAGGGGGAAAAGGGCTTGGGATTTCCGTTCCCCTTTTAGAGGAGGAAAGGGGGGGGAGGACCATCTTTTTTTTTTTGCATATGCCGGGGAGGGGGCATATCTAGGGTAGGAAAAAAAAGAAAGGATCTGTGAAGACGCTTTTGTAAAAAGAAAAGAAAGCCTTTCTAAAGTTAAACAACCCGGGAAAAGGAGCAAACCCTTCCAGGGGTTGGAAAGAATTCTCCGGCTAGGAAAAAGCCCGGTAAAAGGTTAGGGGGAAAAGAGCGGAAGAAAGGAAAAAACTATGCATGTCTGTGGAAAAATGGAAAAAAAAAGGAATTTGAGCGGGGGAAAGGGGGGAGGGAGCGGCCGAAGAGAGGGGGGGGGAAAAATTTACCAGTCACGGGGAAGAGAAGGATTGGGGGGGGAAAGGGAGTGATAGTAACTCATCAAGGGGAGGGGGGGAAAAGAGTCATTCAACTTTTCAAAGGGGCGACGAGCAAAAAAATTGGGAAACAGAAAAATCAGACCCTCGGGGGAAGAAAGGGGGGGAAAAGCTCCGCTGAGAAAGGTTGTGTTTGGGGAAAGAAAACAAACCCAAAAAAGGGGAAGAAGAGGGCCATTTTCACTACCAACGGATGAGAAAAAAAAGAAAAGGACACGCAATCGAGGGAAGGAAAGGGGAAGAAAGACTCTCAATATCATCTCGGAAAAAGGGGAGATGAAAATAGAGGCGCTAAGGAAAGGGAGGACGTTGAGTTGTCCGAGAAAAAAGAAGAGTTTTCTCCATCCCGGGGGCTGTGCGTTCTTTAGGTTGGGGAAAAAATAAAGAGACAAGTTAAACCTCTGAAAGAGGGGGGGGAGAAAAAAACCGAATTTTTTCTGTCCTCGTCAAAAAAGGAGAGTCGATCATGATTGGGGGAAAAGGGAAAAACACTCCATAAGAGAAGGGAAGGGAGAAAAAAACGAGGGGGTCCAGATCCGTTCCTGCAGGAAGGAAAGGGAAGAGGGGCGTCAATATCGCGATCGGGGAAGGGAATCGAATCGGCCCAGCCCGCAAATGAAAGAGGAAGCAAGGGACTATTTGTGTTCAAGAACCGTGCTGTCGAGGCCGAAGGGAACCACTTTAAGAGGACGAGCCGGAGAAAACCCTGGAAGGGGGAGGGGGGAAAAAAAAAAAGAAGAAAAAAGTGGTGGTGTGGGGGAATATCAAAGCTGGAATCTCACAAAGAGTAGGGAGGAAAAAAGCTTTATTGTCGCGGAAAGGAGAGGGATATTCCACTCTCCTCGAGAAACCAAACAAATGGATAGGGCTAGACTCGAAAGGGGGGAAGGAAAAAAAAGGGGGAAAAAAAAAATCTCATTCCTTCCTGGGGAAAGACGCCAACAAGGGGTAAGAGGACTTCGGGCAAGTCTATGTGGGGAAGGGAGAGAGAGGAAGAAAGGAAGCCTAATGCAGAATTGTCGACAAAAGAAAAAGATAGCCTCACGAATTTTAAAAGAAGCAAGGGAGAGCGACATCCTCTGACGCAGCAGAGGGGAAAAAAAAAGAGCGTCTTTTTCTCCAAGAGAGTAATAAAAAGAAGGGGGGCAGTCATAACGGGGGAAAGGGGGCGAATTGTTCTTGCTATTGGGGAAAGGAGGGGGAAAAGACTCTTTCAATGGGGGAAAAAGAAGGAAGCCCTGGGTAAGAGGGGGAGCGAGAGCCCCTCTTGCTACAGAAAAAAGAACAAAAAAAAAAGAATCTATTTAAATTAAACATTCTAGAATTAAAAGAAAGAAAAAGGGGGAATTGGCCAAATCAAAGGGGGGATGTGGGGGGAGCGTCCCCCCCCCCCCTTGTTGGGGGGGGGGGAAAAAAGTCTCATTATCCGATGTCAATGGAGAAATGAGCTATCGTACCAATTGTTGATAGAGGAAAGGGGGGGGGATTGATGTAGCGGCTATCAGTGGCACGGGAGGGTAGAAAAAAAAAGGGGGGGGACATTAATAGCGCATAAAAAAGTGCGGGCGAGAGCTAGCTATAAATGGACGCCATAATTGCCGTAAAAAAAAAAAGAGGGGGGGGGAACAACGCCGCTTCTGGGGGGAAGAAGAAGCTCTTCCCAGTGCCTGGAGGGGAGGGCAAAGGGGCACCTCTAGCAGCAACAGGCGGGGTGTTCCATCCCTTAATTACCAAGAGAGAGGGGAGAAGTGTTCGGGCGGGTACGGAAAAGGGGGGGAATGGAAAGGGGAAGGACGCGGCGAGGGCAAATTTGTTTACGGGGAAAGAAGAGAGGGTGGAAACAACAACGGAGGAGGAGGAAAAGGAATAAGAAAAGGTAACACTTTGTCCCTCGCAGGGGGAGAAGGTCACTTGTTACATGAGAGAGGCCTCGCCGTTCGTCCTAGAACGGAAAAGGGAGATTGGTAATGGAATTCTTTCCAAATTGGAAGAAAAAAAAACGCTCGGGATGAAAGCGGAAGGAGGGGGGGACAAACCTAACATAGCTTCAGCGAGGCGGGGGGGGGAAAAGAAAAGGAGAATCTGTTACTTCAATGAAAAAAAGGGGCCGAGGCGACGATTCCTTAATGCGGAGGCTAGCGCACTTTTCTCGATGGAAAGGATGTCTTTAATTTTGGAGGAGGCGCGCTAGAACAGAAAGGAAGAAAAAGTGCGCACCTCTAAAAAATGGGGGGGAGTCCAGTTTTCGGACATTGCAAAGGGAAAAAAGAAGCGCGACCTTTCTCTGGGAGGAGGAGAGGGCCAATTACCAGGGAGGAAACCGTTTTAATTCTCGAATGTTGGGTCGATGTAGCGATGGAAAAGGAGGGGGGGGGGGAGAGCATATGGCTCTCGAGAAAGAAAAAAATGTTCTTCCGACTTCAAAAAAAGGCTGTTCTCCTTCTGGGGCCCAGGGGAGAAAAGGGAAAAGAAAAATTCCAGCCACACATACTTGCAGCAAAGAAAGGGGGGGGAAAAGGCCGTTTGAGTACGATGCTGAGGAGGAAAATTTGAGACCCAGCGAGAGAACAAAAACGTCTGTCTCGATCGGGGGGGGGGGAAAAAGAGCGCCCTTTAAATTCGTGAAAAAAGAGGCGGCCCTTCGGCGGGAAAGAAAAAAAAAAACAGGGAAAAAAGGGGAAACCCCAACCCCAAAAGTGGAGGGAAGAGTTCATACTTTCTTGAAAAAAGAGAGGGGAGGGGGGGGAGGGAAATCACAGAGGGGGACCAATGTATTCCATCAAAGGAGGGAACAAAGCTTTTTTTTGTAAGATGATGGGAGGGGGTTTTCTATCGAAAATGACGCTTGTTTGGGGAAAGGGGAGAAAAGAGTCCAGACTCGCTGCGAAGGGGGGGTTTTGGTTGGGAGAATTTTTTTTGTTTGGGACCCCAAAAAAAAAAGTTTTTTTTCCCCCCAAAAAAAACCAACCCCCCCCCCCCCAAACCCCCGAGGGGGGGGGGGTGGAAAAAAAGCCCCTTCAGGGTTTGAGGGGAAAAGTATCTCTCCCAAAGGGAAAGGGGGGGGAATCAAGTATGGGAGGGGTAAAGAGAACAGGAGAAAGGACGAACCAATAGGAAGGTTCTGGGAAAATGGAGAGGAAGGGGGGGGGGAAAAGCTTTGTTGGGTCGATTGCAGGAAAAAAAGCGGAAAAAAACAAAAAAAAAAAAAAAGAACGGGGAAAAGGGAAAAAAAATTTAACTCATGTAAAAGGCAAGAGAGGAATGACCGGATCTGGAAACAGATGGGGAAAAAAAAAAGCTCGTGATAGCTTAGAGAGGGGAAGGGAGGCAACTCCTGATCAGACGAGACAAAAGAAGGGGAAGAAGGAAAGGAGGATAAAATCATAACTCGTTGAAAGGTTGCCGCCGGGAGGGATGGAGAAAAGGGCCAGTTTCACTACCCAAAAGAGCCTGATTTCTCAAAAGAGGAGAAAAAAAGGGGTAGGCCAAACGAAGGGGGAGGAGGGGAAAAAGGGACGCTCAATGCATTCGATAAAAAAAAGGAACAGAGAGAGCTGGAGGGAAAAAACTCTCCTCAGATAGGAGGTCCGAGGACCTCTTTTGTCGCCATCCGGGTAGTGAAAAAAAGTTCTTCTCGGTTGAAAGAAGGGGGGTCACGGCGCAAGAAAGCGGGGGGGGAGAACGAAAAAAATTTTGGGGGGGGGGGGGGGGGGGGGGGAGAGAAATTTTTGGTCGAGAGAAAAAAGGGGGGGGACAACACCTAAGATAAAGACAAAAAAAAGGGTTCCAGATCCGGTCATGAAGAGGAGAGCTTAAATATCTCGATCTCCGAAAAGGCAACAGCCCGCTCAACCTGGGAGGCAAAAAGGGGAAAAGACTTCCTATTTTTTTCGGGAGGGAGGGGATGCCGATGTCGATAAAGGAAGAGATGAACACTTTACCCGGGGGGGAAAAAAGGAGAAAACCCTTGAAGGGGCCTGAAAAAAAAAATACACTCACCACGTGGGGGGGGGGAATACACCTTTCAGCAGGCGGAAAATCAGAGAAAGGAACAGGGGAAGGGGGCTTACGAAAAAGGGAGAGATGTTCCCTCCTCTCTATGAAAAAAAAAAGTCCGCGCAGCTAACACCTAAAAAAGGGTCCTATAAAAATACCACCCATAGAGGGGGAAAAAAGGTCCTCCATTTGCCCCTCAAAAGGTACGATCCGGAGAAGGGGTTCATTCCCTTCTGACTCGGAGAGGGATTTTTATTCTATCTGGGGAATTGTCGGCGAGACGGCCTCAAAGGGAAAAAGGAAGCCCTATCTCGACATGCCGCTGAAAGAATAAGGGGGGGGGGGCGTCCATTCATCTCTTTTTCCTAAGGAGGAGAGAGTACTCAAACAGAGGGGGGGGGGGGGGGGGGGAGGGAATTGTTCTGTACTATTGGGGTTGTTGCGCTCCTATGGCAGGAGGGAAAAGAAGCCGCTTTTGGGGGGAGGGAAGGGTGGGACGGAATCTTTCTCTCCCCCTCACCACAGGGTAAATAAAGAAAAACAAAAACCCACAAGAGGGGGACAGAAACGAGGATAATTGGACGAATCCCAGGCAAAGACCTGAAGAAAGGTCGCGCTTCTGTGAAAGAGAGGGAAGAAACCGGAAGTGATAGAAAAAAGGGGGAGGGGAAGAGCAGCGGAATTGATTGATGTTAGAGGAGGAGCAAGGGGGAACTGACATTACCGACATTAAGAAGAAAAAAGTGGCGCGAGAAACCAGAGGACGGAGGCCATGGTGCCATATTGGGCCGTCACAGGAAAGGGGTCTTCAACGCCGCGCTGAGAGGGGGGAAAGCAGCTTCTCAGTTCCAAGGGGGGGGGGAAATTTTCACTTTGCACTCGGCGCCAATAGAAAAAAAGGGGGGGGACAATCTCGCCATGTTCCCTCAGAGGGGGCGGAAAGGAGAGGAATGTCAACCATCGGAAAAAAGGGAAAGAGGGGGGGGGGTTTAGCGGTAAATCATCCCGGACGATAGATATAGTAGGATTAAAATAGAGAGATAAGGGAAAAAGAAGGTGCCACATCGGGGAAAAAAAAAATGTTTTTTTTTTTTTGGGGGGGGAAAAGGAAAACGATTTGTAATTCCTCTCCTTGCGAAAAAAAAAAGGAGTTCGGAAGTTGCAGGGGGGGAGAAAGAAAGGGGGGCCAAAAATTTCGAATTTGCTGCTCGAGTAAAAAAGAATGCATCTTGGAAATGGAAAGGTAGAAGGAATGGAGAGGAGGCAGCGCTGGCGTTGAAGACCACGAGGGGGGAGGGGAAGGGGGGGGGCATCGCATAAAAAAAGATTCAAAGGGAGGACCCGCCTAAAGAAAAAAAGACGGACATGTCGGTATTCTGCGATAACAGAAGGGGCACACTGCTCGCCTCGAAAAAAAAAAAAGAAACGGAAAGACTAAGCCTGCATAACCGAAAACAGGGAAGGTTGGGGGGGGGGGGGGGGGGGGGGGGCCAGTGGAGACATGAAGAGAGTTCCGTTTTTCACGAAGCAGAAAAAGGACCGATACCAATAGGAATGGGGAGAAAAAAAAAGGAAAAATCGTCGCTTCGCCAGCCTGGGGAAAAAAGTTACCTCGATGTAGAAAGGGGACTGGGAGGGAAAGAAAAGGAAAAAGGGGGAAGAGGAAAAAACGTTTCTCCGACTTCCCGCAGGGCTTGAATGGGAGGGAAAAAGACGAAAAGACGCAACAATAATCGCATCGCAGTCTGAACAAAGAGCGAAAAAAGAAAAGAGTACTTTCTATACAAATGTTGACTGGGACGGAGAAAGGGAGCCTAAAGGAGACTCTTTGTAGACCCCAGCCGCTGCAGGGATATGCCGTCGGGAAGCGGGATTGCTGGAGAGACGAAAGGGGAAAAAAGACTCGCCGACAATTCTGGGCTGGGGAAAAAAAAAGAGCCCCAGTAGCCTCCCCCTCGCGGGGGTCCACAGAAAAAAAGGCATGACAACCGGCGCGGGATGTAATCACAGGACCGGCCGAAAGGGAAGTCCGGAACCTTTCAAAGAGGCCAAGGGAAGAGGGGGGGAAGCTTAGCTGCCGAGGAGAAGGGAGAGAAGGACAAATACGGAAAGGAAAAAAGAGTGGGGGGGGGGAGGAGAGTTTTTTAGCAGCTATTCCAAAAAGAAGAATGTGCATATTCCCAAAAAAAAAAAAAAACGTGGTGATGTTCAGAGGGGAAGGAAAAAAGGGGAAAGGGTTTTCTTCTCCGGAGAAAAAAAAAAAGCCCGGGAAGAAGGAGGGGGGGAAAGGGTAAAAAAGGGGGGAAGTCGGAAAAGAAAAGAAGGATGTCTGTGAACAATGTATCAGGGGGGTTTGATCGGTTCTTTTCCGGGGAAAGGAGGATAGGAGAAGAAATTGTACTAGAGGAAGGAAGGGCTTGCTGACCGGAAGAGGGAAAAAAAGACTCTTTATGACCCAAGCGAGGGGGCAATGCAACTAAAAATTAAAGAGGGGGGCCCAAACTCAATTTCGTATAAAATCATAACTCGTTGCGGAAAGGGGGGAGGGGCCTCTTACCAATAGGGAAGGAAAAAGGGCCAGTCAAATAAAAGAGGATTCCTCGATTTTATGAGGCCAATAAAGAGATTTTTCTCATACAATAAAGGAAGGAAAAAAAAAACCAAGGAATGATGAGAGAGAAGAGAAGAAGAGGAAAGCCCCCTCATCCTCATAAGCGCTTTGGGGAAGAATACCATCTAGGGGAGGGGAAAAGACGGGTAGTGAACTAAGGGGAGTGAGAAAAAGGGTGAGAACCTGTGATCAGCGTTCTCTCAAGTGAAACCTCTGACGGGAGGTTTTCTACTAATTGGGGCGGAAAGTTGTAAAAGGGGGAGGGGAGCAAAGGAGAAAAAAAATAGAGATTGATTTCTAATCACGGGAAGGAACACCTGTTTCCATATCCGGGGGGAGGAGAAAAAGGGAAACGGACGTAAAGAGCGAAGGGGGAAGGGGGACGGAAAAAAAAAAAAAAAAGGAGCAAATTCCTGTTTGACTTCGCACGAGAAATGGAAAGGGGAAGGGGGGTGTGCGGCGTAGCTGCCGATTCGAGAAGAAAAAAAGGGACAGGGCTGTGGGAGGAACTCAATAACCCCTTGAAGGGGGGAGGAAAAGAACAGCCATACACTCACCACGTGGGGGAACCTTTCTAAAGTGAAGGAAGGGAAAAGAAAGGAAAAAAGAAGAAAACAATGGATGTTCTAGTAGAAGGATATGCCCACTCTCAAGGAAAAAAAAAAAAAAGTCACCTGGGGACGGGCCACACTCTTTTCCTATATAACCCATCAAGAAAGGGACTTCCTCCCTTTGGCAAAGTAAGAACGGCGGAGGACAGGTGGAAAGGGGGTTTTCAGCCCGTCTGACCGAGAAGGAGGGCGTATTTTTTATTCTATCTGGGGAAAGGGGGGAAGGGAAGAATTGTCGTCGATCGAAAAAGGGAGTAGAAAAGGGCTCACCGATCTCGACAAGACGCTGACGAGGGGAAAAAAGGGGGCGGTCCATGCCGCGCTTTTGTCGAGAAAAACAGCGGAAAAAAAAGCATTAAAAGGGGGGGGAGGGGGCTGGAATTTTGTTCTTCTATTTGGTCAGACGGCGTTATGAAAAATTTAACAGCACAGGAAGAGAGGAAGAAAAGGGACGAAAAAAAGGTGTCGTCGAGAGACAGAGGGGGAACAACGTTCAATTACCATCGCTACATCGAGGTGAAAGGAGGAACCGGAGTGGCGAGCACTAAAAAGGGGGGGGGGGGCAAGGGAAAAAAAAGGGGGCGATCCTGAAGAAATTTCTCGCTTCGTGAAAAAAAAAGGGGGGATCCTAAACCTTAAGTCCTCTATCCGGACAGGGGGGGAAGGAAAAGGGAAGAAAAGCGGAATTGAGGGGTTAAAAAAGGGGGGCAAGGGAAAAGGGGGGAAATTACCGCCTTAAGATCGCAGAAGAGAAAAAAAAGGGCCATGTATTCGCCTTTAATGAAGAGGGGAAAAAAGAACAGAAAAGGGGAAGGGGAAAGAAAAGAAAAAAAGTAAGGGAAAAAGCCGCTTTCTGAAGCTCTGTGGAGGAAAAAAAACTCTCATTTCCATTTGACGCGTCAGCACGAAAAAAAAAGAAAAGAATCGGAAGCACAGGGAAAAAGAAAAAATCTCCCTTGTCCTCTCGAAAAGAAAACGGCGAGGAATTCCCCATCGAGGCCGAAAGGAAAAAGGGGGGGGGGGAGAAAAGGGCAAATTGTTACGGGAAGAAGCAGGGAGGGGGAAAAACAACAACGGAGGAGGGAAAAGGAAATGATTCTACCCTGTGAGAGGGGGAAAAGAAAAGTTCCGAGGGGGGGAAAATGAAGGAAGAAAAAAAGAAGGTTCGTCCTCCTACCCGACAAAGAAGGGCGATGATTTGTACCTTCCTTCTGGCCCAAAAAGCGGAAGGGCAAAGACAAGGAGGAAAAAAAAGGGAAAAAAAGGACTGCGCTGGACACCGAACATAGTCGGAAAAAAAGGGGTTCTGGTCGCTTTTGACGGGGGGGGAGGGGGCAGGAGGACGACGATTCCAGTCCAGGAGAAATGGAGAAGAGGGAGATTCTGCTTCGCTTAATGTCGGTAAGAAACATAATCTTGCACACTGCTACAGGGAAAAATTACCGAGGAAAAAGAAGAAGGAAGAAAAAGGAAAAAGAATAGTGACTTCCCATTTTTCGGAAATTGCCATCGGAAAAAAGCCTTTCTTCATTATCGACCAAGATAAAGAGAAAAGGGGGGGGGGAGGCAAACAGAGGGAGCAGGAAAGGATAGGAATTTCCCCAAACCCCACGGCGAGTTAGAGGAGGGAGTTGTGTGCTTTTTCTAGCAGAGGGACAAAAGGCCAAGAGAAACTTTTCTCAGGGAGGAGGTGCGTACTTTCTCAAAAATGAGGGAAAATGAAAAAATAAAAATCGCAGTCTGTAACCAATCGGCAGAACAATCCAAAAAATACTACGAAGAAAATCTGGAGGAAAGAAGGCTTCATGGGGGGGAGAGGGCCCCCATCTCTTTCAGGGGAAGAGAAAGATGTTGCTGAGCCGGAGGAGAAAATCGAATGGAAGGTCTCTCGCCCTTTAAAGGAAAATCTCCTGGATGCCTTCGGCGGTCCTACTCTCCAAAATCTCCTCTGCAAAGGGGAGGAAGACCGGCTGGAAAACCGTCACGGGAGAAGACTGTGAAGAGGGATCGTGTCCCTTTCTGCTTCTAGCCCGAGATGGGTGAGGGGAAAAGTGTGTTTGCCTACTTCTTTCTGATGCAGGAGAGAGAAGAGAAGCGAGGTCTTGTGGAAAGGAAGAAGGAGGGGGGGGAAAGCTGGACTCCCGTTTTGGACAGCCGAAAAAAGAGAATAAGTTTATATTCCCAAAAAAGAACCCAAAAAAACGTGGGGGAGGCGCAATCCCCTTCGGGTTAAGAAGAGTTCGATCCAGACAAAAGCCCTTAGGGGGAGGGTTGTCGCAAAGGAAAGATCCTCCGAAACAATAGGGAGGTCTCGTGCGAATCAAAAAACAGGGAGGGGCTGAAGGGGGGAGAGGGGGGACCGGAGGCGAGCGTCGTATATTTACGAAGAAAACCCCAACACACCAAACAAAAAAAAAAAAAAAAAAAGGAAGGAGTCAAGGAAGCTGGGGAAAGTGGAGAGGGATAGAACTCAATCTCTTATGGCGTGTTGGCCAGGAAAAAAAAAAGGATCGACGATCCCAAAAAGGGGGGGGAACAAGTCCAGGGGGGGGGGAAGGCGAAATCGTTTCAGAAGGGGGGGGTTTTTGGCCTTCGCTCGAAGGAAGGGGGAAAAGAAAACGGGAGAATGAAAAGGAAAGGGTGAAAAAGGAGAGTCATCGATTTTATGAGGCCACGAAAGGGGGCTCATACTCTCAAAGAGAGAGAAAAAACAAGGAGGAGGAGGAACAAAGGGGGAAAAAGGAAAGAGCCTCATCAGCGCTTTGCGTGGCAAAGGGAAGACCTCTTTTGCGCCATCCGGGTAGGGGGATGGGGAGGGGAGTTCGGGAAAAAAAAAAAAAAAAAAAGGGGAGACCGGTGATCATCTGCGCGCAAGTGAAACAAGAAAAAGGATTTCTACGTAATGGTGCGGGAAAAAGGGCTCGGAGGGAGTCCAGCTTGGGGAGGATGGGGGGGGGGAAAAAAGAGGGGAG
>Ga0179593_1340471_pt1 | contig 16096 bp, 17 predicted proteins | sample CZODoug2_1_08_16_FD_185931 | JGI IMG/M metagenome (GOLD analysis project Ga0179593, IMG submission 185931) | Vadose zone soil fungal communities from Angelo Coast Range Reserve, California, USA - CZODoug2_1_08_16fungal (PacBio error correction) | ecosystem: Environmental > Terrestrial > Soil >...
CCCCCAGGAATCGAGAGCGAAAGAAGTCCCGCAAACAGCAGAGAGCAGACGCCAAGCAAGAAGTCCGTCGATAAAAGACCATTACGGGGGGGGAAAGGGCGATGGCCAGTGGGACAATGGAGGGGGGGCCAACGGGGGGAACTGGGGCCCTGGAAAGACTGACATTTACGAAAAAATCGTGACCGCTAAAAAACCGCCGAAGGGGAAGAGCACCGGGGTTCACCAGCTCTAAAATCAAAGCGGGCGACGGGACGCCATAGGATCCTAGGGGAGGGACCAGGAGTGAACGATAGTCTTCTTCTAGACGTCAGGGAAACGGTGGAAATCCAGCTTCTGGAAATGAGGACAAACCTATGATCTCTTAAATGCTATCCAGTAGTGACGAATCTGACGTTGAACCTACGCCGAACCAAAACTAAATGTCAGGATCGGAAGCCCGAAGGAGGCCGAAAAGATTCTCATCAAGCCCTACTCTAAAGAAAGAGAAGGACAAAATAAGGAAGAAATAGAGGGTAGGGTAGAAAAACCTCCTCCGCCTGGCGCGAAAGACGCCAATTTTTCAAAAATGCCCCAGGGGGGGAGGGAAAATGCAAAGGTAGGGGTCTTCATAGGAAGTTCGGGGAGGAGGGGTGAGCCCTTCAAAGGGGGACTTAAGAGGGGTGCTGGTGGGATCTTCAGCCCTGGAGGGCCGAAATTTGGCCCTTCATACATCCCTTCATAATGACCAAGAAAAAAGGCACTGAGAATGGGAGAGAGGACTGAGCAACAACTTCCAAAGCCTAAAAAAGAGACGCCAGAAGAGGTGTGGGGGCTGGCACAATGCTTCCAATTCGAGAAACATTGAAAAAAAAAAAGAAGGTCAATACAAAAGGGCCACGAAAAAAAAATCCAAACAGGGGGAACAACAAGATTTGTGAACACCGACATAAAGCGGGCGGTCACATGGACGCCGAGATGCAGAGGGCGTTCCGCATCCAGCGAAACCATCCAAAAGCACAACAGGAAAATGTGCGGGTCCTAAGAGAAAACTTCACGTGGCTGAAAGAAGGAGAAAGCAAGGGAAATTGGATTAGAGAACCATCAAGTGGATATACCAGGACCACGCCAGGCGGGGGTGTGGGATTTAGGGGAACAACGCCGATTCTTAGGAAACGGAGGCCCGCTGGGGGCAACTGTGCGTTTGTACACCCAACGGGGTGACCAGCGGGGGGCCTTGTCCCAGCCAATCGAAATGGTCTGCATCCGAAACGAAAAAAAGGATCAAACAAGCCAAAGGAAAGAATTGGGCCGCGGACGGCAAGCGTCCAAGCCGAAAAGAAAACGGGGGGGGGTCATCAAACTCATCGGACCTTGCTTAAGTACAGGAGGGGGGGGGGAACGGAACACGATAGGGATCATCACTGCAAGGCATGAGACCTCCCAAGGGCCAGCCACGAGGACAATAAATTACCTTGAACCAACCAATCTCCCAGGCCAGAGAGAAGGGGCGCCGCCATTTCCAATTGACAAACGTGGGAAACCGATAAGAATGATCGCAATAAAGCAAAATTCAACGACTAGGTAAGAAGAAGGTCGGTACCCAACGGTACGTAAGGGGTGAGAATGGGGTAACCCCAAAATAAAAACTGACGGACTTTACCAAGCTTTAAAAGAAACCCCTGTATCTACTCAGTTCCGACCCGTGAGATAAAGAAGGGAAGGAAAAAGTATCGCGAGGGAAGAAAACTAAAACACACCTTTCAATGCCAAATTTTCCCACGCGGGAAAAACGCAGACAATCTTTTCTAACCGAGACACCAGAAAAAAAAAGTTCAGCTTGTTGCAGACACCCGAGCTACCGCCTATCCACAAAGCAGGTTCAGCGAATTGAAACATCCCTTCCGCGGGTCCACCGAATTTCGGAAAGCGTCAAAGCAGGGCACTCCGGGGACGAGGAGTAAAAAAAAAAACGGAGAGAAGAAACAGAACGGCTGGGAAGAAGGAAGGGGAACGCTACACCAAGGGGGGAAAAAAGGGAAACAGTCTATCGGGAAGAAATCCTATATGCAACAAAAAAGACCGTCCTGGGGGAGTCGGTCTCGGGATGCCGCCCATTCAAAACCCACAACCAAGGGGTTCAGAGAGCGATCCGGCTGGCGACCCGCTCGCCTTCTACGTTTCTCAGGTTCGCCCAAGGGAGAATGGAAGTGGGCAAACTATTAGACACCCTTATAAACGGGGGAAAGTAACCCCGAGGAACACTGAAACGTTTCAAGGCCTGGGGGATAGCCTGAAAAAAAAAAAAAACATAGCCTAAGGACGGGGGACTCTAGGGTCGCCGGGGCCAAGAGGGGCCTTTTCGTCGAGGGTCTGGTGACCCAAAAGGGACGGGATTTACACACAAGTAGATAATTAGGGTGCCGCCGCTATGATTTTCGAAAAGTAAAAAGGCAGGGAAAAGATAAGCCTGACAGGCCGAATCAACCAATGTGGTCCATGCACCACAAAAACAACAACCGACTATGCAAAAAACCCTGCTTTTCTTGCAAAAAAGAACATTACGAGATGACGAAGACAAGAAGAGAAAAAAAAAGGTGGGGAAAAAAACGAACGAATCCCAAATATTTCATTCAATACTCCTGAAGCACCCGTTGGTTTATCCCTCGGAAAAAGACCAAAGGCACCCTTGAAAAGTGCGATGTGCCGCGAAATACGAGAACTTTCAAGGACCACTGAGCCGTTTTTCTCACCAACCTGGACAGTCAGAAAGGTAAAGTAGTCGAGGGGACTTCAAGCCCTGGTCAAAATCCGACGGTTGGGCCTGGCAGAGAAATAAAAGTGGCCAATCGCCTGCGGCTCAATGGCTGAAATTGCATGAAGCACGGCCACAGGAAAAAGGAAAAAGTAGGGAACCATGGGGACCTTGGCCCAAGAATTTTATCTACAAATAATCGAATAGGGGGAAAGTCAGTGTGTTTAGAAATGACAGTTCAATCAAGATCATGTTTCCGAAATTTCATTCTGCTGGCACCCCGAAAAAAAAAGGATAAAAAAAGGTGCCAGAAAAAGAAGGATGGGGTCGCCCAGAAAATGTTCGACAAAAAATCGCCGAGGGGGGAAAAAAGGGGGGCAAGGAAACACCGCCGGGGGGTGAGTGGGCACCGGAAGCTCCAGGTCATCAAGGTCCCTACCTCAATGCAACGCAGCAGGTCTGAAAAAAAAACAGCAGGTCTACGTCTCTCAAAGGACACTGGAAGGTACAAGACAGGGTTGGAATTGGGGGTCAAAAACGGCGCCGGGCCTAAGCGGAAAGGGGTCAGGGGGAAAGCCGAGATCCTGGGGGGGGGTTGAAAAAAAAAAGTCGGCGGCACGCAGCGCCGCAACAAAGATGGGGAACCCAACGAGTAGGGTACAGATTCGCCCCGGTTGGGATTCCTGAGAGAATAGTTGACTACAACGAAAGATTTGAGCGGTGTCAAGTGGCCGTATATCTTTTCTGATTAATAGCCTATAAGCGACGAAAAAACAATAGGGTGAAAAGAGGAAGAGATTGAGCCCTTCCGTCCACTGGGGGTCCCTCGGGCCAGGCAGGGAGCCGAGAGCTGGCGGTGGCAGGCCTCAGTTAGGATGAAAAGGTCGACATTGGCCTCTAGAAGGGGGAGAGACGCAAAACAGCCGGAAAGAGGAAGATGGCGCATCGCAGAGAATCAAAAGGGGGTCAAGTCTATAGGTCCTCTGGGCCGTAGGGACTGAAAGGACAAAGGACCACTTTCCACCAGCAGACCTTCCAAGGAAAAAAAAAAACGAAAGAAAGGGGATGGGAAAAATAGCAGGGGGGATGTAGAAAGTTGGAATGAAAAACGAAAGAGGATATGGGACACTGAACCTCAGGTCTCTCACACCCTCGCCACAAAGAGGGGGGACATGAAATGGGCAGAAATTACGAGACTCCAAGACCCTATACCAAGGTGGGGCACCGACATATAAAGTCGAAAGTACCTTGGGGGAAGGCGGACGACCACGAAAAGAAGATTGAGAGGGGGGGTAGCCGAATGCCCACCAGTCCCAGAACGCAAAACAGAAGAGCAATTTTCAACCTATCAACTAGCTGTTCCTAAAAACCAAAAGGAAACCAAGGGGCATCCTAAACTACGTGGGAACAATTCAGGTAGCATTGGCGTCCACCAAGTGTTTTGTTAAAGCGGAACCATTCTCGGGCAAGTAATGCTTTGTTGAAAAAATTTGACTAGAGTTGGTCGAGGGGGGGGGGGGCAGTGAAAAAGGCGTATGCGAAAAAAAAACGCGAAACGGGCGCTCTTACTTGGGAGAATCGGAGGAAGGTGGTACTTATCCGAGAGAGGGAGGGTCCCCAGGGGGTTGACAAGTCAACATTGTTTCAAATTGACTGTCGAAAAAAGAAAAAAAGAGGTAGGGACCTGCGCGCCGAAAGCGTTGCAGGAAGGGAAAATGCTTCCCGCGGTCTCTGGCACGAAAGGGAGAAGCTCAACCCGGGTGTTAGAAAATAGAACCGCGGGGAAAAGAAAAATTGGATCTTGGGGTTAAAAAAACGACGGGTGACCTCAAGGAGCGAAGACCAAACCGGATCCGTAGAGGACTTGGTGCGGGCTATGCGCTTTCAGCCAGGGGGGCTAGAATAAGTTAAAGTGGACTAGTTGGTTTCGAGGAGGGGGGGAATGAGCGCCGGGTCAAAGGGGGGCTGAGGGAGGGGGTCCGTACGAATCTGGAATTCAGTGAATGGTCCCGCGGGAGGACCCAGTAAAGAAGGAGAGTGCTGTCTACCAAAAAATATCCCGGAAGAAGAAAAAAAAACAAGGGGTTGGAAAAAGAAAGGCCGGACGAGAGACCCCAGGAGGGTCAAAGGCTTGGGGGGAGTATCTAGTGAAAGGGGTCGAGATGAAAAGGGGCCCTGGGTGAAAGAAGGAGTTCCAAAGCTTCCTGTCAGACGGGAGACGGGGGTCCGGGAAGGGCGAAGCAGAGCCCGGCAAAATCTTTCTTGGGGTATCTGCCGGTGACGCAAAAGGAAGGGGGGAAGCAAATCCGCGAATGGCGATCTTGAGGGGACGGAATCAGTACGTGTTTGGGTAGGTCGAACGGATGGGACCGTTGCAGCTAAAAGATAAGGTGGGAGGTAAGACCCTGGTCTGAAATAACATTCAGTAATCAGGGCTTATATCCGGAAAGGGGTGGAAGCGGTTGGGGGAAAAAAACATTTCAGGGGGCAGGGTAAGGGGAGGAGCCACATTCGTGCCATCGTAAAGTACTGGACGAACTTCACCTAGAGCGGAAAATCTGCTGCATGAACGATCCCTACGGATATAGTGGAGAAGCGGGGGGAAAGGGGAGGGAGGATCCAGGGTCCTTATTAGACCGGAGGAGGCGGGTCACAGGAATCAAGCCGGATGGCAGTTCAATCAAGGCGACTTGCACACAAGGATTAATCACGGGCCCGGTGGTCAAAGGGGAAAGAACCCCGTGGACAGCACTTAATTAGGGGGGTGTATAATAGGGCGAAGCTGGGCGCCGTTGAAAGAAAGTCGGAGGAAGGGGCCAGGGCGAGCGAGAAGCCTGCCAGACACGAGGTAAGCCATTGTGCGAGCAACCGGGGGGTCGGGGACGAAAAAAAAAAAAGCACAGGCCATCCACGAGAAAGAATTGCGCCAAAACCAAAAAAAGTTTTCTAGAAGCCTCCAAAAGACGAAAACAAGTAAACAACGTCAGGGGTCGGAAATGCAGTCAATCATCAATCGCGGCTTCGGAGAAAAAAGAAGGGAGACGTCGGACGGTAAGAACATTCGTCAGTTGGAATCGCAGCTCGGCGATAATTTCAACTGCAGGCAGGGGGAAAAACCAAAGAGGATTCTTGGTCATAGGTCGTCCTGGGGGCCTTGGAAAGCCTGGGTTGGGTGACGATCTTGGCCAAAAAACCCCAAAAATCCTCAACCTTGAAAGGGCAAAACAGAAACCAAGATGGAAATGTGTTTGACGCATGCAGGGAAAAAGACGAATCGTCAATGCATGGGGACGAGGACTGGAAGTGATGCCGGTCTCTTCCCCGAAACTAAGCCTCCAAGGAAAAACATCCAAAGAAAATCCTAATTACTTTCAAAACAAGCCACGGGCTAACCCGTAACGGAAGACTCCTTAAAAAAAAAAAAAAATGGTTGTCAGAAAAAACAAACGGAAGGAGGGGAGGGGTGGGTACGCTTCCTTGAGCAGTGTCGGGGGGGAAGGGGAACGGGATCTGATAGCCGACGGCTTAAAAAAAAAAACCAGCAATCCGCTGACGGGCGGCCTGCCGGCGGAGGTGTTTTGGGAGTCGCGCGGTGGAAAACGAGAGGAAAGAAAGAAAACGGGGGCTCCGTACTTCTTTGGGGGGGCAGATCATGAAGTTCAATAAGCTGGGAGCGACGTAGCCGAAGAATCGTCAACGACTACCAATATCCCGGGCGAAAAAAAGGGAGGCGGCCATTTCTAAATGGGGGGAACTGCAAAAACAATCGAAGAGCCGTTCCCAAGCTGGGGTCGGAAGAGCCTGTTGTCCAGATTCGCTGGGGGTCGGAAAGATGTTGCCCAATGACCCCCAAATACTTTTTGAGGGGGGGGGACACAACTGACAAGAACGCAAAGGGAAAAAGTAATTTTAGGGAGGGGCGAGCTGCGAAGAAGACTGGCGGAAGGAAGTAGGACTCTAGCAGTTGAAAATTAAAACTCGAGGAAAAAGCCGCTGAAGAACAACCAACACAATTAGTATTATGAATAGATATTTCTGGGGGGCAAACCTCGACAGGACCTATACAAGGGAACCTCTCGAGCGCGAGCAGGGGCTCCCAGGCAGGCCGGAAATATCGAGAAACCCTTGAGGTGGTCAAGGGCCGAATCCAGGTGCCAGTAAATGTCGTGGGGGGGGGGGGTACCGAGGGGAGGGGGAACTATGGCAACCTTCGACCCCATCAGGCATCACTCGCACTTAAAAAAGGTGGGGGGGGACAAATATCGGGGGCCCATACGTAAAAGCGAATGGCAGGTGGCGCATCATGTGGAAAGCAAAGAGAAGCCCCACGAGCCAAAAGCCGAGGGATTCGTTTGCCGAATCGTCGAGGAGAAAAAGGGAAAGGGAAAAAATGAGAAGAAGTTCCGCTAGTATATAAACCCCGAGAATGGGGGGTAAGCCTCTACACCTTGTCAAGGAAAAAGGGGGGGCCGGTACAACACCCAGCCCGCCGGAAAAAAAACCCTCCGCCCAAGTCCCTATCCCCGATGAAAGTATGCTCAGAGCACCGAATCTTCACGGGGGCCGGAAATCCCTGGGCAGTATTCGACACCCCACCTCAAGCTGGGACTCTGCCTCCGAAGGAAAAGGGAGGGACCCACCCTTCTAAAATACAAATTCGGGCACCCAGAGGCGTGGCGCACTCGTGGAACTGAAGGAGCATCGAGGAGTCGAAGGTCCTTTTTGGCTGTCGGGGTCATTCGCGCTGGGTAATTCAATCCATCCCGAGCCCAAGGCTCAATTCAAAAAAGAAGCAAAAAAAGGCAGAAAAAAGCCTATTCTGCAGGCGGGATCGGGAAAACAATGGTCTATGGCCTGACACAGCAAGCGTGTTTGGGCAATTTGTAGGAACATCGGGACCGTTATGCTCGCAACAAAAACAAAACGGCAAAAAGCAAAAGAAAAGAAAGACGGATCCGGATACAAAACAAAACGCTTGGCCGGCAGGTGGGGGGGGGAAACTGCCGAGGGATCCGCCTCAAGACCAGAGTGCCGCAGCCGGTGAAAAATTGCAGACTATCTCGGCCGTAGGGGTAGCTGAAGCCAATAATGCTGGGGAAGGTAGATAAAAAACAGACGCGTCGAAATCCCCCGAACTCATACGGCTGGGGTTTGATGTCAGGGAAGGGGGTGGAGGTGAGGGTAAGGGGGGGGGGAGGTTGGGGGGGGGGGGGGAGGGGTGGCCGGGGTCTCTTAATTAGTCAAGCAAAAAGGAGGCCGGATGATTCGCGTTGTAGACGCGGTGTGATAGAAGAGCTGACAAAGTACGGTTAGGCTTCCTAAGGGAACCAGAATCCGGCAAGGCCTTGAGCTTGCAACCAGAACGTGGGAAAAAAAGAAGTCACGTCCCGGTGTGCCATTGGGCCCATCAACAACGCCATCACCTTCTCAGGTGAAAAAGGGGGGGGTTGTTAGTGAAAACTTAGTCCTCTATTCACAAAACTACAACCTCCTGCAAGCTCAAGGAGGGAAAACGCCCATGACCATCACCTAGTCCTGTGATCTGGGGCCGGGGAGAACGGGCCAAGGCGGAGGACTCTTACTCCTCAAAATGCAACCGGGACCCCCCAGAATTTTGGTCTTAACCCTAAAAAGAAAAATCCCGGATAAAGAGTCGTCAAACATCAATATCCCGAACTGAAGGGGGGAGCAGGAGGTTCTGCACATGAATAAAATGAAGGAGGGAGGGGGAGATGGTCGCCTGCAAGGAGTAAAGCCATTCCGGAATTACATAGCTAATGACCCAAAAACACAAAGTTCTGGAAATGTCCGAATGAAACCAAAAAAAAACTCCAGGCCTAGAGGGAACGAAAAAAAGGGGGGTAGCGGTTCACAGAACAGAAAAGATTACTAAAAACAGGTCAGTCAACGGAGAGTCTGGGGGTGAACCTCGGACGGATGAGTGGCGACCGACAAAAAGAACCACCTTGGGCTTCAGAAAAAATCAGAATAAAACGGGAACGCCAGCGGCCGGAAGTGCGTGGCACAAAGGAGCGGGGGAGGGGGGCCAAAGCCGAGGTCGGCAAACGCGTCACTTCCTGCCGTGTCTGGAATAACGGAAATACGACTAACACCCGTCAATCAGGAAAACAGAGGAAAAATACGGAGGTCACGAAACAAAAAAAAGGAAAGGTAAACTGCGGGGCTCGATCACGCCCTATATGCAATACAAGCATAACCCAAGTCAAGGGGGCTGGGTCAGTGAAGCACGGAAAGTGACGGCATAATTCCCCAACCTGGGTGGAAGGAGCGTCATCATTGTGGAGGACCACAGCGAGTCATACTGGGTCAAAAGCCAGCGCAAAGAAAGCCCATCACAGAGAGCGAACCGAACAAATGATAAAGCCCCTGGGGGTTGTTAATGGACGCTACACGACTACTCCCCACACTGGGGGGGAAAAAGCGAGAAAAAAAAAAAAAAAACAACCGACGTTACAAGGGGGGGAAACGGTTTCTATCCCGAGAGCATATCCCGCGGGCAAGTCCTCTAAAGGCGCACGAAAAGAAAGGGGGGGAAAAACTCATTTGGCTGAAAAACCAGGCTGAATACGCCCAAAAAAAATTAATGTGCCGCGTTTGTTCCTGAGGGGATTTCCCACTAGAAAAAAGCCGGAGCTATCCTAGAAGAAAAACAAAAATAGCAGCGAGCGTCAGGGCCGGACACCGAAAAGTTCTCACCAGCTTTCGGGGGAACCTGCAAGGACAAGGGCAATAAAAGTTACAAAAGGCCTTCCACGGAAACAAACCCAAGGGTAAGAAACTGACACTGCCAAAAGAGGGCAGGACACGGACATGCACCCCCCTGCTACACCTTAACAGCGACAGGGGTTTTGTGGACGAGGGAATGAGGGAAATAACACTTTGTTGCACGGGTAAAGCATCAAACTCGCCCGATTTTTCGTCAAAACAACATGGGGCGGGGCCACAGGAAAGGAGATTTGTGCCAGCAGGAAAATGGGGCACCACCCGGCTCGGTTTTTCCCAGGCCAGGAAAAGAAACTGGGGGCCGATGGTGTCAGACCACGTCCGGGCCAAAAAAATGGACTGAAAAAGCGAGGGACAAACAGCTCACTTCGCGAAACGGAAATGAGAGGGGAAAAAAAACGCACGATGGGAAATGAAATGCGGCCTTACACTATAAATTACGGAGGTCGGTGGTCGAAGGAAGGGAAAACAACTCATTGAACAGAACTTTCGACGGGCCAACAACGCCCCAAAGGCTTGTAGGCTGGATATTCGCGGATCATGAGGGGCCCCAGAACACAACCTGACACTCCTACCGAAAGAAAAGCTGATTCTCAGGCCGGAGGGAGGAAGAGACCGAGGGTGAAGTGGTAAGGGCAATATCTCCGTAATTGGGGCACGGGTCGACCAGCAAAAGTCAACGACGCTGGGAGCCGCACGCCGGCTGGCGTTGCAAAAGCCGTTCTGTTGGTCACCGGGGGAAGGTCAAGGGACAGGGTCTCTGGGTGCGTGCAAGAGGAAATAAGACGATCGAGGCGAGACCGGGTGTTGATAGGGACCGGCGACTCTAAACCTAAGGAAAAATCTAAAAGGACTGCGTTTGGCCTTCACCTCTATTAACAAGAGGAAAGTCGACCAATCGGGAGTTTCTGGGAAGGGGGAAAAAACAAAAATTCAGGTATGCCTGCTGGGTCCCAGGGTGGGGGATGAATGCAGGGGGGAGGAAAGGACCGTATCAGCTAGCCATCATCAACACCCAACACCTGATGAGGATAAACTAAAGAAAGGAGATCATTACGTCCGTCTCCAGATTCTCAGGGGGCCAGGGCAAGAGCGCTCCGATCGGGGGGGGTGGGAGCATTGCTTGCATCCTTCATTGTCCTAATTCAGTGGCCTGTCTGGGCCGTCGAAGGCCGACCCGAAGGAACACCGAAAAACCGGAGCTCCATGTATGATAAGAGACGGGCAAGAAAAAAAGCGCCGGCCCGCCCCCCACCCTGGAAAAGGGGGACAGAAAGGGACACCACAAAAAGCCGGCTTCCAAGGCCCAAAGAGAAAACAGGGCCTGGGGAAGCATGATGTCGAGACGGGATGACATCGACGAATAGACGGGGGACCAAAGGGACTCGAGGGGGAAGCATCCATCCAGGGCCACCAAACGGAAAGAAGAGGGTTAAAGACAGTGGGACCCGTGGAACTGATCGCCTCCGTAAACGTAAATAAGAAAGTCAAGGGTCGGTTTTGGGGGAAGGGAGAAAGTGAAATTAATAGTTTAGGGGAGGTCGGACAAAAAATCCGCAAACAGGAAGTAAGGGATATGTGGGGTAGCCGAACATGGAACGTTCCCCCGTTCCACCAAAGAGTCGAGCAAAAAATTTCCCACTGAGCTACGAGGAGTTGAGTCTCGCAACCAAAGTGGGGGAAGGGGAAAAACGGGGAAGTGTCCACCTTCTCGTTGCGGAGGAAACAAACCACGAGGAGGAGAACAAGGGAGCGGGCCATCAAGGCGTGGGGGTTCCCTCCCTTGGGGTGGGGGAAAAAGGAGCGTAGAGGATGAAGTCCTTCGCGAAATCGGGAAGGACCTCAGTCTTTTGAGCTCCCGGAGGGGGAGCGAAGTGTCCCGAAAAAGTGAGGACGCATCAACTGGGTGTTTTGATACGGACAGAACTATTGCAAGGCATGCAGAACCAAAGGGGACGAAATATTTTACGTGGGATGAAGTCATATCACCCGGAGGCGAGGGGGGGATGGGCTCCGCAGATTCTTGGAGATCACTAGAAAAAGGCACGGGCAAAGAAAAGTGAAACTTGGTTAACGCCTGTGAAGGGGGGGGGAAAAATTTCGAGCCCCCAGCTGCCGCGAAAGGGTAGACAAAAGATGGTGTCGCAGGTTCGGCTGGGCTCATGAGCGAAGGGAGAGGAAGGGGAAACTAGGGGTGGAGACTCGGGGCGCCGTAGCAAGTCAAGGGCCGTGAATAAAGGTTGTCGTCGAGTTTTGTGGCGAAGAGGCCCAAAGGGGCCCCCAACAGTCAAGAATGGAAAAGAAAAGCGTGGGCGCCAATACTAGTCAGCTAAAAGGAAAAGGGGAAAAAACAAAGGGAGCGGCCGAAAAGGGGTCCGGCGGGGGGGGGGTATTCATATATTAGCCGGGCGATAGGGAAAAAAAGTGGGACAGGGGGGAAAAGCTTGTTTCAAGTGATCCAAAGGGTGTGTTTGGGTCTGACTGGGGGGGGGCGTTCTTGTCGTTCACGAAGAAGAAAAGCAACCCCCAGCCATGATTCCAACGGCCTAAAGTCTGAGGAAAGACGCACTAAAAAGTAAGCGGGGGCCTCGTGCGAGTCGGGGGGGGAAACGCCACATTAGTGGGGCAGCAACACTGGTTCTGGTGTTGGGAAGGTAGGCCTGGAAAAAAAAAAGTGTGAATGAAGTGGTTCCTCCAGTTTTCCAAAATGTCGAAGGAGTCCCATGAGTAGAGCGGGGACTCAAAAGGAGTGGGGGGGAACGGATTTGTCATCTGGGGGCAGATTCGGAGAAACACTTCCTCCCCTTCTCCTTTTGACCTGAATGCACTTACATCAGTAGAGGGTCTTAACGCGACTTGAAAATCTAAGGTAGAAAACGCGAAAAGCACAGGGGCCGAGAAACCGACGGCGCCCGGCCGAAATTCTCGCGGGGGGGATCCCAGCAGGAAAGGTCCGAGGCTTCCCATTTATCTTCATACCTGACGCCGTGGACCCGGGTATGGAGAAACATATCAGGGCCCCTGGGTGTTGGAATGGTGTAAAGCAAAACAGAAACCGTGGGACGAGAAAAAAAAGCCCGGAGGATTTTAATAAAAGGAGGGTACGAAAAGGGGCAGGCACTGGAGCCGGACAAGGAAATAGGGGCGCCCTGGGAACATGGGGGAATAGGGACGGCTACTCATGCCCAATAGAAAGAATGTCTTAAGCCGTCCTAAAATGAAAAGAAGGGGAGGGTACGAGGGAAAAAAACCAGACATGCCTCGAAAAACCTCCGAAAGGGTGTAGGCCCATAAAAGGTTTTCACCTCAAACCCCCGCCTTCCTAGAGGAATGCCGAAAATTCAGTTCTCAACAAGAAAGGACTCCAGAGCTAACCATGCCGCGCTGACAAAGAATCCGCAAATTCACGCTTAGGCATTGAGAGCGGGCGGGGAGGGAATTGGGACAAAGCCTCGGGAAATGTTCTCAATCAGGAGGTTGATGGGCCGTTTTGGAAAGAAAGCACGGACAAAACCCCGGCGACGAACATCCACAACGCGAATGGTCAATAGAGGACGACTGAGGAACTTGCCAAAACAAACTTAATTCAAGGGGCAAAAACAGAGAGCCCTGGGATGGGCAAACCGGAAGCAGCCGGAAAGAATGACCCCACGACCAAAAACCGCCCTGCACGCCGCAGGTTCTGCGGCTCAAAACGCCGGTGACCTCCCTTCAAAGGGCAGGGAGGGGAAAGGTAATTCTTGGGCGTCCGACTGGACCTCTGCCCATCCTGCGGGGTGTAGAAAAAGAAGGAGTAGTAGCAGTGGCTGTGTCCTCTTGCCGAGGGGGATAAGCAATATTCAGAAGCGCTGGAACAACGGGCGGGGTGGGTTAAGGCGGCGGAAGGGGTTGTAAAACGGAGATTGCATCACGGACGGGTGGTGGATAAGACGAAGACGGAGTCGGGGGGATGCCGCAAGGGCGGGATCAACGCGTAAACTGAGAGAAACTACGACGGAGGAAAAATTTGCACTGAGCGCGGAGACAAAAGGGCTCGAACCGGTTAGGAAATGGACGATAATGTACTATTCAAAAATGTTTAAAGAAGACCGAGACAGGGGGGGGACTGACATCCTTGGAAACATCCAAGGGGAAAGAAAACATACAAACTGGGCTGCACTTAAAAACCATCCCCTTGGGAAAGTGTAAAGGGGTGCACTCCCGGTTTCGAAAAAAGCTAGGAAGGCCGCGGAAAGGGAAAGGGCATCGGGTGAAACGTTCGGGAAAGCTCGACTCTACAACAAAAAACTTAGGAAAAGAAAGAAAAAGAAGAGGGGGCCCACCGGCTCGAAAAGACGCCTTGACATCAAACGAGAAAGAGCCCAAAGAGCAAGACGGGGCCAAACAGGCCCAGTCTCCCTGAGAAAAGAGAAGTGTCAAGGGCTATGGGGATTAAAGTTTCTTGTAGGGGTGATGGCCCAGGAAATGGCTGCAGATCACCCAATCTAAAAAAAAAAAAAAAAACCTCGGAAAACGTCCCCTCACAAGAAACCAAAAAAAACAAAGGAAAAATTATAATAAACGAAAAAAGATCCGCGTCCAGAAAAACAAGCCTGAGTAACCTGGAGCATCTCTCCAACCCGAGAACGAAGGTTCGTCCAGTGCATGGGGGCATGTCGGGCTACAGGAAACTTGGGGAATCACAAGGGAAATTCACGGAGGGATGGGGTAGCACAAACAGAGAAAAAAAAAAGAGAAAGAAAAAAAACAAGGCGTGCAGAAGCAGAGTAAAACCACCAAACTCAAAAACCTCAAATTCCGCCACCCCAACCTACCGCCGGCATAAGGCCTGAGGCACTGAAAAAGGGCCAGGTAAGATGAGTAGCAAAATCATCGAGCCTAGCAAAAAATTCCAATCCGAAATAAGAAGGGGGGAGGGGGGAGGAAACGAGCCTCCAAGTGGGGTCAAGGGGGTCATCGTGGGGGATCAATTTGTACTTACCTGAGGGCCCTATGAAGCCTTGCTACTTCCACTTGCAGGAGGCGGGCCCCCTGAGTGTCGGAAAAAAAAACGTCTAAAAATAGGGACTGTCTGAATGTCGTGTGGGAGTCCCGTTGCCGGCCTAAAATATGTGACCCCGATAACCGGTCTCAAGAAGACCAGAAGGGGTTAAAGAAAACAGGGGAAGGTAAAAGCGGCTGACATCATCTGGTCCGGATTATCGGCTGAAAAAAAATAAGAGTTGTTGGAGTGTTCCCGGGGCAAGAGCGGTAGGAATTAAGCATCCGCGGCCAGCAAAGAAAAAAAAAAAATAAGAGCCGATCCCAAGACCATGCGGTCCGCATCTGCACAGGCTGAAGCCGGCCAGAAGAAAAGGAGCATAACGGGAAAAATGGGGGGTGATACCCAGTGGCACTCGGGTGTAGAACGAGAAAGATCAAAAGATTATTGAAGGGATACCAACGAGAGACCGAAATAACACTTCTCAGCGGGGTGAGGGGGGTATAAAAACTCTACGGTGGGAAAGAAATGGCAGGGACAAATAGATATAGGTAAAAAGTTAGAGGGACCGTTTAGCGGTTGGGTACGGCAGGTTGAATCGCAAGATCGGAAGTTGGGGGCGGGCCCATCCAAATCTATGCCGCGCAAAAAAACTCCGTACAGAGCCCGCCACCCCCGGGGCCCTGAATGGGGCCCCAAAAGGGAACGCCAGCACTTCAACGGCAAAAAACCCGCAATTGGTGACACATAGCGACAATCCCTGCCATCCCAGGAGGGGTGGGTTCCCCAGCAGTCCTAGAGAAGGAAAAAAAAAACCAAGCAGGAACAAGAGAATATAGAGACATGGGGGGGCATCCGCGGGGGAGAAGTGGACCTTCCAGAGTGGGGGCGGGGGGACCTCGCCCGTCGCTTCCAAAGGGCGGAAAGCCCTGCCGCCGGAACCTGTCGCAGGAGGGGGTGTCCCACAGATATACCCGAGGTGGAGAAGAACAATCCCGCGTATTTGGGTTCAGAACAGAAGGGCCCGGCCCGAGCGGAACATCGGGAGGGAGTTGTCAGAAAAGCGGAACCCAATGGGAATCCGGTTTGAACAAAGTAAACGCTTTCCCTCCACAACCAAACTTGAGGGGAGGGAAAAATCGACGCCCGCTATAAAAAGAATGGGGGGGGGGTCTTGAACCAGGAAACAAGAAGAACGCTGTACTTCATCAAAATTCTCCCCGACCCCGAAGGACCTCGCAGTTGTGACATGCAAGAAAAACAAACCAGAACACGTTTCCGAGCCGTACAAGAGAGAAAAAGACCGGATCAAACCAAGACTTTGGGACGAGGGGTAGAGGTACCCCTCTGACGGGAAAACAACGCGAAGTACCCAGGACGGAACAGAGGTCAAAAAAAACCAGGAGGCCGGGTCCTCGCGAACGGCAGAAGACTACTGACAACACGTGAGAGACGAAAACCACTACGCTCAGGCACCGGAGACTTTACAAAAAGAAGGTTCAACCTCCGCCGATCGTGCAGTGATGAACAAAGAAAGAAGAAGACACATTTGCCGGTATTCGGACGGGGAAAGGTGGACAAAAATTAAAACGTACTGGGGGTAAGGTAGCGAATAACAACGAAAGGGTTTCTACCCATCC
>Ga0179593_1440160_pt1 | contig 16096 bp, 16 predicted proteins | sample CZODoug2_1_08_16_FD_185931 | JGI IMG/M metagenome (GOLD analysis project Ga0179593, IMG submission 185931) | Vadose zone soil fungal communities from Angelo Coast Range Reserve, California, USA - CZODoug2_1_08_16fungal (PacBio error correction) | ecosystem: Environmental > Terrestrial > Soil >...
CTAAAAATCGTGTCCAGTCGAAACTAAGGTCGACAAAATTGGTCAGGGGTGCGAGATCGGCTGAATATACTCACGCGCAACAAAGGAACTCCTGCTAAAGGGAGGTGCTGGAATATGACCTTGAACTATCCCATCTTGACGTCCGCGCCGCCGGAGCGAAAAGGGTAAAGAGCGGGTCAGGAAAGGGAGGGAGGGATCGGGCATCGAGGTCAGGGTCGAGCGGAGAAAGGAAGGTCTCCATGTCGGCCGACGAACAAATGAAAAAAGAATACCGTCCCTTCACCAGCGCGAGGATGGGTCATAGGAGAGGTCGAGGTCAGAAACGGCAAAGCCGAAATCACCGTGACTGACACCTAGGAAGGGGAATAAGGCTATTCGATCCCAATGAGAGCCTAAGCCCGCGTAAGCTCGCAAAAGCACCGTAGAACAATCGTGCTGAACCACTGAGGGAAAGGTTACTCACCGGAGCCGGACTTCGGTAGATCCGTTCAAGAGAGGCAGAGTAAGAGGGGACGTTGGACTAAAACCAGAGCTGGTGAAAGAAGGATGTCTTGCGCTCAGGCCTCAAATGGGGCGAGGGATAAACCCCCACTTTCATTGTTAGGAAGGGGAATAGGAGATCATCTTCGATCGGGGAAGGAAGCTACTCGAGGACCATCATCAAATCGGCCAAAACTTCGCAAGCTAAACTGGCCTTCCAAGAATTTGGGTGCGGTCATGGGGGAAAAGGGAACAAGAGACATCGCTGCGACGACGACAGAAACCCCATTGGCCATGTTATGTAGAAGGCATGGCTCGAGCGGGGAAAAACCCCGACCGAATTGGGGCCTGTGGCACGCCCGCTAACGTCACGAAGCTGCCGATCCCGAGTAGCTGTCAGAAGCAGGACGACGATGAAGAGAAATGCTATCCACTGCGCCTAACCAGGGAAGAGCACGTCGCGCAGAAGACAGTTGTCCCGAAAAAAGATGGGAATAACCCCTGCAGGCTGAAGGAAAAAAGCGCCCGAAACGAATCGCGAAACGTACGCTCACGCCCTACTCGGAGTTGAAAAACTTACAAGAGAAAACTAGGCGGGGAATTCGGTTCGGCGGAAAAAAATTCCTAATCTTCCGTCAGCGTCGAGCAGGACGAGCATAAGCCAACTGCAACCTTCTAGTTTTGAAGACGGAAAAAGTAACCTATCGCCGGGGGTCCGAGAGAGATCGGAAACAAGAAGGTCGCCGCAATAACCTCAACCATCCTCGCCGTCCGTTGAATTTGCGGAAACGCACGTGAACTATTTTCAACTTAGATGATATCGAAAAAAAGATAAAGTGCTTATCGAACGAACAATTCTAAAAAAGGAGGGCCTTATAATCCAGCGAGGGAATCAGAGTTGGGCCTGTCTCCTGAAAAAAATTAGAGAAAGATTGACCAGAATCCGGTCCAATCGCCATCGGCGCCCCACCCAAATATTACAACTCCTGGGAATCGAAAAGAAAGGGGGGGAACAATCGGGGGGCCACAACCTAAAAAAAGGATAAGAAGGCGTCGTTGCACCAGGCCTGAGAGGGAAATGGGGGGAGAGCGTCGCTCGAGCAGGGTGCCAACTGAGGGACACCACGCCGAAGGGGAATTATGGCATATATCCTTCACGCAAGAAAGGAAAGAAACTGAGATATCCTTGTAAAAATTCGAGGGAAACGAGAGGGTTTGTCGATTTGGGTTGAAAAAAGAAACCAATCAAACCTGCTCACCATAAAGAGGTAAAAAAACCTTATCGACGAGCGCGAAAAAAACCGGAAAAAAGTTGCAAATACGATCGGGGGGGAAGAATTCGGGGGCCCTTAGCTCAATAGTTGACCGGGCTTTCTCTTCGGGCAAAAAAAAGAGATAAGTCGTCGCCGAATAGTGCTTGAAGGGAGGAAGATTCCGCGCCAACCTTCGGAGATGACCGGCATCTTAAAGACTATCACGAAAGAAAAAACGTGAACCGGTGAACGCGCATTCGGGTGAATGACTCGGTTGCTTTAGAAATGGCCAAAGATAGCTGCGTAAGCCAATGACGACTTGGCAGAACTCCCACCGGGTAAAGAAAATAGGCGAGAGCTGGTCAAACATAAGACAAGCGGCGGAACTGGAAGAAGCCGCCGTCACGGCAAGACATAAATGGTAAAATAAATCTTGGCCGCGAGAAAGGCAAGCCAACTCAGAAATCCGTGACAAGAACAGCGAGCGAAGAAAAGGACCGGCACTCCCTAAGTAACATGAGACAGTCTCATCCTCAATACCTTTCGCCCATGACGAAGGTATAAGCTTCGTGCAACAGAACGATAAATTTTAGAAGGCATGCACAAATGCTCCTAAATTTGAGCACGAGGAAAAAACCGTGAAAACTGAGCGTCTGCCCATGCGCTCCTCGATAAATTTCAAAAGTGGTAAGGGACTCTCCAGAGGAACAAAGGGAAAGGACGGCCTACGAACCTGGGACATGCATCGCCGCGCAGATCGGATCTGAATAACGGGAGAAAATATTCTCCTCCCACAATACGGCGCGGAGAAGCCGCAAAAGGGATCTCTCCGGAGTGGGGGAGTGAACAACCAAGTTAAAGATCCGGGGGAATTTGATAAAGAGAAAAAGCGAAGCGAGAGTGCGCAAAAAAGAACCGGACCGCTAACCGAACAGTGGACCGGGGGGAAACATGCTTGCGTGGGCGATTCTTTCAAAAGCGTTTTGTGTCCAAAACAGGGGGGGAACTCTCAAGGAAAAACCAGGGGACGCAGAGCGGCATTGACCCTCAAAGAGGAAAAAAAAAAAAACGAAAAGGGGGACGATTGAAATCGTGCGAGGAGTAAGCGAAAATTTGCAAACTACTTTCCGTTTTCTTCAGGGAAGAGATTAAGAAAAGCTAAGGACCCATCCAGCGATCTCCGCGCTCGGATGCGAAGTTTGAAAGGAGGGGGGGCCGCGAAAAGAGGGGCGAAAAAAAAAAAGTTCTTATTACCGCCGTAAGCCAGGGAGCGAAAATTAACTTGGGTCTCCGAAGCAGAAAGGGGAAGGACGCAATGCCTATATCCTACTAACAAACCAAGGTGCCGGGCAGAAACCGGGAGTCACGATTACCATAGAAAGGCGCCGATCAAAAAACTTGGACCGACGATTGGTCATCCCGAAACACGGCCGGCTGAAGCAAACCACACACCGACCGGACGCATAAACAAAAAACGCTCAAACAAGCAAAAGGGGGGGGGGAAAGTAATTCCTTCGACAGAGCTCAAACAACGGGGGTAAAGGAGAGATGGAAGTGCGTGACTACGCGCACAATATTAAAAAGGTTTGAGCAGGAGCTTGGGGGCTTAGAGGGAAGGGTGCGAGAAAGAAGGCGTTTCAAACGGTATGCAGGGAAAATACGGTGAAACGCGCGAAGGGAAGTTGCGCTTTCTAAACTGTCAGCCAGAAGTTCGGGACGTGCCTTTTTAACTGCACTGAACTTTTCAGGGGCGCGGTTATCAGAATTCGCAAAGCTGTTATCATAGTGCCAAGTAAGGGGGGGGGGACAACCAATGACTGCGCATCAAGAAATGTACTGGGGCGTCGAAGTGCGCGCAGTCATAGAGAGAGGGGAGCGCGGTGAGGGGGAAAAAGAGCATGCTATTAATATCAGGTAAAGGAAACGAAATGAAGACCATACTCTACAACTTGTAAAAAAGACGATAAAAGAAATAAAAAGTCCGGAAAGAAGTCCGAGCGGGTTGAATAGCGAGGAATGAACGCAATACGAAACACAGGGCTGGGAGCTGCGAGTTGCGGGAACGAAAGGGGGAAAAAATCCAAAAAAGAATGGAAATATTCCAAGGAAGCTTCGCAAAGGGGAAGGGATTCAGCAATTAAGAAAAAAGTCTAGTGGGGGATAAATAGGACAAAAGAGCGAGAAGGGTGTTCTTATGCCGACCCTAGAGTAGATGGGGGGGGGGAGAATCAAAGAAACGAGATTGTCGGAGGGGAAGAAAGGTTAGTCAAAGGAAGAGCAGAGAGGAATGTCCGCGATGCAATAACATGCTTACCTGGTTGGAGCGCCTGCTAGGAGAGTGAGAGGCAGTCAGAAATGGCCGCGTAAGCACGTAAGGAAAAGGGGTGAATCCGGCCGTTGTTTTCAGAGGGACCAGTTTTTTGCGCGACGTGCAGAATAGGGGACGCAACCCAATGAAGGGGGACAAAAAAGAATATCGGAGACGAAGTCGACAAGTAGAGAAAGATAAGGGAAAAGGGGGAGAATTGCAGGGTCTTGCCGTGAGGAAGGGGAGAAAAGGGGCTCAGGAGATCAAGGGTTTCTTCTTAGCGAAGAGTTGAGGGACCAATTTGGTCAAAGAACAGCACGAAAGGAAGATGAAGGGAATGAGGTTCTGAAAGCGAACAAGGAGCTCTATCGTTTTGCGCAGGGTAAAGAGGCCAAGGGCAGGAGAACTGATACTCGAAAAGGGTCTCAAGCACAAGCGTAACATCTAGGCAAGTGATCGCAGGGACCCGGTTCATTTTGCAAATGACGCGATGCTAGGGGTCAAGATTCGGGGATGAAAATGTCGTCGAATGACTCACGGGCCTCCTTTTATCAAAAGCAAGGTAAAAAAGTGGGGGGATGAAGGCAACGAGATGGGCGAGAGAGGGGTCGCGCCTCGAAAGCCGGTCCACCCGAACTCAGTCCACTAGAATGAAACTGGGTAAAAGAAAGTGGGAGGGACTGGAAATAAAAGACTCGCAAACGGTCGGCCTCCGGTTCCGAACTGGGGACAGGGTTATCGGGGGGAAACCAAACATAAATTAAGTAGGGAAAATTGACTTTCAAGCAAACGGCAGCGAGGATGGTGTCTTGAGGCATGGACAACCAAAAAAAAAAAACCGATGAAAAACGAAAAGGTGGTTCAACTGAGGAGAACGTAATATTTCCGAGCGCCAGGGACTCAAACGACGACCGGCGTGGTATGGCGGGAGCAGAGTGACTTTTTACGAAAGGGGTCGAAGAGTGGTGGGGCGACGGATAGAAGCAGGACTAAGGTGAAAGGAAGGAAGGCACTCACTCGGTGGAAGTAGTAATTGTCAGGCGAACTCCACCTCAGACTTCCATCGCATGGAGGGAAGAAGAAAACGAATGTTCTGACTGCGAACGTATCACGAAGAGCAATGGGAAAGAAAGATTTCAGGCGAGTGAAGCAATTCCACTAAACGGACGGAGGGTGTGCTGGGCGCTATTGGGGGAAGAAAAGCGGAGGCCAGAAAAAAACAACAACCCGGAAAAATTAAAAAAATAAAGCAGCAAGAAAAGACCCATCCTGAAGAACTATGGACTAAAAAAAGCGACATGCTGACGAGATAGGGGAGACCCTAATCAAGGGGAGCTTTGAAAACGTCTTTAAAGGGAAAACACGAATAGAAGTCTAGGAATGGGGTGCTTCAATCGTTACGAAGGAGGAGGGGGGGCTAATCGTTTGGTGAATGTGGAAAATGGGTCCGGCCCGGGGACAGGTCGATAACCGTTCGAGTTTGGAGGGTGTGTCGAGACGGAGAGGGCATTGGGGTGACTATTCTCAAGTGGCTGCAAGAGGGAGCCAGAGTACACGGAGCAAAAAGTGGATCGGAAAGAAGAGAAATTGAAGCGCGTCAAATAAACAAAACAAAATCAAGTCTTCCACTTGCTGGGACAACGGCAAGGAAAGGTAAAGGGATCGGCGGGCTGGCTGGGAATAATAAATTAATCACAGAGGACGAAAAAGCCGGAAGGGGTGTATTGAGGGTCTCTTTCCAGTGGTGGAAGAGAGGAGGAAGTGTATAGATATCCGATGCAATTCACGTCCCGGGTAAAAAAAGCGAGGTAAGGAAAGTAAAAAATTTTTAGGAGCTAAACCAGAATAGAAAAAAAGCCATACTCTGAAAGACGAGCGGAATGGTCATGCACCGAGCGATTTGATCGAGATCAAAACTGGCCGATAAAGACTTGAAAAAAGAACTGTGAACGGAATTGCCCGGCGAAAAAGTTGCACGCAGGGGGGCATACGAATGTCGCGGGCGGCTTTGTACTATGACCAGTAACACTTCAGGGGGGACTAAAAGAGAATCGACGAAAGGGTGCCTGTGAGAGACTTGATTGTCGGTGCGACGTGCCGACGGCAAGAGGAAGAAATAAAAATTATTCCGAACCTGCTTGTGGAGAGAAAAAAGGGGTCGAAGCGCCGACAGGGAGCGAGATTCCGCAAAAGAAATTGGCGACCTCGAATGACTAAACCAACCGTCGTCCGGGGGGGGGACGCTAGCGCTTTACAGGAAGGAAAGAGCGGCGACGGGTCAGCTGATATAGTTCATGAACTAAAGATTGTCACGGAAGGAGGTGCGGGGGCGTATATTCAAACGCCGCAGCGGAAAAACGACTTTTTCAGTTTCCGCGTCGAAGTTTCCAGGAACTGTAACAGTCCGATCAAAGGAGAGAGATAAACAAAAACGGGAGTTATAAATAGAATATCTGAAAAATGGGAGGGGGAAAGGGAAAGAGAGTCAGGCGAACGAATGGAGGGTGGAAAAAAAAGATAAAGGCGGCGGATATATATAAAAAAACGCGCAAACTAAAGGAACATCTTTGAGGAGAGTGGCCGTTGACTATATCCCTCCGGAAAAGCCGAAAGTCAGAGGCGCGTGTAAATACGAAGGAAAGGCACGTCAGCGTTGGGGTGATCGTAATGGAGTCGAAGCTTGTCGCGGAAGCCTCTGCTATCTCAGCGTCCCTAAGGGAAAGTCTCAAGGACGTCACCTACAAGTCCAAGAAAAGGAATGGGATGAAGTACGTCCCAGGATTGAAGCAACCGAAGCCCGGTCCTGAAATAAGATAAAAGGAAAAAGGGGGGACTATGGAATTACTCTGCTCTTGAAGAAGCCCGGGGATCTGAGAAACATCCTCCTATACAGAAAAAAAGAAACCGCTCGTGACCCGAGGACGGAGACGTCGGCGCAAGTCAAGTCTTCGGGAAGAAAAAGTAATGGCGTGTTGAGAGAAAAAGAGATGGGTGACGAAAAAGGAGAGGGAACGGGGGTAACCTTCCTTGAGCTATGGAGTCAGATTGAACATAAGTTTTGCGAAGAAAGGTTGCAGATAATCTTCCGGCATATTAAGGGTTGCCAGAATATTACCATCAATCAAATCGCCCTGAGAAAAAGGGACCAACCAAAGGGAGCAAGAAAAAAGACTCGAGATGAGATTTTCAAAAAAGCGGTCAACGACGAATCAAGGTGTCCATCTTTTTAAACACTCGGGGGTCGCCGGGCGAAAAGCACGTGGAAAAAAACCCGGAATTGGGGGGGGGAAACACGCCCTCTACGGAAACCGAGGTCAGAACGCGCTACTAATCGGCGATCATAGAGAATACTGAAAAAGAAAAAAAAAGAAAAAAAATTGGGTTTCCCGCGGCGGAAAATAGGGGTCGCTCGACCAAGAAGTGACGGACGAGAACAAAAGCAAAAATCTGAAATAACGGGATCTACTATTAACGTCAAAAGGGTAAGGACCCCCCCTAAGCCCTAATAAAACGAGAAAAACGAATCGCGAACGAGTAAATCAGCTAGCGCGGGACTTCTATTTTACAAGGGGGGGTCCGACACCTTCCAATCGGGCAAACGGGAAAGGGAAAGGATTCGTGCCTCTCGGCAAAAATGTCGAGCCAAGAAGAAAAAAAAAGTCGACCCTGGCGCCGCTGTAGAACCTCGACCTATGCTCCGTGGTTAAAGTTGAGATGAGGAAGGGGTTGCAAAAAATGCAAGACGCATCCGGAGTCCATGCCGACACCGTTTTAATTTGCGGAAAAAAACAGGAAAGTGGGAAGATTCGGTTCGAGAAGGAAAGTGGCGTATCGAACTAGAAAGGTCATAAACATTGAACTTATATCCATCTAGGGGTGAAGTCGAGTGGGAAGGCATCGAAACTAATCACAGGGAGAAAAGCAGTACAAGAAATGAAAAAAAAAAGTCATTCGAAAAAACCGAACCGAAAATCTGCTAAAAGAGGGAGCACGTAAAGAGCAACCTCTTGCACGAGAAAAAGGGGGAATGTACTTGGAACCCAAGGGCTAAATCTTATCGTCAGAAGGCCCGAGAGGTAAGGAAGTACAGGAATCAAAGGAAAAGAAGATATAGGCCCATCCCGAGAGGCAATAATCTGCGTGAAAGGGGAACAGTAACAAACAACAAGAAAATGAGGGGTGATGTTGGACAGAGGAAAAAAGCTACCAAGAATCGTACGGGGGCTCGACCGGGTGAGGGCGGGGGAGTAAGGTCATTTACGTAAAAAGGAAAAGTTTTTCGAGACGGAGAGCGCATGTGTACGGAGAGTCAAAGGAGTGGAAAGAGGGATCTTAGCGGAAACTGCGAAGATCTCCCTCTGCTCTCGCTTTGCGGTGATAAAATTCCTTCGATTAAAAGGGGAAAAATGCTTATACGCGCAAATAACAGCGAGATCAAGTAAGGGTATTTTGCAACATGAGGGAATACCAGAGCAGGGAAAAATCGTGGAAACGTGTCTTGAGAAATGTAAAGAAAGCGTATAAATTCGGGCAGGGGAGTAAGGATGACGACTTCACACGGGGGAGAAGGAAACCGTAGAGAACGGGAGAGAAACTTGTCGCTCGAAGAAAGCGTCATTCCCTTTCCGCGGCAGTCCTGCCGGGACCATAATTTTAAATTTCAAAAAAATGAAGTCAATGTGTACATCACGAAAGCGTGAAAAAAGGGTCAGGCAAAAAACCGGGCACGAAAGCCAAGAGTCTACATTAGATTGCAGCTCCAGGAACCTTGGAGAAGGCGAGGACTCTGGCGGCACCAACAAGTGCATTCCGCGGGGCACCGAGAGAGAAAAAAAGAGCGCGTCGGAGTTGACAGGAAAAAGCCGTCACCAGTTCACAGTCTTCCAGTCGTAAAAGCAGGTTCAGATAACTCTCAACAACCGGGCTCCGTCCCAGAAAATTCAATACGCCTCCGCGGACATGAGCTCGCAGTAGAAAGAAGAAAAGCGAACGATCGATTTCCTCGCGCAGGCGAGGAAGTAGACACCTCGATCTCGCGATCCCGCGGTTCGCCGATTTAAAAGAGATCATTACGGTCGAAGGTTAGACTTGAAAAAAGAGCATCAATCGGCCGCCGAGGAAAGGAAAAAACTGAGCCTTCCAGATGGAGAGAAGAAAAGTTTTAAGCTTCGCGATCGAGCGCGCTCAACAGACCTGTCTGACGAGGGGATAATCAGGGGCATGATCACAAGAGAGTATAACAAACCTGCTTCCTTGAAAGGAATGGTAGAAAGGGGGAGAAGCCAATCAATACGGATGATTAAGGGGGGTCTTCAGGAGTGACAGGTAATTTACGACCTGCGAGAAAGAAAAACACAGAGATAACCAGCTCTGGGATACCGCGAAGGGGAAAACCCAGGGAGAGCAGACACGCACGTCTATCAATATTAATCGCGGGATCAAAAGTAAAAGGCACATTATTACTCGCAATAACGTATAAGAGGGAAAGAATACTAAAGACCCCGTCACAAAAGGACGACTTCACGTCCAAAGAAAGGATCTTGATCTTTGGGAAAAAGCGTAGAGCAGTAATCTCGAAAAGGACAAAAGCGGTGAAAAACCCAGAAACGAAGGGGAGGGTGCACACACAAGACAGAGAAGCCACCAAATCACCCAATAAAAGAGGGGAAAAGGTAGAGACCAAACACTGAAATCGAGAAATACCCAAAATGAGGAAGGAGAATAGAGGGGGAAAGTTAAGTCAGAAGACTAACAAATGTTGATTGGTGAACTCTTAATGGGGGCTCGGGAGGGGGGGGAGAATCAGGCCGATGGGGGAGAAATCGGGCCCTTGATATAAGATCGTCAGGTAAGCGTATAAGTCGGGGCGCTTTGGGAAAATTGTAACCTATCCCAGAGGGGAAAGGGGACGGAACTTAGACCGGATAGAGTGACGCGGGGATGGCAGAATGGCCAAAACTGAGTGATTCGTGATTCAGGCGCGGCCCAAAGGGAAGGGGGGAAACACGCGGACGGCGGTGAATAAGAAAGTATACATCATATTCACGGCGACTTGCAAAGGCCTAAGCTGATAGCGGGGGGGAAAAGGAATCAGGAGAGAAAAGGCGTAAGAATGAAGACCACAAAGCGACGCAACGGTCGAGGAATGATAATACTTTCTCATCCTTTCAAAAAAAGGCAGCAGGGAAAGGGGGGTTATAGAGAAGGAGGTATCATTCACGATAAGCGTCCCAGAATGGAAACGCGGAGCGCGAACAAGCTGAAGATCCGTCCAATCATCATTTAAAAGATTCCCTGTAAGAGTAATGCATAGAGAAGGGAGGGGAGTTCCAGGAAGAAAAGAGATGTTTAAATGTATAGCCACCGCGGAAGGAGCGGCGGGACATAAAAGCCAGGCCGCGAGTTGTTCATCGCCGTGGGGGAAAAGACACGACCGCGCGGCGCGCAGCCGAGGGGATGCCGATCATTGTCTTACCTGTGTTGGGACTCAGCTTCTAGAGTGAGAGAGAGGGGAGAAATTCAAGTGTGACGCGGACAAAGGGTGCCGACGAGGCAGAACGGATGAAACGTTGTTGGGCCTATGCGAATTCGACGAGTGCGAGAGAAGGGGGAAAGCAACATGGATTGGTAAAAACAAAACGAAGCATGCGAGCAATTCTAAAAAGGCTAGTCTCTCAATAAGGTCATGAAAGAAAAGTTAAGGAACCTTTCTTTGTCGCCAGGGAAAGAATCTAGGGAGATTGGGAGGGGCGAAAAATAGTGGAGGTCAAATTTGTCAAGCCGCGGCAAGGCGGCGGGGAATTTCATTCGTAGAAAAATCTGCCCTAGGGTAGTAAAACTCACAACGTCGGACATTCGGAAAAAAGGGGCCGCTTATAATCGAAAAATTTCTCAATCAAAAACCGCGTAAAACTAGTTGAAGAGGAAGCAACACGCACGTGTGCGAAACGAGTGCTCGAGACGCGGCGGCCAAATTCGGAGGATGAAATAGCCGGACTTTTTCACCGAAAAAAAGGGAGAGACGAGAAAATCTAGTGGGCGAAGCGAAAGAGTCAACGAGACGCATTAGACAAGAAAAGTCCGGGAAGTAAATACTCAACGTAGTTCAGAGGATACAAATAGTAATCACCAAGTGGTACGAGCGGGTGCGTGTGGGAAGACTGGTGACGCACAATGAAAGCTGTGGAGAGAAAAAAAATAAAGAAAAAAAAAACCCACCCGCGAGAAGGGTGCTTTCAGAGACAGACTGAAGGAATGGGAGGCTTGCGGGAACTAGCTATCGAGGAGGTCCGGCGTCAAAATGTGTTATGCCCGCGCCGGGAAGGTCGAGCGTAACAGAGTTCCTAAAGGGGGGCCCCGGGGGTCCCAACACTCACCGCTGGCTGAAAGTGCGGGGTTGACGAAGTATGGCGCAGGTTTGCTCCGGTCTCTGCACACGGTTGAACCTATAGGGCGCGCGCAAAATTGTTATAGGGAAAAAGAGAAAATCGACGGTCCGGTAGCAGGCAGCCGAAGGGGTTCGATACCACGGAAATAGTAAACTAAGTCATCAAAGATATAGTTCCAACAAAGGAACCTGATCGCACGCGAGGGAGAAGAGGGGGGTGCGGGGAAGAGGGGCAAGGATTGAGAATACGCGCGCATCGAAAAAACAACAAACCAGCTATAGTTGAAGGTCTCATCCAGTCTTCAGAACCACATCGGGTCTCAACACTCTGACCGATAGACATGGGAGGACTAAGATAACGGACGCCAGTCAGCAAAGATGGAAGGTTTCGGAACAAGAAAGGAAGCACTAGTCGAACTCTTTTGCGATTCGGGTCCGGGTGAATCAGTTTACCAAAAATATCAAAAGCCATGAAACGTTTGTCGTGGGGGTCAGGAAATAGAAAAGGTGGAGGAATTTGTTAAATGGTTGTTCGAGACGGCGAGAAATCACGGGGACTCGGATTTTGGGTCTCAATAGATGAGAGAGGGGGCGCGAAAAAAGTCGCGCGGGAAAGGCAATCGGCAGAAGTAACTCAGCAATAAAAAAAAAAAAGGAAGTGTTGGGGAAACTTCTGGTCTCAAACTGCGACGAAGTGCAGTCTCTCTCAAGAAGGGGAATGAAAATGAACTCAAAGAGAAAAAAAGCCGGCAAGGTGGTGGTTGTGAAAGGCCAACTGTTTAAAAGGGGGGGAGGGAAGTTATATGATCGTATTGCCTAGGCAATTCGGATGCCGGAGAGACGAGAAAAGAATGGGAAGACAAACTCCCTCGCTAAAGCCGGGACCCACGCAAGAAGGTCTTCACTCGGGGTATCAAACTAGATGAAAAAAAAGAAAGAACCGGGCGGCAGACGTTGGAAAAGAAGATTTCCGCGAGTACCCGGTAATCAGGAGTTGGAAGCCTCCGCTGTACTCTTGAGAGGGTTGGGAACTAGGGGACGCCAGTCGCGGAGTAAATTCACCATATAATCTAAGGAGAAGGCGAGAGAGGTAAAAGCATTTGCAAGGAGATTTGAACTGCAGAACTCCGGATCAAAAATAGCGAAATTGGGGGGAAATTGGGCGTGGGGATGCGTGCCGAGGGCTCGCTCGATTTAGAAATTATCTCTCCTCAGAAAAGAATGGAAAAGAAACGATGACGAAGAAGAAACCGCGGCCTAACGCGCTGTACCTGGTCTCGAAGGAAAGGAGCGGACGATATGGCAAGAAATATTATAAAATTCAGAGGACGTGGCGCGCGGGACGGAGGAGAAACCTACTTATTACATCACCGATTGAAGGGGAAGCGAAGAAGTGCCCGACTGGGAAGCAGAAAAATCTCTCGAAACGAGAGAGGTGAAAAAAGAGATCGGAGAATGTCTCATACTGGGACCTGGTCGGAACTTCAAGTAGACGCGAAACTGAAAATGGTCATTTGTATACGAGAAGGGGGAAGCGGTCCCAGAGAGCCACGAAAAAATTCATGCTCTTTCTGAGATTGACCGTGACCTCTAAGAAAAGAGGGACGCTCGACGCTATGGAAATGGAAAAAGGTAAAATCGGCGTTTCTGTTGAGAGGGATAAATCGACGGGAGAAATATGGGTCGAGAAAGCTCGAGGCAGCGTCTAAGCAGCAATCGGCCCGAAAATACAGTCCAACGTCACCCTGAACGAAAGAAAAGAAGAGTCTCGGCCCAGTCTGAGTACAAATAGGCAACCCCTTAGGAAAGGGAAGAGAAGACTGGGTAAACGGGGGTTAAGTCTAAGTCTACGCGCATCGTCCAAACAAGACTCTCTGGGCTTTCACACCAGCGCATTGACAGACCGGTAATACGAGGAAGTAAAAAAGGTAGTCGCGTTCGTCTTCGGTAGAGGAGCTCGTTTGAAAAATCTCGACTCATCTCTTTTTACTAAAAGTCTTCTTGAACCAAGGGGCCCGGGACAGAGAAATAGTTTGATCCTAACAATGGTTGTCGGGGAAAGAGAGATTTGCATCAGACAAGTCATCGGGGGGGGGGCCCAACTCACATCAGATTGAACCTCATCACGAGAAACAGAAAAGTCTGGCTTGAAAAACCACTGTAACTTCCAAAGCAAAAACGGAGGTCTTTGTAGTTTTTCAAGAGGAAAAAAAGAGCAAAAAGAACAGAGCCCTTGGACACGTTAAAGCGGGCGGGCGAACCAGCACTTTGACCAACAAAACACGGGAGGTGTGGCGTTATTGGACAAAACGCCCGCGACGGGCGCTCCGTCGTTGCGCACCCAGAGAGGAAAAAGAAAGAGGGCACCCAGGGCATCAACGGAGTAAATGCGGGTCGCGAAACTACAAACGGAGGAAGCTCCGGAGCAGAACAACATAAAAATCGAAACTTACTGATTACCTAAACGCAAAAGGCCCACCACCTTGAGACAAAAAAGAGGCTTATTCGCGTAAATCGAATCGAGAACTAGTCTTCTCGAACAAGCGAATGAGAAGGTGCCGTGTTCCGCCCGTAAATCTTGCAACTGGCTACTGCGGAAAATGCATATCGCGCCGCATGGAAAAATGCCGAAACTCCAAGGCTACCCTTTCAGTTGAAGCATAAAAGTACCTCTACACGAGAGAGTGGTGGTATGAGAGAATAGAGAAGAAAAAAGTGCCGCTCACATCCGAGCCGCTCCGGGGATTAGCACAGACCGCGGATAGTAAAAAAATTCGGTTGAGAGAGCAATGCTAGCGAAAACGAGAAAAAAATTAAAACTTCGAAATTCCTGAAAACAAGAGGGGGAAGGAGGCGGATTTCCAAGGAGATAAAAAAGGAAAATGACGAAATGAGGGCCAAGACGGACAGGTCAATCGCAGCGCGCGATTGGCTGCCAACAAGATCCATCTCGAAATCCATAGGGAGTCGGGGGGGAAAAAAAAACGTCAACTCCCGAAAAAAAGAAGAGGGGGGAGGACACCCGGGCCGCGCGAAATCTAAGAGCAGCGATAAAATTCCGCGCCGGTCAGAAAAAAAAGGAAGGTCCTCGCAGGCGCACTCAAAATCCCTGAGAATATGTTCTTGAAGTCAAATCGCGACAGAAAGTGCGATTGGGGAGGCAACTCAACCTACCCCACTCACAAACGGTATGAGCCGACCTGGTTCCGGTCCATCCAAGAAAAAAGATTGGATCACAGAACCCGTTCTTCAACTACTCTGGTCCCGTCGGCGCTCAATTTCACCTACGCGCACCGAGAGACAAACAACCGAGACGGCGAGGGGGTGATAAAAAAAGGAGAAAAGGGTCGGTCAGCGAAACCGTTGCTTATTCATCCTCTGAGATCGAGAACACGAAAAAAGGGGGAAAAGGGGTTTTGACCAGCAAGGAGACTTGATCTGTGACGAGGGTGCGGAAGTGACTCGAAGACTAATTCGGAAGGGACGACGACTTGGATCGGAGAGGGGAAAGGTGGCGAAAAATCTACCGATGAGGAAACGGGAGACTCGACGGCGAAGTTACAGGGAAAAAGACGCCGGAAGAGGGGAGGGGGAAAAAGAATTAGACAGAGTTATAGAAGACAAGTGAACGAATAGGTCGAGAGCCAAAAAGAAATCAAGGAAAAAAAAGGCACGAAAAGATGAGGAAAGGATCTTGACAGCCTCACTTGCGCCATATCGCGACTGAGAATGCTTCGGCGCACCATCAACATGGTATAGGAAGGAAAAGATGAAAACGCGGAAAAAAAAACTTGCCTCTCAAAAAAAAGGTAGAAAAGGAAAAACTGCGGTTCTCCTCAGAATCTATAATTTGCGGGGGTTCATTCAAAGTACCAAAAAAAGGTAGCAGGTAGGATATGGAGGAAGCGAAGCGCGATCGTCCTATTTAGAACGGACGACCTGCTTCAGGAATCCCCATCGAGGAGAAAAGGGGGAGGGGACCAAACCGGTGATCTCTAAACAACGGGTGCTAAACACCGCTTAAAATGAGATTCATTAGGTATAAGGTAATCCAAATAGGAAAGAAAAAAAAGGATCGCGAAGGGGGGCAAGACCTGGCTAAGCTTGATCATTTACATGATTGCGTGTCGGGACTGGGTCAACTCGGTGACTCTCGAATCGCGCTAAAAAAGGACGTATTCGAGGAGGAGAACAAAATCGTAGACCACGACGGCGGCAGGAAAAGGATGGTCGAAAAGTTCTATTACCGAGACAAAGTTTGAAAGTTCACGGGGAGGAGGTCTTAGTAACGAATATTTAATCGCAAAGTGAGAAGAAACAAGAAAAGACATCCGCGCTAGGGACGGAGAGTTGAGGAGACACAAGGCTGAGGCGAAATCAATCGGAACCAACTTGAGTGCGCGTGATAGGGGGGGACATGGTGGGCAACCGGCCATAAAAAGGAATAAGTTCGCGCGCCGGATAATATGAAACCCCAAGAAAACAGGGGCCTGTCATGAAACCGGCACGAGAACTACCAAGCGTGGAGGGAAAAGTCAAAAAAAGCGCACAGGCGGATTTTGGGAAGACGATCGATGCAAGGCATCCCGAAAGTCCCAAGCTGAGTCGCAAAAAAAAGAAAGAGAAGACAAAAGAAGAGAAAAAAAAGAAATTGTCGTAGTATGATGC
>Ga0179593_1568266_pt1 | contig 16096 bp, 18 predicted proteins | sample CZODoug2_1_08_16_FD_185931 | JGI IMG/M metagenome (GOLD analysis project Ga0179593, IMG submission 185931) | Vadose zone soil fungal communities from Angelo Coast Range Reserve, California, USA - CZODoug2_1_08_16fungal (PacBio error correction) | ecosystem: Environmental > Terrestrial > Soil >...
TTATACATAACCAATTTACTTGTTGGAAGACTCCCCGATAGTGAGGGTGGACGGAATAAGAAATGCGGGGTACATTGAAGGACCTCAGTTCAGAAAGGTCAGCGGGGTAATTCTAACCTCGGAAGCCTGAAAGGCGTGCTGCGCCCATCTAATAGAAGAAGAGGAACAAGGACAGGAAAAAAGCGGATGCGCTTCATTTAACTGCTGCTGCATCAGAAAGGTGAGACCGACTGTACGGCAGATTCACATTGGGGAGGGGAAGGTTTAAGGGAAAAAAAAAAGGCAGGAGTACGACACTTGTGAGGGATCTGAAAAGTTAATCTCCCTTGGAAAACGCGGAGGGGGGGAATCGCCGCACGTTCCAGTTCGTTTACCTGGAAAAGAGCCTAAAAAAAAAGAATCCTGAGAGAAAGCGACAATCACCCTGATCGGACAAGTGACGGCTATCTTTCAGATGGTGGTCGTGGGGAAGGACCAAAGGAAAACGGCGCGCGGCCTCCGTGTTCCTCGGGAGGAAAAAACATAGCAGACCAGATCAAGACTGAGCAAAACTCCTCTGCAAGGGAAAAGTAAAGGCCGAAGGATGTCTCCCAGCGCTCACTCTTTTCGCCAGTAAGCGGAAAAGGGTCTCGGCGGAGGGTCCTGGGGGAGAGGGATCAAAGCCAAGTGCAAGTTTGTCCCGAATCAAGAGTAAATTGGCGAAATTCGAGGAAGTGGTCCTCCTAATCTCAAAAAAAGGAGAATCTTTTTCGAAGAACGGGAACAGGTGGTGGAAATAAAGAAGAGTTCTCAAGGGAGTCTCCTCGTAGCAGCGGCCATATCCTCGCCGTCTCTTCCTGTTTAAAAATCCCAGGGGGAAATTGACGTGAGACTGGAAAAAAGTTTCGGAAAACGAACGATTTTTTTTTGGGGGGACCTTGGCGAGGGAAACGATATGTCATATCGCGGGAGTGGTCCCTCGGGAGAGCCTAGAGCAAAGATGGCCGTTAGGGGAGGAAAAGCAAAGCTCCGGCGAGGGAATCGATGGCAAGAAGGAACTTGACGAGCATCACTTCGCTGTGTTTCGAGGACGGAAAAAGGGAAAAAGGTCAGGGCGGAAAAAAACAACCGGGCGTCCGGTAAATAAAAGATCCTCTTGCCGGAGGAATGCCTCCGATCGGGAAGCCTCTGGTGGAAAGGACCCCAATAGGATCGTGGAATCATGGCAGTATCGCACAGCTTAATAAAGGAGACAAAATGCGGAACCGCTTTCGGCCGCTGGACAGCCATGGAAAAAGGCGAAAGGACGGAAAATGGAGGAAATAACATTCTTTTAACCTTGGCAAGGGAAAGGAGGGAAAAGTTTTGACGAAACGGGAGAATAACGGTAAGGGCTGCGAACCCTTGCTTTGTCGCTCTTCTACGATCAAAATCTCATAAAGTCGCGGGAGTCAAGGATCCGGGGGAACATTTAATATAGAAACCTTGGGAGAAACGGAATCCATCCAGTTAGAATTCGCGGGGAACACCGGGGTAGGAAGGAGAAGGCTGCAACATCTCTATCGTCTCGGTGGTTCTTCTGGGAAGAACCGGGAGAAGTGACGGCATCGGCCGTTCGAACCTGGTCGCACCTGGGAAAGGGCTCCAGGAAATTAGACCTGGAAGGAGGTCGGGGGAGAAGAAGATCGATGATCAAATGGCTTCTGGGGGTGGATCGAGGCTGGGGCGAAAACAATTCAGTGAGGGGAAGTGGGAGATTGGGGGGGAGCGCACGTTCAGAAAGACCATGGAGGAGGAAGTGGAAAAAGGTCAGAAATGTCTAGGCCCGAGGAGAAAATCGAAACAAAAAGGGCGATTGAAAACTCGGTCTGTTCGAAAACCCATCTAAAAAAAACATAAGGGTGGGAAAAGATTGCGGGTAGTCCGCTTTGATTTGGAGACTTCGAAGGGGACAGCGCGAGAGGCGAGGAGCAGAAGGGACCAGAGCCATCCTTACTAAGGTGAAAGGGTACTAGAGCAGGACAAGGGGAGGGCTTCTGTAAAAAAAACACGAGGGCAAGGGGAAAGGAAGATACATAGGCGAAGAAGAAAAAGGGGGAAAAAGAGAAGGGCGCTTGTCCCATCTGGGGACCTCTATTAATGGGAGGAAGACCCGGTCTGAATATCTTCGCCAGGGAACAAGGGGGAACGGGGGTACAGTAGGAAGAAAAAAAGTTAATCTCAGCAATAAAGGATGTCCTGAAGCAGTCAATGGAGAAAAAGGAAAAAGGAAGAGAGCCATTTGGCGGTGCGGAGCACCTTTAAACCTTTGTTGTGAGGCAAAGGGGTCGGAGAAAAAAAAACCAGACGGACGGCAACTTTGGAGTCTAGAACAACGGAAAAGAGGGATCAAAATGGTGTTCCGAAGAAGGTGGGCGCGGAAAAAACCAACAAAGTAAAACAGAAGGGGAGAGCAAATCAGAGTACTTCAATGTCTGAATTGTTGGCTTTTATACTAGAGGGTCATTGAAAAGAGCTCAAGGGGAAAGGAGGGCAAAAAGGCCCCTTCGGCTAACAATAAGAAGGGGGGAAATATTGTGAGAGCACAAAAAAGGACGCAAGAAGAGAAAGGGAGCGGGAGTGCGGAAATAAAGAATGGAAGTTCTATATGTATTGATAAGGTATCCGAAAACTACGGCCTGAAAAACTCGGCACCGGATAAGCTACAAGGGGTAAAAAAGACGTCGTAGCTCGTGGTAAAAGGAGGGAAGTGGAAGACTTGGTAGATCATGGTACGCAGATCCTGCAAGAAAACGAAAGAGGCGAATAAAGCACCGGCGACGCATCGAGAAAAAAATACGAAAAAAGGGATGAAAAAACAAAATCAGCTTCAATCCGGCGGAAAGGAGAGTTTCGCGAGGGGGCTGGGTCACGACAGAAAGAGGGCTGAAAAGACTGCTGTAGAAGGGGACTTGAAGAAACCCGACAAAGCCTCGAAAAATGCAACCTAATTTGCAGACTCAGGGGAAAAGAAAAAAAAACGAGGGGGGAAAAGAGCTGAGACTGCGAAAGGTACCACTGTCTGCATCTTCTCCCCTTCGCCACACAGGGGCCTACAGTCGAAAGCAGAAAGACACCTGATAAACGACTACAGGATAAAATCGGAAGAAGAAGAGAGTAGCGGCAGGGCAGTATCAAGGGAGGTACACGTTTTACCATAGAGGCGAAAAATGGGGAATGCACAAATCTGTCACTCTATAAATGGAGGACTGGAAAAAGGAGGGCAAGACTAAGGGGAAAATGAGGAGTCTACTGCGGCCGACACTAATAAGGAAAACCTCACTGAAGAGGGGAGGGGAGGGACCCCGTTCATGGAAAAGACGCCCAATGCCAGTTGAAAGAAGGGCAGGTGAAAAGAAAAAAGGGGTAGGGGGGGTAATTCAGTTCGATTAGTGGCAAGCGGTACTCGCCTTTACTAATCGGAAAAGATCAGGGGGGGCGTCATCCCTGCCTTCAGAAAAAGGGCGGGGGGAGGGGGGGGGAGGAAAAAGAAGGAGGGCCTCCTAATTCATCGGTCATTCGCACTTATCTAGGGAAAGGGGGGCCGCCCGGTGTGGGGGATTTCGGCGCATCTCGAAAAATCAAAAGCCTCGAAAAAAAATTTTCTGCTTGGAGTCGAGGACGAGGGGGGCGAGGGGATCCAATGCGAAATGGAAAGCCGTAGAAGGGAACTAAAATAAATGTTGCCCGGGTCTAGTTCTTGAGCTCACGAAAGGACCCTACCCGCAGATAAAGAAAGAGCCAGGGCTGGGGGAAGAATGTAAAAATGACGGAGGAATCGAAACCGTACTCGGCTCGGAAGCAGAACGAAGCCGCGGGTAGGAAGGACACAAGTGTCTAGAAAGGAGGGAGTTGGGGGGGGGGGGGGGGGATGGGGGGGGGGGGTTTGGTTGGGGGGGGTTATCGTTCCAGCTCACCAAAGAAGAATAACTGTTGGAAAAAAAAATGTAGGAAACACTTGTAGAACCGGATCCACGATCACCTCTGAGAACTCATGGGGGAAAGGAACAAAGGGAAAGGGCTGAAAAAATACTGCTGCGCGTTTAAGAAAAGAAAAGAGGATTATCTAAAGAAAAAAAAACCGTCAAAGGAGAAAAAATCCTAAGAGAGGACAGTTCCGACAAATCTGGACGCTGGATAAGACCATAACAGGTGAGAAAACTGCAGGGGGGGGGGTGGGGCAAGCCTTTGTCTCGGGGCTTAAGGAAGAAGGAAAGGTCGTAGGGACAAGCAATGGGCGAGCACCACTCTTACACAGAAATCTATCGGGCTAGCCTCTCCTTAGGTTGTCCTCTCAGGGGGTCGGACCTTCATGAGACCATGTGGACGGGGCGTCGCAGATTCCTTCGAAACAAGAAAAGGGGGGGAAGCTCGGATCAACTTTGAAAAGGGTCCAGGAGATTAAAAAAAAAAAGTCTACTCAAATTGGGGGAGAATAAGGTGATGGACGAAGATCACCCCTACGCACTTACGTCAGAAAAGGGGGGTCCGCAGGGAGAATACGAGTTCAAGAAATCAAAGACAGGAAAAAGGGACAACATAGTGCGCTTCGAAAGTGACCTGCGAAAAAGAACAGAAGGGAGTTGGGTCTCATAACCTATGCCGGAGGAGAGGGGGGGGACAAAAAAAAAAGCTCAAGTAACCGACAAGAGTGGGATGATTTCTTCATGCTCTATGGGTGGACGAGAAGACCCTTCCCATAAAAGTCGGGGGGAAATTTATGGGGAATTTTCGACTGCTTCTCTGGAGTGAAAAAAGAGATAAATAAAAAAGGGATTAAAAGTTCAAGCAAGAAGAAGCATCGACATGTCTACAAGAACACGTACTTTGGGTCCGAAAAGAGTGGGGGAAAGATCTCGGCCCATCAGTGCTCAAGACAAGAAAAAAAAAAGCTTGATCGGACACAAAGGGGAAAGGTGAAACAGAATCTACCGTCAGATTCTTTGTCTGAAAGGGACGATCTTTCCAGAGAAGGAGATTGCCGGATTTGAACGGGCCAAACAAGACATGCAGGAAGGCAGAAGGTGCTTGCGCAACTCATGAAAAAGGGTTACGGAAGGCAAGGATTGCTCCAGATTGATTACATTGCAAAAGGAAGGGGGGACGGGAAAGAAAAATTCAGACTACTAAAAGAAAAAAAAGGAGTTTTCCCCTCACGCCGTTAAAAATCTCCTTTTCGAAAAGTCAGGGGGTGGCCCGCATCGGAGCATGTTTTATGGGAGGCAAAGGAAAACCCACCAAATGCATAGAGCCGCGCCGATCACCCTTAGAGGAACATGGGGGAAAGGGAAGAGAGAAAAAGGGGTGTGGGAGTGCAAAAGGCCGAGTCCCTGAGAAGGGGGCCACGTCCATTAAAGAATAAAAAGCCTTGCGCCCCACAAGCAAGGAAACAAGTTCGATCAGGCGGTAAAATGGTCGGGAGACAGCGCGTCCAAAAACTTTTGCGTAAGCGTTCTGCTTTCCAATAAAAGGGGAGAATTGAAGGGAAAAAAGGGGTAAAAAGATACGTAAGGGGATCGGAAAAAAGAAGTACCCGTTGGAGGAGGGATTTCCGGAAGGGGGGAAACTCTCGAGAAAACCTAAAAAGCGTTGAGAGGGGGGACTGACAAAAAGGGAAAAAAAACGCCCTGGGAGAAGGAACTGACTGGGTTCTCGAAAGGGTCCGTATCTAAAGTCTAGATCCGGCGAAACACGCCTTCGTCGAGCTTTGCGAGAAAAAGGAAAAGACAAGTTCAAAAGAAGAAAGGGAACAAATGTTTCGTTTGAAAGGTAGAAGAAAAAAGGAAGAGCACTCTTTCATGCCTCTAAGGGAGAATGGGGGGAAAGAGGAAAGAAAAGGTGTCGAGGACAAAGAAAAGGAAAAAAGTCGAAGCCGAGCCGGGGCACGCGAGTCTATGAGCATAAAGGCTTTCGCTACGCCGAGATCAAGGCCGAAAAAGGGTTTGGAAAAGCAGTCTACTCGAGTGCTAAAGAACAAAAACAAAAAGAACCGTGGCGGGCGGACTCCAAAAAGCGGAAGAAAGAATGCCGAGACAGCCGATTAAAACCAAAAAGCATAGAGAGAATGAAGGGTGAAAGTTCATGCATGATCAGAACCAAGAAGGGGGGAAAGATCTACAAAGCGTAAAAGAAGGTTTGAAAAAAGTCCTGGCAAGCAAAAACCGGGCCACTCCCTCCCTATTATCTGGGAAGGGGGAACTGCCGGGGAAGGGTGAAGTGTTGCCACTGCCCGGGGGGAAAAAATCGGAGTTAGGGTCCTGTAGGAATTCCCACGTCTACAGAGACCCGAGGGAAAAATTCCTTCCAATGAATTCAAACTCTAAAAAAAAAAAAAAAAAAAAAACCCAAATAGAAATTGTCCTTTCCAAGGATTGGGGGGCCTCGGAGATCATAGGTGCCGATATTTTAAAAAAAATTTTTGGAAATGCTGATCGAGGATAAAGGGGTGATTCGATGATTCCTCAGGAGTTTATAAGGAAGGAAAAAAATCGGGGACCGTCGAAAGGTCGCCCCTTTGAATACGTTGAAAAAGAGGAAGTTTCCGTTCGGGAATCAGAGAGAAATTCAGAGTTGAGTAATTAGGAAGGGGGGGGGGCTGGCACATTGGGAAAGGGAAATGGCTGTGGGAAACCGGGGGGGCGGTCGAATAGGGAACGCCCGGTAGCGGTCGCCGGTCGAAGGAAAGGTCTGAGGAGCCACGGGAGAACGATTCCCGAAATGGCCCCTGAATGGATTTCGGGGGGGAGGAATCGAGCCAAGCCTGTATGAAAGGGCAGTAACGACCGCAGGGATGGAAAGGAACGGGAACGTGGGCGCTGCATCAGGCTCTTGGAAAGAAAAAATCGGGCCATACAGTCAGTTTCCGGGAGGGAGAGGGAGGAAAAAGATCCCAAAGAAACAGCGTCAGTTAACTCTGAGTGAAGTGAGAGAATCAGTGGGATCGGCCATATGGGGTATAGGAAAGAATCTCCCACTTGTCGAAATGAATTGAACGCGGGGGGGGGAAGGGGGTACCAAGAGAAATGCAACCCGGGGGGCAACGGCTGTGAATGAAGAACAAAACTCAAAATATACCAGCTGGGGATAAGCAAGAAAAAGGAAAGTAAAGAAGGGAGGAGGCCGGCAGGGGAAAGCAGCAATACGTATAAAAAAAAAAAATTTGGTAAGAAAGGTCAGCTGATCCTTTGGTCTTTGGAGGAAAGCACCTTTGGGATAAGGGGGGGAAGGCCGAGGATACCTTCCGCGCCCCAAGACGGAAGGATATCTCTGAAGAGGAGGAAAAGAGATACCAAGTGTATACTAGCTGTAAAGCGAAGGAAAAAAAAGGCGTTCAAAAAAAGAAAGGGGGGGGGGGAAAAAAGGGGGGGACCAAATGAAGTCGACGGCAATTGGTGGGGGGGGGGGGGTGGGGTTGTTGGTTTTGGGGGGTTGGTGTGGGGTGTGTGTTTTTGGGGGGGGGGGGGGTGGGTTGTGGGGGGGTTTTTGTTTGTTTGGGGGGAGCACCTGGGGGGCTTGGAAAAAGAAGGGGAACCTGGATTCGTGCAGCGCGCCAGGTTCTGGACGGGGGGAGAGGAAATCCCTAAGGGAAAAAAGCTGCGAACAAGGGAAGATTTTGTGATTTCGCGACGTGGAATCGCCAAGAAGGGAGGGGAAAGGCGGAGAATCGCATCAGCTGGTCCAGGGGGCGACCAAAAGGGAGAAGGGGGGAATTGGAAGAAAGGAACTTTCGCATGGGAGAGAACCCTAAGACTCGAACCGAGAATCCCGCTTTTTAGCGAGGGAGAGGATCTCGCCCGGTCGGACTTATTATTTACGCTTGCTCTGTTTGGTGGGGGGGGGGGGGGACCTAAGAGGAAAAAAAAAAGGATAAAGACTCTCCGTCGGACAAGAATAAGGAAGGCGGGAATGCCCCGGCGACGCATCTAGGAGGGACAGCGGGGGTTGTCAAAAAGGAAAACGGGCCACATAGGCGATCCATCGTTCGACAGGGAAGCACTGAGAGGTCAGAAGATGGGAATTACGTTCCTCAATAGCGGGAAGGAAGACCGCAAAATCCTCATTTCCTGGAAGAAGCAAGGAAAAAGGAAAGCTCACCACGAAGAAATTGAATCTTCGACTATGTATCTAAAGGTGTCTCATCTCTCCAAAGGGACGAGAAAAAGGGGACTCGGTAGGGAAGGGGAAGGGACCTGGAATAAAGAAAGGAAAGCCATGAAAATCCGATCAAAAAAATAGGATGCAGCGGAATCAAGGTCCTTTACAAGGTGGGGACATATGATAAAGGGGGGAGACCGCCAGAGGGACTAGAGAAAAAAGCGGCCGACTTTCAATTCGGATTGAACCTGAAGGCAATCACAGTAGAGGCTGCTGTAGATACGCCGGGCGAGGGGGAAGGAGAGTTCAGGGGGAACGGGATCCTTAGAGCCAAGGTCAAAAGGGCACCTAAAAGTTCAATTTCACAGGACAAAGAATGAAAGGGGGAAGAAAAACCATGGGCTTGGTGTTGCTTCTTTAAAAAAAAGTCCGGGGGGGTTAAAAAAAAGGAAAAGATTGTCGAATAAACGAGAAATAACACTCATTCCTCAGTTTGGACAGAGTAAAGCCGAAGAATGCGTATGTTGTCAGGAGGGGAGAAAATTCTTCAAGAAAGCATCTAAGCGACCGGGGGGGAAGGCGAAACCTCCAAAGGTTTGTTTGATTTCTAAGGGGGAGCAATAGGGCTACAAGGAGGAAAAAAAACAAGGAATTGCTGCTCTCGTCAATCGCGAAGAGGAATCGCAAGGGAAGAAAGGAGAAATCGAAAGGATCGATTAGCGGGCCCTGGCTATTGTCTTGCGCGCGACTCTCAGGCAAAAAGACGCGGAGAAACGGCGAGTTGGCGCCGCCTGAAAAAGAAAATGAGTTAAAAGAAGGAAAAGGGGAGAAAGAGTCCGAGACGAAGAAAGTTCAGGGTTTCATCGGCCCCTCTAATAGACAGAATTAATCGAAAAAAAACACAAGAGGAAAGGAACCGGAAAGTCACGCGGACTGTAGTCCCAAAGGGGGGGATCCGGATGAAACCTACCGCTCGGGGGGGAAAAGAGAAGTACCAACAGCACGTCAATCTCTCGGACATGTGAAGGATAAAGAAAAAGAAAATCACAAGGAAGAAGAAAGGCCAGGAAAAACCGTCAGCTCCGAGTGAAAAGACAGTGAAACGCGAGGCTTAGATGGAGAGGAAGATTTAGTACGCTGAGACGACCGACATTTCTTGTGGGCTAACCTGTTTATCGCGGGAGGGCTTAAGGAAAAAAGAAAAAGGTAACGGAGCCAAAAGAAATTTGGGAGGACAAAAAAGCGACACATTAACTCGTGTAAGCTAGAAAAAAGGGAACCTCTCAGGGGAAAAAAAGCGGGGCGGGAACTCATTGCAGTGTGGCTGGAAAAGTCAGAAGTCTAAAACTTTTACTCTTCAGTTGAAAAAACAGAGAGAAGGGAGTTAACGCTGACTCTAACTCCGAGAAAAAAGAGGGTTGCGGAAGAAAAAGGGGAAGGGAGAGACAAGAAGACGTACTTCATGATGGACTCAATCCTGTTAAGGTGACATATCCTCTTCCTATTGCTCTTAAAGAATCATTGGTTGAGGGGATTGAGAGGGGAGACCCGGCCCCAGCCGAGTAAAGGGTACCAAAAAAGGAAGTCCGTGGGGTTTAGGGTATAAAGCCCTGTCCTCTGACAGGCATTCTCTGTTTCAAAGGAAATCGGTAAAAGAATGAGGGGGGGCAAATGCTGAAGTGGGGCAATCAAAGGGATGGGTCCTATATCTGAAAGCACTATCAGAGAAAAAAAACAAACCATAGTGGTTCTTGTTTAGGGGACTACTTCTTGTTGCGGGCAATCTCTCTCACTACATTATAGGGGAAAGTCAAAAGAAGGGGGGGAAAATGTAAAGGGAAACTGGTACGTTTTTGGGGGTGGGGGGGAGGGGAAAGGGGGGTGATGGGCGTAAAGGAAAATCCGAATTTGAAAAAAAAAAAATTGCCGTACCCCAATTCCAGAGGTCACAGATACCGGGAAAGCCAGAGAGGAGATCCAGAGAAGGGGGAAACAGAGGAAGAAAATTCCAGTCAAAAACAGGTCCGCGCGCACTCAGCATTTCCCTCAACCTGCTTAGGGCAGACGAAATCGGAAAAAAGAGCGCAGAGGACATTGCTAAGGCGGAGGTTTTACTCGGACCGAACAGAAGGAAAATCGAAAAGATGCTGAGGAGTTCCGGACCGTTACAGGCGCCAATTTAACGCGAAGGGGAGGGGGACAGCGTCGAACATGTCTGGTCGCCTGAAGAGTTCTAAACTCCAAAAAAAAGAAGGAAGCAGCCGCGAAGCGCAAAAGAAACATGGAGGAAACAGGGGACGCCGAGCAACCGATCTGTCCTTTAAGGGGTCAACGAGGGGGGGCCTCAGGACGGCGGCGCATCGACGACCTGTTAAAAAAAGCTGATTCGCTCCTCGGGAAAACTTAAGGGGAAAAAAAAGGGGGAAAGGTGAAAGCGAGACCAAAGACGTATGCTCACAAACTCGTAAAAGGGACGTAAAGGGGACTGGGGCGCAGCTATAGAATGGAGTTCTGGGACAGGGAGGATATAGAAGAAACAGAGCCCTGCCACGAGACTTTGAAACCAGACGAATTTGCTTCGGAGGGTTTGGAAAAAAAGGAAGGAGCCACCCGAGCTATGTAATTTCTTAGGGTTCTAAGAACTGAAAGGGAACTAACGTCCAGAAGAAAAAGGGGGGAGTTCGCCTCTTTTTCTATAGAAAAAAAATCAAGAAGGAGGAGCGGTGGAAGAGGAAAAACGCACCCTAGTATAGCTTGGGGGGAGAAAGGAAAGGGAGAAGCGACAAGGGAGAAGTCCATTTGCTGTTGAACGGAAAAAAAACGCGTCAAGCTCCTCTTTCATCATCTAAGGGTATTTGTCACACAATCTCAGCCTAGATCCCCGGTCAAAAGTTCGGAAGGGGAAAGGGACGGGCAACGGCGAGGACTCAATGGGCCATCCCTCGGGTTTCGTATCTTTACTAGGGGTACAGAAAACCTGGGAGCGGCAGGATCTGCAGCGCTAATATTATTGGATAAAAAGAAACACCGGTTCAAGGCGTACGCCCGACGAGGGGAAGGCAAAATCCGATGCAACTTCGGCCGCCAAAGAAGAAAGGAAAAAGAGCCAAGGGTCGTATTGAATGTTGCATGATCGAAAAAGGAATGATGGAACATGTCCGAACAAAAGGACCGACTTCGGGACCTCCAAAAAACTCCGGGCACCCGTCAAAATCGAACAGGAGGTGGAAAGAATGAACGTGCAGGCAGTTCGGTGGGAAACCTGTGAATCGACCTGATAAATTTCTTCCGGGAAGGGGATAGAGAGAGACTAGCCCAAGCATAGAGAGGCTAGGCCTCAGCATCCATTGCCTAAATAACCTACATGGATCTTCCGTCGGCCAAGAATTTTTGAAGGCGGGAAATTAGTAAATGTCAACATGCCGGGGGAGGGGAAAGGGGTGAGAGAAGAGTTATCCTGCGCAAGCAAAGTAGACGATCAGTGATTCTTCGACCAAGGAACTGAGGAGGAAGGGGGGGGGACAAAGCGTGCATGACCCCTTGTTCATAAAAAAAGGCCCTTAGAGGAATGGTTGGAATAAGTAACTGGTAAAAAAAAGGGGAGGACTATCAATAGTGGGGAGGTGCCCTTAGTGGGGGAAATTCTAAAATCACAAGGGGGCACATCGACCGACCAGGGAAGGCCGGGCATGCAGATTCCTGTCTATTCACCGCCGCGTGCTTCAAGTCAAAAGGCCTGGGAAAAAGGGGAAGGTCGTTGGGCACATAACAAATAAAGGCGAAAAAACGGTAGTGGGAGGGGGCGTTGGACGCCTTCCGAACGTAGAGAGGGAGCGCTGCTCTTAGATCGGACCATGATCTCCTTTCCAGCTCAAGAAAAGTCCTCCGTGGAAAAAAAAAAAAAAGAAGCTCGCGCGTTACGCGGCTAGAACGGTGATCCGAGTTTACTTAAGGCCGGGTTATGGAGAGGGGAAAGCTCGCAAGGGTACATGCGCATGTACGCCATAAAAGTGAATGCCTGATATACCGGGGTCGAATTTAGTCCCTGGGCTAAAAAAAAAATAAATATAAAAGGGGGGTTCGCAAAAGTGGAAAAAAAAAAAGAAAGATTTCCCCGATGCTAAGGGTCGCGCTGGCCCGAAAATTCATGCCCTTCAAGGAAGGATACCAGAAAAAGGGGGGGGGGGTAAAGGGTCGCGTATCCAGGGGCGGTGTCAGCACCTTTGTGGGACCTTTGTGGGGGGGGGGGGGGTGACTAAAAAAAGTAGTTCGACGGCCCAAAACATCCACCATTTGCTCACAACACCAAGATTGATTGAAGGAAATGGGGGGGAGACCCATGGGGGACGGATACTAGGAAGCTCTTCCAAACAAGGAAAAAAGGATTTGCTACAAAGGGAAAACATCAAGCAAGTCGAAATTGGGTCTGGAATGGACATTTCCTGCGGCGAGCGCCTTTCTTCTTCAAAATGACCGGGGGGAAGGCATCAGAGGAGGGATCTTCGAGTTTTGATGAAGGTCTACTGGAGGCCAGACCGGACCTCAATGAACGTTTCTCTGTCGGAAAAGGAAGAATTGGAAAGGGGGGGGGGAAAGGGAAGTATTTCTACAACGGGTTATACGAGATAATTCACTACTTCCTGAAAGAAAGGAGAAGCGAAATAACTTGAACGAGCAGCGTTCAGGGATCATGCAACTCTGTCAAAGGAGATTGACTGCTGGAAGTTCATGGTAAAGACCTCGAAAAACAGGAGCCAAACGTAGATGCGACATCAATCCCGGGAACTCAAATCTTCTGAACAAGAAGGGGGTCTTGTGCAAAAACAAGGACAGAGGAGATTCCGGAGAAGGGCTCTGAGGTCGCAACTTGTGGTCGAATCTACATTGGAATGGCCAATACAGGGGAGGGAGGGAGACGCATCGCCTTCCCGTGCATCAGAATTGCAGAAAAAAAGAAAGGGGGAAGAAAAAAAAAGAGGGGGGGGTCCTTCCGAGGGACAAAAGACGACGGAAGTACAGTCGGGCTTCATCTTCTCCCATCCTAGCAAAGGAAAAACGGCGGAAGAGAACTGAAAAACAGTACAAATCATGGCCAAAAGCCACAGGATAGGGGATGGAGATCAGGTGATAGGTCACCAAAGAGCGGCATTCTGACCGAAAAAGCCGGAACAGTCTGGTCCTACTAAGTCACGGGGAGGGGAGGGGCTTAAACAGGAAGCAATCGCCGAGTAATGCGCTTGCTCTTCGGGGAAGGAGTGTCCGAAAAAAAACAGGAAAGAAGGAAGTCGATGCCAAGGTCATGGTCAAAGAAAGATTTCCGTTAAAGGCAGGTGGCAGATACGGTCGCGGCAGGGCACTTTTTGCGCTGTTTCGAAGGAGGCCTCAAAACAGGGGGGTGGCTAATCCTTCTGGCTAAGAAAAGCATAAAAAAAAAAGGGGTGAAGTAAATCCTTCCAAGCCTTCGCGCCGAATCTATTCTTTGTCATTAGGCAACTAGAAAGAAAAAACCAGAGAAGAGGAGGGAGGGCAACGTGAGGCTACTGGCAAATTTTTGGGGGAAAAGGGGGGCCGGGGGAAAGCTCAGGATAAAGGGGGACATAAACGTGTTCTAATGGTAGCTCTTCTTCAAATAGCTAAAGCAGAAGGGGGGGGGGGGGGGCGAAGGGGATCTGATCTCCCTTTTCAAAACATTTCTCGCTAGGAAGGAAAAGACCCTGGGGAGAATGAAAACTACAAGTCATCAAGAAGTACCAAAGACCACCAGTATATTAAATATTCTCTAGTCTGGGGACAGAAGACGGGGCCGTTTCTCTGGAAAAAGGTCCAAGTCAAGAAAAGACCCAAATACTAAGGCGTGCAAGAGACTGGAAAAAGGCTAATGGTCTATTATCGGCCGCTCAGAACATAAAAGCTAAAAAAAAGACCGGAGGTATTCAACTGGTCCCTGAAGAGAAAAACACCAGGGGGTTGGGGTCCGAGAATGGCCAAAAAGAATCAATAGAGGAATCTAATGCTTTCTCTTTGGCTCACAAGGGAAAAAAAGGTATCGAAATAAGAAAGGGAAGAATAAGCGAACGTCCCCCAAGTGGACGCTTAACTGAAGGGTTATCTCGCGGGGGAAAGAAGTGGTCACCGGAGAGAACCTTGCCGAGGGCTCAGTCATTTTTCTCGGGGGAATTCAGGAAGGGGGAACAGTAGGGTGGGGCCGCCTCGTCAATGGAGAATGACACCAAAAGAGAAAAGAAAAAAAAAAAAAACATGAAAGTCGTGAGCTCGAACGGAGCTAGCTCAGGTTGATGGGCGTTCTCGCTGCTTCAGTGAGATTTTTTTTCGGGGAAAAAAAAAAAGGGAACTAAGAAAAAAAAATACAGCAGAAACCTTCAGAACGGAACCGCGTACTCAGGAAGGGAAAGTCTGCAAGAAAGCAGTTTGGGAGGGAGAGCCTGGGCGGAGAGAGACCCAGGGACTTACTCAATTCGGGCCTCATAAGGGGGAATAAAAGAAGGAGAGGAGGCTTCAGAAATTTTCGGGGAGGAGGAAAGAGTGGGTCTCGAAAGGCAGAGCAGCAGGGACTTCCTTTATCGGTATATTGAAACACCTCCTCTGCCGTAAATTCAAAAAAAGGAGAGGAAGAAAGGATAAAAAGCTGACCTTCTTGAATTTGGAGGGAAAAAGTATCAATGAGGGGGGGAAGATCACATCCAACATAATATAAAGGGATAGGGACAAAAAAGGACAGGTACTTGTCTACATTTTTAGACGTAGGTATCCGGGGGAAAGAGAGAAAAAAAGGAAGGAGATAGATTGCAACTCAAGAAAAAGGAACAGAGAAAGGGAAAGGAAAGGGGGGGGGGGAAAGCTCCAAAGAAGGGGGGATTGGACTCTACCCATCCTAGTTCTAGCATTGAAAAGGCATCCAAGGAAAGAGAGAGAGGCTGTGGTGAACCAATATCCTTTACGGAAGTGATTTATGAGCCCGAAGCCGAAAGGAGTTCAAGGAGGCCGGTCTGCCCCTGGTAAGGGTCATTTCGCCGGGAGATCGGGACGCTGCATTCAAGGCAACGCTGAAAGGAAATAGGCGAGGCTAACCGGGTGCTGCCAGATTGAGAATGGGAAAGCTTTCTGGGAAAGGAACGAACTCGGCGCGAGCGACATAAGAGAGAGATTTTCTATTGCCGCCTTTAAATCGCAGGAAAAAAGGACTGACCAGGGAGACGCCCGCGCACAAGGTCTGGTTTCCGGCAGAGATAAGGAAAAAAAAAAACCTTCTATGAAGCAGCAGCGACAGAAAGCCACCCTGATCGGCAAGGGAGAGTCTTCCCGATCGAACTTTCATTGGCAAGACAGGAAGTCGGCGGCCCAGAAAAACACGAAAGGGTTTCCTACGTATAGGGGGGAAAGGAACCAAATTCCGGGGGGGGGAAGAAACAGGGTCGAGCCTAGCTTTACAACTCCGTATGGAAGGCCCAAGCGGAAAGGAAAACTTGGAGAGGGTTCTGAGGGTCTCAGCTATTCTGACTGGGGCCGTTCCGTTTAGGTCAGATAAGAAAAGTGCCCAGAAGATCAGAAAGGTAAAGGGCGGAATCGAAGCGAGTCTTTTTGGCGATCTAATGCGTCAAACCCTAGAGAAGCTGGGTAAGAGGAGTGGGAAAAAATGAGTAGGTACACCGGGTAAGTTGCAGGAGGAGCATATCAAAATAGCCGAAAGGTTTCCGGCGTAGGCACGCACGCCTTATTCTATCTTAGTAGGGTAAGAGATCGGGTGTACGGAGGGGAGGTAAAGGGAGGCGGAAACCTCTCAAGGAGAACGAAATGATAAGGTTTAGGAAAGAGGGCAGGCCTAAAACAAGAAAAGAAGGCCAAAAAGTTCTCGGGAGAAGGCCTGGGACGAGAGGTCGGGGGGGACGGATTCCCCTCGGTTTCGAGAGGGCCTAAGAACTGGACCTTGTTTACGGCCAAGGTATAGGGTGAGAGATGATGTGGC
>Ga0179593_1604227_pt1 | contig 16096 bp, 20 predicted proteins | sample CZODoug2_1_08_16_FD_185931 | JGI IMG/M metagenome (GOLD analysis project Ga0179593, IMG submission 185931) | Vadose zone soil fungal communities from Angelo Coast Range Reserve, California, USA - CZODoug2_1_08_16fungal (PacBio error correction) | ecosystem: Environmental > Terrestrial > Soil >...
ATTGGTAGGGGCTCCGAGGAAAAAGAGGGGGAAGACTACAGAAACGCCAAAGAGACGGATTTCCACGGGAAAAAACCTGATCGTGAGGAACTCATTATGAGAAAAGATGAAAAAAGAAGGTGAAAAAGGAACCAAAAAGATCCTTTGGGACGTCACGTTTTTTTGAGGCCCTAACAAGGGCGGGAATAAGGAGTTTGGAGTGAACGGCGCTTCATGCAAGACAGGGACTGTGCCGCAAGGCGAGTAGGGAGGGAAATGACCTGCAGGGAAGGGGACTTAGGAAAAGGTATATCATCGGTCCGTTCTTAAAGGACACCGCAGATGAAAGAAGTTATGATTCCTTCAGGAGCGTGAAATAGGGTGGAGGCCTTCCGAGTCCCTCAGCGGGCGTAGATTCATCGCTTTCGCACGAAAAAGAGGGAGATAGTAATTTGCCCAAGAAAAAAGGAGGAGGCGAGAGGAGAGGCCAAAAGGAACACCACCCCCAAGGGAGCGGGAGCATCTTTGTGCAGCTTTTGGGAGAGAGAGGCCAACGTTTTTGACAAAATCACCAATGGCGTAGAAGAGGGGAATCGAGGGGGCACATGAGATGTGCGTTTCCGGGAGCTGCCTGGAGGCGGATGAACTGGGGAGAATAAAAAAGACTCTCCAAAAAAAGGGGAAGGGAAAACAAAATACGAATCCTGATTGTGGTTCTTCCAGAGATTTCTCCGCTTGTTGCAGCATGCCCCCATGAGCTTGGAAGGAGGATGTGCCTGGCAAACCGAAGGGGAAAAGGGTGAAAAGGGGGAGAGTGACGAGACCGAGGAAGCAAACGCAACTCTTCCGGGACACAAGAAGAAGGGCCCGAATTGATACCTTTGTGAAGAATCGAGGAACGGAAAGCTGAAGGACGGGAAGGGGGATCAGGGGGGAACAAGGGATACGTCAAGACAAATCCTTCAATGATCGCCTGGACTCCCTTAAAAGTGCCATTCGTGCCAAGGGTAGAAGAGACCGAGCTAAAGTCGCAAAAAAGGCCCATCGCAGGCTAAAAAGAAAAAGCCCCTCAAGATTTTCAATCAGGGAGTCGAGATCCGCCTATAGGCATGATGTTTGGAAAAGGGGGTACGACGCGGGCCGATAAATAAATTGATTGGGGGAAGGGAAAGGTCAAAGGGCGAGTGGTCAGGAATTGCACCGCCTTAGGGAGGCAAACATCCCCAACCCAAAGGGGGGGGTCGAAAAAGGGGCCAGACGGAACGACTAAACTGATGGGGCATGAGGGAGTAACGGGAGGGAGAAAAGGGGGCTGTTCTTGGCCTGTCGCGTCCGGGGAAAAGTCGGGAGTTTCAACCAAGACGTGGCGATAGCCCTGAAAGGTGGTCTCAAGGAGAAAAATCTCAAAAAGAGTTGGGGGTTGTGGGTGGGGACTCGTAATCAGAAGGGGCGCGCTTAGGTTGGAGTCGCCGGAAGGGGGCGGAGAAGAGGAATCTGCAGGGAAGAACCTGGAAAAAAACGGGGAAAAAGCATCAAGTTGCAGGCTGCGTGCCATTGCAAAGGGGGGGTCTCTACCCAAGACGGGGGTGGAAGAGGAAACGATGAGGGTTGTTTTGAGGCCAGGAAAAAGCCATGGAAAACTCAACAACACAGAGGAAGGAAAGGGAAGAGGGGTAAATTCTTCTTCAGACGCGGTCATCTCCTACATAAATTTGGGCATCGCGGGAGAAGGGGAAGCCCTAATCCTTGAGAGGGGAAAACCTCGGCTGCCATGAAAGGGGGAGAAAAGGGGGGTATGATTTGGGGGCCATGCACGGAATTGTCCGTCAAAAGGGAGTCGGCGTAGCAGGGAAGGCAAAAAGCCGACAAGGAAAAAAATACAGAAAAGAAAATCGTCATTGGCGAGTGGGAGAATAAAAGCTCGGAAAACACAAGGTGCCAGAGGCCACGGGGGGGGAAAAAAAACTAAAAAAAGAATGTTCCCCAAAGAGACAGAAAAAGAAAAAAAACGACGTTTACGCCGTCAAGAAAAGAAGGCTCCATAGCTATTCTTAGGACAAGGGTGCTGGCCTAGGGAAGAGTAGGGGAACGCGCTTTGTGGAGTCGGGTAGAAGGGACAAGCACGTCAGACGTATCATTATTTTACTTCAAAGATATTTAAGTTGATCATCTCAATGCGTGTGGCCAGCTCCAACATGAGTGATTGCCGAAAAGCGATCTTCTAAAAACCTAAAAAAGAAATTGAAGACCGAATTTCGCTCACGTCAGCTCCTTGAGGAAATGGGGGGCATTTTAGGCAGGGAGGAAAAGGGTTTTGGGGAAGATTGGAAAAGGAGGATCCTTGCAGGAAAAAAGGCTGATCGTGGGGGATAGGTTTTGCCGTATCCGGAATTTCGGGGGGCCATTCTCGTAATTGGCTGTACTCGCTCTTCAGGGAAAAAGAGGATCCGGAAAAAGAAAATGGGGGGGACCCGTAAGGTTTGCCCTGTTGTCGAAAAAAACAGGGTTGACGATCAATAAATCAAGAAAGCGACGCTTCACACGGAGGGCGGGGGGCCGCCTGCACAAAAATTGGCAAACAAGGAAAAATTCACGTCATGGGTTTGCCAGAAAAAAAAAAAATCTAGGAAAAAAAAGAAGGGTGGCCGACCAAAGATTTTTCAAAAAAACGTGCTGGCCAATGAGGGAATCCGCACGGGGTGGGGGAGAGTTTCAGAAAGCAAGTGCATACAGGAGGGGGGGACGGAAAAACGGAGAGACCTGCTTCATTTGGGGCACAGCGCAATAATCGCTAGACTACTGGGGGGAAGAAAAAGGTGGAAAGAGACACGGAAAAAACCAGATATAAGCCAAAAAGAGAAAAACGAGGTAAAGGGGGGAGTGAACTTCCATCGGAAATCTATCCGGCAAAAAACGACATCAGAGGGAACATTGCAGTCTGGAAAAAGGAATACAGAAAACTGCGAGAGGGGAAAGAACCTGTAATCCAATGTCGCCGATTTACGCAGGGAGGGGGAATCAATCTAAAGACGGCGTAAATAAGGGGTTTCAAAAAAAAAAGCTGAGGAAAATCTGAGAATAGAAAGGGAGAAAGCAGGCGTGATTAAGGACCAGCCTACTCGCGGATGAGGTGACGGAACAGTCGGCAAGGAGGCGACGTTCAAAAGTTGGGGAAAGCGCGGGCAGGAATAAAAACTTACCGGGAAAAAACGGGTACATTTCTAATTGCGGGGGTTAATTGGACTGTTCCACCAAAACCAACCCCAGCCCCCAAAAAAAACCCCCCCCCCCCCAAAAAATTCAAGCGGAAAAAAAAATTAGGACTCAACAAAAAATAGTCGGTTCGGGCTGAGACGAACGCCGCTGGTAAAAGACGTAGTGTGGGGAGGGCGCGAAGAGGAGCACAAACTAATCAAGGAAAGGAAAAATAGAGAGATCTTGTCAGGGAAAGGCGCGAAAAGATCAGCGTCCACAACTAAACAAACTCGGGGCAAAAAGGAGGGGGATCGGGACCGCAGAGGGTCAAGCAGATGATCGCATACAATGGGAAGAAAACGGCCAGATGAAACCAAGAATAGGGGAGCAACGTTTTTTACGAAGGTAGGTTTAAGGAAAGAGGGTCCAAATCAAACTGGAGGGGGGAACTTCTCTCAAGGAGACTGGTGCCTCAAAGGGGGGAGAGTAGGAATGGCGAAAGGAAAATAACGCCTGCGGGGAGTAGAGTCTGTAGGAAAGGTCGAAACCGTTCAGACCTGAAAGGACGGCAGATTTCGCAGGGGGGAAAGAAATTCCTTGTAATCGAATCTGCGCATCTGGGGAGCAGGTCTTCAAAAGTCAACTCGTAGGGAGTCGCTGGTCAAAAATACGGAGGGAGGGGGCCCCACATGTGAATAGATTGTCCGCGAGGGCTCGCCGGAAAAAGAAGTCTCGATCATCGTGAGCAGCTGGGAAGGAAATCGGCTTGACCCTAAGAGCTCTCGTCCTGAAGATAGGAGGTGAAATTTTGATGAAAGCCAGGTCCAAAGGGGCAAAGAGGCGACGAAAAGCTGGAATCTCGATAAAAAAGATAGACCAAAAGGAAAAAAATCATTGCCCAGAGGGCCTGGAAAATCGGGGGTCGGCAGGAAGAGGGCGACGCGTGGTTGCAAAACACAAAAAGAATTAGGGGAAAATTGAGGAAAAAAAAAAAGACAATTGTGGCTGAGGGCTTTATTATCGAAAGGGTCAGGGGTTCGACAGGGCAAACCGCAGGCACAATTCAAGCCGGGAAGGGAAGACTTGGGGGGGGAGCAAAAAAGAAAAAAGGGGGGGGGAAAATTTAAAATGTTACCTTCCTATCATGGGAGGAATTCGAACAGGAGCAAACTATCAAAAGCATGAGGCGAAAAAAAGTATCCTGAAAAACGTAAAATGGGTCCAGAGAAGACTCTCTAATAGGTAGGCTAGCGGGCGCTCGAATGAAAGTTTCCGCGGGAACGAGAATCGAAGAGGAGCTTGGGAAAAACTCGTGCCGGCAGTGGCGGTGACAACTAGAAAAGAGTGTATTACGGAAACTCAATGAGGGAACATGGGGGGGGGCTCAATGAAGAGAACAAGAGAAAAACCCAAAGACCACCCAAGAGAAAAGATCCCTATAAGAGGAAAGCACCTTGGGGATAAAGTGATGGGCCTGAGGTCACTTGAGCGTTAACGTGTCTAAAAAACTTGGGAAGAGAAGGGTCCTGGGGAAAGGTTTCATGAACCCACAGCCCCCCTTTGGCCCCTTTGAAGAGCTTTTTCTCCCCTCGCAAGAAGCCAGGTGACTCGAGGGAAAAAAATGCGCGCTGAAAAATTCGGAGATTCCCACCCGGAAAAAGGTTAACGTCGGCCTGTAAAAACCCTCCAGGGGATAGGGGGCTCCAATCATCCGTGAACTTCCGTGCATGCGCCGAGGTGGGACGAACCCAAGAACGTCTTCTGGTCTGAAAAACCGAGGGAAATTGGGGGGGGGGGAAAAATTGTCCCGAATAAAATCACTAGAGAAAGGGGGAGGTAAAAGATGATAGAGTGTTTTAAATTCTTCTTCGGAAAAGAAAACTTGGCTCAAAAAAATTGGGGAAAGAGGCTGGCCGGCCGGAAAATCTTGGGTAGAAAGGAAAGGAAGAAAGCGGACAAAGGGAGCTCAACTAACCGGGAGGAGAAACTTCACCCTCGTTCCTACCGGCCCGATGTTCGCTAAAGTTCAGCTCCGCCCACTAAAGGAAAAAAAAAAAATCGCAAAACCAAGGAAAAGGTGAGGAAAAACTTGGGCGACGTTCTTTAGGAAACAAGACTTGAGCCACAATGGAGAATCGCCACGAGGGGGGGGAGGAAGACACCGAATAGCTGGGAGAAAAAAGCCCCAAGTAAGCAAGACAGGCCCAAGAGGGAGTCATTATCCAAAGGTGCAAGGTTTCGTCTAGGGATAGGGGGGAAAAAAGACGCTGTGGGTTGGGGAGCAATGAAAGGGAGTTAGAAAATTGAGTTATAGGAAGGAATTGAGTTTGTCAACTCAGGCTCAGAGTTTGGCCCAGGGAAAAATGGGAAAGAAACAAGGTAAAAAGAACAAAAAAGGGAACCCTCTGAATAAATCTAGCTGCAGGAGCTCGTCAAACGTACGCGATAAATTTTTCAGGGGCGAAAAGTTCAAGAAAGAGTTGAAACTAAGTGGGGAGGGAAGCGCATTGCGCTGGGGAAAAAATATGTTTTTTAGGATCGCTCGAAGGGGGAAGGGATCGGAAGAAAAGGGGGAGTACGCTCTATAATTCATCAGATCGTCTCCGGAAAGAGTCGGGCCCAGGGGAGGGGGTCCCGTAGAGTTGCGGTTGGGGGTAGAAACATGAAGGAGGGTCGAATAAGAAGGATCTGAATCCTATTAAAAAGGAAAGTACTCCAGTACTAAGGGGGGGTTGCCTTCTTCAAAGCAAAACCACGCGGCTACGGAAAGAAGGCCGGCAAACGAATTTAAAGAAAAGTTAGCAGGGAAAGGAAAAGCACGGTGTGGGTTCCCTGGTTATCAGGGGAAAGGGAATCTAGATCCAGGAAAAACGCGGCCGACGGACTCTTGATCGGGGAAAGGTGCAAATTTCAAGAGAAGACGAGACTGAAGAGGGATGACGTTGGAGAATCGGAAAGGGCCTATATAATGGCCAAGATGCGGTCAAAAGGAGGAGAGGGTAGAAGGGGCGATGGGAAATCAAGTCAAAACCAGATCCTCACGCTAAAAGTGCCTTCGTTGCGGGGGGAAAAAATGACTTCTGAACGGCAGACGAGGGAAAAGAAGAAAGGAAAAAGGCGCAGAAGCAATTGGGAAAAAGGGAAGAGGGGAGGAATTGAGTTCCCACCGCCCGCGAGGCTGATAGAGAAAGAGGGGAATCGACAGAAAAAAGAAGGAAAGGAAAGGGGGAAAATGATCAAAGAGTTATGCTTTGTGCGAGGGGAGCGCGCATAGGCAATCAAACCGCGAAAGAATAGCTAAGAAGACCCACCCCCAAAAAACCCCCCCAAAACCCCCACCCCCCCGAAGAAAGAATCGGATCCAAACTGAACGTACAAAACGGTCTAATTTCTTGATGGGAAGTTCCCGTTTTCGAAGGTGAGGAACGATAAAGGTGAAGAGGTTGAGACCCTCGGGTGGTCGGAGTCGCTGGGGCAAGCGGCGCCTTGGAAAAAAAGTAGAAAAGAGACAAAAAAAAAACAACGGAGGAGGGGGGGGTTGTAAGGGAAAATCTCGAAGAAACCACAAACTACGAGTGTCGCAAGGGTTTCGTAAAAAAACAAGCCCGAACCGCCAGAAAAAGGGGGACAGAGGAAAAAAAACAGTCTAAAAACCGGGGGGAAAAGTTACGTCCTGGCCACGTTTTGACGTCAAAGACCGAACTGCCTAATCAGGAAAGGGGGGGGGGGGGGTGTTGACAGGGTGAAGCTCGCCGACGGGGACGCACAGAAAAGAGTAGGATAAGGAAGAAAGCACGGCTGGAAAATCGAGTCTTGGTCTATGTACGGGCCTGGGGTCAAGAAAGATTCCGAAAGCAGCAAAGATGAATGCAATTCCTTGGCGTAAGATGAAAAATCTGGTAGAAGGGCTTCAAAAATCAAAAGGTCGGCGTAAAAGTTCCTTCTTCAAAGGAAAAACATCGCAGGGAATAGGGGGGGACACACACCGAGAGGAAGCCGGAAAAAGGGACCTGACTCGAAGGGGTTGGCGACCGCAGCTTGGAAAGATAACCAGGTTGGGGAGGACAAGAACCGGGAGCGGCTCGTAATGAAGATTGGAGGTGAATGTAAAAAGGGAGGGAACCCTAATGTGAAGAGGGGGCCCTTGATCTCGCGACGGGATAAGATCCAACCAGAAATAGATATCCCAACAAAGGGGGAATGAAAAAATAAGGCTAAACGGAAGGTCGGCGTTTCAGAGGAGGGTGGGGGGGTGCCTCCTGAATGAACTTGAATCCAGGGTCCTTTCAGGGGGAAAAATGCATCAAGGTACAAGGTTTGGAGGAGGACCATCTTGCTTGGATGATCGACCAGAAAGGGTTTCGACAGGGGGAAAGAACTCTAACTACACAAGAAGGGCCCGAACTACGAACTAAGAGGTTAAGAAAAGGGCCGCCTTAATCAAAAACTTCCGAGCATGGCAAAAAAGTCGACCTAAGAGGAAAAGTCAAGCGCAAGGGAAGCTCCAGGCCCAAAACAGGGTTGAAGGAAGGAAACCTTGGAAAGGTCGCTGAAACTGCAGCTAAGAGCGGGAAGGAGAACGCCAAAAAAAAGGGGAGGGTCATCATAGGCGCGGCTGAGAAAAACAACACGTATCCTCCCAAAGGATTCCCAAGGGGTTTTCCCTTTGACGCTGAAAAGGGGGGAGGGGTTGGAAAGGTCATGTCTTTTGCCCGAGAAAATGATCTTTAAAGGTGGCTCACGAGGAAGAAGGGCCGCAGGAAAAAACCCATAAAAGCGACTTGATCCTCCTAGAAACTAGGCCATCACCGGAAATTTTTTTTGTCAACGACTGATGGGCCTGAGGGAAGGCGTTAACGTGACGGCGCGGAATGTCGGAGGAAAAGTCGGGAAAAAAACCAAATAAGTTCAAAAAAAAACTTTTGTGTCCTCACTATGAGCAAACTCGCCCGTCGCCATGAAAAAAAAAAGACTCGTCCCTGGGAAGGCTTGGAGCTGGGGTAGGTGGCTTAGAAAAGAACTCAGGCTGTGGACTATGGTTAAAAAGAGAGGCTATCTCCAATCATCCAGGATCGCTAAACAGCCGAGGTTTTTTTTGAAAAAACAGGAAACGGCGGGAAGGGGCTTGAAGAAAATTGGAGAAAATTCGGGAGATCGAAAAACAAAGGAGGGAAGGGTTAATTCTTTTCGAGGCGCCGCGCGAACCAGAAAAAAAAAGTTTGGCATCGTCTGCCGAAAAGGCAACGACAATTAGGGAGAAAAAACCTAAGGAGAAAAGGGATTCAGAGCAAACCAGATAAACGTTGGGAAAAAGGCAATACTTCCCCCTCGGATGGTCCGTCGAGGTTAAAAGAGACTTCACTCCGGCCCCAGGGAACACACAAGGCGGACAAACAAGGACCACGAGGAAAGGGTCAAAAAAAGAAGGGCGGCGGGGGTCACAGTCTATCAGGTCTGGTGTTGACCACGCCTTTTTCCAAGCGGCGACAAAAAAAAAGCCCCGCTCGGTGAGGGAAGAAGGGTTGCATCCCACCGTCACTAGTTCAAAGGGATGGACTATTTCGATATTTTTCGAAAAGGAGGGGGGTTTGGGGCGGGAAAGCAGGAGAAAGGGAAAAAAGTGAGCACTACCAAAGAAGGGAAGAAAATACCACGTAATGAAGGCAAAGCAAGCAGGCGTTTGTCCCTCAGGGGAAACATCATGCAGGAAACGATGCCATAGGGAAATCGACTCGATGGTATCGTAAGAATCGAAAAGCGCCTAGGAAACAGAAATAGCCCAGTTTCAAGGAAAAAAAAGTCTGACAAGAACTAGGTCGATCTCATTTGGGAGGGTGATAGTTTTGCCTTCGAAGTTCTGGGAGATCAAGGAAGTCCATGGGCGCTGGGAAAATTCGAAGGGCTCCAATACAAAGGGGAGACCGGTCAGGTTTTCCCTTATAGGAGGGGGGGCCCTGTCGAACCCTGAAAAAAGAGACAATAAAGCAAGATCCTAAAAAACAAGTCAAACCGTGTCTTCGGAGAACATCAACAAGGAAAAGAGTCACGTCAAAAGCAAAAAACAGAACGTAATTTCCTACCAACGATTTGAAAACGCTCAGCCTTTCTGGGGTTTTCAACGGGTGGTGGGGGGCAGAGATTTGTCCTGGGGGAGGAGAGATAAAATTGAACCCAGAAGAAAAGAGTCATGTGCACAATTTTTCACGGAGTCATCGACGAGAGCTACGAAGGATGGACGGTGGGAGAATCGGAAAGGAAACGATATAATGCCAACAAGGTCAAAAAATCCGGAAGAATCGAGTAAGAGGACGCTATTACTTCCAGGCAATCTATCCGGCAAGACAAAGCAATCTCTCAGCAAGGAGTGACTTCGAGCGAAATGAAAAAAAGCTATCCTAAAATATGAAGGGGACCTTAAGGGAAGGAGATATTTACTCATTCAATGAATTGTAGGCATGCGAAAATCGCGTAGAAGGGAAGGGGGGATGGGCCAGGCCCGGGAAGACCCTAAAACATCAGATAAGTCGTGATTAAAAAAGCCACTCTCGGTGCGCACAGTAGGGAAGAAAGCGGAAAAAACCATTTGGGAAAGCAGCGCGGCCAGCTCGGGGGGAACGGGACAGGACGTAAAAAAGTGGTTCTAGGCATTGGTTAAGGTGAACCAGGGGGCTTACGGAGAGCGGGAAAGATTGGTATGAAACGCCGGTTGGGGGGTTGACTGGCCTCGAAGGGCGCCTTGCCATGGGAATATCTCTCAAAAAGGAGAGGAAAGAGGGGTTTCATGGGAGGAAGAGCGCCTTCCTACCACAAGTCGCCCACCACTGCAGGGGCCACACCCGAACCGCCTATGGGGGGTGAAAAATATTGAACAGATGAAGAAAAAAAAAAATTAACAAATGAAAAAACAGGAGGGTCAGGGTCCTTGTTTACTCCGACACCGCTGCTGCCTAAGAAAAATGTTTGGCGGGGAAAGTCAAAGAGGCGAAGGAAGACATCTGAGGGAAATTGCAATCAGCTTCGGGAGGGGGGTTCGAGTCTTTCAAGGAAAATAGGGTATCTCTAGGGGGCCGGTCTCTTTGTCAAGCCTCCAGATGGAAAGAAAAAAAAAAATTGAAGCAATCGGAAAAATGTGTATTCATGCAGTCCCGAGTCACTCGTCGAGAGGTCAGTTCATTGGGATGGGAGAAAACGGAAGAGTGCGCGGAAAAAAAGTGAAAAAATGGCACCAAGGCGAAGCGGGAAAGGGAAGTCTCGCAGGTGGCGCCCTGTACTAAAGTTGGGGCGACCGGGAAAGAGCAATCTGCAAACCCAAAGTCCAAAGAAAGGGAGATACGAATTTGCGTCTGTGGGGGAAAAGGAAGCAGTGTCGATCAGAGACAGCGTGTGCCGGCAAGAGGGAAGGGAAGCTCTAGGGAGAAGCAAAAAAGGGAAAACGTGTCGTTTGCCCAGCAGGAATCGGGTTGGTCGTCCAGTAAGAGTGCGCCCGTGGGGGGGAAAGGAAAAAAATGGACGGGGAGTAGGAACGGGGAAAAAACTCCATGGGAGACACATTAATTGAGCGGTGACACAGTGCAAACCGCAACTAAAGACAATTCATCCGGGCCCTGAAGGGGTCCGATCTAAAAGAAAACATCGAGAAAAAGGGCACTGAAAAAAACTTGCAAAAATATCCGCACCAAGAGGGAAGTTCGATCTACCCCGAAATTGAATCGTGCCAAGGGAAGAATGACGAAAGGGCGACAGGTCGCTGGAGGAACTAGAAGGGCCACAGGGGGCTAGGAAGAGTTTCAGCGAGTCGAAGAATCTGGGTCGGAATCAGGGTTTCGGGCCGCGGGCCCAAAGGAAAAAAATGACCAATAAAAGCGTTTATTTTGAATCAATGATCGTTCAAAAGGGGGGGTGGGGGGAAGGAAGGAGTGACCAAGGAGCAACAAAATACCAACAAAAAAGGGGAAGGGTGTTCTAAAAAGAACGGTGGAGATGCAAGGGAGCACTATAGCGTTAACGTGCACGCGCGGGCTTGTTTGGCCTGTCCGCGCAAGGATCTGGTAAACACCAGACGGAAACCCTGTCGAACAACGCCCACGAACTTATCCGGTGAGGGGGCTCGCTTAAAAGGCGCTCCTGTCGGGGGAGAGCTGAGATAATAAAAATCAACAGGAAAAAAAAGAACAGTCATCCACGGTAAATCGGGGGAGGAATGCCGCCGAGGTTTTTTTCTAAAAAACGTCTTCGGAGCAATTATGCCCAAATTTTTGGTAAAAAAGGGGAAAAAAAAGAAGCGCGGAAACAAGCCTATCAAAAGGAAGGAAAGAGATGGGGTCTAAGGTAACAAGAGAAATTTGGGGCATCGCTGCCGGCCGGAAGCCCTAAGCCGTTCTTGGAAAAAATCATCAAAAAAAAAAGGAAGTGCAGTGGGGAGTCTATCAATAAAAGGGACCAGGCCTGAACCAAAGTCCTAGGTTCTTCTGAAAATGAAAAGTCAACCGCCCACTTCTGAAGCAGGCCCCAAGCGCAAAGAGAAGGACTCAGAGTGGGGAGAACGAAGGGGGATCGTGGAATGCAAGAATCGTATGGTGTTGCCGAAAAAAAAACCTGTTCCCCAGCAACGGAAAAACATCGAATAAATAGGGATCAGGCCCATCCTCTAGTAAATTTATCCCAAGGTTCTTTCTAGGGAATCTGGAAGAAAAACCGGAGGGGGTGTGGGGGGGGGGGGTGCTGGGGCCACAGAAAGAGGGAGTTTAAGGTCAAAATCCACAAAAAGGGATTTGCAGCGGAGGAAAAAGAGATACAAGACATCATGACATTCAAACGAGAATCGCAAAGAACTCTCTGAATCCGCGCGCACTGTCCTCCGCAAAAGTAGCGCACGGGGCAGAAGACCGAGGCGCAAAGGTTCAGAAAGGGGACGAAAGGCCGTTCTGTGAGGGAACAGGTGTATAGGTTTGCCGAGTGGCGAATTTCGGGCCATGCTCGGAAGTACCAGAGGACGGTCGGAAAAGTCAAGAACGTACGGGAGGAGAAAAAGAAAGTCTGGCCCGTCTTGAATTGGAAAAGAGTTGCGGTTTGAAAACCCTGACGCGGGGCGATCCGGGAGAGAGGAGAGGCAACACGAAAGAGCACATGGCCAAGGCCTCCAGGAACTTAACGTCATTGGTGTCGAGACCAGCAAACAAAGCGCGAACAAAATCATGGCCGACCAACCGGGATACGGGCCAGCAGGGATTTTGGGAAAAAATTGGGGGATCGGGAATCGGCTCAGTGCATCGAGAACAGGGACCATCTTTTACGGGCCCACGCGGGCCTCAAGAAAGACACTGCTTCATGGAGAATTCTTCTAAATTGGGGGCTGAGGTGGGCAAAAAAACTGGCCGATATCATTTAAAGGAGCGTCGCAAAAAAAGAGAGTACAGGTCGGAGGGGTGAAGGAGGATCCCTCACGGGAAGGCCCATGGGGGGAAAGAATCATCGCAGGAAAAGACGTTTCGAAGCGAAAAGAACGGCCGACTCGTGAAGGGAAGACAATGAATCCACAAGAAAGATTTACGCATATTAAGTGGGTAATACATCTGTGCGAAGAGCGGGAGGATGGAGGAAGAAAAGCCGAGATAAAAGAGGGGTAATCTTACCTACACGAATAATGCGTGATGAATGGGAGAAAAAAATCACTACTTCTGCGAGAGAGTCGGAAAAAAGACGTAAGCAACAGGAAAGAAGAGAGTCATTTGCAGCGAAAAGCTCTTTGAAAAAACGGGACAGTACTAAAAAAGGTAATAAATGGAGGGGATTGGACCTGGCAAGAAGTCTCAATCGTTTATCGTAAAGAAGGAACGATCACGAAGCGGCGTTTCGGGGTGGGGGAATACCGACAGGGGGGACAAGAGGTGTTCGGGAAATTGCAAAAAATGACAATTGAAACAAAAAAAACAACAACTCGTAGATTAAAAGGGATTTGTCTTGCAAAAAGGGGGATTGCCATCGCAGACGAAAAACGCGAAGGGAACCAGAGGCAGTTGGGAAGCCTTGGGGAAAGAATAGAAAAAACAGATGAATCACGCATACAAGTCACGAGGAAAAACGGACAGTCCCCTTAAAATTATACCTTCGGGAGAGGACAGGGGACCGTACCCGAGATGGAGGACCTATATAATTCAAAGGGTGTGATCGCAGGAAAGGTGTTTCCTCAACTCATCGCAGGGAGGATGGCGACACAAGCCTGCTGGAGAGGTCGGGAGTCGGGAGTCACTATGGTATAAAAATGCCTTCATCCAAACTACAGGGCGAGATTTGAATGGAAACCGTGTAATCTCGTAAATCTAACAGAGGTGGATTCATAGGAAATAAAGAAAGTCACAGGCGTAGAATAGAAGGAAGGGAAAGCACCGGACGAAAAATAGGAGATGAGATTTCTGCACACATGGGCCTGCTGAAATGGAGTCCAGCGCCGGAGGAAAAACATGTCTCGATCAAGGGACGACCAGGCATTAGTGCAAAGTGGTCGAAAAACGTCATCGCAATGGCGTATCTCGCGGGAGAATTCCTCGGTTAAAAGGGGGGAAGGAAGCAGGTAAAAAAAAAAAGGAAAGCACCGAAAAGCGGGATCTCGATGAGGGGAAAAGACAGAGTGCATGGGCAGTGCCCATCACGGCTGGAAAAGCGTTGGTCGGCCAGACAGAGGGCAGCGTGGTAAAACAACCGAGGATGCAATGGTGAGAAAGAGACAAGGTGAAGTCTTTTGAGGAAAGGTCTTTCTTTTAAAAAGGCGGCAGGGTTCGACAAAACTACTGACCATTAGAAAGGTTTTCCGGGGAAAAGAAAAAAAAGATTTAAGAAAAAAACATGAAGCAGATCCTGTCCGCAATAACATCCGGCAACAAAAACGCATGCGAAAAAAAAAAAGTAGAGGCAACGGGGGCAGAATTACAACTGGGGACCCATCAGAAAAAAGGGGAGGCGAGTATCCAGGGGGCGCTCGATTTCAGTAGGGGAAGAGCTGAAGAAAAAGGGGGGGGAGCGGAAAAGTTGGAAAAACCGTGGGGCGGGAAACGGAAGAGATGTCGGTGATTAATAGTGGGGGGCCTTACTAAGGGGGCACGGAAAAGAGTCAAACCGGGCAGCGAAAACCAATCCCAAACCCCAAAGGGTCGAAAAGAAAAAAAAGAAAAGGGAAAAAGCACCGGGGAATGAAGAAGAGCGGGAAAAAGAAAGAGTCAGGAAGCTTTCGTTTCGGGAGGCCTTTTATTTTACACAGGGAGCGTCACCACCAGAAAGAAGTGCCATTGGCCGCCCAGGGGAGAAAGGAGAGGTTCAGAACAAAAGTGAAGTTGGCTCGAAAAAAAGTCGGGGTGGCGGTATGACTAAGAGGAGGACCCCTTAACTAGGTGACGCCCCCGGTCAGGCTAGCCCAGAGAAAAGGCAAGCTGCTGTTAAAGGTTGGGGGGAGGAAACAAGAAGGGGGGGGGGAAAGAAGAAGACGTAAAAGGGGTAGCAAATTTAAGACCTGAAGAGAGTGAATCTCTAGAGGGAAGGATGATGTAAATAATTATATAAAATTCTTCTCGTCTCGCAGCGCGAAGGGCTCAAAAAAATTGGAAAGACTGGACGGGGCAAATCACCCGAAGAAGGGGGAACTCGCGAGAAAAGTATGCCCACTTGATTATTTTGAAAGAACGCGGGGGTTTTTCACCAGACAGTCAGCCCTCGTAGAAAAAGGAAAGGGACAGAGAAAAAAAAAAACTCGCCAATCAAAATACGGGGGACGAGTCCTTGGCGACGGGCGCTTGTGAACTATTGAGACCACAATGTGGCCAAAATCTGTGGGGGACACAGGAGAAAAAAAACCTCCACAAGAGGCAGAAAGGAAAAGAAAAAAAAGTTACCAGAGGCTCCATGAAAAAAAAGAAGAAGGCATATCCCAAAGGAAAGGGGCCTAGTTTCTAGGTGCTATTTTAAAAGGAGGGGGGGGGGGGTTGGGGGTAGAATCAGTCACTGAGGGACACGGAATGGGGCAAAAGTCCACTATAATTGTTAGGAAAAGTCCTCGTAGGAAAGTGGCCACATAAAAAAAAATGGGAGTCGAAAATCAGGATACTGAACTCGCGAAATGCGCCTGGAAAAAAAGGGAAAGAAGATGGAAAAGAGATGGGCAGTGAGCTCAAAGGTCAGATGCCAAGGGTGTCCTTTATGAGATATCGCAGCGCTTTTGAGGGGAAATCGTTCGTTAAAAATTTGCTTAAAGGGCTCAGTCCAAAGGAATTCTTCTTCCTCTATCGAAAAAAAAGGAAAAAAAGTCCCTTCGAGAAATTGAATTGTGTCCGTGAGTGGGGGAAGTTCGAAAGGACTCGAGAAAATAAAGAAAGGAGGCTACTAAAAAAAGTCCGGCGGCAACCCTAAGAAAAAAGGGGCACATCCTCCATGAAAGAAACATCATGGGTCATGAAGGAAGAACACCACGCGGCGACCGCTAGAAAAGGAAAAAACGATGGGGAAGGGGGGCAAGAAAAAAAAAGCGCATACGTCGTTGCCAGGATCTGAGAGAGATCCATGCCATCTTGGAAGGAACACTCGGGCCTCATCAGACCTGCTTCATGGAAAAAAAGAAAAGGAAGACGACGAGGATTAAGTGGGAGAAAAAAAATAGCCCACCTAGGGGGGGAAAAAAAGTATGATCTATTACAGAAATTTCCGGCGATTAAGGCGGAAATCTAGCCTACGGAAAGCAAGGGGAGGGCGAAACGGATGGAAGGGTACAGAAAGATAACGTCAAATAAAAGAGTAACATTCCTAAATTGCGCAGGAGCCATATTACAAGGGTCAAAAAGAGGGGGATTTCGAAGACGTATGACGAATTGATGTCAAAAAATCCGCGGAATTAAAAACGGAAGAAATCCCGCAGAGGATGAATGTCGCCACGCTCGCG